>Ga0210389_10004797_pt1 | contig 10484 bp, 11 predicted proteins | sample IncBWH28OmetaG_FD_160127 | JGI IMG/M metagenome (GOLD analysis project Ga0210389, IMG submission 160127) | Forest soil microbial communities from Barre Woods Harvard Forest LTER site, Petersham, Massachusetts, United States - Inc-BW-H-28-O ...
CGCGTACACCGCCGAACAGCGTCCCGAGCGTCTCGCCCACGCGCTCGCCCTCGCCGTCCGGGAGCTTGCCCAGCGTCTCTGCGCGGCTCACGTCATCGCCCAGCACCGTCATCCACTGGCCCATCGGGATCGTGTTCAGGAACGCCTTGGCCGCGTCCACGCGCTCCTTCGCCAGCACCGGCTGGCGGGCGCCGCCGACCGAGTACAGGTCGGGAGCCAGTGCCCCGCCGGTCCCTCGCAGTTGACCCACTCGCGCTCCAGCTCCATCGCGAGCGACAGGGTACGTCATCGGCTCGTGCTGAGCGCCGCTCGCGCGGGCACGCAGTTGGTCGACGTCTTCTGCAGGCTGATCAGCGAGCGGATGCAGCGAGCGGCGGACGTCGCTCGGCCCAAGGCCGCGCCGCTTCGAGCTGGCCTGCGAGGGCGAGCACCGCGCCGTCCTGCCACGGTCCGCCGGTGAGCTGCACCCCCACCGGTAGGCCCTCATCGCTCCAGTGCAGCGGCAGGCTCACCGCCGGCAGCCCGGCGACGTTGCCAAACGCCGTGAACGACACGCTGCGCACGACGTCCAGCACCGGCTGGTCCGGGGCCGCCAGCTGTGCCTCCAGGATCGCCCCTGCGACGGGTGGCAGGATCGCCGAGGTGGGCGTCACCAACACGTCGAAGTCCCGGCCCCAGCGCGCCGTCTCGCGGCGGCTCAGCAGCTCGAGCGAGCGGATCGCCAGGGCGTAGTCATACGCGCTGAGCTCGCCCGCCGCCTTGCGCTGGTGGGCGATGTGCGCGTCGACCGCCGACCAGTCCACGCCGTCGTAGTCCGCCAGGCCGGCGATCGTCAGTGAGATGAACGGCGGGATCATCTCCTCGGAGACCGTCGGCACCTGCACCTCCTCCACGGTGTGCCCCAGCTCCTCGAGCAGCGCCGCCACCGCCCGCGCGCCGGCCGCGCACGGCTCGTCCGTGGGGATGCCCATCGGCGCCTCGGCCATCAGCCCGACGCGCAGCTTCTCGGGCGCGCTCGCCTGCTCGGCGAACGTTCGGTGCGAGGCGGGCGCGTTGTACCACGCCCTCGGGTCGGGGCGGGAGATCGTGTCCAGCACCGCCGCCGCGTCGGCCACCGTACGCGCCTCCACGCCCTCGACCACCGCCCCCAGCCAGCTCTGCGCCAGGCGCGGCACGCGCCCGCGGCTCGGCTTGAAGCCGACCAGGCCGCAGTAGGACGCGGGGATGCGGATCGAGCCGCCGCCGTCGTTGGCGTGCGCGATCGGGAACATGCCCGCCGCCACCGCCGCGCCGGCGCCGCCGCTAGAGCCTCCGGGCGAGCGGCCCGTGTCCCACGGGTTGCGCGAGATCCCGTAGCGGCTGTTCTCCGCCACCGTCAGCACGCCGAACTCCGGCGTGTTGGTGCGTCCGCACAGCACGAAGCCGGCGAGCCGCAGCGCGTCCACCACCAGCTCGCTGCGCTCGCTCACGCCCTCCGGCGCGCCGCGCGAGCCGTACGTAACCGGCCAGCCGGCCACCGGCGTCAGGTCCTTGATCGGGATCGGCACGCCCAGGAATGGGCACCACCTAGCCCAATCACCCTCACCGTTCGCGCCTTCAGCCAGACGGCCGTCGGCGATCCTGGCCGCCGCGCGCGCCTCCTCGTCGTCGCGCCACACCACCGCGTTCAGCTGCGGGTTCAGCTCGTCGACCGCGGCCAGACACGCCTCCAGCAGCTCGCTCGCCGACAGCTCGCGTGCGCGCAGCGCCGCCGCCAGCTCCAGCGCGGATGAGGAGGGGCCGAGCGCGGTCATCGCCAGCGACCCTACCAGGCGACTGGCCGCCCGGCCAGGGCCAACGTCGCGGCGCGCGGCGCGGGCGCGGAAGGCCACCCCGCGCGCCGCCCGCGCGGCGGGCTACTCGGCGCGGCTGAACTCGACGATGGCGATCGTCAGCATCACCAGCCCCAGCAGCCCCACGACCGCCGCCTCGGCCAGACCGGGGACGTGCCAGCTCCACCACGTCACGCCCGGGTCGAGCGCGCGGCGGGCGGCGGCGCTGATGTTCAGGTGCGCGAACACCGCCCGGCGCATCGGGTCCACGGCATAGGTCAGCGGGTCGAGGCGGTTGAGGATCAGCAGCCACTGCGGCAGGCCGGACACCGGGAACAGGGCGCCGGACAGGAAGTACATGGGCATGATCGCCATCTGCATCAACGCCATGAACGACTGCATCTGCGTGATCCGCGCCGCGACCATCACCCCGAACGCGGTGATCGCGAACGCCAGCAGCAGCTGCAGGGCGAACACCTCGAGGATCAGCGTCGCGTTGTACGGCACGCCCACGAGGCCCGCCAGGCACAGCACGATCACGCCCTGAAAGCCCGCCACGGTGGCACCGCCGAAGCACTTCCCCAGCACCAGCGAGCTGCGCCTCACCGGCGCAACCATCATCTCTCTCAAAAATCCGAACTCCCTGTCCCACACGAGCGACGCGGCGGAGAACATGGCCGTGAACATCACCGCCATGCACAGCACGCCCGGGTACACGAACGTGCGCAGGTTGACCCCGTGGGTGCCCGCCGAGGCCAGTCGCGAGAGGCCCGTCCCGAGCACGAACAGGAACAGAAACGGCTGCATCAGCGAGGTCAAGATGCGCAGCCGGTCGCGGCTGAAGCGGATCAGCTCGCGCTTCCACACGACCTTGATCGCGCGCAGCTCGCCGCCCGCGCTGCGGGTCGGCACGCGCACGCGCGCGATCTCGGTGGCCATCAGCGTCCTCCTCCCATCATGCGCGCGACGTTGCGCATGCGGTCGGTGCTGGTCGACTCGGCGTCGCGGATGGTCGTGCCGGTGTAGGACATGAACACGTCATCCAGCGACGGACGCGCGACGCTGACCGAGCGTATGGGCATGCCGAGCTCGGCGAACAGGCGCGGGACGAACTGCTCGCCCTCGGCCACGCCGAACGTGACCGCGCCCTCGGCGACGGTCGCCTCGAGCCCGAAGCGCTCAAGCAGCGCCGCGATCGCCGCATCGTCGTCGTCGGTCTGCAACTGCACGCGGTCCTTGCCGACTTTCGCCTTCAGCGCCTCCGGCGTGTCCAGCACGATGATGCGGCCCTGGTCCATGATCGCGATGCGATCGCAGTACTCGGCCTCGTCCATGTAGTGGGTGGTCAGGAAGATCGTGATGTCCTCGCGCGCCTTCAGCTCGCGGATGTAGCGCCAGATCGAGCTGCGCGTCTGCGGGTCCAGGCCGACCGTCGGCTCGTCCAGGAACAGCACCCGCGGGGAGTGAAGCAGGCCGCGGGCGATCTCCAGGCGACGCTTCATCCCGCCGGAGAACGTGTTGACCCAGCTGTCCTTGCGCTCCCACAGCCCCACCATCTCCATCACCTGGCGCATGCGCTCGCCCACCAGCTCCCGCGGGACTCCGTAGAGCTCGGCGTGCAGTCGCAGGTTCTGCTCGGCCGTCAGGTAGCCGTCGAGCGTCGTGTCCTGGAAGACCAGGCCGATGTTGCGGCGCACGTCGTCGCGTTCTGTGACCACGTCGTGGCCGGCCACCTGCGCGCTGCCGCCGCTCGGGCGCACGAGCGTGCACAGCATGTTGATGGTCGTCGACTTGCCCGCGCCGTTCGGTCCGAGGAAGCCGAAGATCTCCCCACCGTGCACCTCGAAGTCGATGCCGCGCACGGCTTCCAGCTCGTCGTAGCGCTTGACCAATCCTTTGACCGACACTGCCGCCGCTACAGAGGCAGCGGCCCCGGACGAGGCCGCACCGGGCGCGGTGGCACCCGGTGCGCTCGAGGCTGCTGGCTGGTCTGTGATCGCGAGCTCGCTCAACTGTTCCCGTCCACGGTACCGGCCTCGCCGCCGTCCTCCGGCCTGCCGGCGCTCTCGCCGCCGCCGATGTCACCATCGGCCAGAATCCGGTATAGGTCGCGCCGCGTGGTGTTCAGCACCTCGCGTGCCCGTCCCATCTGCTCGGGGCTGCCGGTCTTGATGACCTGCACGAAGGCCGAGGCGACCTCGCGCATCAGCCGGCCGAGCTCGTGTGCCTCGCCGCGGTCGAGATCCTGCGGGTCCCACGGCGCCGGGCGCTCGCTGTCGCGCTCCTGCACGAGCTTGCGTCCCGCGTCGGTCAGCACGTAGGCCTTGCGCCCGTCGTGCTCCTCGGTGGCGATCAGACCCTCGTCCTCGAGCTGCGACAGGGCCGGGTAGACCGAGCCTGGGCTCGGGCTCCACGTGCCGCCGCTGCGCTCCTGGACCTCCTGCATGATCTGGTAGCCATTGCGCGGCTCCTCCGCCAGCAGCAGCAGCGCGGCAGTGCGGATGTCGCCGCGTCGCGCCCGCCGTCCACGGCCTCGCGGACCGCCGCCGAAGCCGCCACCGAACCCAAAGCCGCCGAACTCGCCGCGCGGCCCGTACGCGAAGCCCGGGTCGCCGCCATGGCGCCCGGTGCGACAGCCGGGCCGTCCTCCTGTTGAATAAATCGTACTCGAAAACATATCTAGTTCCTATCGTGAGCTATCAAAGTACTTTCACGATATATCGTTATATAGAGATCGTCAAGTCCTTTCTCGCAAAGTCGGCTCACGCCCGGCGACGAACGGGGCTACGATCGATGCATGTGCAGAAACATCCGCAACCTCCACAACTTCGAGCCACCGGCCACCGACGACGAGATCCGCGCGTCGGCCGTGCAGTACGTGCGCAAGATCAGCGGCTTCACCAAGCCGTCCGCGGCCAACGCCGAGGCGTTCGAGCGCGCGGTCGACGAGGTCACGCAGATCTCAACGCGGCTGCTCGGCGAACTGGTGACCAACGCGCCGCCCAAGAACCGCGAGGTCGAGGCCGCCAAGGCGCGCGCCCGCGCCGCCCAGCGCTACGCCGCCTGACGGCGAGCCGGCCTTCGCCGGATGGCCACGCGGTCCGCGCGGTCGGCCTCGGCGCGGCTGGCGTCAGTGCGGCTGGCGTCAGCGCGGCCGCCGTCAGTGGCGGAAGTGGCGGCGGTCGGTCGCGACCATCGCCATGCCCGCGGCGTCCACCGCGGCGACCACGTCGGCGTCGCGGATCGAGCCGCCCGGCTGGATGATCGCGCCGATCTCGGCGGCCGCCGCCAGCTCGACGTTGTCCGCGAACGGCAGGTACGCGTCGGAGGCCAGCGCACACCCGGCGAGCGCCTCGGGACGGAACTCGCGCGCCTTCTCGATCGCGATCTTGACCGCGTCCACGCGGCTCATCTGCCCGGCGCCGATGCCGATCGTGGCGCCGTCCGAGGCGAGCACGATCGCGTTGGAACGCACGTGGCGGCAGACGATCCACGCGAACAGCATGTCCCGCCACTCGGTCTCGCTGGGCTCCCTCGCGGCCATCGAGCGCATCTGCTCGCGCGTCTCTGAGACCACGTCGTGGGTCTGCACCAGCTGGCCGCCGATCACCGGCTTGGATTCGACCTCGCGGCTGGGGGCCGGCCACTCCGCCAGCTCGAGCAGGCGCACGTTCTTTTTGGCCTGCAACGTCTCCAGCGCGGCGGCGTCGTAGCCGGGCGCCAGCAGCACCTCGATGAACTGCTTGGCCAGCTGCTCGGCGAACGGCCCGTCGACCGGGCGGTTGACGGCGATCACGCCGCCGTACGCGCTCTGCGGGTCACACGCGAACGCCAGCTCGTATGCCTGTTGGGCGCTGTCGCCGATCGCACAGCCGCACGGGTTGTTGTGCTTGACGATCGCGCACGCCGGCTCGTCGAACTCCTCGACCAGCTCGCGCGCCGAGCTGAGGTCGAGCAGGTTGTTGAACGACAGCTCCTTACCGTGCAGCTGCTCGACGCCGGCGAGCAGGTGCGTGGGCGACCCAGCGCGCGCGTAGAACGCCGCCTGCTGGTGGGGGTTCTCGCCGTAGCGCAGGTCCATGACCTTCTCGTACGCGTCACGCCAGCTGGCCGGGAACGGCCCGTCGCTCGTGCGCGTGGCGAACCACGTGGAGATGGCCGCGTCGTAGCGCGCCGTGCACGCGAACGCCTTGCCCGCGAGCAGCGTGCGCGTGGCCAGCGACAGGCGCCCGTCGGACTCGCGCAGCTCGCCCAGCACGCCCTCGTAGTCCTCCGGGTCGACCAGCACCGCGGCGAAGCCGCTGTTCTTGGCCGCCGCGCGGATCATCGTCGGCCCGCCGATGTCGATGTTCTCGATCACCTCCGCGTCCGACGCGTCGCCGCGCGCGAGCGTCTGCTCGAACGGGTACAGGTTGACGATCACCAGGTCCACCTGCTCGATCTCGTGCTCGCCAGCCGCGCGCAGGTGCTCGTCCTGGTCGCGCCTAGCCAAGAGGCCCGCGTACAGCCGCGGGTGGAGCGTCTTCACGCGCCCGTCCATCATCTCCGGGAAACCGGTGAAGTCCTCGATCGCCCGCACCGCGATGCCCGCGCCGGCCAGCTCGCGGGCGGTGCCGCCGGTCGACACCAGCTCCACGCCGAGATCGGTCAGGCCCTGCGCCAGCTCGACGATCCCGCGCTTGTCCGACACCGACAACAGCGCCCTGCGCACCCGCACCTCGCCCGGCGCCGCACGCTCGACGCCTTCGTGACCGGCACGCTCGGCGTCGTGCGCGCGGTGCGCGGGGTCGGTCATCAGCTCGCCTTCGGGGGCCACACTCAGAGACTATCCACGATCGTGCGGCGGGGATTCTCCGGATCGGGGTGCAGCGCCCCGCGCGCGAACAGCACCACCGCGCGCGCCAGCAGCTCGTGCTCGAGCGGGCGCAGCGCCGCCAGCACCGCGTCCGGGTCGCTCGTGTTCTCGAGCTCGACCGCCCCCTGGGCGATCACCGGCCCGGTGTCCACGCCCCCGTCGACGAAGTGCACCGTCACGCCGAACACCTTCACCCCGTAAGCCAGCGCCTGCTCGATCGCCGCCAGGCCCGGGAACGCCGGCAGCAGCGATGGGTGCACGTTGATCACAGCGCCCGGGAAGCGCCCCAGGAACCCGTCGCCGAGCAGCTCCATGTAGCCGGCCAGCACCACCAGGCGCGCGCCGCGCTCGAGCAGCCAGTCGCCTAGTGCCCGGTCGCGGGCCGCCCGGTCGGCGTAGTCCGCACGGGCGAACACCGCCGTCGGCACGCCGCGCTGCTCGGCGCGCGCGAGCGCCGGCGCGCCCGCCACGCTCGAGGCCACCGCCACCACCTCCGCCTCGCGCCCGTGCACCGTGTCCAGCAGCGCCTGCAGGTTGGTGCCCGTGCCCGACACCAGCACGGCGATGGGGAGTGGCTCGGTCACGCGAGCGCACCATAGCCGCGGGCGCGGCCAACTCGGCAGCTCATTTCCGTGCGCTCAGACCCGCGTGAGCGAGAACTGTTTCCGGCGCTCCGCAACAGTGAGATCAAAGTGATTCAGCAGATCCTTGCGCCCCCAAAGCGCGATCTGGCAGCCTTGCACAAAGCAAGGGTTGATCTCGAATATCACATCCGGGATCTCCGGTATGAAGGCTCGCGACGGGCGGGTGGCCTTGAGCATAGTCACGCTGCCTCCAACCTGCATGCCGTGAATCACCGAGGCCCAAGTCGCGATAGGCGACCGTCAGATCCGCCACGTTCGGCCCTAAAGCAGGAAGGCGCCTGATCCAGCGTCAGGCACCGGCATGAGGAAGTCGTCCTCCTTGACCTCCGGCCTGTTGCGCAGTTCGACCGAGTCCAGAGCGTCGGCGATCACCTTGCCGTCGCGTATCGCGACCCAGCTCCCGGCGTACTTAGTGAGATCTTCTAGAACTTCCGGGCCTTGGCGTACGGCTGCCATTCGATCCTCCGATGTCGCGTGATGATCCAGGAAAACATCGGGTGGACGGCTTGCGAAGGCTCCATCTTGCGCGACTCCTGGACGTTCAGCGTACCGACGTTCGTAGTGTGCCGCAAGGGGAAGATCGAACGATCTCCAAGTCGTTCCTTTCGGGACAAGCGCACTATCTCCTCCCCGATTCGACCGTGTAGATAGACAAGAGCCATGCCCCATCACGCGCACGACCGCTTGCAGCTGTGATCAACATCACAGAGAGCACGCGCGCCATGCCCTTCAATGCCATTAGGGGAAAGAGAGGCCTGAAAATCCCGACTGACAGGACAGGCCCATGCTTTCAGCAACCATTGCCGTCGCGCTCGTGGCCGGACTGGGCTATTCGCTGCGCTCCTCGGGGCGCACCAACAGCCTGATCGTCCGCCGCCCGTACAACAACCGCTACAGCGACGCCCCCGGCGCGCGCCAGGACCACCTGGCGTAGGCCGGCGGGCGGGCGTTGGCGCGAGCGCTCAGGCGCTCACCAGCGGCAGCGGCGTGCCGTCGTGCGCCGCCGGCTGGGCATCCTCGAGCGAGTACTTGCCGGCCGCTCCGTCGCTGCCCTCGAGCGGGTAGGCGCCGCTGAAGCACGCGTCGCAGTGACTCGCACTGGTACCGCGGACCGCCTCGTAGACGCCCTCCAGCGACAGGTAGTGCAGCGAGTCGCAGCCGAGCTCGGCTGCGACCTGCTCGGTGGTGCGCTCGTGGGCGATCATCTCCTCGCGCGTGGACATGTCGATGCCGTAGTGGCACGGGTGCTTGATCGGCGGCGCGGAGATGCGCATGTGGATCTCCGCGGCGCCCGAGTCGCGCAGCATCTGCACGATCTGGCGGGTGGTGTTGCCGCGCACGATCGAGTCGTCGACCACCACCAGGCGCTTGCCCTCGATCACCTCCGGCAGCGGGTTGAACTTCAGCCGCAGCCCGTGCTTGCGTAGCTCCTGGCCGGGTTGGATGAAGGTGCGCGCGACGTAGCGGTTCTTGACGAAGCCGTCGTCCTGGGGCAGGCCGGCGGCGCGCGCGAGGCCGCGGGCGGCCGGGTTGCCGGAGTCGGGCACCGCGATCACCAGGTCCGCCTCGACCGGTGACTCGCGCCACAGGATCTCGCCCATGCGCCCGCGCGCAACCTGCAGCACCTGCTCGTTCATGCGCGAGTCCGGGCGCGCGAAGTAGATGTACTCGAACACGCAGAACGCGCGCCTGGCGCCCGGGACGACCATGCGGCTGGTGAGCCCGTCCGCGCCGAGCGTCACCAGCTCGCCGGGCTCCACGTCGCGCACGAACTTCGCGCCGATGATGTCGAACGCGCACGACTCGCTCGCCACACAGTAATGGCTCCCATTCGCCATCCCCGCGGCGCCGTCGAGATGCTCGGGGCCGGACTCCAGCACGCCGATCGACAGCGGGCGCAGGCCGTGCGGGTCGCGGAAGGCGACCACCCGGTCCTTGGTCATGGCCACGATCGAGAACGCCCCGCGTAGGCGTGGCAGCACGTCGGCGATCGCGTCCTCGACGTGCTCCGCCGGATGGGTGGCGATCATCGCGGCGATGATCTCCGAGTCCGACGTCGAGCTGAACGTGACGCCCCGCTCGAGCAGCTCGTGGTGCAGCTCGACGGCGTTGATCAGGTTGCCGTTGTGCGCCAGCGCGACCTCGCGGCGCGAGCCGTTGGTGCCCTCCGAGCGCTGCACCGGCTGGGAGTTCTCCCACGCGTTTGAGCCGGTGGTCGAGTAGCGCACGTGCCCGATCGCCAGCTCGCCGGCGAGCGTGCGCAGGTCGTTCTCGCTGAACACCTGGTTGACCAGGCCGAGCTCGCGGCGGGTGATGATGTGCCCGCCGCGGTCCGCCGCCGCGATGCCCGCCGACTCCTGCCCGCGGTGCTGGAGCGCGTATAGCGCGAAGTACGACAGCCTGGACACCTCGTGACCGGGTGCGTACATACCAAACACTCCGCACTCGTCGCGCGGTCCGTCACGCATCACCATCACAAGCTAGCGCCTTTCACGCGAACAACTCGCCCAATCGTTCATGGGCCCCCGCGAGCTGCTCGAGCGTGAGCGCCAGCCGCACGCCGCCGCCGGCGATCGTCAGACTCGTGCCGCCCACCTCACCGACGTCGAGCAGCGGAACCTCGGCCGCGAGCTCGTCGAGCGCCACCGCCGGGCCGCTCAACACGAAGCCGCCCGGAGCCTCACCGAACAGCGCGCCGGCCAGCAGCCCGGGTGCGGGCGAGGCCTGGGCGTCGGCCGGCAGCACCGGCGGGATCGACTCCCAGAAGTCCTCGCCCAGCTCAATGCGCGCGCCGAGCTGACCGGCCAGGCAGCACTCAGCCAGCGCGATCGCGAGACCGCCCTCGGCGATGTCATGGGCGCTCGCCACCAGCCCCTCGCGCACGGCGTCGCGCACGACCGCGTTGGCAGCGGCGACAGCCGCCAGGTCGAGCTCCGGCAGCCCGTCGGGCAGCGGCTGGCCGAGCAGCTTGGCGAGCTCGCCGGCGCCCAGTGTCGGGCTGAACGGGCCGGCCAGCGCGATCCGATCGTCGGCGCGCTGAAAGCCCAGACGTCCCGCGCGCCGCGCGTCCGGCATGCGGCCGACCATGCCGATCACCGGCGTCGGGTAGATCGGCCCGCCGGCGGCCTCGTTGTACAGCGACACGTTGCCGCCGACGATCGGCGCGCGCAGCGC
>Ga0210389_10004798_pt1 | contig 10483 bp, 5 predicted proteins | sample IncBWH28OmetaG_FD_160127 | JGI IMG/M metagenome (GOLD analysis project Ga0210389, IMG submission 160127) | Forest soil microbial communities from Barre Woods Harvard Forest LTER site, Petersham, Massachusetts, United States - Inc-BW-H-28-O ...
TGGACGACATCATCCGGTCCGTCGCCGAATTTTACAGGGGGGAATCATGAGTGTCACCAAGGAAACCCGCACACCACTGGCATCTGTGGCCATCGTCGGGCTGGGCTATGTCGGGCTGCCGACCGCCCTGGCCCTGCACGGGCGGTGCAAGCGGGTCATCGGAATCGACGCACTGCAGACGCGGCTAGACGTCATCCGCGCGGGAGACGCCGACCTGAACGACGCGGACAAGGAAACGCTCATCCGCGCGGCCGACGACGGCTCGTTCGAGATGACGACCGAAATGAGCGCCATGGGAGAGGCGGACGCCGTGATCATCTGCGTGCCGACGCCAGTCACCGAGGCCAACGAGCCTGATCTGGCCATGCTCCGGGCCGCCTGCGGCGACGCCGTGCGGCACGCCCGGTGGGGGCAGACCTTCATCCTGACGTCTACCACGTACATAGGCACCACCAGGGAGATGCTCGCCCGCCCGCTCGCGGAGCGGGGACTGGAGGCCGGGAGCGACGTGTTCGTCGCGTTCAGCCCTGAGCGCATTGACCCCGGCGTGCTGGAGCACTACCAGCGGATCACGCCCCGCGTGGTCGGCGGGATGACGGAACACTGCACGGCCGAGGCGGTGCGCGTGCTGCGGGAGGTAACGGACTCGGTGTACGCGGTCAGCTCGCCTGAGGCGGCGGAGGCCACCAAGTTGTACGAGAACATCCAGCGGGCTGTCGTATTGGCGCTGGCCAATGAGTTCTCTGACGACTGCCGGCTTATGAACCTGGACCCCATCGAGGTCACCGAGGCGGCGGCCACCAAGCCGTACAGCTTTCAGGCAGTGAACCCCGGCCCGGGGGTTGGCGGCCACTGCATCCCGGTGGACCCGCACTACCTGCTCTGGCAGCTCCGGCAGGCAGGCCGGGAGAGCCCGCTTATCGCGCAGGCCATGAAGCAGATTGACGCGCGTCCTGCTCAGGTAGCCGTGCGAGCCAGGGAGATCCTTGACGGTCACCTGTTCGGCAGGAAGATCATGGTCGCTGGTGCCGCGTACAAGCCGGGGGTGCGAGACCTGCGGTCCTCACCGGCCATCGCGCTGATCGAGCACTTGCGGGCATCCGGTGTCGAGGTCAGCTACTACGATCCGCTGGTGCCGGTCATGCTCGTTAACGGCAGCATCCTGGTTAGTACGCCAGAGCCTGATGGCAAGGCGTACGACCTAGTGATCATTCACACGGTACATCCCGGTGTCAGTTACGCCTGGGCAGGTGACTGCCCGCAGATCTTGGACACGACATCGCGCTTTGTCAGCGGGAACGGCAGCTTGTGTCATGTCCTGTAACGGTGAGGATATGACAGCGTCAAGGCCTACTATTACAGTGCTTATTCCGGCGTTCAATGAGGAGGAGAACATCGGGGCAGCTCTTGACGCCCTTTTCCGCCAGACTGTCCGGGTGCAGCGTGTCATCGTGATAGATGACTGCTCTACCGACCGTACCGCTGAGTTGTGCGGAGCGTATTCGGTGGAGGTCGTCCGGACTCCGCACAATAGGGGGAGTAAGGCCAAGGCGTTGAACTACGTGCTGCCGCTGTGCGATTCTGACCTGATTATGGTGCTCGACGCTGACGCCGTGATGTCCCCTGATTACGTGGAGAGGCTGCTCCCTGAGTTTGGTGACCGAAATGTTTCGGTAGCCGCTGGGTGTGTGCTGTCAAAGAACACGCAGACGAGGGCCGAGCGCGGCCGGAGCATCGAATGGCTCATTGCTTCGTACTTTTACCGGCCTATCCAGAACATAACAAACGCGTCGCTGGTCATTCCCGGCTGCGCCACCCTGTACCGGCTGGATTGTCTGCGCGAGGATGACGGGTGGACATCACATACTGTCTGCGAGGACATCGACTACACGTGGACGACGCAGCTTCGGGGGCACCGGGCCGTTTACGTGTCTCGGGCGATTGTCTGGACTGTCGATCCGCGCACGGGGTCTGCCATGGGACGCCAGGAGTTCCGCTGGCTGAGCAGCATGTTCCAGAGTACCCGCCTGCACTGGCGGGAACTCTGGCGTAAGCCTCTGCTCGCGCTGCAGGTCGTGCTTCTCCTGCTGGGCAGTCTGCTTATCGTGCCTTACTGGACGGTGCCGGTCATCCTCGTGCTGGTGTTCCACTCCCCTTGGCTGTGGACGATCGTCGGCGGACTGGCGTTGCAGGCTCTGGTGGTGTTCGGCATCTTGTCCTTCGCCATTGTCAGCCTGCGACTCAAACCGGCGAGGGTTCTGGCGAGGGTGCCGTTCTGGTGGTTTTACACGTGGACTTACGTAGCCTGGTACTCCCTTCGCGCCATGGTCACGGAGCTTGCGCTTGTCCCACTCGGCTACTCCGAGGGAATGACAGTTTTCAAGAAAGGAGTTGTCCGTGAAAGCGAGAGGGCAAGAGTCTGAGATTAAGTTGCCGAACTACCGGCTTCGCCGCATCATTACGCTGGTGGTGGTACTGGTGCTGGTTGCCATGACGAGTATGGGTGTGGCGTGGAGGTCTGGTTCTTTCAGAACTCCCGTGGTTCTCAGTGCGGCACCGGTGCAAAACGCTATACCGCTGCGGAACAGTTGCTCCGCCGGGTACGTTACGTTCACCTTTGATGACGGGCCAGGCCCCGCACCAGGTTACGAGGGAAATACGCAGGCAGTAATCAATGCGCTTGTTGCGTTGCACGTATCAGCGGTGTTTTTCGTCATCGGCACGAGCATCGACCAGAACCCGCTGGGTCCGGAGATCATCCGTGAGGAGGTTAGGTATGGCTTCCTGGTGGAGAATCATACGTATACCCATGACTCGTTCACCGGGTTCTCTACGCACACGAAGCCAATGACTAATGCCCAGGTGATTACCGAGCTGGTCAAGGGTAACGAGGCCATTGAGGCAGCAGGCGCACCCAAGCCAACTCTCTGGCGGCCCCCGTTCGGGGACGTGACCGCGCAACAAGCCTACCTGGCTAGCACTCTCGGCCTGCGCACCGTCACGGACTACAGTGATATCGGCACCAATACCCTGGACTCTTCCAATATCCTGGACTCCCGTGACTGGGAGCCGATTTCCCCCGCTCAGATTGCTCAGAGCATAACCAGCGGGTACTACCAGCCAGGACCGTCAAGCTGGGCGAAGACACAGCGGGTACTGCCTATTCACGCCGGCGATATCCTCGCGTTCCATGACGGGGACAAGTACGCGGCTGCCACGGCAGCCTCGTTGCAGCCCATCGTAATCTATATGAACGCGCATCATCTCTGTGCGACCAGCACTGTTCCGGCTGACGGTACTGGCGGCATGGTGCCGAACTACCCGGTGAAAGGAGACTGAGATCACTTCTCTCAAGGCTTTCGACACCACCGCGACTATCGACTCGGCTGCCTGGTTCGCGGACGCGTACGGTGCCGGCTACCGGCTCTACATCCCGCACACAACCAAGTGGGGGAGCAGCACTCCCTGGCCTAACGCGCCGGGTCAGCTCAAGCTGGCGCTGGACGCGGGACTCATGATCGCCGCATATACCCGGAATCCGAACTGGTGGAGCAACGGTATCAAGGCATGCGCCCCGTACGTCGACAAGCTCCAGTTCTTCTGCCTGGACATCGAGACCGACCCAGGGGTCCGCGTGACCGCGGCTATGGTGCAGGGGGTCACGGCTCTCGGCGTTCGCCCGGTGATTTACTCCGGGTACGGGATGTGGCCGGAAGTCATGGGCGGCAACGTGACCAGCTTCAGCGCGGTTCCCCTCTGGGACACCAACGTCGTCGGTTCCGTGTCCCTGAGCTTCGCACCTAACATCGGCTCCCCGCCGCCTGTCCAGTACGGCGGGTGGAACACGGCCGCCAACCCGAGGGTAGGAATCCAGCAGGGATTCGATGTCAGCCTGAACGGGGTGGTCGTGGACGTTAGCTCGTTCAGCTTGGCTTTCCTGGCACCAGGGCCTACCCAGGCGTGCGCGGGGCGTTCGTCTGGGAGTCGGTAACGGATGCCGAGCACGGGTACGCGTTCGCGACCAGGATGCGGGTCTACCTGTCGAGCTACATCGTCAACTACACGGACGCGGCCGTGCTCAACGTGGTAGGCAGGGAGCACACGCTCACGCTGGTGCTCGCGCCCGATCGCCCCCTGCCGGGTCGTCGTCCAGGCCGTGGAAGTCAGCAGCGTGAAGAGCTAGGGAGGCAGGCATCGCCGCCCGGTACATGGCCAGGCTCGCGCCGGGCAGTCACGTGGTGATCTCGCATTCCACCGACGAATTCGCCCCTGCAGGACGCACGCCGCGTCGGCGGCCGCGACGGAGCGGGGGCAACCTGGCTTCCCCGCCCCAAGGACGAGATCGAGCGCATGTTCAACGGCAGGGACCTCGTCGAGCCCGGACTGATGCTCGTCTCCCGCTGGCGCCCGGACACGAAACCCGGTCCCGACGCTGACCAGACCTGGGCCTACCGCGGCATAGCTCCTGTCTGAAGCGGTCCCGGCTTGCGCTCTCCGCTGGGCACGACTTGATGAGCCAGCATCACGCGCATCGGGGGATGCCCGCCACCGTTAGCTGCACATGCCTTCGATCTCAAATCGATATATGGCAGGGTTTGAGAAAGGCCCGACCAGTACAGCGAGGTGCCGGATGGGGGCAGACGGGGTGCTACGGGGCACAGATAATCCCGTGGCCGCCGAGATTGTGCACGAGAGCGAGCGTACGCGTGTTACCCGGGTGTTCTTGCCTTCTGGGGCGGTTGTCCGCAAGGAGCCGCTGGGGGCGGACGCGGAGCGCCGGGTACGGCGTGAGAGGGCGATGCTGGACCGGCTGCGCGGTGTCGCGGGGGTGGTGCAGCTGGAGGAGGGACCGCAGTACCCGGGGTCGGTGGTGCTGGCAGACGCCGGCCGTGTGAGCCTGGCTGGGGTTGCCAGGCCTCTGGCGGCCGATGAACTGACCGGGCTGGCGGTGCGGCTCGGGCAAGCGGTGGCGGGGATGCACCGGCGGGGGGTGATGCACCGGGACATCTCCCCGGCCAACATCGTGATCTCCGGTCACGGCGACCCGTGCCTAGTGGACTTCGCCCTGGCAAGTTCGGCTGCAGAGATCCGCCCGGTGTTCACCCACCATAGTGAGATCGCCGGGACGTTCGCGTACCTGGCGCCGGAGGCTACCGGGCGGACCGGGCGGCCGATGGATCAGCGGGCGGACCTGTACGCGCTGGGCGCGACGCTGTATGAGCTGGGGACGGGCACACCGCCGTTCGGCTCTGGTGACCCGCTGCGGCTCATCCATGATCACCTCGCGCGGGCTCCGGCACCGCCCGCGCGGGTGAACCCGGCCGTACCGGAGGCACTGTCGCAGATCATTCTGCACCTGCTGGAGAAGGAGCCGGACCACCGGTACCAGACCGCCGAGGGCCTGGTCTATGACCTGGAGCGGATGCAAGAGGCCCAGAGGAATGGGAAAACGGCCGGATTCCATGCTGGGGAGCATGATGTCCCGGCACGGCTGCTCGAGCTGTCGCGGCTGGTGGGCCGTGAGGCAGAGGTCACGGCGCTCAGGACGGCGTTCGAGGCTGCGCTGGAGGGCCGTTGCCAGGGGGTGCTGATTGGCGGTGCTCCGGGGGTGGGCAAAACGGTGCTGGCCGATCAGCTGCGACCAGTGGCAACCGGCGCCGATGGCTGGTTCGTCGCGGGCAAGTTTGACGCCTACCGCAAGGACGTGGAGTTCGACGCGGTCAATCAGGCGTTCCGGGCGCTAGGCCGGCTGCTGCTCGCCGAGCCGGACGACGAGCTGGCCAGGATCCGCAAGCAGATCCTGCGGGCGGTTGGGCCGAACGCGGGCCTGCTGGTCGCGGTGCTGCCGGAGTTCGCGACGCTGCTGGCGGTACCGCCCGATCCGGGAGATCCGCTGACCGTCCAGACGCGGATACAGCGGGCGGCCGCAGCCGCGCTGCGGGCGGTCGCCTCACCGGAACGGCCAGTGGTGCTGTTCCTCGATGACCTGCAATGGGCGGGGCGTACCCCGCTAGGCCTCCTCGACCTAGTACTAAGCGAGGAGCCGGTCGGCGGCCTGCTGCTGGTCGGCGCCTACCGCGAAGACGACATAGACGCCGCGCATCCACTGACGGCGCGGCTATCGCGCTGGCAGAACCAGCCCGCGGTGCGGCACCTGCGGCTGGCCAACCTACCGGGTCCGAGCCTGGCCACCATGGTCGCGGAAATCCTGCATGCTGACCTGCCCGCTGCGGCGGCCCTGGCCGAGGCGATCGAGCCGCACACCCACGGCAATCCACTCGACACGGTTGAGCTGCTCGACGCGCTGCGCCGCGATCGCCTGCTGGCCGGGACAGCGGCCGGGTGGCGGTGGGATAACGCGGAAGTGCGGGCTCACCTGAGCCGTTCCGAGGTGGCAGGGTTGCCGGCGGCGCGTGCCGCCGCTCTGCCGGAACAGTCCCGGGCGATGCTGGAGTCGATGGCGTGCCTGGGCGGGCGCGCCGAGACGAGCGTGCTGCAGGTCGCCTTCAACCTGTCGGCGGATGTGCTGGAGCAGAGACTGGCGCCCGTCCTCGACGAGGGCCTGCTGGTAATGGAGCCAGGGCCGCATCCTGCGGTGCGGTTCCGCCACGACCGGGTCCGCGAGACGATCCTGGACGGTCTCGCCCCAGAGCGGCAGCATGCCCTGCAGCTGGCCATGGCGCGGCGCCTGGCGGCGGTCCCGGAGTTGTTCGCGGCCGCGGCGGAGCAGTACCTGCCGGTGACCGACGCGGTCGACGACCCAGCGGAGCGGCGCCAGGTGGTAGGGCTGCTACGGCGAGCCGCCAACCGGGCGATGCTAATCGGCGATTACGCGCTGGTGAATACGCTGCTGGCGGCCGCTCTGCCGTTGATCGTTCGCCGTGAGGAGGTCACACTGGTCGCGGTGCATACCGCCCGGCACGCCGCCCTGTACGGCCTGGGACGCCTGGAGCAGGCGGACGAGGAGTACCAGGCAATCAAGGGACTGAGCACCACCGTCTTGCAGCGTGCCGATGCGATGGCGGTGCAGGTGCTCAGCCTGACCCACCGGACTCGTTTCGCCGACGCGATCGGCCTGGGCATAGGGGCGCTGCGTGAACTGGGCATCGTTATCCCGGCAGCGGACCAGCTCCCCGCCGACCTCGACCGCCAGTTCGGCCATCTGCACCGGTGGCTGGATGACACTGACCAAGCCGACGAACTGGCCCCGCCCGGCGTCACCGACCCCGCGCTGACCGCCATCGCCCGGCTGATCAACGCTCTCATGCCGGCGAGCTACGTGGCCGACCCTGACATGCTCGCCTGGCTGAGTCTGGAGGGATTGCGGATCTGGCTCGAGCACGGCCCGGGCCCTGCCCTGGTCGGCCCGATAAGCCACGCAGCATTCGTCGCGGTGACGCTACGCGGCGACTACGCCGCCGGGAACCGGGCTATGCGGCGGATACTGACCCTCGGCGAGGCCCACGGTTATGAGCCCGGTACGTCACAGGCGCGTTTCCTGCATGCCGTCTTGGCCTGCTGGTCCGGGCCACTGGAAGACGGGGTCGAGGCAGGCCGGCAGGCCCGGGAGGGGCTGCTCGCCGCGGGCGACCTGGCCTACGCCGGCTACACCTACCTCCCGACGGTTTACTACCAGCTGGACTCGGCGCCGTCGCTTGGCGTCTGTGTCACCGAGGCGGAGGCGGGGCTTGCCTTCGCGCGCCGTACCGGCAACGAAGTGGCCAGCGGGTGGCTCGACTGCTGCCGGTGGATGGCTCGTGTGCTGCGCGGCGCAGGCTCGGCCGCAACGGCTCCTCTCGACAGGCACGAGAGCGACCCGCTGTCGCTGTTTCACTGGCACGTTACCGCTGCTATCACGGCCGCCATATTCGGCGATCCGGCTGACTTGGCGCGGCATACCGGCGCGGCGATGCCGCTGCTTCCGGTGGCCGTGGGCCTTTACACCACCGCTTTGGCGCGCCTGTTGCGCGGCCTGGCGCTGGCCGGGCAGGCCCGCACCGCAGATGGCGACGAACGAGCCCGCCTGCTGGCCGAGCTGGATGAGGTGACCCGGTGGCTGGCTGCCCGCGCCGCGGACGCACCGGACAACTTCCTGCACCTGCTGCGGCTGGTCGAGGCCGAGCGGGCGTGGGCGGTCGGCGACTTCCGCGCCGCCGCCCTGGCCTTCGACGCCGCCCTGCAGGAGGCCGCCCAGCGGCAGCGGCCGTGGCACCAGGCGCTGATCGCCGAGCGCGCCGCCTGGTTCTATCTCGCCCGTGGTCTGGACTACATCGGCCACGGCCTTCTCGCCCAGGCCCGCCAGCAGTACCTCGCCTGGGGCGCGACCGCGAAGGTAAGCCGGTTGGACTGGGCCTATCCGGCCCTGCGCCCAGCATCCGAAGAGGCTGTTAGCGACGGCCCCGGCAGGCCGGCTGGCCTTCCCGGTCGCCGCGCCGCGGTCACCGCTGGAACCATCGACCTGCTCGGGATCGTGGCGGCGTCGCAGGCGCTGAGCTCGGAGACCAGCATCGGCCGGCTGCACACGAGGGTGGCCCAGGTGCTCAGTGCCATGACCGGTGCCACCGGCGTTCACCTGCTGCTGCGGAGCGAAGACCAGCACGGCTGGCTGCTGCCCGCACCGGACGCCGACGGCGGCACCATCCCGGTCAGCAGCGCCGGCCATGAACGCGCGGCGCCGATGTCGGTGCTGCGGTACGTCCGGCGGACACGCGAGCCCCTAGTCGCGGCCGACGCCGTCCGTGACGACAGGTTCGCGCGCGACCCGTACTTCACCGGTGTCGACCGCTGCTCGCTGCTGGCCCTGCCCATCCTCAGTCGCGGCGCGCTGCGGGCGGTGCTGCTGCTGGAAAACCGTCTCCTCGGCGGCGCGTTCACCGACAGACGGCTCGATGCGGTCAAGCTCATCGCCGGCCAGCTCGCCGTCTCCCTCGATAACGCTCAGTTGTACGCCGATTTCCGCCAGATTGTCGGTGAGCAGTCTGCCTTGCGACGGGTGGCGATGCTGGTGGCCCGCGCAGCGCCGTCGGAGGAGGTCTTCGCCGCGGTCACCGCCGAGGCCGGGGACTTGCTTGGAGTAGACATGGCGGTCCTGGTCCGGTACGACCCGCAGGACACGCTCACGGTGGTCGGCGCGTGGACCAGCACGGGCGCCGCCCCCGCGACTCCAGTCGGCGGCCGGCTGCCACTTGGCGGGCAGAACGTGACCACGCTGGTATTCCAGACCGGCCAGACGGCGCGGACCGATTACGGCGACGCATCGGGAGTGATCGGTGGCGTCGCCACCCAGGAGTGGAGACTGCGGTCATCGGTAGGCGTGCCGATCAGAGTCGAAGGCCGGCTGTGGGGCGCCATTATCGTGGGCCTGAGCCGTGAGGAACTGCTGTCGCCGGACGCCGAGGCGCGCCTGGCCGAGTTCATTGGACTGGTCGCGGCCGCGATCGCCAGCGCGCAAGCACAGGCGGAGCTGGAGAGTTTCGGCGTGGAGCAGGCAGCGCTCCGTCGGGTGGCCACGCTGGTGGCCCGGTCAGCGTTGCCGGAAGAGGTGTTCGCCACGGTCACCGCGGAGGTCTATCGCGTTCTTGGCTCCCTCGACACGACCATGTGGCGATACGACCCGGATGGCGCGGCCACGGTCCTTGCCGCGTCGCGCGGCGCCGACGCTGTCTCATCCTTCGGGGTCGGCGCCCGGGCGAAACTCGGCGGGCGCAACGTGACCACGCTGGTGTTTCAGACGCGCCGGCCGGTTCGGATCGACGACTACGCCGACGCCTCGGGTCCGGTCGCCGATCTCGTCCGCGTCTGGGAGCAACGACTCGGCCCGCGCACCCGCTCGGCTGTCGGCGTGCCGATTAGCGTAGGAGGACGTCTGTGGGGCGTCATGGTGGTGACCTCTGAGAGGGAACCGCTGCCAGTCGGCACTGAGGCGCGGCTGGCCGGGTTCACCGAGCTGGCAGCGACCGCGGTCGCGAATACCGAGGCGCAGGTGGCGCTGGCCGCGTCGCGGGCACGGATCGTGGCAGCCGCTGACCAGGCCCGCCGTCGAATCGAGCGGGACCTGCACGACGGTGCACAGCAGCGGCTTGTCTCTCTAGCGCTGATGCTGCGCACGGCGCAGGCCTCGTTGCCGCGCGAGCTTTCCGCGCAACTCGACCGCGCTGTCGCGGAGGCGGCCAGCGCGCTGGACGAAGTGCAGGAGATCGCCCGTGGCCTTCACCCGGCGATCCTGGCCGAACGTGGCCTGGCTTCGGTGCTGAAGTCGCTCGCCCGTCGCTCGCCGGTCCCTGTTGCCCTGCGAGTGCAGGTGAACGAGCGGCTGCCGGAGCCGGTCGAAGTCAGCGCTTACTACGTCATCGCCGAGGCGCTAACCAATGCCGCCAAGCACACCAACGCGTCGATTGTTAACGTTCAGGCCGAGGTGGTGGGCGATGTCCTGCTCCTCGAGGTTCGCGACGACGGAGCCGGGGGCGCCGAGCTGGGCAGTGGC
>Ga0210389_10004799_pt1 | contig 10483 bp, 11 predicted proteins | sample IncBWH28OmetaG_FD_160127 | JGI IMG/M metagenome (GOLD analysis project Ga0210389, IMG submission 160127) | Forest soil microbial communities from Barre Woods Harvard Forest LTER site, Petersham, Massachusetts, United States - Inc-BW-H-28-O ...
GCCGAGCAAACTCGCGAACGGGATCAATCCTCTCGCCTTGCTCGGGCGCGAGGGCTCTAGCTCGCTCAACGGAAATATCATTGAACCCGGTGACGATTTCGACGCCTATCGTACCTCGATCAAACGAATACAGATGCCCCGGTATTGGCGCGTCTTCAACCGCCATTCTGGTGCATGCTTTCGAATGACCGAATCGGTCGATGAAGCATTGAAGATCATCGATATCATGGATGCGCAGCAACAGGCGCGTATGCAGAAACTCGGTCTCAGGTTCGTCCTGAATGACGAGGTCCATGCCAGGTTTTATCGCGACCTGGTCAGGCGCGGATTGGTGGAAGGCTACGCTATTGTGTCGGCGTTGACCTGCGACGAGACTGTTGTCGCGACGATGCTGGGCATCAGGCAGGACGACTATTTCGTTGTTTTGCGGATCAGCAACGCCGGAGGGTCTTGGGCTCACTGTTCGCCGAGCAAGCTAGTCGTCGAGCGTACGATGGCTGCACTGCACGAGCAGGGTGTTCGCCGGTTCGATTTGAGCGTCGGCAATTACGCATTCAAGCGCCGATTCGGCGCTGTTCAGTTTCCGTTGACGGATGCGAGCGTCGCGCTCGGGTGGCGTGGCATTCCTTATGTGTTGCGCGATAAAACTGCGCAGTGGCTGCGCCGTTACCCGTGGCTGGCGGAAAGGGTTGGGCGTGCATTGGGTAGGCCGGCACATGGGGAATGAAATGGCGTCGTCTCTTGTAGAAGCGAAAAAAATGCATTTCCGGGTGTTGGATAGCTGGCGCGGCGTCGCCGCGCTGCTCGTCGCGTTGTTTCATCTCAATCTTTACAGCGCGATCTATTCCCTGGATTTCATCCGCAACGCCTATCTCTTTGTTGACTTCTTCTTTGTGCTGAGCGGCTTCGTCATCACCTATAGTTACGCCGATCGTCTGGAGACCGTCGATGACCTGGGTTCGTTCGCCGCCCGGCGGTTCGGTCGCCTCTGGCCGCTGCACGCGGTCGTGCTGCTGGCATTTGTGGCGGCCGAAAGCGCCAAAGCCGTACTCGCGGTGCGCGGCGCTTCGTTCTACCTCCCGCCCTTTACGGGCACTAACTCGCTCAACACGATTCCGATGAATCTAGTTTTTGGTCAGTCGTTCGGTTTCGTTCAGCATCTAACCTGGAATCCTCCAAGCTGGAGCATTTGTGCGGAGTTCTGGACATATCTGGTGTTCGCGGCCGTCCTCGTGTTCAGTTCCACATGGTTAGCGCGATCCAGGTTTGCTGCCACGGGCCTGATCGTGGTCATACTGGCCGGCAGTGTTTCGATACTCGTTCTATTCGGCCCACATGACATTGACGCAAGCTATGACCTCGGATTTATCCGATGCCTCTATGGCTTTCTTGTCGGACATCTGACGTATCGGCTCTTCCAGGCTGCCTCCAATGCCAAGTTCGATGCCCGGCTTTTGGAGTGGGCTATGCTGATCGTCATTGTGACCTACGTGTCGCTGGCTGGACGCAGCGAATATTCGTTCTTTGCACCGCTGGTTTTCGCTGCCGTAGTCTTCGTGTTTGCGTTCGAGGCCGGGTCGGTTTCTCGCTTGATGTCAAACAAAGTTAACGACTGGCTCGGCAAGGTTTCCTATTCAATCTATATGTGGCAGGCGTTCATCATCTTCAATTTCGTTGATCGTCCGGTCTCCATCGTGGAGAAAATCACGGGGAGAATATTGACGACCACGGAAGGCGTCAGTTCGGCGCTAGGTGGCGAAGCCGGCAAGTTGATCGTGCTGGGCGGACACGTCCTGCCGATCCTGGTGACGCTGCTTTTCGCCGCCGTTCTCGTCGCTGTCGCCAGCGTCAGTTACTATCTGATCGAGCAGCCGGGACAGAAATTGTTTGCCCGCCTCGCACGATCGCGATGGCGCAATTTTCCTTCGCCGGTTCGGTCCGCCGGCATAGTCCAATAGAAGCGTCTCGACAGCGGTGCAGGGCGGCATTCCTTATTGGGTTGCCGCTCTGTTTCGTTGGCCGTGCAGCTCCCTTGCGATCTGCGCGATGCTGCGGCCTTGATAGCGCGGCCCCGCAAGTTCGTTCTCGGCGCATCACTTCAGTTCGTCGGCGTGAGTGACTGCACATATTTTGCGTAGTCGCTCTTTCCTAAAGCGATCCCCAATTTCTCGAGTTGCTGGCCGTCTATGAATTTTTGGTGGAACGCGATTTCTTCGGGACAAGCGATTCGAACACCCTGTCTCTTCTCAAGCGCTGCAACGAAGTCGGACGCCGCAAGCAGGCTATCTGGAGTTCCAGTATCAAGCCACGCAAATCCGCGTCCCATAAGCTCAACCGAAAGGAGCCCGCGCTCCATATAGACCCTGTTGACGTCGGTGATTTCCAGCTCTCCTCGATCAGACGGGCGCAGATTGGCGGCGATATCGACCACTTGTTGATCGTAGAAATAGAGCCCGGTGACAGCAAAATTGGATTTAGGAGCCTTTGGCTTTTCCTCAATTGAGGTTGCTTTGCCAGTATGATCAAACCCGACCACACCATAACGCTCGGGGTCGGCGACACGATAGGCGAATATAGTTGCACCCGACGTACGGGTCGCTGCACGAGAGAGCATATCAGGTAGGCCGTGGCCGAAGAATATATTATCGCCCAGGATAAGCGCGGACGGCGTACCCTCAACGAACTTGGCTCCAATGAGATAAGCTTGTGCCAACCCCTCAGGGCGTGGCTGGGCGGCGTAGGAAAGTGAGATCCCAAATTGCTCGCCGGTGCCTAGGAGAGTCTGAAATGACGGCAAATCGTGGGGTGTTGAGATGATCAAAATATCGCGAATCCCTGCCAACATCAGCGTGGTGAGCGGATAATAAATCATCGGCTTGTCATAGACCGGCAGAAGCTGTTTCGACGTCACAATCGTCATCGGATGGAGGCGCGTCCCGCTGCCTCCCGCCAAAATAATGCCCTTCAATGTCTTGCTCCGGTGCTTAATGGAGAAGCGCCAAGCAGACGCTCCAAACAGTGTTCCAAGGAAACTTCCAAAGGAGGTAAGCGAATATGAAAGATGGAAGCAAGCCGATCGCAACATAGTCGCGAATTCGCCGGTCGATGCGCAGCGGTCGGGTAGTCTGCGGTTGAAATCGCCTCCACCGTTACCGAGCGGGCTTTCCTTGTTTCGCTAAGACGCACAATCTTGCACGCAAAATCGTACCAGGAGACCTCGTCCGGTCCAGCCAAATGAGTTACGCCGGCAAAGCGTTCCTGCCAGCTAGAAGAGCCGATTTGGCGCCCGATAGTCATAATCGCCGCCGCAATGTCAGGTGCATAGGTCGGGCACCCGACTTGATCGTCAACCACAGTCAGGCGGTCACGGTCAGCCGAAAGCCGCAGCATCGTGCGAACAAAGTTGTTTCCAAACGGCGCAAACACCCATGAGGTACGAAGAATAATGTGGCGGTCGTTGGCTGCCGCCACCGCATGCTCTCCAGCAAGCTTGGAATGTCCGTAAACTCCCATCGGCGCGACGGCATCGGTCTCAACATAACGGCCGCTCTTGTTGCCATCGAAGACGTAGTCCGTTGATAAATGGACAATTGGGATCCCCAGCCGCGCGGCCGCGGCCGCAACATTGCCTGCGCCGTCGCGGTTGATCGCAAAGGCGAGATCGGATTCGGATTCGGCGCGGTCGACCGCGGTATAGGCGGCTGGATTGATCACGAGGTCGGGAGAAAACGCTGCCAGTGCTTTCTCGACGAGCTCTGGGTACCGAATGTCGAGTTCTGTACGACCACCGCAGCCGAACGTCATGTCTGGGCACTCGATTGCGGCTTCACGCAAGGCGCGAGCAACCTGTCCCTCAGTGCCAACGACGTATAGTCGCACGCATCACTCCAATGATTAAAGGCCGAGGCGTTCGCCGCGGTAGATGTTGTCGCGAAGCGGCTTCCACCAGTCAGCGCGTTCAAAATACCATTTTACGGTCTTTTGAATTCCCGTCTCGAACGTTTCCTCAGCGCGCCAACCGAGTTCGGTCTCTATCTTGGTCGCATCGATGGCATACCGCCGATCATGGCCTGGACGATCGGTCACGTAGGAAATGAGGCGGTCGTGAGGTTGCGTGGTGTTACGGATTGTGTCGAGGCATGTGCAGATCTGCCGTACCACATCGATATTACGACGCTCGTTTCTTCCGCCGACATTATATGTATGACCCGGTAATCCTTTTTCGAGAATCAGGCCAAGCGCTCGTGCATGATCGTCGACGAACAGCCAGTCTCGAATATTTGCGCCGTCGCCATAGACCGGCAACGGTAGCTCATGCAACGCATTCAACACCATCAACGGAATAAGTTTTTCCGGAAATTGGTAGGGGCCGTAATTGTTCGAACAATTCGAGACAATAACGGGTAGGCCATAAGTTCGATGCCAGGCTTTGGCGATGTGATCGGAAGCAGCCTTGGTAGCCGAATAAGGTGAGCTCGGATCGTACGGCGTTGTCTCGCTGAACAGACCCGTCTCGTCGAGTGAGCCATACACCTCGTCGGTCGAAACGTGTATGAAGCGAAAGTTTTCTCGGAGACGCTGATTTGAATCCAGATATTCGCGCGCGGTCTCGAGCAGCGTGAACGTACCAACCACGTTCGTCTGAACAAATGCGCTGGGACCCGAGATGGAGCGATCGACGTGGCTCTCGGCCGCGAGGTGAACGATAGCGTCGGGACGAAACTTGTGAAAAATGGCCCGCATTGTCGGGGCGTCGCAAATATCATTTTTCTCAAAACGGAAGGATGGGTGAGATTCGACAGGAGAAAGTGACGCGAGATTACCGGCGTAGGTTAGCTTGTCGACGACAAGAACCTCATAGCCAAGTTTTGCTATAAAATGCCGACACACGGCTGAGCCAATAAAGCCAGCGCCTCCTGTAACAATGACCCGCATCCATACCTCAGTTGCTATAGTGAAATACCGGCTCAAGGTTATCGAGGCGTGGATGGCTTCGATCTTTTTCCGCCAGGGTCAATTCGTGTTCCGGCACACCCCAGTTGATGCCAACCATTGGATCGTCCCAGGCGAGGCCTTTTTCGCAATTCGGAGCCCAATAGTCCGTAACCTTATAGAGAACTTCGCAGTTTACTTCCAAAGTCAGATAGCCGTGGGCAAAGCCCGGTGGCACCCAAAGCTGTCTCCAATTTGAAGCGGAGAGCTCGACGGCCACATGGCGACCAAATGTCGGGGATCCATAACGGATATCGACCGCAACATCTAGAATTGTTCCCTTAGTACAGCGAACCAGCTTTCCCTGAGCGCGCGGCGGGGTTTGAAAGTGCATTCCGCGCAGCACCCCACGATGGGCCGAGAAGACATGGTTGTCCTGAACAAACTCAGCAGTAACTCCTTCCGCCGCCAGGACGTCGTTTCGATATACTTCGGAAAAGAAACCGCGGGGGTCCAGGCGTTTGGCAGGCGTAATCATGAGGACGCCGTCAATCGGAAAGCGCTCGATCTGCATCAACGAGTCCAATCAGTTAATTCGGGCTTCCCATTTTCCGGGTATATCATTTTACGGGCTGCCAGCATCTGCACAATGATGAAATGATGCCGGACGACAAGCACTCAGCTGATCCTAATTTTCGGCAGACCCGAAACGGAATTGATAAGATACCCCTCAGTTGCGAAACGCGCTTGCCTTGGTGGAACAAAAAGAGAATAGCGACGACCTACACGGAAAGCTCAAGCAGGAATCTGGACGACGAGAAGAAATAAATGTTAATAATGAACACGAATCAAATCAGCCGAATAACAAAACCTATGAAAAAGTTCGATCTCGAAAAGATGTCTCTTGATGACTTATGGGGCTTTCACGAGGAGATCAGTCGTGTGCTGTCGGTTCGAATTATTACTGAAAAAGAACAGCTCGAGAAACGGCTGGTTCAGCTCAACCAAGGTAAGGACATCAAACGCCCCGCTCTGCTAGGCCTAAAACCAGCAGAAAAGAAGTCAGATCGCCCGCGTAGGAAGTACCCAAAGGTATTCCCCAAATATCGGAACCCGGCCGCGCCTTCTGAGACCTGGGCCGGACGCGGAAAGCAGCCGCGATGGCTGGTGTCAGCACTAAAATCCGGCGAGTCGATCAAAGACTTTGAGATATCTGATAGTAAAAAAGAGCTGATCGACGCCTGAACCGCTTTAGATTGCCTGCGGTTGCTGCGTGGTTAAAACGGCTTTGAGGGGCGCGCGTTAAGGCGCGCAACGAAGGAACCAACGAGGTTGCGCCCTGTCAGTCCGATCATGTAGCCACCCTGTAGGCTAATCACTGCGAGTATGATGCTCGGGAGGCTGGAAGAGCCGTTAGCTGACGCGGCAATGCTCCAGCCAAATGCCATAATCGCCGTTACCGGGAATAGGGCGATCACGCTCCAGTTGAGGCCGATCAGACCTCCAATTGCAATGGCGAGACCTAGAAAAACCATGTTCGCTCTGATTTGACCGGCCTCGTCAACACTCTTGTTGCAATGCGGCGCAGCCGAGCTTAATGTTCGATCCTTAATAAAAAGTTACGTATTTTTATCGGCTTTTGGCGAAGTTCGGTTGCGTGGATATTGATTGATGCGTTTGGGATCGGAGATTGGACAACAAGCCGACCTGAGAGTGCCGCTTCAGCGCGCCTCCCTGGCGCTACCCTGCGAAGCAATCCCCTATTTTTTGTCGACTGGCGAGGCTTTCATCATTTTGTTTGCCGATCTGTTCGGTTGTTTCGTCTACCATTGGCTGACGGATACGCCGGTACCTGATCTGTCCGCGTATTTTGCGGTAGGCTTGTTTGCAAGCTTCATCCACATCGCGCGGTTGAGCGGAAAAGGTTTTTACGAATTCGAGAACGCGGCGAAGCCGAACGTCGAAGTCGTCGAGATTGCGCTTTCTTGGCTTACGACCGCTCTGGTGCTCGCCTTCTTCGCTTTCTTGTTCAAGGCTGGCGACGTGTTTTCTCGCGGATCGTTCTTGATCTTTTTGGTCGTGGCGCCGGTCGCGCTTCTGGCAGAGCGTAAACTTGTGAAGTTTATGCTGATGGGGGCTGCCGGAAAGGGCGTCGTCGGGCGAAGCAATATGGTGCTGCTCGGTGCTCGCAACGAGCTCGAATCGTTAAGCGAAAGAGATTTGCTCGCATTTTTTGGCGCGAGCGAAATTAATCGATTTGTCTTGAGTGCTGACGCTGATCCCCTCGTCAGAAGATCGAGTGATAAAAAAACCTTAGATCTTCTCACCTCATTTGTCCGTGAAAACGATGCCCGGGAAGTGTTGCTCGCGCTTTCCTGGAGTGAGGCTGATCGGATTGAATTAGTTCGCGACTACCTCAAGACGCTTCCAGTCTCGGCGAAACTATTGCCGGACAGCCAAATACGAAGCATCTCAAATTACGTCTCCAGTGGGCACCAGCGCATTGTGTCGCTCGAAATTCAACGAGCTCCGCTGAACACCGTCGAGCAAACTGTCAAACGCGCGATGGATTTGACGATCGGTATTTTAGCTTTGATCTTGTTCATGCCGATTATGGCATTGACTGCACTCGCCATCAAACTCGACGGCCCGGGACCTGTTTTCTTCCTTCAAAATAGAAGAGGGTTCAATGGTCGGCAGTTCGTCATGATCAAATTCCGCACCATGACCGTGCAAGAAAACGGTGCCGTTGTCACTCAAGCGACGCGGAATGATCCACGGGTAACCAAGATCGGCAAGCTACTCCGTGCGGGCAGTATTGACGAGCTACCTCAGCTCATCAACGTCATCTGGGGAGAAATGTCGCTGGTCGGTCCGCGGCCTCATGCGCTTGCGCACGATGATTACTTCGAAAACCTGCTACAGGATTACGCTTTTCGTCATCACGTAAAGCCTGGAATAACCGGTTGGGCCCAGGTGAACGGACTGCGAGGTGCGACACCATCTGTCCAGCAAATTGCTAGCCGCGTCGAGATGGACCTTTGGTACATCAATAACTGGACTCTTTGGTTCGACGTTCAGATCCTGATGAAGACTGCTTTTGAGGTGCTGCGGAGGCGGAACGCCTTTTAGGGGTAATCGATCATCGTGGCTCCGGCCAGCAGAAAGCGCAATGATCAGACTTCTTCGCCAATTCGCTCTTTCCACAAAACCCAAGCCAGAAAAAATAGGCTCGGTGTCCAAGTGAGCATCATCCCGCACAAGATCGCCTGCCAGGTCGACATGATTGCCTCGTGTCGTCACCTGAATGCAATGTTGCTTGTGCTGTACAGATTCGGCGAGCACAACATTTTTTGCTATGCAACCGGCAATGTTCGATCACGTGTCATATGACGCCCATTGCTCGGGGGTATAAGTTTTTCGAACGCAATAGATTTAAATGCGTCGCATCAGAGCTGAAGTCTAATAAAGCGCGGCGTTAAATCGGGGGCGGCACGAGAGTAGGCGATGAATAAAATCCTTGTGGTGCTGACTTCGATATTGATTTGGCCCGCCGCCAAAGCGCAGGACGTGGCAACTGCGCCTCCACGCAAGCCGGCACCGCGGTCCTTCTACTGCCTTCCCGTATCGGCGGGTTTCTTGGAGAGCGAAGCCAAAGCTTCGGACGAGATGAAGAAATGCTCGGCCGGCGATACGATCGTGGTGCCTGCGCGGAGTGCAGGGGCTATTGCTAGGATGTGTGACTTCACGAAATCGATCGTTGCAGTAGGCGACAACGTTGTGTGCGCGATGGTATTGCCGGAACGAGCAAGCAGATAAAAATTGCCTCAGTAACGGATGTACCTGTTGCAAGTTTGGCATGTGGCGAAAAAGCAAGTTAGAAGCGTTTTTCAACCATTGTGTCGATGCGCGATGGTCCGCTTTGGGGCACCAGCTTTTCGTATTAGTCGAAGATCGAGGATTGCCATGCGACGAGACCGAGGTTCCGATTACCGCAGTAGTGGCACGCAATCCGACGCGCAGCATATTCCGCCAGTTGCGGAGCTTGCGAAGCGAATGTCTGAGTTAATACGTCTTCGAGATCGGGTCAAAAAAGCCGAACGCAGCATTCGTCTAATCGCCGCATCCTCGAGGCGCGGCGCTTGCGGGCCTGTCCCAATCAAGTAGCGTCAGCGTCTGAGGCGACGCCTGCATCAGATGTGCATTGGTTTCTCTAAGTGTCGCGGCTTTGCCTTGCGATCAAATTCGAGGAAGCCTTTGCGATCGGCGAAGAAGGGTCGTAAAGCCGTATCGCATCCAAGGAAGTAGATCCGATCGCAGTAAAGACACAACCCAAACAAAAAATCGCCCGAGGGCGGCCTATTTGGGCTAGGTAAACCGCGACCAGGCTGGACGCAGAACTGCGTTGCTCCGTCGATAAGCCAGAACGCCGATACCCAGAAGGCCTAGGATCATCATGGCCCAAGTGGAAGGTTCGGGGGATGGCAGCTGCCATGCCCGTCTCGGCCGGCTGGTAGCTATCGAAAGTAACGCCGCTGATGCAACGCATCAACGAGCTGAAAACCTCTGACGGCAGTTTGTCCACGCGCGCATGAATAGCCCGGATCTCCGCTTGGCTTTCCCTGTCGCAGTGGTGCTCATCAAAAGCGCATTCGGGTATCCCCGGGCGTCAGGCTCGTCTTGCTCGTCAAGGCGCTTGCTGTGGATTCGTCCGGTGATGAGGATCGCGGCCACGGCGAATGCATAGCGAAGCCAGATCACGCGAGGCCAAACTTTTTCATGAAATGCCCCCTGAAAATACAACCGAAAAGTAATTGGCTTAGCCCGTGGGCGCAGCACGCGCTCCCCGGTTCTTGATGACACCTAGCGTTGCAAGATAAAATGCGCCGCATATTTTTGTCTATATCAGTAGTTCCCGCAGTTGGACAAATTGTTTTATCCGGCCCGCACAACAAAAGACCGCCCGATGGAGGTCTCTGCGAGAGTTCGAGTGCTACGATCAGGCTAGGCGTAGTGTTTTTCTTTCGATACGCCATGAAGCCGAGACCGCAAAATCCCAGTATCATCATAGCCCAGGTGGAAGGCTCGGGAACGGCAAGGAAACGCTAAAAGTCGCGGTGAAAGATCCGACGTTATCAAAATAAACGCCGGGAATGCCGAAGTAGCCCTGGGCATCAACAATAGGCGTAGCTTTTTTTCGCGCGGCCCCTGAAATTCCCTGAGTGCAGTTAGATGCCGCAAGGCGATTTCGATGGCTGGTTGACTCCGAAACTACATTGGCCTCGAATATCGTTTTGGTTGAGTATTTAGGTGAACTATGGATAATCGTTACGTTTTGTCGGCCTTCGTTGGCCTGCTCGCTGCTGCGACAATCTTTGCCACTGTGACGACAGTCAGACACATTTCGCATCAGCCGGCGGTAGCTACGAGCCGGTAAGGCCGAGCGTAAACAAAAAGACCGCCCGGAGGCGGCCTTTTCGTAGCAATGGCCTATCAAAATCAGGCCAAACGCAGAGTGCCGCTCGTCCGCCGATAAGCCATAAAGCCGAGG
>Ga0210389_10004800_pt1 | contig 10483 bp, 8 predicted proteins | sample IncBWH28OmetaG_FD_160127 | JGI IMG/M metagenome (GOLD analysis project Ga0210389, IMG submission 160127) | Forest soil microbial communities from Barre Woods Harvard Forest LTER site, Petersham, Massachusetts, United States - Inc-BW-H-28-O ...
CGCGCGGCACTCCGGTCAATGTGAGCGGCGGCATCGGCGACGTACCGAGCAAGCCCTTCGGCGGCCGGGAAGACTATGCGTTCAGCCCGGACGGCACGCGAGTGGCGTTCTCCGTGCGCGCCATGCAGGGCGAAGCTTGGTCGACGAACTTCGATATTTATGAAGCGCCGGCGGCGGGCGGGACGCCGCGCGACCTGACGGCGGACAATCCCGCCTGGGATGGGCAGCCCGCCTACTCGCCCGACGGCGCGCAGCTCGCTTACGTGGCCACGGAGCGGCCCGGCTTCGAGAGCGACCGATTTCATCTCGTGCTGCTGAATCTCAAGTCGGGCGTGAAGCGCCCGCTCACTCTGAACTGGGATCGATCCATCGCAAGTTTTGCCTGGTCGCGGGACGGCAAGAACCTCTTCGCCACCACCGACCACCTGGGCCAGCACCCGCTGTGGGCCGTCGATGCGGGTACCGGCAGAACCTCCGCGATCACCGGCGCCGGCGAGGTCGAAGGCTTCAGCGTCGGCACGCGAAACGTGTTTTTCGCATTCAGCAGCCTGGGCAGCCCCGCTGATTTGTATTCGGTGGGATTCGCCGGCGGCCAGCCGAAGCGCCTGACCCGTTTGAACGAAGCGGCGCTCGCGCAGCGCAAGCTCGGCGAGTACGAACAATTCAGCTTTGCCGGCTCGAACAATGAAAATGTCTTCGGCTACGTCGTCAAGCCGCCGGATTTCAAGCGCGACCAGAAATACCCCGTGGCATTCCTGGTGCACGGCGGCCCGCAGAGCAGCTTTGCGAACTCCTGGAGTTGGCGCTGGAACGCCCAGCTTTTCGCCGCCGCCGGCTACGGCGTCGTCATGATCGATTTTCACGGCTCCACCGGCTACGGCCAGGCGTTCACGGATTCCATCAGCGGCGACTGGGGCGGCAAGCCGCTCGAGGATCTGAAGCTGGGCCTTGCGGCGGCACTCAGGCAGTATCCCTGGCTGGATGGGGATCGTGCCTGTGCGCTCGGCGCATCGTATGGCGGATTCATGATGAATTGGCTCGCCGGCCAATGGCCTGACGGCTTCAAGTGCATCGTGAGCCACGACGGCATATTCGACAATCGCAGCATGTACTACTCCACCGAGGAACTATGGTTTCCCGAATGGGAGTTCGGCGGCCCGGAATTCAGCAATCCCGCGGGCTACACCAAGTTCAATCCCATCGACTCCGTGGCCAAATGGAAAACACCGACGTTGGTGATTCACGGCCAGGAGGATTACCGCGTTCCCCTCGCGCAAGGACTGGCGGTGTTCACGGCTTTGCAGCGCCGCGGAGTGCCGAGCGAGTTCCTGTACTTTCCGAACGAGAATCACTGGGTGTTGAAACCGGGCGACAGCGTCCAGTGGTACGACACCGTGCTGGCGTGGATGAATCGCTGGGCTCGCCCGTAGCGGCCCGCACCGGCCGGTGCCCTTCGCCGGGCGCCGGGCGAAATCCCGGCGTCACGGCTCGACTGCGCGCCAAGCCGCCGGATACTTTTGCCCCAGCTGCAGGATCCGCTCCAGCAGATCGGTGTAGCTCATGCCGGCGGTGAGCGCCGATTGCGCGAAGTCCTCGGCGGCGGAGATGTTGGGATTGGCGTTCGCTTCGAGCACGAACAGCTCGCCGTCGGCGCGCAGGCGAAAATCCATGCGCGCGTAGCCGGTCAAATGCAAGGCGCGGAAAATGCGCTTCGACAGCTGCTCGAGCCGCGCCATGGTGCCGTCGGGCAGGCTCTCGGCGGCCGCGGTGGTGATGCCGTAGCGCTGCTGATAGCCGCGGTCCCATTTCACTTTTCGCGTGGCGATGGCGGGCAGGTTCTCCGGCAGCGAGCCGAATGTCATTTCCCACACCGGCAGCACCTTGAGCCGATCGTTGCCGAGCACGCCTACGTAGAGCTCGCGGCCCTCGATGTACTCCTCGACCAGGGCGTCCGAATGCGTCTGCTCGTGAATGAAGGCGATCCGCTCCGTCAATTGCTTTTGGTCGGCGACCACCGAGGCGTGCGCGATCCCGAGCGACGCATCTTCGGTCGATGACTTCACGAACAGGGGAAAGCGCAGCTTTTTCGGGATGCGCGGCTTCTTGCCGCGCGGGAACACCATGAATTGCGGAGTGGGCACGCGGTGATAGGACAGCAGCTGCTTCGAGAGAACCTTGTCGCGCGAGAGCAGCATGCCGCGCGGATTGCAGCCCGTGTACGGTTGATGCATCAGCTCGAGAAAGGCCACGACGTGCTGATCGTAGGTCACGATGCCGTCGAATTCCTCGAGCAGATTGAAGACTATGTGCGGCTTCCAATCGATGATGGCGCGGCGCAATTCGGACAGGCTGTCGCTCAGGCCCAAGGGCCGCACCTCATGGCCTTCGGCTTTCAAATGCGAAATGACGTCGTATTCCGTGCGCCATTCGTCGATTTCCTTTTCGGTCGAACCCTTCAGGGAATCCGGAGGCACCAGCGTCGAGTGCACGAGAACCAAGGCGCGCACCTTTCTCATAGCGAAACTCTCGGCAACTGCCGCTCTTCGTAGGACTCCGCCAGCCGCGCGATGACCCACTGCAACTGCGGCTTGAGCGCGCGCCGCGGCCCGCGCACGTACAGATTCAGCGACTCGCAGCGCTCGATCATGAGCCGCAGCACCTGGTGCACCAGGTACTCGCTGAAGGCTCCGGAGCGCACGATCTGCTGCCGCAGGGGATTGCGCCATTCACGCAGCAGAGTCGAGGCTTTGGGAAGACTGCGGTTGCGCGGCGCCGCGGTGAACACCTTGAGCAGCAGCTCATCGGCGCCGGTGCGCCGCGGCATGCGATAGTGCGCCAGCTTGCGCTCGTAGTGTTCGCGTAGCGTGCTCGTCTCCTGAGTGATCTCTTCGACGGTGCCGCGATCCGAGACGGCCGGCTTGCTCGGGCCGATGTCGCTCGCGAGAGCGTCGATGTATTCCAGCTTCGCATAGGCCGGCCAGTCCGAATACTCGCGCCGCCAGGGAGAATTCGGTTTGAGCCACACCGCGAAAGTCTCCGCGAAGTCTTCGGTGGGATGAGCCTGGGCGTACCACGCGCCCAGATGCTGCACGAAGCGCCGGCTGCCGGGCCGCGGGCGGTAAGTGTCCGGATAAGGCAGCGACGCGGGGCCGAACACGGCGCGCCAAGCCTGGCGGCGTCTCAACCGATAAGCCGAATCGATGGCGTGCCCGGCCTCGTGGCGCAGTATGCGCATCAGCCAATTGCGGTTGCCGCCCTCCACTTCACGCATGAAGCGCCGCTCGATGCCCCTCAGCCGGCGATGCGCCAAATAGAATGGAATGGCGATTCCGGGTATCCCGTCCGGCGAGAACCACTCCTGCGCCAGCCAGCAGTGCGGCCGAAACCGTATGCCGCGCATTTCCAGCTCGCGATACAGGCGCAGGACGGCGGCCTCCAATTCCGTCCCTGGGATGGAGAGCTTCAAGTCGCAGAAACGCAGGCTGAGCAATTGGTCGTCTGACAGCGTTTCCCAAGCATATCGAAGCTTGCGGCGCCCGCGCGAGCCGGCGGCCTGGTTTCGGGTTTGCAACATATTATGTGAAGCTGATAGTGTCGTTCGATCTTACCTTCAAACGGATCATCCGGGACGGGAAGGATTCATGCAACGCACGGTCACGGTGGAAACGATTACTACCGTGGACGGCGTAGCGGCGCTTCTGCCGTGTTACGAAGACCTGCAGCGGGCCAGCGGCAACATCTTGCCGTTCGCCCTGCACGAGTGGCACTTGGCCTGGTGCCATCATTTCCTGAACTGCAACCCGCGCATCCAAGACGAGCCGCTTTTCTACGTGCTGCGTGATTCCAAGGGAGCCTGTGTCGCCGTCCTTCCCTTCATCGTCAGCAGGCGCCGGGTGGGGCCGTTGAACATCGTGTCCATCGATCTGTTGGGCGCCGATCCGGCCATCACGGAGATTCGCGCGCCCATGATCGCTCCGGGTTTCGAGACATTGGCCGCGCATGCGGTGCAGCATCAGCTGGCGAAGACCCGGGACTGGGATTGGATACATTGGAGCGGAATCAGCGCTGCGCTCGCCCAGGCACTGGGGACTGAAGGCAGCTTGAGATGGCTGGCTCCCTTGTCGGACTTCGTGCTCGATTTGGCCCCGTCTTGGGAGGCATTTCGGCGGGGCCTGAAGCGCAATATTCGAGAATCCCTGCGCCATTGCTACAATTCGTTGAAACGCGACGGCCATGACTGCCGGATGCAGGTGATCGAGAGCACCTCCGAGGTGCGCCGCAACTTGGACCGCTTCATCGAGCTGCACGTCATGCGCGCCAATCTCACCGGCGCGGTGCCCCATCCGAACCGGTTTGCCAGCCGGATTTCCCGCGATTTCCTCTACGAGGTCTGCGAGCGCTTGAGCAAGAGCGGCGCGCTGCGCCTCTTTCGGCTGGAAATTGCCTCGCAAATCGTCGCCATGCGAATCGGCATCGCGGTGGGCGACAGCCTGTATTTGTACTATTCGGGCTACGACCCCGCCTGGGCGCGCTATAGCGTCATGACCACCACCGTGGCCGAGGCGATCAAGTACGCCATTGCGCACGGCTTCAAGACCATCAATCTCTCGCCCACCAAGGAAGTCTCCAAGACACGCTGGGGCCCGCGCGAAATCCAATATCCATCCGCCTATCAGCAGGGTGCGCGCCTACGCTCGCGCCTGGCACGCCGCGCCTATATGAAGGCCAGATCCGGTGCCGGGCTGCAATCCCGCCTGCTGCGGCATTTGATTGCCGCGCGCCGCAATTGGCAGTGACGGCCCGGCCATAGACGGACCGCGCACGGCCGCACCGGTCATGGCCTCACCGGTCATGGCCTCATGCGCGGCTCAGGTGCGCGGCTCGAGTTCCGCCTCCAAGACATCTTCGTCGGCGTCGGTCATCGCCTCGACGGTTCGGCGGCCTTCGAGGCCCGCGAAATCGAACAGTGCCGGGTCCGCCAGCTGCGAACCGGCGACATTGCAGATGCTGGAGAAAATGGATTCGATGCGGCCGGGGAATTTCTGCTCCCAGTCGCGCAGCATGCCCTTCACCACCAGCCTCTGCATGTTGGTCTGCGAGCCGCACAGGGTGCAAGGGATGATCGGAAACTCCCGCGCGGCGGCGTAGCGGGCAATGGACCCCTCGCTCACATAGGCCAGCGGCCGAATGACGATGTGGCGCCGATCTTCACTGAGAAGCTTGGGCGGCATGGCCTTGAGGCGCCCGCCGAAGAACATGTTCAGGAACAGCGTCTCGACGATATCGTCGCGATGGTGGCCCAGCGCGATCTTGGTGATGCCGTTCTCGGCGGCGAAACGGTACAAAGCACCGCGCCGCAGGCGGGAGCACAAGCCGCACATCGTCTTGCCTTCGGGAATGACACGCTTGACCACGGCATAGGTGTTCTGCTCGATGATGCGGAAGCGAACCCCCAGATCCTCGAGATATCGGGGCAGCACCTTGGCGGGGAAGCCCGGCTGCTTCTGATCGAGATTGACCGCCGTGATCTCGAAGCTCACCGGCGCACTGCGCTGCAGGCTCAACAAAATGTCGAGCAAAGTGTAGGAATCCTTGCCGCCCGACAGGCACACCATGACGTGGTCGCCATCGGCGATCATGCGGAAATCGGCAATGGCCTTGCCCACGGAGCCGCGCAGCTGCGCCTGCAGCTTCTTGAAGTTATTGGAGGGGCGCTGCACCCCGGAGGCCTCTTTCATGTCCATACGCCCTTGTCCATAAGCCGGCCCTCAAGGGATCTCGAGGTACTTCGCTTCCAAGTAGCGCAGGTACGCGGCCGCGGTCAGCGGTTTGCCGGTGGCTTGCTTGATGAGCTCTTGAACCGGTAAACGCGCGCCGACGCCGTGCACATTGTCGCGCAGCCAATCCATCACGCCGCCGAATTGACCGGCGGCGATTTCCTCATCGAGCAGCGGCCGCGCCGCGCGCATGGCCTCGTTGAGCTGGCCGGCGATGACTGCGCCCAGGACGTAGGATGGGAAATAGCCGAAATGGCCCACGGCCCAGTGAATGTCCTGCAGACAGCCGTCGATGTCATTCGTCGGCCGAATATTCAGGCGCTGTTCCAGATTGGCATTCCAGGCCTCCGGCAGATCGGCCACGGGCAAGGAGCCCTCGAGAATCTTCTTCTCGAGCTCGTAGCGCAGCATGATGTGCACGGGATAGGTCAGCTCATCGGCATCCATGCGGATCGTGCTGCGCCGCACGCGGATCAAGTGCCGGTATAGATTGGCTTCCTCCCACTCCGGACCGCTCACCTGTAAGTACTTCTCCATCAGCGGCCGCAGGTACTTCACGAAGGAGCGGCTGCGGCACAGATTCATCTCGAACAACAGAGACTGGCTCTCCTCGAGCGCCAGGCCGCGGTCGCGGCCCACCGGCTGATCGCGCCACTTCAAAGGCAGTCCCAAATCGTACATGGCATGGCCGGTCTCATGCACCGCGCCCAGCAGGCCCGAAAAAGGATCGTTCAAATCGAAGCGCGTCGTCACTCGAATGTCGCCGGGCACGCCTTCGGTAAAGGGGTGTTCGCTTTCGTCGAGCCGCCCGCGATCGAAGGGGAAACCCAGAGCCTTGAGTACATCCACCGATAATGAACGCTGGCGGGCCACGGTGAATTTGCCGTTCAGCGGCGCGGGCGCGTGGGCGGCCTGCACCTCGATGGCCTCATTGATGAGACCGGGGAGCTTGCGCGACAGCGCCTTGAATATGGTGTCGATATCCGCCGTCGAAATGCCCGGCATGAATCCGTCGACCAGCGCATCGTAGGGCGCGAGCCCGCGTGCCTGCCCGAGCAGCGCCGCCTTGTCGCGCACCAGATGCACCACTTCTTCCAAGTGAGGCGCCAGCAGTTTGAAGTCATTGGCCTTTTTGGCCTCGACCCAATAGACCTCGGCGCGCGCAGTGGCCTTGGCGAGGCGTGCAATGAGCGAGGGCGGGGTCGCGATCGCGTGGTCCCGCTGCCGGCGCATCTCATGCAAGTTGGCAAGCGGCCAATCCTCGAGTTGCGAGGCACCCGCCTCGGCGCGCTCGAGCAGGCGCGCTACTTTCGGCGTCGTGAGCAAGGCGTGGTGCTCGGTCTCGAGCGCCGCGAGCTGTTCACCGCGCACATCGGCGCTGCCGCGCGGCATCATCACCGCCGCATCCCAGCGCAACAGCGACAGCGCGCCGCGAAAGGCATGCAGACGGCGAAATTCTTGTTCCAATTGCTCGTAGGGCGAGGCGGCCATGATTACCTTGTGAGCGCAGCCCCCAAGGGCGGCGCTGCTTCGTTGGGCTGCAAAGTTTACCAGACCGCGGCGCCCGATCGGGCGTCGTTTTTCAAAAAATACAACTATTTCAAGGGGTTATTGCAGGCCCTGCAGCGGAAAGGAGCCTGTCTGATGAAATGGCAAATTACGCAGGAAGGGCAGATCGACGCTGGCAGCCCCAGTCAGGTCGTAGTCGATCGAATTTGAATGCTGATTCATTTTATCGGCCAACTTCAAGAGCGCCAGAGCCGCGTTGGCCTTGATGGTCATGTCGAAATCGGACTCCCCATGAGCCGGAACGACGACGGCGTGGTCGCTGACGCCGCTCGCGATCTGCTCGCCGTCCACAGTCAGTTCCACGTGCACGCCGGTGATGGGCAATGTCCGGTCATTGGGATTTTGTATGCTGAGCTTGACCGCGAAGTTTTGCTGCAGGAAGTTTCCGCCGCGCAATTCGATGCTCGCGACGGAGATATTTGGCCGAGTGAATCGGGGAGCCAAAACAGAGCAGGCGGCGGGCGCCAGCGTCAGCGCCAACGCGATCGGCAACAGCCGCTTCAGCACAACATTCTCCTTGGGGTCCATGGCAACATGGACGCAAATGATACCGGTTCCACCCCTCGAGAGCAGGCCAAGGGCCCACTGCGGCCTGCCGTATGCCGTCGTCCTCGCGCTCATCGGCTTTTGGCCCGCGTTTGCGAACTTCAGCCAGGCCGCTCCGCCGGGGGCACCGCCTTCAACGCCGGGTGCGCCCGTGTCTGCCCCTGGACTCGGGTCAGCGGCCGGCCTCGGCGCAGCGGCCGGCCTCGGGGCGGCCGTTGGGCTCGGCGCAGCCGCCGGGCCGGCGGCTGGGGCAACGGCCTGCCTCACTTCCGGCGACGGCTATTTGCACGCTCGCCTGGCGGGCGCCATCGAGGCGACCGTCGATTGGCCGAACAGCGGTACCCGGTGCGAGGGCGGCCCCCGTGACAAGCCGCCGGGGGTGCGGCTCAGCTTCCGTCGCGCGCACGGCGGCAAGACGGATCTATTATTCGTTTTCGGGATCACCGGGGTTCACGAAGGACAGCCGGCCCATGAGGCCGGAGTCAATCTCACCATCATCGTCCAAGGGACGAGCCGCATCTATGGAACGCTCGGTGACTCCCGCTGCACGGTGGACTCGTTGACCCAGCGCCGGCTCGGCAAGGGCGGCGCCTACCGTGTCGAGGCGCGAGGCTTCTGCACTCAGCCCGCCCACGCGGTGCACGGCGAGGGAGCGGTACTCGTGAGCACGTTCGAGTTCGCCGGGCCCGTGACCTATGATGCGCAGGACTAGCCTTCTCTGCCTTTGGCTGTTCATCGGCGCGCAGGCGTGCGGCGCCGCCGTTCCAACTTACGATTACGAAATTACCCACGTCTATCCCCACGATACCTCGGCCTTCACCGAGGGGTTGTTCTACTTGAACGGATTCCTGTATGAAAGCACGGGCTTGGAGCAACACTCCTCCATTCGCAAGGTGCGCATCAAAACAGGGGAGGTGCTGCAAAAAGTCGACATTCCGGCGCAGTATTTCGGCGAAGGAATCGTCAATTGGCAGGGGCATCTGATCAGTCTGACCTGGAAATCGGAGATAGGATTTGTCTTCGACCTCAATACATTCAAGCTGCAGAGGCAATTCAGCTACCCCGGAGAAGGCTGGGCGCTGACGCGCAACGACAACCAGCTCATCATGAGCGACGGTACCCCCTATCTGCGCTTTCTGGATCCCAAGACCCTGGCGGAAACCGGCCGCATCCAGGTGACCCTCGAGGGCAAGCCGCTGCGCAATGTGAACGAATTGGAGTGGGTCAAAGGGGAAATCTACGCCAATGTCTGGCAGACCAACTGGATCGTCCGGATCGACCCCGCCAGCGGGCGAGTGGTCGGTCTGGTCAATCTCTCGGGACTCCTACAGCCCTCGGACATCGTCGCGGGCCAGACCGACGTGCTGAACGGCATTGCCTACGATGCCCGGGGCGACCGCCTGTTCGTCACCGGCAAGAACTGGCCGAAATTATTCGAGATTCGGCTGCGTAAAGCCCACGAGCCGGCGCAAACGGATCGCTGACGCGCGATTCCCATCGGCGGGGTGCAGTCCACCACCCTTAAAGTCAAGGCCTACGAGATTAAGTCAACTCCTACAAGACACGCCGGTCCGTGCCTACAGACAATGCCCATGCATGTGGTACAAATGCTACACGATTGTTCGAGCAGCGGGATAACCGCTGGTTTTACCGGATTCTGCTGATATTTCTGGCGAGACAATGCTCATCCGAGTGTTGGTATTTCGCAAATCGACAGGGAGTCGACAGTGGCGACGGGATAGGGCTATGCGGATGGGCGGCGTGGCCGGTGGCAGCCCGTACGCTGCGGACGCACCGGGGATGACACCGGCGCGTCACACCTAGGCCTCGGCGGGTGCCGTAGACCTTGCCGGAAAAGCCATTCCGCAGGTCTGTTCTGCGGCGGCACCGGCATACTTGTAGTTAAAATACAACATTCGCAATCGGATATGTATTCCGATTGTTTTTTGGCATGTTTTGCCGACGTTTGCGTAGTGAATATTACAGTCAATGACTGTTGTATTTTCGCAAAAACCATGGAGATCTTTATGAAGCGAGTGATTTTGGGCGGCTTGATGGCCGCAACCGCCGCGGCAGGCAGCAGCGCCCTGGCCGCGGACGATACAGGCGCCTACTACATCAGCGGGCTCGGAACCTACACCTTGCTCGACGGCCATCGAATCTCGAAGGACGACTTCGGCTATTCGATCGAACTGGGCCACGACTTTTCGCCGAATTGGGCCGCCGAGATCAACTACGACAACGGCAGCTTCAAGATTCGCGATTCCGGTTTTAGCCAAAAGCTGACCAGGTACTCCGTGGATGGGCTCTATAGATTCCTGCCCGACAGCATATTTCGGCCCTATTTGCTCGCGGGTGGCGGCCTGCTCGACGACGCCGTTGGGACAGGCGAGAAACAGCACGGGTTCATGGCCGAAGCCGGCGTCGGCTTGCTGACGGGAATCGGGAGCCAAACCGGCTCGACACGAGTGCAATTGCGCACGCAAGCCAAGTACCGCCTCCAATGGGCGAATCCGGACGCCTATGGACCGAAGGATCCGTCGGATCTGATCTTCGGCGTGGGTTTGCAGGTGTCATTCGGCGCACCGGTT
>Ga0210389_10004802_pt1 | contig 10481 bp, 10 predicted proteins | sample IncBWH28OmetaG_FD_160127 | JGI IMG/M metagenome (GOLD analysis project Ga0210389, IMG submission 160127) | Forest soil microbial communities from Barre Woods Harvard Forest LTER site, Petersham, Massachusetts, United States - Inc-BW-H-28-O ...
CAAAAAGACAGCCTAGCAACCCCCACTTGAGGTTCGTGCGCAGCGCGAATGCGGCCATACGCTATGATGAACTTTCATGATCCGCATTCCAGTTACGACGCCGTCGCGCTCCTATGAAGTACTGATCGGCAGCGGGTCGCTGGCGCGCGCCGGTGAATCTCTCGGAGGTTTGCTCGCCGGCCGAAAGGCTTTTGTCGTGACGGTTCCTCCCGTCAAGAAGCGATGGGCGAAGGTTCTTATGCAATCGCTTGCGGCCGCCGGTATTGAAACTACTTTGCTTGGCATGCCGGACGGCGAGCGCGCCAAGCGTTTGTCGACTCTGGAAAAGCTGGCGGAGCAACTTGTGAAATCAGGAGCGGAACGAGGCGCAGTGCTGGTTGCTCTGGGCGGAGGAGTGGTCGGCGACGTCACGGGATTTCTGGCGTCGATTTATATGCGGGGCGTCGATGTAATCCAGATTCCGACGACTGTGCTGGCGCAGGTCGATGCGGCGATTGGCGGAAAAACCGGGGTAAATCTGCTAGCGGGAAAGAATCTGCTGGGAACTTTTCACCAACCGCGTGCGGTCCTGGTCGATCCCACGGTACTGAACACGCTGCCGGGGCGGGAATATCGGGCTGGGCTTTATGAATCTCTGAAGTGCGGGATCATTAGAGACGCGGGATTGTTCCGCCTGTTTGAGGAGCGGCACAAAGAAATTCTGGCGCGCGATCCGGCGGTGGTTGAGAAGGTGATTGCCGATTCGGTGCGGCTGAAGGCTTCGGTCGTGAGCGCGGATGAGCGCGAAGGCGGCCTTCGGCAAGTGCTCAATCTCGGGCACACAATTGGGCACGCGATGGAAGCGGAGACTGGCTACAAACTGTTGCTGCACGGCGAGGCCGTCGGCTGGGGCCTGGTGGCGGCGACTTACATTGCGCTTTCGACGGGCCGTTTGGACAGCGTAACGGCCGGGCGGATCATGAATGCGGTGCTCGGGCTTGGCGAGTTGCCGCGCGTGAACGTAAAGACGGCGAACATTCTCAAGCGACTGAAGCGCGATAAGAAGACTCGGCAAGGGGTCGTGCATTTTATTCTGCCGCGGGAGATTGGCAAGGTGGAGATCACCAGCGACGTGCCTGAGACGGCGGTGCGCTCGGCTGTCGAGGAGATGCGGAAGCTGGCGCGGAATTGAGGATCGGGCGCTTCCTGGCGTGAAGTCATCGAAGGCATGAACGAAAAACAAGAACTCGGCTGTGGCATGAACTTATCTGAAGTATGAACTCCGTCGAAAAGGAAAAAGTTATTGGCGCGTCGCCGGCCGGCGCGGCTGATCGGGCCGCAGCGTCAAAGGCTGTGCGCGAGATGTTTACTTCGATCGCGCCGCGCTACGATCTGCTCAATCACGTTCTTTCGTTCAATGTGGACCGGATGTGGTGGTGGCGTACGGCGCGGCGGTTCGACGGGATTTTGAGACGGCGCGGAGCTCGCGTGCTTGATTTGTGTTGCGGCACGGGCGATATGGCATTCGCACTGCGACGCAGGGCGGGGCCCGGGGCCGCAGAGATTAGCGGGGTGGATTTTTCTCATGCCATGCTCCTGCGTGCGGCGGCGAAAACGAACGGCGCTGGTGGCGCGGGCGAGACGGGGCAGACCCAGTCTCTACGATGGATTGAGGCAGACGCGCTGCGGCTGCCATTTCCCGATGCGTACTTCGATCTGGTGACGTCGGCTTTCGGGTTTCGTAATCTCGCCGACTACGATGCGGGTCTGCGTGAGATATTGCGCGTGCTCGCTCCTGGCGGCGAGTGCGGCATTCTGGATTTCGGGGAGCCGCGTGGACTGGTCGGCAGCTTGTATCGGATCTATTTCAAAAATGTGCTGCCGAGAGTGGGCACTCTGATTTCTGGTGTGCGCGGGCCGTATGCTTATCTGCCCGCGTCCGTTGAGCGATTCCCTGCGCCCGACGAGATGCTCACTCGGATGAAACAGGCAGGATTTGCCGAGACTTGGTGGACGCCATACACATTCGGAATTGCGGGACTGTACCGGGGGGTGAAAAAACGCGACAGTATAACCTCGCGGTGATCTATTTGGCCGTTGGTAGCTTACTTACCTCTTACCCAATGCATTCATGAAGTATTTCTCGAGCATTGTAGTTTTCCCTACAGTTTAGTAGTAAGTCTTTCGTGGTTAATCGACATCCGAGATTCCAATTGCTTTTGCCTTGACAAGCAGGTGCCTCAGGATCAAGATTCCCGCATTCGGGAGAGGACATCTCCTTCCCTGGCTCCCCCGAGGAAAATACCAATCTGTAGCGGAATCTCTTGGCCCCAGGGGCACATCGTGTCCCTCAATTTCAAATTGCAGAGAGGAAACTATGAAAATGCATTTCACTCGGCGCAGTTTTCTTGCAACTTTGGGTGCAACCGCTGGCGCCACGCTGGCGGGCAAGTCACTCCTCGATGTCGACAAAGTATTTGCAACGACTAGTCCCTACGTTCGCCCCAACATCGCAGGTCTAACCCTCAGTAGCCAAAACATTCAGTCGTATATCGCGGGCATCCAGGCTATGCAGGCCTTGCCTCTTACCGATCAGCGCAGCTGGGCCTATCAGGCCGCGATTCACGGAACCACGATGCCTGGAATGATGCCCGATTGGAACACCTGCTCGCATGGTAGTTTCGAACAAAATTTCTTTTGGGCTTGGCATCGCATTTACCTGTACTGGTTTGAACGTATTGTACGGAGCCTGTCGGGCGACTCTACCTGGGCGCTGCCATACTGGGACTGGCAGACGAATCCGACCTTGCCTTCCATGTTCCAGAATGGCGGTAGTCCGACGCTTCACGCCACCCGTAATGCTGCCATCAACAATGGCACGGGGGGAGTGGGCAATACGACTCCAGGGGTCAATGCTGCGTATGCCCAACCGATCTTCGAACAATCGTCGGTGCCCGGCGCTGATCAACTCATTCAGATCCCACACAATCAGGTACATGTGATGGTTGGTGGGTTGATGGGTAACACACTCACCGCGGCCCAGGATCCCATCTTCTTTGTGCATCATGCCAACGAAGATCGCTTATGGGATCTCTGGCTCGCGCAGGGTGGCTTGCAGTCCGATCCAACATCCGACACTACCTGGGGCTCGACATCCTTCGGGTTCTTCGATGAGAATGCAAATGCGGTCTCGATGACCCCTTGCGACGTGCTGCGCGCAGCCCTTCAACTCAACTATATGTATGAGGGAGAGCCAGCGCAGGTCAACCAATACTGCTTCAATCCAACTCTCTGCTTCGGCAGTTACAACGTGTTGATTGACAACTGTATCCAAAAACCGCCGTTTTATCTGAAAGAAGGCTACGGGTACTACGGCTTCCCGGTGAGCTACGACCTGGGGCAGCAGATTTACGGCTACCTCCAGAATCCGTATAACACGATCTATCTGACGCATTACGGCGTCACTTGTCCAACCCAGCCCGGCGTAGTCTGGGATGTATACATGGGCCTGCCGGTTGGCACCAAGCCAAATCAAGACAGCCCTTACTACATTGGTAGCTACGGCATGTATGGGGCTGGCATCGCCGATCAGCCACCGGACGGCAACGAACCTGCAAGCTTCGGCTTTCCGGTGAATACCGCGATCCTGACAGCCCTGAAAAAGCTGAAAAAAGGCGGGACCATACCCGTGACGTATTTCCCTACCAGCTTGCCGGCTGTAAGTTTGCACCCCAAACAGAAGTCCACTCTAACCATTCAACAGGCGCAGTTGACGCTGCAGACGGTCACACCCGCAGGTAAAGCCGCGAAAAAGAAGAGCGAGGATAGGGTAGTCGCGAAGGTCATGGCTCACCATTAGAGCAGGCAGTCACTATTGGGCGAGCACCTCACCCAAGCTCTGCTTGGGTGAGGTGCGCCGGTCAGGATGCCGCGATTGTGCAACTCTCCGCGGCGGTACAGGGACCCTTGTGTATGTGTTACATGTATGTGCGCAGCTTCGGCGCGGGGTTACTGGCAGCCTTCAATTTTCTTAGGATTTCTGGAACGAATCGATGAAAGCTTCCTGGCTAGTTTTTTCGATTACTTTTTCGTAATCGCCGCCCAGGAAATTCTTGAGCCGGTCGGTGTTCATCGTGTAATTGCCTGTCATGTAGGGAACGGCGTCGGGCGGGATGGATGAGATCTTCCGACTCCAGAGAAATTGCAGCACCTGGCGCATCGCCCAGACGCCGGGAACGCGTATCAGCTTCGCGTGCGCGAGTTGGATGCATTGGGCAAAGTTCATCGCGTCGCCGCGGCCGGCTACGTTCAAGATCGTCAGCCGCTGCGCTTCTGGTTCGCGCTTGAGAATAAAGTTAATTAGGCGCGCCATATCATCGACGTGGACGAACTGAAGCTGATTGTCGAGATATTTTTGGCCGTATGGCAACATGCAGGGCAGGCGTTTGCCCGCTTGGCGCATGCGGGCGGCGCGGGCGCCTTTGCCATTGGGCGTGCCGCGAAAGGCTCCCATCAAATAGTTCTCAACCGTGGCTCCGGCAAAAATATGCGGGCGCAAAAGGAAGACTCCGCAGCCGCGCAATGACGGGGCGCGATGCTGTACCACCAGGTCGCTCTCTCTTTTGTGAATGGCGTAGGGAAGCGTGTGCGCGAGCAGAGGTGAATCTTCTGCCACGGGCCGCGTCAAATCCGGTCCGTAGACGGCCACACTGCTGGGCACGATCAACTGGCGCACCATGGCCTCTGGGCCAGGGGCAACACGATTGGCTTCGCTGATGGCTTCCATTACGCGCGCCGTGCCGGAGACGTTGATCTGCCACATGCGGTCAACATCGAGCACGCCAGTGCGCTGTGGATCGATTACAAAGGCCAGGTGAACGACTGAGACTGGTTGGAGCTCTCGTATCAGCAAATTGAGCTGGCGAGTGGATTCCTCGCGCCCCAGGTCGAGCGGGACGAAGCGGTCTACGGGATCGGAATCAGCGGGGGGCGTGATGTCCACGCCCACCACTGAGTATCTCGACAGCTGTTGTAGAAGCCGGCGGCCAAGATTGCCCGATACCCCGGTTACGAGGATGGTTGGCTTTGCCGTTGCCATCTAATCGCGATCGTCATCGTCCGGCTTGGTGTTGGGAGGCCGCGGTCCACGCGGCGGCATGGGCATTCCCGGCCCTCTCATCGGAGCGAAATATGCGTCGTTGAGATCGGCGTTATTCTGGAATTTCTGCATCGCGTCGCGATAGCGCTGGGCAGAAATCGTATTGCGGATCTCCGTTTTTGCGGCATCCAACGGCATGACTTCCTTGCTGACCATCTTATAGATGTAGTTGCCGCTCGGATCGGAAATTACCTCGGACACGTCGTCCACCTTGAGTTCCATGACCGCCTGGTGGGCGGGTGGAAGACTGGTGCGGCGAACTTTGTCCATCTTGGGGGGCGGCGGCGCACCGGGCAGACCGCCGGCTGCAAAAGCTGCCTTCTCCAGTTTGTCAGGGTCTTCGCCCGCCATCAGACGCGTGCGCAACCTGGCGGCTTCCTTCTTCATTGCCTCTTCACCGGCCTTCTGCTGCTCTTCGGGGGTCATTTTTTTGGTCGCGGGCGTTGTCTTTGACTCGGATTTGGACGCGTCAGCTGACTCTGTCTTTGAGGCACCAATACCACCGCCACTGCCAGCCGTCTTCTTCACGGGCGGGGCGGGCGTTTCAATTCTCTTGGTGTGAGGAACGAAGATTCGGATGAACGTCGCCTGCTCGAAATTGGCTTTGTTCTTCTCGTAATAATCTTGAATATCCTGATCGCTCACATTATTGGACTCGGCCTGCAGAGCTTTGCCGAGTTCCTGGGAAAGAATCTGCATGCGCGCGAAGTGCGTGGCTTCCTCGAAATGCGGCGTCTTATCGAGGTCACGTTTTTCCGCGGCCGTCGACATCGTCAACATGCGGGCATAGGCAGTGGCCAGCTGACGGCGCATGGCCGGCGACATATTGGGCTGAAGCGTGTCGGCCAGCTTTTCAAACTGCGCCTTGGTGATGACGGTCTTGCAGGCATCGCCGGTCAGCGACGCATCCGTGCAGAAGCCCTTGATGGTGACGACGGGGTCGTCGGGGTTAACGGTTGGTGGCGGCGGCGCGTCGGGCGCCTTGGCGGCATTGGGAGCGGATTGCGTTCCAGCGGGAGCGGCAGGGGCAGGCTGCGCTGGCGGAGCGGTTTGTCCACTGACAAATGCCACCAGCAAGAAACACACGACTAGCTGACGAAACATGGAAAAGCATCCTCCAGGAAGAAATGCGGAAACATGTAATCCTAGCATGGCGAGTGGGGAGGATGGGATAGCAGGGTATGATGCTGTGCGCGTCCTCACGCCGGGCGTTTATTCCGCTCTGCGCAGATGTAAGCGGCAAGAGTTGGCGGCACGTCAATCGAAAGCGATAATGGCAGAGATGCAGGAAACTCAGCGAGCGCTCGGTTCCGACTCGATGCGGCGGGAAAAGCGCGCCGTGGCGAGAAACTCCGTCTTGGCTGCGTTCGTGATTACCGCGCTGAAGATTGTAGTGGGGCTGGCCACGCAGTCGCTGGGAATTCTATCGGAGGCGGCGCATTCGGGCCTCGATTTGATCGCCGCGCTGGTAACTTTCTTTTCCGTACGCGTATCGGACTTACCCGCCGATGCCGACCACCAATACGGCCATGGCAAAGTGGAGAGCTTTTCGGCGTTCATTGAAACTGGCCTGCTGCTGCTCACCTGCGTGTGGATTGTCTACGAGGCCGTCAAGCGACTTTTTTTTCAAAGCGTAGACATCGAGCCGACCTGGGCGGCATTTGCGGTGATGTTCTTGTCGATGGCGATTGATATGTGGAGATCGCGGGCGCTTGGAGGGATGGCGAAAAAATATGATAGCCAGGCGCTGGAGGCTGACGCGCTGCATTTTTCGACCGATATCTGGTCGAGCGGCGTAGTTATTTTCGGGTTGGCGCTGCTGTGGGTGGGCCGAACCTATCGCGTGGAGTGGTTGCGCCAAGCCGATCCAATTGCAGCGCTCTTTGTGGCGTGCGTGGTGGTCACAGTCAGTTGGCGACTGGCGCGACGCACGATGGACGCGCTGCTCGATGCGGCGCCGGCAGGCGTGCGCAGCCAGATTCTGGATCGAATTGGAAGAGTCGAAGGAGTTCTCGAGGTTGACCGGGTGCGCATCCGCAAGGCCGGGAATCGATATTTTGCGGACGTTTCGCTCGGCTTGTCGCGGAATTTTACTTTTCAGCGATCGGAGCAGGTTTCAGACACGGTGACGGCGCGGGTGCGGGAAATTCTGCCGGATGCCGATGTGATGGTGCATCCGGTTCCGCGAGCGCGACACAGCGAAAATATCTTTGACCGGATCCGGGCGGTGGCGATGCGGCATAACTTCAACGTACATGACATCAGCGTGCAGGATCTGGCCGGTGAATTGCATGTGGAGCAGCATCTGGAACTTGATGAGCAACTCAGCATGAAGCAGGCCCACGACGAGGTGACGACTCTTGAAACGGAGATGCGGAAAGAGGTGCCGGAGATTGCAACCATCCTGACGCACATTGAGAGCGAGCCAGCGACGATTGAAAGCGGGGAGCAGATTGTGCTCGACCCCGGACTTGAGAAGCGCCTGAAAGATGTGGCGAGGGATTTTCCAGAAGTCATGGACATGCACGAATTTCAGTTCAAGAAAATTCGCGATCGTCTCTATGTTTCCTGCCACTGCACGCTGCCCGACGATATGCCGCTATCGCGCGTACATGATGTGCAGACGGCACTCGAGATTCGCTTCAAGCAAGATGCGCCGGAGCTGTTCCGCGTGCTGATTCATCCCGAGCCGGTTACGGACAACCGGCGCTAGCATATCGAGGCGCGTCTGAAGCTCCCGCCTTCAAATCTCATCTATGAAAGAGCGCTACGCATTGACGAGAGGAATTCATGATTGAAGCTTCTGTAAATTGGACGGATAACGAACGCTATGTCGGCTCGGCAACATCTCGGCATTCGATCGTGCTGGACACGGCCACCGAGAAAACGGCGAACTCGCCCATGGAACTGGTGTTGATCGCGCTCTGCGGATGCACCGGCTCCGACGTAGTCGGCATCCTGCGCAAGAAGCGCGAGCCGTTTCGAGGACTTGAAGTCCACGCCAAGGGAGAACGGGCCGCCGGCTATCCGGCCGTCTATACATCGATTCATCTGACTTACAAGGTTTTGGGAGAAGTCAGCAAGAAAGCGATGGAAGATGCGGTGCGGCTCTCGAAAGAAAAGTATTGCTCGGTGACCGCAATGCTGGAGAAGACGGCCAAGATCACTTACACGATCGAGCACGTCGCGTGACGCATAGCCGACAGCCACCTTTGAGCGCGCATCCGCTGCGGGGCTATCTTTATATCGCAGGCGCGGCGTTGTCCTGGGGAGTATCGGCTACGCTGGGGCGTGCGGCTTTTACCGGGCATCTGCTTCCGGGCGGAGCTTCGCTCGCGGCGATTGATCCTTTGATCCTTTCGCAAAGCCGCGCGACGTTGTCCCTGGCTGTTCTGTTGCCGATTCTCTTGGTACAGCGCGGCCCGGCGGCGCTCAAAGTACCGGGGCGCGATTTGGCAAAGCTGGTGGTGCTCGGTGTTCTCGGCGTGGCGGCTTCGAACTATCTCTACTACGTTGCGATTCAGCGCACGAACGTTGCCACCGCGATCATTCTGCAATACACGGCGCCGGTATGGGTGCTGCTGTATACGGCAGTTCGCGGAGCGCAGCGTCCGTCATGGCGAAGGAGCGCAGCCGTGGCTCTGGCAGTTGTGGGTTGCACGCTGGCCGTCGGTCTTGTGGGGTCGGGCGGCTTTCGCATGGATCCGCTGGGAGTAAGCGCGGCTCTGCTGGCGGCATTTTCATTCGCCTTTTACAACGTCGGCGGACACAGCGTGCTGACGCGCTACGACCGCTGGAAAGTTCTGATGTGGGTGCTGGCCGGGACGGCGGGGTTCTGGATGGTCGTCAATCCTCCGTGGAAAGTTGTGGCCGCGCATTATGGGGGCGCACAGTGGGCTTTCATGGCGGTGTTTTCGCTGGTTTCCGTACTCGTGCCGTTTTCGTGCTACTTCGCTGGTCTCCAGCATCTGGAGCCGACGCGTGCCATTGTAGCCAGTTGCCTGGAGCCGGTGTTCAGCATCGTGATTGCGGCTGTCGTATTGGGCGAACTGCTGCGTTCAGTGCAGACTGTGGGGATTGTGCTGGTGCTGATCGCGATTGTGCTGATTCAGATGCCGGAGCGGACGGCGCGGGGCGAGGATTTGGTGGTTGAGCCGATTGAGTAATGACCAACATGGGCTGCGCTTAGCGCAACCGGGTCAATGGAGTTCGTCTTCGGCCTCTGGCCGCCGCTTCGGCGCATGTTGCAAGTACTTCAGCAAGCCATTCCCCGTTGCCTTTCCCGCGCGCTTCTGGAAGAACGCGGCCGCGGTTTCCACCACTCCAACCTTCTCCGCGACGGCCACCGCGATCCACTGATTCAGGGAGACACCGTCCTCTTTGGCAAGCCGCTGGGCAGCCTTCTTGATGGAAAGCGGAAGTTTTAGCGGATAAGTAGCTCTGCTCATTTGTTCACCTTTTTCAACAGTTCACCGGGCCGAAGGATCGGAATTCCAAACCGTTCGCCGGCCTGCGCGAAATCACCGATGTTGTAGGTCACGAGGGCGTCGGCACCTCCGTTGATGGCTGCCTCCAAAACCATTTCGTCACTTGAGTCTCGGAGTTGCGGGCGCCATCGAAAATGGAGATCTACTGGCTCGATCAGTGCCGCCAGTTCCGCCAGAAAGTCGTCAACATCTTCGACTGTCAGTCCGTGAGCCAATTGTTGCTCGGGCCGTTTCAGCACCTCTTCATATTCACAAAACAGCGGCGGAGTTGCTAGTAACACCAAGCGCCTCCGCGCGACCAATCGCAAGACCGCATTCCCGACGCCTTCGCGGGTGCGAAGCGCGGCTACCACCACTGATGTATCCAAAACAATGCGATTCAACAATAATACATCCTATAGGATGTCACATCGTATAGGATATATCTCGACAAGGGGCTGATGCAAGAAATATCCGAAGCGCCAGATGCTCGCGGTGTGATTCACTCCAGGGTCTTACCTTTTGTCTCCGGCAGTTGAGTAGCCACCAAGCCAGCCAGCAGAAACGCGCCTGCGCACAGGTAGAAAGCCCAGTTCAATCCCTTCAGGTCGCCGATCTTGCCGATCACATATGGAGACACGGAACTCATCGCTCGCGCGCCGGTGTAGGTAAATCCCAACCCGCGGGCGCGCAAACTGGTTGGGTAGATTTCGCTGCCGATGGTTCCGCAGCCCGAGAACCAGCCGGTGCCGAAAAAAGCAAGGACGGCTCCCATCACGAGCAGCACGGCTTGCGAACGGGCCATTGCGTAAAACGGAATCAAGAGCGCCGCAGCGAAAAGATAAAACGCAAAAGACTTACGGCGGCCAAAGTGGTCG
>Ga0210389_10004803_pt1 | contig 10481 bp, 6 predicted proteins | sample IncBWH28OmetaG_FD_160127 | JGI IMG/M metagenome (GOLD analysis project Ga0210389, IMG submission 160127) | Forest soil microbial communities from Barre Woods Harvard Forest LTER site, Petersham, Massachusetts, United States - Inc-BW-H-28-O ...
CCCAGTGGTGGAAGCCCGCGCGTATTACGAATACGGCCACTTCAAATTGATGCTCGGCCAACCCGAAGAAGCCCGCGGTTGTCTCGAGCGCGCGCGTGAGCTGTTCGAGCTCGCAGGCGCGAGCGCCGAGCTCGATCGTGTGAAGGACGAGCTCCACCGGGCTTCAGCGTAGGCTCCGACGTCACGACCGTCGCGCTGACAGGAGTTCCCCAAAAAGTGTAGCGCGCACGCAACAGCTGTCGTCGAGCACAGCAACGCGTGATACAATCCGCCACACATAGGCCCGCGATTTGCTGTTCTAACGCTCCGCAGGACGGACCACCTTCCCGGGGGAGCGGAACCGTGCGCAGTGTATTTGGATCGATGGCATTGCTGGGCGTCTTCGCAGTCGGCACTGCGGCGCAGTCCGGTGCACAGCAACAACAGGCTGGCGGTTTGCACACGGCGACCGCCACCAGCTCGCGCCGAGCGCCGGCGGCATCCTCCGCCGTATTCGCGGGGCATTCGCTAGACGAATGGACCGCCGAATCGCTTAGTGACACCTCGCTCTTCCGCCGCGACCGTGCGATCGCCGCGCTCCGGCGCGCGCCTCCGTCGTTCCGCACCGCAATGGTGCACCAGTTCGCGAATGCCTTGAAAGACCCTTCGCCGGACCGGCGTGCACGCGCGCTGCAGGCCCTCGCGCAGCTTTCCTCGGCGTCACAAGGAGCGCTCGGCGTGTTCGACGGGCTCTCGGACGTTTCGCCCGCGATTCCGCAGATCGCGCTGATCGCCAAGACTCCTTCTGATCCGCTCCGCCTCGACGCGATGTGGCTGCTCTGCACCGTCGGCCCGATGTGGCGCGACATCGCCGCGCCGCTCGCTCGCGACGCGAGCCGCGATTCCAGCGCATCGGTACGCGCTGCAGCCGCGGCGATGCTTGGGTCCATAGGCGATCCGAGCGACGAGAAAGTGCTGGTCGGCCTGCTCTCGGATCGCGACGCATCGGTGCGGGGCCGCGCGAGCTACGCGATCGGCCTGCTTCCGCAGCGTCACTCTGTTGATGCGCTCGCCAGGATGCTGCAGGATCCGTCGCTGTATGTGCGCGCGATGGCGCTCAAGGCGCTGGCGAATATCGGCCCCGCCTCGCGGAGCGCACTGGCGGCGGTCGTCGCAATGATCAACGACACGACGCACTGGCGGCCGGGAAATTATTCGGAAACAATCGGCGCCGAGGCGGCGTGGGCCGCGGCGAGGATCGTACCGCGCCGCGGGATCAGCGCCATGCCCGCGCGCGTCGATGTTGACGATCGCGGCAATGCTCTCCGCAGCGACGGACTCGGCAGCTATGTCGCGAGTGCCGACTCAGTCGACGCGTTCGTGTCCGCCGCGCTGAATCTCGATCTCGCCGGGCCCCGGGGCGATGGACGCGCCGCGCGGCTCCCGCTCGTGCGGCCGCTCCGCCGCGCGCTCGTGTTCGATCTCTCGCACCCGGTTCCGGGGAGCGGCGCGACCGCGCGCGGCGTGGTGCGCGACAACGAAGCGGTGATTCACGTGTACCTGTCGCACGTGCACGGCAAAAAGATGCTCAGCATCGCCACGCTCGATCCGTCCGACAGCGCCGTCAGTTCGGAACGGACGGAGCTGCAGTTTCGTGTGAACGGCGAACCCTACCTGCTGCAGATGGGCGAATGGACCGAAGAGGAATTCAATCCGCGTGCACCAAAGATCAGCGGACGCGACACGTCGGTGTGCAGAATATGGCATCCCGCGGCGGAGGAGTGGACCGTCGTTGCACCTCCGGCAAGCGTCGCGCGGCTCTGGAAGATGGCTGACCCGGAACACCCCGTAGACCTCGGACTGTACGTGTTCCCCTTCGCGATCAGCTGGATCGGGTTCTCTCCGCTCGAAACGCTGGGCACGCTGAGTCCATCCGGCGAATAGCGACCGGCTCCGTTACCCGCCGGTTACTCGCAGGGCATGGGTCTTGCCTTGCAATGCAGTCATGACGATCGACGCGGGGGGAGCAATGACAGATATCGTCTCGAGCGTGGCGGCCGCGCATCGGTCGAGCGCGGAGGTGAGCACGCCGTTGACGACGGAGGATGAGGAGATCCTCTCTCCGGGCGCGCTCGCTTTTGTCGCCGAACTCGAACGCCGGTTTGGTCCGGAGATCGAACACCTGCTCGAGCTGCGCATGGTGCGCCGCAAGCGCCTCGCGGCGGGGGATTCCCTTGGATTCCTCGCGGAAACGCGTGACGTCAGAGAGAACGACTGGCGCGTGCCGACAGCTCCGGTCGATCTGACGCAGCGACTCGTCGAAATCACGGGACCGACCGACCGCAAGATCATCATCAACGCGCTCAACTCCGGCGCCGACGTCTTCATGGCGGATTTCGAAGACGCCACGTCGCCGACATGGGGAAATATTCTTCGCGGACAGGCAAACCTGCGCGATGCAGTGCGCGGCGACATCTCGCACGACGATGCGCAGACCGGAAAGTCGTACCGGCTCGCATCGAAGCACGCGACGCTGATGGTCAGGCCGCGCGGATTGCACCTCACGGAGCGCCATCTCACGGTCGACGGCTCGCGCTCACATGCAGCGCTCGTCGACTTCGGCTTGTTCTTTTTCCACAACGCAGCAAAGCTCGTCAAAACCGGAAGCGGTCCGTACTTCTACCTTCCGAAGCTTGAGAGTCATCTCGAGGCGCGTCTGTGGAACGACGTGTTCATCTGGGCGCAGGATGCGCTTTGCATCTCGCACGGAACGGTTCGCGCGACGGTGCTCATCGAGACCCTGCCCGCGGCATTCGAAACGCACGAGATTCTTCACGAGCTGCGAGAACACTCGGCGGGGCTGAACTGCGGGCGCTGGGACTACATCTTCAGTTCGATCAAGGCGCGCGCGCACAACCCGCACGCGATCTATCCCGACCGTGCTCAAGTCTCCATGACGCAACCGAACATGCGCGCGTTCACGCGATTGGTGGTGGGCACGTGCCATCGGCGCGGCGCACATGCCATCGGCGGCATGTCGGCGTTCATTCCTTCCGGCGACGAAGCGATCAACCGGCGTGCGCTCGCGCAGGTACGCGCGGACAAGGAGCGCGAGGCCGGCGAAGGACTCGACGGCGCGTGGGTTGCACATCCCGGTCTCGTGAGCGTCGCGCGCGAAGCATTCGCATCACGTATCGCGGGACCGAACCAGCTCCATACGCATCGCGATGAAACCGCGCCGTCCGCCAACGAACTGCTGGCGGTTCCCAGCGGCACGCGCACGGAAGCCGGACTGCGGACCAATGTGCGCGTTGGCATACGCTATCTCGAAGCGTGGCTGCGCGGTCTCGGTGCAGTGCCGCTCTATCATATCATGGAGGACGCGGCGACGGCCGAGATTTCACGCGCACAGGTCTGGCAGTGGACGCGCTGGAGTGCGCGCCTCGACAACGGCCGCCGTGTGACGCCGCAGTTCGTCGAGCAGGTGATCGCCGACGAAATGCAGGGGATCGCGCGCGAAGTCGGCGATGCGAGAATATCCGCGGGACGCTATGCCGAAGCACGCGCCCTGTTCTCAGAGTGTGCACTCTCGCACGATCTCGAAGAGTTTCTGACAACCATCGCCTATGAGAGGCTAGACGGATGACACTTCGCTCCCGGTGGGATGGCGTTGTTCGGCCATACGCGGATGAGGATGTACGCAGACTGCGCGGATCGGTACACGTCGAGCACACGCTCGCAAAGCTTGGCGCGCAGCGACTGTGGGACCTGCTTACCACTCGGGACTTCGTTCCCGCGCTGGGCGCGATGACCGGCGGCCAGGCGGTCCAGCAAGTGAAGGCCGGGCTCGAAGCCATCTATCTCAGCGGCTGGCAGGTTGCCGCCGATGCCAATCTCGCGGGACAGACATATCCGGACCAGAGTCTCTATCCGGCGAACAGCGTGCCGAACGTGGTGCGACGCATCAACCAGGCGCTGATGCGCGCCGATCAAATCGAACACGCCGAGCGGCGCGCACCGCGGAGGCATTGGCTCGCACCGATCGTCGCCGATGCCGAAGCGGGATTCGGCGGGCCGCTCAACGCGTACGAACTCATGCGCTCGATGATCGAAGCCGGCGCGGCCGGCGTGCACTTCGAGGATCAGCTCGCGAGCGAAAAGAAATGCGGACACCTCGGTGGGAAAGTGCTCGTGCCCACATCGCAATTCGTGCGGACGCTGATCGCCGCACGCCTTGCAGCGGATACCATGGATGTACCGACCGTGCTGATTGCGCGCACGGATGCCGACAGTGCGCGGCTGCTCACCAGCGACATCGACGAACGCGACCGTGCATTTCTTACGGGGCGGCGCACGGTCGAGGGATATCACCGCGTCTCCGGCGGTCTCGACATGGCGGTCGCCCGCGCGACCGCGTACGCGCCGTACGCCGACGTGCTCTGGATGGAAACGTCGCGCCCGGATCTCGCCGAAGCGCGCGCGTTCGCGGAGCGCGTGCACGCGGAATATCCCGGCAAGCTGCTCGCGTACAACTGCTCGCCGTCGTTCAACTGGAAGAAACATCTCGACGCCGGAACCATCGCGGGTTTTCAGCGTGAACTCGGAGCGATGGGGTATGCGTTCCAGTTCGTCACGCTGGCCGGGTTCCACGCGCTCAATCTCGGCATGTTCGATCTCGCAAACAATTATCGCGAGTCGGGGATGGCGGCGTACGTCGCGCTGCAGGAAGCCGAGTTCACCGCGGAGGCCGCCGGCTATACCGCCACTCGTCATCAGCGTGAAGTCGGCACGGGCTATTTCGACGACGTGATGCAGGTCATCTCGAGCGGAACGTCGGCGACGCGCGCGCTGCACGACTCGACCGAAGCCGTGCAGTTCGCAGCGAGCGCCTGAGTGCACGCCCGAGATGAGGAGGCAGCCCATGCCGGTTGATATGCGGCACCGATGGCGCGAGGTGCTGCGCAACGGCAGTATCGCCCTCGAAGGACGGCAGGTCGGTTTGTGGGAGGCGGACGATCGCGGGCGCGTGCGCGCGCTCGCCACGAGCGAGGACAGCGCCGTTCCGCGGATCGCCGTGCGTGAACTCGAGTCGTCGCTTCGCCAGTGGAATGTGAAGCCGGCTGCGGGGAGGCGCTGGATCGCAAGCCGGATCAAACCGGGTCAGTGGTGCATCGCGCCTGTGCGCACCGAGCCGTCGCAGCCGGCTCCGTCCGGTATCGAACGGCGCAGCGGCGAACGGATGATGTTCGAACTGCTCGGTTTGTGCGTCGGACTGATGAGCGACGAGGACCAAAACGGCGGGTCGGTGTCGCCCGAGTCGGATCTCGCCGACCGCGAGCGGCGCGCGCGCATCGCGGCGATCGTCGATCAAATACCGGCGGCGCTGTGGACGACAGATCGTGAGCTTCGCGTGCTGACGCGCTCGGGCATTGGCCGCGCATCGTCGAGTGTGCTGCCGGAGCGTGTGGCTGGTGTGTCGCTCCTCGACCAGGGCGAGCGCCGCGCCATAAGCGCCGAATCGATCGATGCGCATCGTCGCGCGCTCGCCGGCGAGTCCGTCTCGTATCAGATTCGCACCGTTGACCGGTGGTACGACTCCGAAGTCAATCCGCTGCGCAACGAAACGGGCACGATCGTCGGCACGATCGGGATGGCGATCGACGTGACCGACCGCGAGCGCGCGCTCGACGACGCGCGGCGCAGCCGCACCGAACTGGAAGACTTTTTTGAGAGCGCACCGATCGGCATCCACTGGGCCGCGCCGGACGGGACGATCCTGCGCGCGAACAAGGCCGAGCTCGACATGCTCGGCTACTCGCGCGAGGAATACATCGGGTGCAACATCGCATCGTTTCACGTAAATCCCGAGATCATCTCGGATATTCTGCAGCGGCTGGCGCACGGTCAGGCGGTAAAGAGCGTCGAAGCCGAGCTGCGGCATGCGAGCGGCGCCTCGCGGTACGTACTGATCAGCGCGAACGCGCTGTTCGACCGCGGGCGACCGCTCACCATGCGCATCATTACGCGCGACATCACCGAGCATAAAATCGCAACGGAGCTCCTGCTGAAGGAGGCGCTGCGCGACTCGCTTACCGACCTCCCAAACCGGGCGTTTTTCTCGGAGCGAGTCGAAGAGGCGATCCGGCGCAAGCAGCGTGACCCGGATTTCCATTTCGCGATCGTCTTTCTCGATCTCGATGACTTCAAGATGGTCAACGACGGACTCGGCCACGCGGCGGGCGATTTGCTCCTCGTCGAGATCGCGGCACGGCTCAAGGCGTTCGTGCGGCCGGGAGATGTGGTCGCGAGATTCGGCGGCGACGAGTTCACACTCCTGCTCGAAGGCGTCGGCGATTCAGAATCCGTCGAAAGTGCGGCGCGGCGCATTGGCAGCCGCCTCGCCTCACCGTTCAGCATCAGCGGTCGTGAACTCTTCGTCACCGCGAGCATCGGCGTGGCGCTGGGAGATTCGACATACGACCGTCCCGAGGATCTCCTGCGCGACGCGGACATGGCGATGTACAGCGCCAAAGCGCAGGGGCGGTCGCGCTTCAAGGTATTCGATCTCGCGATGCGCGACTCGGCGCGCGCGCGCCTCGGATTGGAGACCGACCTTCGCAGCGCGCTCGATCGCGGTGAGTTTCGTCTGGTCTATCAGCCGATCATGGCGCTGGAAACCGGCCGCATCCACAGCTTCGAAGCGCTGCTGCGCTGGCACCATCAGACACTCGGCGTCATCGGCCCGACGCAGTTCATTCCGCTCGCCGAACGCACCGGCCTGATCGTTCCGATCGGCGCGTGGGTGCTTCAGGAGGCGTGCCGGAACGCAAAGCGGTGGCGCGAGAAGAATCCGAACTCCGATCCCGTCGGCATCAGCGTGAATCTCTCGGGCAAACAACTCGATGATCCGCACATCACCGGCGAGGTGGAAGAGGCGCTGCGCGCGTCGAACCTCGATCCGCGATCACTGGCGCTCGAGGTAACGGAAAGCGTTCTGCTGGAGAACGAGGACGCTTCTATAGAGGTGCTCGAGCGGCTGCGTATGCTGAAAACGGAAATTCACATTGACGATTTCGGCACGGGGTATTCATCTCTCAGCCGGCTGCCGAAGTTTCCGCTGCAGACGCTGAAGATCGACGCGTCGTTCGTACACCGGATGGGGAGCCGGCGCACCGACCTGGAAATCGTCCGCTCGATTGTGGGGCTCGCGAGAAAGGTCGGGTTTAATGTCGTCGCGGAAGGAGTCGAGACGGCGGCACAACACGAGCGGCTGCGTGAGCTAGGCTGCGGCTTCGCGCAGGGTTTCTATTACGCGAAGCCGCTCGATCCGGTTGCCGCAGACGCATTCCTCGACGCATTCGCGAGGCGCAAGCTCGCGTGATCGCGCGAGACACATCAAAGCGTGACTGTGGTTGCCTCTGCTTTCGCAACGCGCTCGCGCGCCGCAGTGCGGAGCAATGATGTCGCGGTGTACACGACGACCACGATGACGAGCCAATTCATAACCCTGACGTCGAGCGAATGTACGATGAACGCGGCGATCAGCACCGCGGGGAGCCCGCCAATCAGCAGTCCCAGGAGTGCCCGAGGATCGTAACGTCCGCTCTTGATGAACCGGACGCTGGCCACGGGCATCAGGAAGGCGCACGAGCCCATCATGATTGGGAACGCTGATGTCGGATTCATCCCGAGCAGCGCGATGAGAATCATGCACGGCCCATATAGGCCGATGCCCAGCGTCATCAGCGCGCCGAGCACGAAGTTCACGCCCACGGCGAGACCGAGCATTCCGCCGGAGAGGCCGACCGCTTCACCTCCAGCGGGCATCGAGGTGATTCGAATGAGGTTCACGAGCGCGAGCACGAGCAGCGCCCACCCCATTCCCACCTGCACTGCGCGACGCGGCCATGACGCGACGACACCCGCGCCCAGCCACGCGCCGGCCACCGACGCGGCGATCATGAGGATCAGCGTCATCGGCTCGATCGGCACGATCTGCGTATATATGAAAGCCTGCACAATCGTCGGCAGCGTATGCCCGACGTTCATCGTGCCCGGAATATTCTCGTCGGGAACCATCTTCCAAAAGCGGAAGATGGATGTCGTCGTCGCATACGAGCCGACGCCGAGCGTGTCGAAGAAGTTCGTCACAAACCCCGTCGCGAGCCCGCCGGCCGTCGGCTTGTCCGACTCCACGGCGCCGCCGCTCGCGATCTGCACCCGGCGCCGCCGAACAAGCTCGGCGCCCAGGTAAATGATATAGAAGACGGCTATCGCGCCGAGCGCGAGCAAGAGTCCAGTCTTGGCGTCCATGGGGTGTCGTAGAGTGTGGATACTCGGCGGATCGAAACGTCCATCTTCGATCTAGAGTACGACAATGAGCGCGCAGAATCCAGAACGCGCCGCTTTTTGATAGCTTCTTGGCGTGACCAAGCCCGCGTTTCGCCCGCTGCTCGCACTGATTGCCGGTCTCGCGACCGGCATGATCATCGCCGCGGGATCATCCAGCGGGCTTCACGCGTTTGCCGCGGCGATCGAACCGGTTGGCACGGTGTGGGTGAACGCAATCCGGATGACGGTCATTCCGCTCGTCGCGTCGCTGCTCATCGCGACGATCGCAGAGGAGAAAGATTTTCGCACCGTGGGCCGTGTCGGCGCGCAGGCGATCGCGTTGTACGTCGCGATTCTCTCGGCGCTCGCACTCCTGACCTTTCTCGTCGCGCCGCCGGCCTTTGCACTCCTGAACATCGACGCGACGTCGGCCGCGTCGCTGCGCGGTGCAAGCTCCGCCGCCGCCACGCCGCCGGCGCTTCCCTCTTTCACGAGCTGGCTCGTCGGTCTGATTCCATCGAACCCGGTGAAAGCCGCCGTTGATGGAACGATGCTCCCGGTCATCGTCTTCACCGTGGCCTTCGCGGGCGCGCTCTCACGCGTTGAGCCCGCGCGGCGGCTCGCGACCACGGCGATCTTCCGCGGTCTTGCCGATGCAATGCTCGTGATTGTCGGATGGGTGCTCGCCGTCGCGCCAATCGGCGTGTTCTGCCTCGCCGTAACGGTCGGCGTGCGCGCGGGGGTCGGCGTCGCAGGCGCCGTCGCATTTTTTCTCATCCTGCATAGCGGACTCGTGCTCGTCGGGACCGTCTCGCTGTATGTACTGGTGCGGATTTTCACCACGGTACCGCTCGCCCGTTTTGCACGCGCGGTGCTTCCCGCTCAGATCGTCGCGATGAGCACGCGCTCATCGTTCGCATCGCTGCCGGCGATGATCGACGGATCGACACGCGTGCTCCGTCTCCCGCTGCAGATATCGGGCTTCGCGCTGCCCTTCGGAGTTGCCGTATTCCGGCTGAACCAGGGTGTCACCTGGATCACCTCCGCCCTGTTCATCTCGAAACTCTACGGCATCCCGCTTTCCACGGCGCAGCTCGCCTTCCTCGGCGTCTGCTCGGTCGCAATGAGCTTCAGCATTCCGGGAATCCCCAGCGGCGGGCTGTTCGTTATTGCGCCGTTCTTTGTTTCCGTTGGCCTCCCGATTGAAGGAATGGGAATTCTTTTCGCGCTCGACGCGATTGCCGACATCTTCAAGACGCTGCTCAACGTCACGGGGCAGATGGCGACCACCGTGCTGCTCGCGCGCGGGCAGCCGGAAATTCAAACGAGCGACGCCGCATGACACTGTTGATTTCCGTGCCCGATGATTTCCCGTCCGTGCTCACCGGATCGCCGGCCGAGGCGCAACTGCGCACGCTCGGCGACGTCACGCTGTTCACGGAGCGTGGAGCCGAGGACGAAGCTGAGCTGATTCGCCGCATGCGTGGCGCGTCCGCGGTGATCAACATCCGCGCGTATTCGAAGTTCACCGAGCGTGTGCTCGACGCCTGCCCCGAGCTGCGCATCATCTCGATCTGGGGTACGGGCACGGACAACGTCGATCTCACCGCGTGCGGCGCGCGCAACGTGACCGTTGCGAACACGCCGGGCGTGAACGCGCACTCGGTGGCGGAGCACACTCTCGCGCTGATGCTCGCCGTGACGCGGGGAATTCCGACGATGGATTCGGCGATCCGTGCGGGCCAATGGCCCCGGCGCCTGCTCACGCAGCTCGAGGGAAAGACGCTGGGAATCGTAGGACTCGGCGCGATCGGCAGCCGCGTTGCCCAACTCGCGCGGCCATTCGGCATCCGCGTATTGGCATCGACCTGGGGTCCCGACAACGGCCGCGCGGCCGTACTCGGTGCACGGCACGTTCCACTGGAGCAGCTGCTGCGCGAATCCGATATCGTGAGCCTGCACATGAGGCTTACCGCGGAAACGCGGGGAATACTCGGACGGGCGCAGCTCGCGCTCATGAAACCATCGGCGTTTCTCATTAATACGGCACGCGCGGCGCTCGTCGATCGAGACGCGATGCTCGACACGTTGCAGCGCGACGCGATCGCCGGCGCCGGTCTCGATGTGTTCCACCAGGAGCCGCTCGCCGCGGACGACCCGTTGCTCTCGCT
>Ga0210389_10004809_pt1 | contig 10476 bp, 6 predicted proteins | sample IncBWH28OmetaG_FD_160127 | JGI IMG/M metagenome (GOLD analysis project Ga0210389, IMG submission 160127) | Forest soil microbial communities from Barre Woods Harvard Forest LTER site, Petersham, Massachusetts, United States - Inc-BW-H-28-O ...
GCTCGCCCGGTTCAACCCGCTCGGCGTGAGCGCGGCCCGGCCGACCGGGCCCGTCTACGCCGACGCGCGCGACCCGCGGGAGGCGCCTGCGGTGCGCGCCCTGCTTGACTCGCTGACCGGCCCGTCAGAATCCGGCGCGGCCGTGCGGCTGGCGGGCGCCAGGTCGTGGCGGTCGCTGCCCGCGCTCTACCGTGACAACGCCGTGTTCGTCACCGCGTCCGCCGCGCAGGGGCTTGAGCAGGCCGCGAGCGGCGCCCGCGTGGTCGGGCCGCTCGGCTCCGGTGCCGACATCGCGGCGGTGCGCGGCGAGCTTGAGGCGGCGCGCGCCGCACAGCCGCTGACGCTGCCGGAGATCCGGGCGGGGCTGCGGGACACCTTCCTGGCCGCCGCGACGCCGGCCAGGCTCGCCGCGCTGCTGCGGACCGCCGAGCTGCCTGGCTCGCTGGTCGGCGGGCGCCAGGTCGGCGTGCTCGTGACGCTCGCCGACGCGGCGCAGGCGGGCCGGCTGGCCACCGCGCTGCTCGGCCAGCGGCTACGGCCGGCCGAGGTGATCGCCTCGGCCGCCGCCGCGTCCGCCGACTCCGTGCGGGCCGCGCTTGGCGTGCTCGGCGAGCACGGCATCCGGGCAGTGGTCACCGCGGAAGACGGCGACGCCAAGCCGGGCGTGGAACGGGCCAGGCCCCTGGCCAGGCTGGCCAGCGTCCCCTGGCTCGCGCCGTGGACCGCCGACGGCGGGCAGACGGCGGACTACCTGCTCGACCTGGCCTGCGCGCGGGAGTGCGCGCAGGCGGACGCGGTTGGCCTGGACTTCGGTGAGCACAGGGCCGCCGTGGAGTACGAGTTCACGCGCTGGCTGGATGAGCCCGCGCTCGTTCGGGCTCACCTGCTCGCCCCTGGCGGGCCCGCGGCAGGCGACTGGGGCAGCCACGGACTGCGGCTGTTCACGATCGCCGCCGCGGGAGTTTCTTAGGGCCGGGCGTTCGCGCGGCTGCAGGCTTTGATGACGAAGAAGGAGCGACAGGCATTGGCCGGATCAAGACCAAGCGCGCTGGTCTACGGTGACGTCGACATGAACCTGCTCGACGGCTCGGCCATCTGGCTGCAGTCGGTCACGCAGGCCCTGGTCGCCGCCGGGTGCGCGGTCACGCTGGTGCTGAAGGCGCCGGTCCGCACCGACCGGCTGGTCGCGCCGCTGCGCGACCTGCCAGCGGTCACGATCCGCTCGCCGCACGATGAGGCGCTGCTGCCCGGGCTGACCGAGGCGTCGCTGAACGTGCCGCAGGCGATCGCGGTGCTCGCCGCTGTTGACAAGGCCGGGGGCGGCACGTCCGCGCACGACCTCGTCGTGCTGCGCGGGCGCGCGCTGGTGTCGGCCGCGGCGCGGGACGGCTCCTTCGACGGCCGGCTCTGGTCGTACCTGACCGACGTGCCCCAGGCGGTACCCGCGGTGACACCCAAGGCCGCGGAGGACCTCACGATCATCGCGAAGGCGTCGCGTTACCTGCTGTGCCAGACCGAGGAGCTGCGCTGCTTCCTCGAGGGCTCGGTCGCCGCCGCCTGCGGTAAGTCGGTGCTGTTCCCGCCGGTGCTGCCCGCGCTCGACATTCAGCGGGATCCAGAACGGAAGGTCGCTCCGCCCGGCACCCCGCTGAAGCTCGTCTACACCGGGAAGTTCGCGCCCCGGTGGAACACGCTTGAGATGACTTCGCTGCCCGCCTTGCTGGCGTCACGGGGCGTCGACGCCGAGGTGCACATGGTCGGCGACAAGGTGCACAACGACCCGCGCGACCCCACCTACGCGAAGCGGATGCGGGGCGCGCTCGGCGAGGTCGGCGCGCCCGCCATCCCCGGCGTGATCTGGCACGGCGGGCAGCCGCGGGCCGAGGCGATGCGACTGGCGGCCGCCGGGGACATCGGGCTGTCGTGGCGGCACCCCGAGCTCGACTCCTCGCTTGAGCTGTCGACCAAGGTCCTCGAGTTCGGCCAGCTCGGGCTGCCGGTGATCCTCAACAGGACGCCGATGCACGAGGCGCTGCTCGGCGCGGACTACCCGCTGTTCGCCGCGTCACTCGACGACGTGGCCGACGTGGCGGCTGCTGCGCTCAACCCTGCCGTCTTCGGCCTGGCGGCATCGCGGACGTCCGCCGCGGCCGCGTCGTTTGCCCTTGACCGCGCCGCCGCGCGGCTGCGCGCGTACCTGGCGCGGGCCGTGTCCGCCGCTGTTCCCGGTGGTTCTTCCGCTGGTTCGGCCGCCGGCGCGCCGCTGCGCGTGGTCATCGCGGGGCACGACCTGAAGTTCTTCAACTCGCTGATCCACTACTTCCGGCTGCAGCCGGACCTGGAGGTCCGGGTCGACCAGTGGGCGGCGCTCGGCGAGCACGACGAGTCCAAGTCCCGCGAGCTGGCCGAATGGGCCGACGTCGTCATCTGCGAGTGGTGCGCACCGAACGCGGTCTGGTACTCGCGGCACAAGCGGCGCTCGGCGCGGCTCCTGGTCCACCTGCACCGGTTCGAGCTGTACTCGCCCTACCCGGCGCAGGTCAAGATCGGCAACGTCGACCGGGTCATCTGCGTATCCGGCCACTACGCGCGGCTCACCAGGGAGACCACCGGCTGGCCAGCGGCCAAGGTCGTGACGGTGCCGAACCCGCTTGACGTGCCGCAGCTCGACCGGCCGAAGCTGGACGGTGCGCGGTTCAACCTCGGCATGATCAGCATCGGGGAGTCCCGCAAGCGCTTCGACCTTGGCCTGGACGTGCTCGAGGAACTGCGCCGCGACGACGACCGCTACCTGCTGTTCGTGAAGTCGGGCATGCCATGGGAGCACTGGTGGGTGTGGCAGCACCAGGAGGAGCGGTCGCACTTCTCCGAGGCGTTCCGGCGGGTGCAGCGGTCTCCGCTGCTGCGTGACGCGGTGGTGTTCGACGACGCGGGTCCTGACGTGGCCGCCTGGCTGCGCCGGATCGGCTTCGTCCTGTCCACCAGCAACGACGAGTCCTTCCACGTCTCCCCCGCCGAGGGCATGGCCTCCCGTGCCGTACCGGTGATCAGGCACTGGCCGGGCGCGGAGACGATCTACGACACGCGCTGGATCAGCGAGAACCCGGCGGAGATGGCCGCGTCAATCGCCGATCTGTCGTCCGCTGACGCCTGGGAGGCCGCGCGGCAGACCGCCCACGAGCAGGTGCAGGCGTTCGACCTGGGCACCGTCGCCGAGGCCTGGCTGCGGCTGATCCGCGGCGGGTCCCCGGCAAGCGCGGGAACTGACCCGGCCTACCAGCTCCAGGGCTCCGCCGGCTGACGCCGCGATGTTCTTCACGCTCGGGGTCAGTGCCGCCACGCCAGAAGGCTGCGCGGCGCTGACCGACCGCGCGCTTGCCGTGGATCCTTCTGTCATGCCGGTGCCCGGCCCGGCGCGGATCGCGTGGCGCTCGCCCGATGGCCGCGCCGCCCTGCTCCGCTGGGGCGATGCCGCGGAGACGGGCCCTGGCGGTGCCGGTGCCGCGGCGGCAGGCGCCTCCCGCGCCGGCACGATCTGGCCGGGGACCCCCGTGGCGCCCGACGGCCGCGTGCCGCTCTGCGCGCGCACCTCGGTCACCCGCGTCGACCCGGTGTACCTGGCCGAGGTGCCAGGCGCCGTGGTCGTCGCGGACCGCGCGACCTGGGCCGCGTGGACTTCTTCGCGCCTGGATGACCACGACGCGCTGCACCTGTGCGCGCTGCTCAACCCCGGCTTCCCGCTCGGTTCCGTGACCCCGTTCGCCGGCGTGACCGCTGTGGCGGGGTCGACGACCCTGCGGCTGCTCAGCGGCTCGGTGACCCGTGCCCAGGGCGCGCCCGCGCGCGCGGCTGCGGCCGCGCGCGCGGCTGCGGCCGCGCGCGCGGCTTGGGCGACGTCGTCGCACACCAGCGGCGGGGTCCATGACTCAGGGCCCACTTCACGCCTGGAGGGTGCGCGGGACGTCGCCGAGGGGCTTGTCGCCGCGGTCGCGCCGCTGCGGGACGCGGGAAGCCCGGTCGAGCTCAGCCTGACCGGCGGCAAGGACAGCAGGCTCATCGCCGCCGCCCTGGTCAAGGCCGGCGTGCCGGTCGTGGCCAGGACCCACGGGTTCGCCGACCACCCGGATGTCGTGGTGGCCGCGGAGATCGCCCGCCGGCTTGGCATCGAGCACGTCGTGCGGACGCCGGCCGCGCCTGGACAGCGGGTGGACGTGCTCGCCAGGATCCGCGCCACCGTGCTGGTCGCCGACGGGATGCTGTCCGCGTTCGAGAACGTCGGCCGCCCCGATCCCGCCGCCTCCCCGGCGCTCACCGCGGGCGGTCACGGCGGCGAGCTGCTGCGCGGCGGCTACGCCGAGACTTCTGGCCGGCTGGCCCCGGCCGGCGGGCTGCGGCGTGCCGTCGCCCCCGCCCGCAGGGCCGCCCGCTCCGCCGAGCTGCTGCGCCGCCTCACCACGAAGCACCTCGGCCTGATCCGCCGGGCGCCTGCCGCCGCGTACGCGGCCTCGCTGGCCCCGTGGACGCCACGGCTCGCCCGCCACCCGATGCAGGCACTCGACGACTTCTACCTGGTCAACCGCGCGGGCCGGTGGTCGGCGGCCGCGCGGCAGGCCTACCTGCTGCGCGAGCGGCTTGTCCAGCCGCTGTTCGACGACCGCGTGGTGCTCGCCGCCCGCGACGTCCCGCTGGCCGACCGGGTGAGCGGCGCGCTCTCCGCCGCCGTTCTCGCGGAGCTGTCCCCGGCCCTGGCGGACATTCCCCTCGCAGGCAAGCCGCCAGCGGGCACCGGCTCCCCCTTCGACTGGCGCCGCCAGTACGGCGACGCGGTCACGACGTTCCTGCGCGGCTACATCCTCGACCTGGGCACCACCAGCAGCCTGTTCGACGTGGTAAGCCGGCCGGCCGCCGAGCAGCTGCTCACCCCGCCGCACGCCGACCGCGCCACGGTCTGGGCCCTGGCCACCGCCGCCTGCCTGGTCTCCGGCGACTACAAGAATGCCCGCGAGCCAACCCACCAGCTCCCCGTCACCTGACCGCGGTGGCGTTTGCGGATGACCCCGGGGGGGTGTTTGCGGCACGCTTCTTGCTGTTATCTAGGGCAGGCGCGATCGTAGCTAAGGCAGGCGTGATCGGCCGCCGCGCTAGGCGCTTCTTGCTGTTATCACCGGTAATTGCTCCTGCCGCACTCCGCGCTTGTTGCTGTTACCGGCAATTGCTCCTGCCGCACTCCGTGCTTGTTGCTGTTATCAGAAGTGGTCGCTCGCGGCGGGAGCTTGGGTCGGACAGGGCCGAACTCTGCCCGTTGGCGTAAGTGGTGCGCGGTAACCCGTGAGGGCCTTGAGCGGGCTGGGGCGCGCCCCCGGCGCGGGGCGGGGCGTGATCGCTCAGGATTTCGCTTTTCATGGAAATAAAGCAGCTAATAAGCTGCGGAGTTTCCGTGATCATGGTCCCAGTCGCGGTGTCGCGGGGACAAACCCGGACGGAACGGGCACGGCGTGGGCCCGGCGCCAAGGCGGGGAGCGTCTAAGTCCACGGCATTTGGTCCGGCGCGAGCTTTAGTTTCCAGGATCCTGAGGCTCGGGATCCGACCCGTACGCGACCGGGCGGCGCCCGATTACGCGCTTCTTGCTGTTATCCACGGTGGCCGCGGTGGTAGCCACGGTCGCGGTGGGAGGAGCGACCGCATCCCTGACGGCGCCGGCTACAGCGGTTAGCCGCGGCCGTACAGGTGCTCGGCGCGCCAGAAGAAGACGAGGCCGACGGCGAAGAAGACCACGCCCCAGCCGATCGCGGCGATCCACAGGTCGTTGTTGGTGACGATCGCGTGGCAGTAGGCCTGCAACGGGATGTTCGAGATCTTGCTGCCCTGGGGGATCACGATGCTCGACAGGTGGCTGCCCGGGTCGATCAGCGTGGTCGGCACCGTGGTGCCTGGGAGGATGGGGTGGCCAGGGCCAGGAAACGTGGTGAACTGGTGGCAGAGTCCCTCGTTGTACGGCTGATTACCCGCCGAGTAGGTCCGGTAGGTACCCATGAACGCGACCCGGACCAGCGAGATGTAGACCGCGAACGGGTTGAGCGACAGGACCTGCTTCTCCCACAGGGTCAGCGCGGCCGGCAGCGTGATGATCAGGTACATGACGCCGCAGAAGTACCGGGAGATGCGCAGGAAGAACGGGATCAGCTCGGACACGTCGGCGAGGGAGCCGCCGAGCCTGGCGACGACCAGCGCCGCCCCCGTGTTGAACAGCGACTGCAGCAGCACGACCGGGATCAGCAGCAGCCAGTACCAGCTGGGATACTCCCCGCTTATCAGCATGATGACGACGAGCACGACCATGCCGACGAGCATCTGCTGCAGCTCGACGATCACGTACGCGAGCGGGAGCGAGGCGCGCGGGAAATAGAGCGCCCGGATCAGCTGCAGGTTGGCGCGCATCACGTTGGAGCCGGTCACGATCGACCGCTCGGAGAACGCGAACACGAACACGCCGGTGACCAGGAACGCCGGGTAGTGGGCCACGCCGCGGGAGGCCTCGAAGAGCAGGCCGAAGATCAGGTAGTACACGCCCGCGTTGAGCAGCGGCGTGAGCACCTGCCAGATCTGGCCAAGCTTGGCGTCCGTGTACATGGAGACGTTGCGCGCGGTGGCGTAGCCGGTGATGAAGTGCCTGCGCTGCCAGAGCATCGCCACGTAGCTGGAAAGTGACGGTCGCGCCCCCGCGAGCTTCAGCTCGTGCTCGCGGGCGAGCTCTCCCAGGTCCTGGTCGGGCACCCGGGGCGCTTCCGGCACGATGACAGTGCCCGCCTGCAGGCTCCCCGGCGCGCTGATCTGACCGCTGTTCTCCACGACGGGGAAGTCTATTGGACGCAGTGCGGAAATCGGGCATTGACATCACGGTTGTGAATGAGCCGCGTCCGTTCCGCAACCTTGCCGTGCGTAAAGAGACCGGGTGCGCGGACGAGGGACCGCGCACCCGTTCGGGATGACGGGCGGTCTTGACTTCCTACAGGCCCGAGTCGGCGGTCCGAACGAGGATCCTGCGGCACTCCTCGTGGCGAACCACCTCGTCGGGGGCGGCGGCGCGGATCTCGTTCAGTTCCACCGTGGACAGCATCTCCCGGCAGCCGCCGCACTGGCCGCGGCGCAGCTCAGCCGCACCGCGGCCGCCGGAGCTGGCGCGGATCTTGTCGTAGAGGGCGAGGAGGTCGGCCGGGACGTCCTGGACGATGGCGGCGCGGGCGGCAGCGGCCTTGGCCGCCTGCTCGTTGATCTCGGCCAGGGCCGCGTCCCGGCGGGACGTCACCGCCACCTCTTCACTGCCGGCGGTCTCCGCCTCGGCCTCCGCGCCGTCCCGCAGCGCCTGCGCCGTCTCACGGCGCTCCATCAGGTCGAGCACGATCTCTTCCAGGTCACCCTGGCGCCTGCGGAGCGAGGTGACCTCGTTCTGCAGCGACTCAAGCTCGCGTGCGTTCGATACCTGGCCCGCGTCGAGCCGCTGGTTGTCCCTCTCGATGCGGACCCGGACCTGCTCGACGTCCCTTTCCGCACGGGCCAGCTCACGGTCCAGGTCGCCGACGTTCGTGTCCGCGATCGTGATCGCGTCCCTGACCTTGACCGCACGCTCGCCCAGCTGGGCCAGCTCGGCGTTTTCCGGCAGGGTGCGCCGCCGGTGATCGAGCCTGCCAAGCTCGGTATCCAGGTCGGCCAGTTCGAGCAGCCGCAGCTGCGACTCGGGAGATGCCTTCACGAAGGGCAACGTTAGTCGCCCGAGCGGTCGTTGTCGCATGGTAGACACTTCGGCATGGGGATCCCTCGGGTAAGCAGGCCCTACATGCCCGGATACGGCGTGGCGGGCCCGGAGCACGGGAGCGGGCTCCTGCACTGGTCATGGGCAGCGGAACGGCTCACCGCCGCGCGGAACTACTGGGTGGTCAGCACCTGGCCGGACGGCCGCCCGCACACCATGCCTGTGTGGGGCATGTGGGACGACAGCACGCTGTGGTTCACTTCGGCGGCGGAGTCGCGGAAGGTGAAGAACCTGCGCGCCGATCCCCGCTGCTGCGTGACCACGGAGGACGCCTCGGACCCGGTGATCATCGAGGGGGCGGCGCGGTTCGCGACCGATCCATCGGTCCTGCAGCGCGTCGTGGACCTGATGAACGCCAAGTACCACAGCGGCGTGGACCTGGCCTTCCTCGACCCGGTCAAGAACGCCACCATCGGGGTGCGGCCGCAACGGGTGTTCTCCATGCTGCACAGCGACTTCACCGGGTCGCCGACGCGCTGGGTCTTCGACGACGACCGCTGACCGCGGCCGGTGTCTCGCGCGTCACATTGGCGAAGAGCGTTGAACCAGACGGGTAGCGTGGCCGTGTAATCCACTGGAGCCGCAATCGTGGCTCCGTGTAACGCCTCCGGATTGCGACGGACCATACGTGCATGACTTCTAGGACCGGCTTTCCCCGGTGGTGGGGCGCGGTGTGCGGCCTGCTGGCCGCCGGCGCCGCCATGGGCATCGGGCAGCTCTTCGCCGGGTTCACCATTCCCGCCGCTTCGCCGGTCGTCGCCGTCGGGGAGGCGGCGATCGACCGCACGCCGCTGGCCGTGAAGGACTGGGCGACCTCGACCTTCGGCACCGCCGACAAGACGGTGCTGCTCGGCGGCGTACTCGTCGTGGTCTTCCTGTACTCCATGGTGGTGGGCGTGCTCGCGATGCGGCGGCTCTCCATCGGGTTCGCGGGACTGGCGATTTTCGCCGGCATTGGCCTCGCGGCGGCGCTGACCAGGCACGCCGCGACCGGCTCGTACGCCGTGCCGACCATCTTCGGCGCCCTGGCGGGGGCGGTCGCGCTGTGGTGGCTCGTCCTGACCGCACGCCAGGCGGCCGCGGCCGGCCAGGCCGGCCGCGCCGCGCGGGCACCCGTGGGCGCGGACGGGCTGCCGCCGATCGCCTTCGGACCTGGTGACCGCGGCGCCGCAGGCACCGCGGACGCAGCCGGCGGGCCGCCGGCCGCTGGCCCCGGCACGGCGGGAGGGCCTGCCAGAGACGCGGGCACCGACGGGGCGGGCGATGACGACGACGCACGCGTCGGCTGGCTGCCGGCCGGCGGGCCGCAAGCCGGACCGCCCGCCGGGTCCAGGCCGGGCGGAGACCGGGCGGACCGAGACCGGGCGGGCGGGACTCGGCCGTACCGCGCCGGGCCGCCGGTGGCGCGGCCCACCGGGACCTGGCCTGCCAGGCCGACGGCGCGGCGGAACTTCCTCCTCGCCGCCGGGACCAGCGTCGCGGCCGCCGGGATCGGCTATGTCGGCGGTCGGTCCCTGGCGACGCGCAAGAACGTGTCCCTGGCCCAGGCGTCGATCCGGTTCCCCAAGGCGGCCGAGCCAGTCCCGCCGCTGCCGGCCGGGGTGAACCTGCCCGTGCCCGGCATCTCCCCGTTTATCACGCCGAATGGGCAGTTCTACCGCGTCGACACCGCGCTGCTTGTCCCGCAGGTGGACCCGTCTAACTGGACGCTGCGCATTCACGGGATGGTCGCCCGCGAGATCACGATGACCTTCGATCAGCTGCTGCACCGGCCGCTGATCGAGGACTACCTCACGCTGTGCTGCGTCTCCAACCCGGTCGCCGGCCCCTACATCGGCACCGCCAAGTGGCTCGGCGCGTCGCTCGCCGCGCTCCTGCGCGAGGCACGGCCGCAGCGCGGCGCGGACCAGCTGCTTGCCACGTCCGTCGACGGGTTCACCTCGGGCACGCCGCTCCAGGTGATACTCGACGGGCGGGACGCCCTGGTCGCGGTGGCGATGAACGGCGCCGCGCTGCCGACCGCGCACGGGTTCCCCGCCCGCCTCGTCGTGCCAGGCCTGTACGGGTACGTGTCGGCGTGCAAGTGGGTGGTCGACCTTGAGGTGACCACGTTCGCCGCGGCGCAGGGGTACTGGGTGCCGCGCGGCTGGTCGGTGATGGGGCCGATCAAGACCGAGTCCCGCATCGACGTGCCGACCAACGGGGCGTCGGTGAAGGCGGGCAAGGTGTCCGTCGCCGGCGTGGCGTGGGCACAGCACAAGGGCATCGAGGCCGTCGAGGCGCGGGTCGACCACGGGCCGTGGCAGGAGGCGACACTCGCCACCGTGCCGGGGATCGACACCTGGCGGCAGTGGGTCTGGGAGTGGGAGGCGACATCGGGCACGCACCTGATCGAGGCGCGGGCGACCGACAAGACCGGCTACACCCAGACGTCGGCGATCGCGGACGTTGCGCCCAACGGCGCGACCGGCTATCCCTCCACCCAGGTCACCGTCTCCTAGCCGCGGCACCTGACGGCCGTCCGTGATCGCGGGTCATCCGGGCCCGCGATCACCGCGCGGCCAGGAAGGGGCCTTCACGATCAGTCGGCGCACGAGACGTTCAGCACCGCCTGACGGTGCTCGGCCTGGACCGCGTGCAGCCCCCGGCGCAGCGCCGGCACCAG
>Ga0210389_10004810_pt1 | contig 10475 bp, 9 predicted proteins | sample IncBWH28OmetaG_FD_160127 | JGI IMG/M metagenome (GOLD analysis project Ga0210389, IMG submission 160127) | Forest soil microbial communities from Barre Woods Harvard Forest LTER site, Petersham, Massachusetts, United States - Inc-BW-H-28-O ...
GAAACGGATCGGGCGGCGTGATCGCGTTCACGACCGACATGTCGGCACCGGACGCGCTCGATCAAACGCTGCGCATCGAAAGCGGATCATTCGGCACGACGAAGTGGCTCTCGCGCACTTCGGGGCGCGACGGGTCGTTCGTCGGATCGCTCTCGGAGTCGCGCACGATCGTCGACGGATTTCGCCAGTTCAGCAATGCAGATATGAAGCAGCTGAACGGCGCCGCCGACTACGCATTTTCTCCGGCGACTACGCTGTCGCTCCGCGCGTTTGCGACGGAAATGCCGACCGCGCTGAATCCGGGTGCGCTCACCGCGGCCGAATACGCGGTGAATCGCGATTCGGCCGCAGCGACCAACATCAAGCGCGATGCGAGCAAGGCGATTTCGCAGAACCAGTTTTCGGCGCGCCTGCAGCACAACGCGGCGGATGGCGGCAACTACTCGGCCACCGCGTACATCGTGCGCCGGTTCGTCGACAATCCACTTGCGACGGCACCGCCGGGCATGCCGGGCGCAACCGTCGGCACGTACTCGACGATCAACCGCTGGGTGACCGGCGCGCGCGTCGACGCATCGCATCCGCTGTGCACATGCGAGAACGCGCCGCGGCTCGCGACGGGGTTCGATATCGAGCGTGCGCTGGACCTCCGGCGGAATTCGCGCGCGACGGGAGGCCACCCGAGTGTTCCGACCGACACGCAGTACGTGAATCAAACCGAGAGCGTCGAAGGGCTTGGTGCTTTTGCCGACATCGAGTGGCCCGTCACCGCAAAGCTTTTGTTCAGCGCAGGCGGCCGCTGGGACCAGACCGATTTCGTAGTGATCGATCATTTTTTTGGCGATCACCAGAACAACAGCGGCAACCGCACGATGATCGCGACGACCGGACACTTCGGTGGATCATATGTCTTCTCGGACGCGTTCACGCCGTACCTGACCTGGTCGACCGCATTCGAGACGCCGACCACTACCGAGCTAAGCTCGAAACCCGACGGCACCGGCGGATTCAATTCCAATCTTGGTCCGGCGCAGGTTCATACGATCGAAGGCGGCGCGCGCGGCAACATCGGCGCCGGCCTGACCTACACGCTGAGTGTATTTCGCGTGACCGAGGACAACGCGATCATCCAGTTCCTCCAGACCGGTGGCTCCGCGTATTTCCAGAACGCCGGACGCACGCGCAACGACGGCCTCGAGCTCGGGCTTCAAGAGCGCCTGACATCATGGGCGGATCTCAACCTCGCCTGGACCGCGACCAAGTACCGCTTCGTGAACTACATCTTTCCGTCGGGCGCGGTGGTGGACACGCTCAACGGAAAGAAGCCGGCGGGCGTTCCGGACGAGTTCGTTCGTATCGGCGTGCGAACGCATTGGAGCCGGTGGACGCTCGACGCGGATGAGACGTGGAGTTCGTCGATGTACGCCGACGATCAGAACACACTGGTCATCCCCGGCTGGGGTCAGGGCGATCTGAATGTGCGCGCGACGTGGAGTGCGACTGTGGGCGACCTGCACCTGCAGCCGTTCGCATCGGTGAATAATTTGTTGAATCAGGCTTATATCGGATCGGTGACGATCAACGGAGCGGGGGGCCGGACGATCGAACCGGCACCGCTTCGCAACTATTACTTCGGGATGGAGATCGGATGGCGCGCAGTAAAGTGAAGACCAAGGGCCGAGGACCGAAGACCGAAAAGCGCAGCACGGCTGCGAGCGTGTTCCCGTTCGTGATCAAGGGATCGAAGATCGCAGGGAAGGGGGCATTCGCGACGCGGCCGATCAGAAAGGGTGAGCGAATCATCGAGTATCTCGGCGAGCGCGTTTCGCACGCCGTGTCCGACGCGCGCTACGACGATCACAAAGACGGTGTGCACCACACGTTCTTGTTCGCGGTGAACTCGCGGGTGGTGATCGATGCGTCGGTCGATGGCAACGAGGCGCGGTTCATCAATCACTCATGCGAACCGAACTGCGAGTCTGTGATCGAAGGGAGCCGGGTGTTCATCGACGCGGCGAAAGCGATCAAGACCGGCGCCGAGCTGCTATACGATTACGCGTACACGCGCGATGGCACGGAGACGGAAGAAGAAGAGACCGGATTGTACGGGTGCAAGTGCGGTGCGAAGACTTGCCGCGGGTCGATTCTGGCGCCGTTGTCGAAGGCGGAGCTAAAGCGCCGGGCGGCGAAGCAGAAGCGGCGGCATCATAAGGCGCATGTGCACGCGCGGCACAGCAAGACGAACTAACTGCGAGGCAACTCCACCGGATCGTTTTGATCGATCCGATGGATGTCGACCGAGAGGCGGCCCATCTCGTCGGGCGGGTTGAAGATATTTCTGAACTTCGCGCCCCAGATGATTTCGTTCGGCTTGTACGACGAACGCGAATGCACCTGCTGCGAAAAGGTCTCGTCGAGTCCGGAGACCAGTACGAGAAACTCGAACTCCCGCGCCCGCAGGTCTGCTTCCGTGAGGCCCCAGAGCGGGCTCTCCTCGGTGATCGGATGCACGAGCGTCCATGAGAGTGGGAAGAGCATCACCTCGGAGCGCTCGAGTTCCAGCAGCTGAAATTTGCGGCCGATTCCGGCCGCCCCCTGTTCGATCCAGCTGCTGTTGATGCGCGCTTTCAGATCGATGATCTGGTTGTCGCGCATGTTCGCCATGCGCATCATCAGGCCGCGGCCACCTTTGTATGGTGCGACGACCATCGAACTGCTGAAGCGGATCGCGGCGGTCGGACGCGAGAAGCGGGCGAAGAGCAGGCCGGTGATCAGCGCCTGGCTCATCAGTGCCGTGAGCGATTCGACATACATCACGGCGTGCGCAGGGAACCCGACGGGCGTGATGTCGCCGTAGCCGATCGTCGCGAACGTTTCGACGCTGAAAAAGAACGCCCGCCACAATGATCCGCCGAGGTCGCGCGACGACGCGCCGATCAGCGCGCCATCGCCGCAGAGCCAGAACGCGGCGGCAAAGATGACGTTCAGCGCGGTGTAGATCGTGATGACGCCCAGCAGGAAGCGCGGCCACGACGCGTTCAGTGCGAGATGATAGGGGCTGTGTGACTCGAACCAGCGGAGCCCGCGGCGCCTGACGTTGAACGATCCGTCCTTGTTGAGCAGCCGCTGCTTGCTGTCGGCACTGACGACCGCGCCGAAGCCGAGGTCGTTCTTGTCTTCGATACGGACGGAGACGCGGGGCTGGGAGGAGGTGGTCATCGGGACGGCGGACGGCGGATCAACATCACGCGGCGCGGCGGCCGTCGATCATGTCGCGGACGCTGCCGTCATAGCCTGCGATCGCTTTGTTGTCGGTCGTGAGCAGTGACACCATGATTCCAATAATAAACGATGCGGGAATCGTAAGCACCGCGGGATTCTTCAGCGGGAACCACGCGGTGGTGTGTTTGAGAATGTCGACTTGAATGACCGGCGAGAGCCAGATCAGCAGAAGCGTTCCTACGGTGCCGGCGACCATGCTTGCCACGGCACCCTGTGTGGTGCAGCGCCGCCAAAAAATGGAGAGCACAAGGGCGGGGAAGTTCGCACTCGCCGCAATCGCAAAGGCGAGGCTCACCATGAACGCGACGTTCTGTCCTTTGAACACGATGCCGAGCACCACGGCGATCACGCCGAGCACGAGCGCGGCGCCGCGCGCGACCTTCAGCTCTTCACCGGCGCGCGGCTGTCCTTTGCGCACGACGCTCGTCCAGAGATCGTGTGAGAGCGCCGCGGCGCCGGAGAGTGTCAGTCCCGCGACGACGGCGAGAATCGTCGCGAATGCAACTGCGGCAATGAATCCGAGGAATGGCGTGCCGCCGAGATATTCGGCGAGCAGCGGTGCCGCCATGTTGCCGCCCTTGTCCACCGCTTTGATCGCATCAGGCCCGACGAGCACCATCGCGCCGAAGCCGAGAATGAATGTCAGGAGATAAAAGAACCCGATCAGGCCCGTGGCGTAGAAAACCGATTTGCGCGCGGCCTTTGCGTCGGGCACCGTGTAAAAACGCATGAGGATGTGCGGCAATCCCGCGGTGCCGAACATCAAGGCCATCCCCAGCGAGATCGTGTCGAGCGGATTCGCGACGAGCTTGCCGGGTGCGAGCATCCCCGCACCGTACTTTGTGCTCGCGGCGGCAAACAGCGCGAGCGGGTTCATCCCGAATTTCGCCAGGACCAGCAGCGCGAGTGCGGCCGCGCCTCCGAGCAGCAAGCCGGCTTTGACGATCTGCACCCAGGTCGTTGCGAGCATTCCGCCGAAAATCACATACGCAATCATCGCGGCGCCGACGATAATCACCGCGGTCTCGTAGCTCAGCCCGAACATCAGCTTGATCAGGCTGCCCCCGCCGACCATTTGCGCGATCAAATAAAAGATGACCGTTGAAAGCGTTCCGACCGCGGCGGCGATCCGCACTGGCGCCTGCGAGAGGCGCGTCGCGAGCACATCGGCGAACGTGTACTTGCCGAGGTTGCGCAGCGGCTCCGCTACCAGGAAGAGCACCACCGGCCAGCCGACGAGCCAGCCAGTCGAATAGATCAGACCGTCGAAGCCCGTGGTGGAAACGAGACCGGCGATTCCGAGGAAACTCGCCGCGCTCATGTAATCGCCCGCGAGCGCGAAGCCGTTCTGCGCGGCGGTCACGGATCGACCGGCGGCGTAGAACTGTTCGGTCGTGCGCGTTTTTCGCGCGGCCCACCAGGTGATGCCGAGCGTGACGGCGATGAAGAAGAAAAAGAACGCCATCGCAACCGCGTTTGGCTGACCGATCGCCGTGGCGGGCGCCGCCGCTTGTCCAGCGAGCGGCGCGATCATTTCGCCTCCCGGTTCATCGCATCAAGTTTGCCGTCGTAGTGGTTGTTCGCCCACCGGACGTAAAACCAGGTCAGCAGCCAGCTCGCGACGATGACGATCGCGCCGAACAAAATTCCTACACTCAGCCCCGGAGCGATCAGCGAGCCCATCCATTCCTTCTGATACGCGATCAACGCGATAAAGCCGAAATAGATGCAGATGACGATCGTCGTCAGGACAATCGCGATGCGCCATCGTGCTGCTGCGAGCGTGTGGTGACTCGATGTCATGTCGGGCGCCACTCCGGGGCGTGAGCGATACTGGTCGGATCTAGTTGGGCTTCTTCCACTCCTGCGAAACCTTGGCAGTCACGATCGAGTCGAGCCGCGCATAGTGCTGCCGCAGGTACGCATTGCCCTCGGCGCGGAGCTCTCCCTGGTCCGGACCGTGCCCGCCCGGCGGGCCTTCGCCGTACCCGTTGAAGAGCGAGTCGGCGACGGCCATGCCGGCTGTGACTTCGCCGAGCGGCGCGAAGCTCATGCCGTCGAGCTGCGAGTTGTCGCGGTAGTTGATGAACAGCTGCGTGCCGCGGCTGTCCGGCGCGCTCGTCTTCGCAAAGGTGATCGTCCCTCGCGTGTTCGGATGCTTGACGAGGTCGTCCTTGATCGTGCGATCGGCCCATGCGCGTGCAACCGCAGTGTCGCCCGCCGCCCCAAACTGCGCCATGAAACCGTCGATCACGCGGTAGAAACGAATGCCGTCGTAGAATCCGTTCGAGACGAGATAGTAAAGCCGGTCGACGCCGATGGGCGCCCAATCGCGGTGGATTTTCAGATCGATCGGCCCCTTCGACGTCACCATGTGCACGAGGAAGCTGTCCGGCGCCGCCGCGGCGAGCTTTGCGGCATCGGGGTGGAGAAGCGCGTCATTGACCGGCGGTGCCTTCTCGCCGCACGCCGCAAGGACCAAAACCGCCGCTGCAATCATCGCCGAACGTTTCATGTCTATCGATTGGTTGAAGATTTGAGATTTGCGATCGCCTTCGCTGTAGCCTCGTCGACGCGCTTGACCGATGCTGCGACCGCGGACTTGGTAAGGTCACTCGACCCGCCGACTTCAATATCATCCGCGGTCTTGAGCGCGTCACGATACCACGCGCCCCAAACTTCGAGAATGTGCGACTCGTACGCGAGGTTCCCGCCGCGTCCGAGTGTGTCCGCGGAAAGTTTGCGCTCGGTCTCGATTCGCGCGAGTGCGGCGTGTTCGAGCTCCGTTACAATCGCACGGGCGGTGGGGCCATCCGCGCTCGCCATCGTAAGGCCGCTGACCAGCGCGGCGATCCCCGAGTTCTTCATTTCCTGCGCCGAGACCATCTCTTTGCGATCGCCGTCGGTGTGATAGAACACGTCGGTGAAATGCCAGAGAAGGAGGCCGGGCTTGTGCGCCGTGAGAAATGGCGTGTGATCGCTCCCGCCCTCAAACGGATTGGTCTTCACGACCCAGCCCGTACCCTTGGCCTGATCGAGGCAGCGCTGCAGTACGTAGTCGTTGAAGTAGTGTGGCGTCATCCGGTCTTCTTTGAGCACCGAGCCGCCCCACTCGGTATGATGGTCTTCGCCGCGCGTCCAGATCGCCGATGGATCCGGCATCTTCTCGATGAGAAATGTCCCGCCGGTCTTCTGCGTGTCCTCGCCGACCATGTCGAGGCTCATCCCCCAGCGGATTCCTTTCGCGCGCTCGGCGTCCTGCTTGATGTAGCGGTCCGTCTCGGTGATCTCCTGGCCCCAGAGGAAGGTGAGCGTGCGCTTGGGATCTTCTTTGCCGCTCTTTACGAGATCCGCCGCGACGCGCGCCATTTCCTGAAGTGTGCCCACGCCCGTGGCGTTGTCATTCGCGCCAGGCTCCTGCACGTGCGCGCTCCACACCCACCGCTCCTCCGGGAGCACGCTTCCGCGAATCTCCGCGACGATCGCGAGCTCCGTTGCGGGATTCGTGAAACGTGATTTTGTCATCACGTGCAGCGTGACGGGGCCGGAGGCGAGTGCATTGTTGAGCTGCTCACGTGCGCCAAAGGAAATCGGCATCGCCCACGCCGCTTTCGTGCTGTCGTACGCGACGCTCGTGAATTGGATCGATGTGCGATAGCGCTCCGGTTGGGTGTACTTCGGCATCGAGTAGGAGAGCACGCCGATCGCGCCGCGCTGCTGCACGGCGAGCATGAACAGCTGGCTGAGGCGGCCGTCGGCGAGAACGATCTTCCCTTTCACATGAGCGGAATCGAGCGCGGCGGGCGTGACCGCGTTCACGCGCACGAGTTCGGCATCGACTCCGCCCGCGGGCGTGGAGAACGAATTCGTGGCGAGCATGTTGCGGTTCGTGGCGAAGGCGAGGACCGGTGTGAGCTTTCCACCTGCGCCGGCGATCGCGACGGTCGCGTCGAGCGGTTCCCACGCCGGATGCGACATCGGGTAGCGCTCGATGCGATACGTCATCCGATCAGAGGCTTTCGCGGCAGTTTTCTCCACGTAGCCAGCCGCGGCGAGTTTTGCGACGACATGCATGATGCTCGAGTCGAAGCCGGCGTTTCCGGGCCAGCGCACGTAGCGGTCGAGATACGCGACCGTTTCCATCGAGTGCGTGGCGTCGAAGCGCGGGCGAACGAGTGCGAAGTGCGCGTCGGCGGGGCCGGACTGTGCCTGCAGCGCCGGCGCCATCGCGGCGACCAGCGCGGCGGCGATGAGCAACGGGTGGAACAGCCGATCGTGCATGGGAGAGTTCATGTTCTTAAAAAATGTGGTCATCGCGAATCAGCACGACGTTCGCGCGCCGGGAGACTGAGCCATTGCGGTAGTCGAATGGGACATCGATCTCGCGGTCTTTGAAAGTGCCGCTCAGGATTCGCAGGCCGTCGCCGCCACGTTTTGGATCGGGCACGAAGCGCAGTTGGTTGCCTGCGGCGGCCCACGTTCCATACACGACCATTTTCTGCAGCGGATCCTGCGTGAGCTGCGAGCCTTTGGATGCGAGTGTCTGGCGGTAGCGGAGCGCTGCGCGGAATTCGTGGTTCGGGCGAATCGTGAGAATCAGCTCGTCGAATTCAATCAGATACTGGACGCCTTTGTCGTCGCTGGCGCGATCGATCATTGGCAGGGGCTTGGTGTTGATCGTTTTCGAGACGTACGACGCTTCGGCGGGGCCGGACGGGGCTTGGGCGAGAAGTGTCGATACCAGCAGAAGGCTTACGGCGAATTTCATAGGACAAAACTACTGCTGACGGCTCTGAGCTGTGAGGCTGAAGCGGTGAGCGGATAGCCGTGCGCTGTTGGCTGTGAGATTACGGCTCTAATTTCCTAACAGTTCCCCAAAGTGGTTCAAACCGGGGACATGGTCGCATGCGATCTTCACGACGGTCGTCAGCGGGACCGCCAAGACCGCTCCGGGGATTCCCCAGACCCAGCCGAAAAAAATCAGTCCGAGAAAGATCGCGACCGTGTTCACCGGCAGCCTGCGGCCGAGGAGCATCGGGGTGATCAGATTGTTCTCGACGAGATGAATCGCGAGGAAGCAGGCCGGCGCGACGAGCGCGCGCGCGGGATCGTCGAAAAAGGCGAGCGATGCAAGAGAAATAATGCTGAAGCTGCTGATCGGACCGATGTACGGAACGAAGTTCAGTACCGCAACGAGCACACCCCACAGAATCGGATTGGGGAGGCCGGCGGCCCAGAGCGAGAGACCGGTCGCGATCCCTACGCCCGAGTTGATCATCGTCGCGGTGGCGAGAAAGCGCGATGTGACGAGTTCGATCTCGCTGAATATCGTCTCCAGATGAACGACGTCGCGCCGTCCGGGAAGGATCTGCGCGATTTTCTTGCGGAAGAGCGCGCCGCTGGCGAGCAGGAAGTACGTCAGGAAAACAACGCTCAACGCCGCCGGTATGACTTCAAAGACCGACATGAGGCGCTGGAACATGCTGGTCGTCGCGAGCTGAACCTGCGCTGGCGCGTGTCCCGTCGGGCTCGCCGGTGCCGCCGCTGTTGCCATCCGGTCCGCCGACTGTTGCAGCGCGGCGATCGGCTTCATGAACGTGCGAACTTTCGTCTCGATCTTGCCGAACGTCGCGGGCGCGGTCGAAATCAGCTCGGTTGCCGGATTGATCATCATCGAGCCTGCGGCGACTGCGAGGCCGAGCGCGCCAAACACGACAAGCGCGGCGCCGAGCTGCTCGGGAATTTTCCGTCGCCTTAGCCAGCGCACGGGCGCGCTCAACAGGAGCGTCAGCAGGATCGCGACGATGACTGGCAATACAACCGCGCGTCCGAGCTTCAGCGCCGTGATACTCATGACCACCGTGATCACGATCGCGGCGGTCCGCACCGCATTGCTGTCGTTGCTTTGCGGCTGGTGGTGGTTCGGGTGCAGTGGCGCGACTGGCGTGTGTTCGACGGCTGCCATGTGTTTTTTTCTCGTCCCGGCGGGTCCTGGAGAGGTCCTGGATTTTCCTGGTTTAGTCGCACTGCGCTGGTACTGCTTCATATAGTAGTACACCGCGGCTAGTCCGAGGGCAGGACGGAGGACTATACCCATTGACAGTATATCCATACTGGGTATAGTTGGTCATGGCACACTCCCAGTCGGATATCAGCGCGCTCATCCCGCTTCCACCCGCGACGTTCCACATCCTGATGGCCGTCGCGCAGGAAGACCGGCACGGCTACGGCATCATTCAGGATGTGACCCGGCGCACGAACGGCGAGTTGCGGCTCAGCGCCGGAACGCTCTACCGGTCGATTCAGCGGATGCTCGAGCAGGGGCTCATCGACGAGACCGATGACCGCCCCGCGCCGGAGCTCGACGACGAACGCCGCCGCTACTATCGCATCAGCGCGTTCGGCGCCGCGGTCGCTCGCGCCGAAACGCATCGCATGGCACAGCTCGTGCGCATGGCGCGCACGCAGGGCCTCCTCCCGGAGCGTGCATAATGCGTTTCTATCGCGCGCTGCTGCATCTGTATCCGATTTCATTCCGTCGCGAATATGGCGCCGAGATGAGTGCGCTCTACGACGTGCGCAGACGCCAGGCCGGCAACGGCTTCGGCGCGATCGTCCTCGCGCTGGCGACCGTCGTCGAAGTGGTCGCGAATGCGGCCGCCGTGCACTGGGACGTGCTGCGTCACGATCTTCGCTACACGATTCGCACGCTCGTCCGCTCGCCGGGATTCGCGCTTACCGCGATACTCGTCACCGCACTCGGGATCGGCGCGAATACCGCGGCATTTTCAGTGGCGGACTTCGTCCTGATCCGGCCGCTTCCGTTTGCGGATCCGAGCCGCCTCGTAAAACTCTGGGAGCACCCGCTGACGGGCGGGCGCTACGAGCTTTCCCCGCCGAACTATCGCGACTACCAGGCGCAGAATCAGTCGTTTTCGGCGATGGGCGCGTTTCACAACACGTCGGTGAATCTCGTCGGCGAGGGCGAGCCGCAGCGGCTGACCGGGAGCGCGCTCACGGCAGCCGTTCTCCCGATCCTCGGCGCGAAGCCGTTCATGGGGCGGCTGTTGTCGGAGGAGGACGAGCGCGCAGGCAACGACGGGAACGTCGTGCTCAGCTACGGCCTTTGGCAGCGCACGTTCGGCGGTGATCCCGCCGTGCTCGGCAAAAAGATTTTGATCGACGGTGATCCT
>Ga0210389_10004812_pt1 | contig 10472 bp, 10 predicted proteins | sample IncBWH28OmetaG_FD_160127 | JGI IMG/M metagenome (GOLD analysis project Ga0210389, IMG submission 160127) | Forest soil microbial communities from Barre Woods Harvard Forest LTER site, Petersham, Massachusetts, United States - Inc-BW-H-28-O ...
GGCGATCGCCGTTGACAGCGCGCCCATGCTAAACCGAAGCGATGAGCTCGCAGAACATTTTGAGATCGATGTTGCCGCCGGAGATCACCGCGACGATGGGGCCATCGCCGGGCACGCGGCCCGACAGCGCCGCCGCGACCGACAACGCGCCTGCGCCTTCGGCGATCACCCGCGCCTTCTCGGCAAGCGTACGCATCGCGCGTTTAGTCTCTTCCAGAGAAACGACGATCGAGCCGTCGACGATATCTTTAAAGCGCAGCCACATACGCGGGAAGACGCTCTTGCCGCCGGCTCCGTCGACGAAGCTGGCTTCCCATCCCTCGAACGCGGACGCTTCACCGTTCGCATACGAAACGGAGCCCGGCGCCGCCGTCTCCGGCTCGGCGCCGAAGACGCGCACGTTCGGCAAACGCGACTTCACGCCGGTCGCAACGCCGGCGACGAGTCCGCCACCGCCGATCGCGGCGATCACGACCTCCACGCCCGGCAGATCTTCGGCAATCTCCAAGCCCATCGTCGCGTTCCCGGCGATGAAGTCGTCATCGTCGAACGGATGCACGAACGTGCCGTTGACCCCTGGGAACTCGCGACGCTCCATCGCTTCCCAACAGGCGTTGAACGGTGCCTTGACGAGCGTCGCACCGAGCGCGCTCATGCGCTCCACTTTCGTTTGCGGCGCCGTTTCGATCGTGACGACCGTGCACGGCACGCCGGCTTGTCTCGCCGCATAGGCGACGCCTTGCCCCGCATTCCCGGCGCTGATCGTCCACACGCCGTCGGCACGCCGCGCGTCGGGCAGCTTCGCGACCGCATTCGCAGCGCCGCGCAGTTTGAACGAGTTGATCGGCTGCAGGTTCTCGAGCTTGAGATAGACGTCGCGATGCGCCGGCCCTAGCTCGAGGCGAACGAGGGGCGTGCGAGCGATCGTTCCCGCGATACGTTTACGTGCGGCTTCGACCTCGGCAATGTCGATGGGGCGGATGTCGGGGAGTGGTTCGGCCATGACGACATGTATATCACGCGAGGGGCTTTCGTCCTTCGCTTTCTCGCAACTCGATTTTGGCTCCGAGCGCTGCCAGCGTCACGTTGATCGCCGCGAGTTCGACGCGCATTTCGGTTAGACGGGCGCCGAGCTCGATGGACTTTGAAGACGCGGCGAACACGTGTAGCGCTCCCGCTAGGCCGTGGGCGACTTCGGCGAGCGGCTCTCGCTCGTCGGGTGAGAAAGCAGTCGCGTCCGGTTTCGTCCCGCAGAACATTCCGCCGATGATCCTCCCGTGGTGCTGCATCGGAAAGATCAGGCCATCGGGAAGCGCCGTCTTCGTGCCGTGCGTATCGAGCGGCTCGTTCCAACGACGCAACGATACGAACGCCGGATCGTCGACGTCGAGCGTTCCCGGCAGCGCATCGCTGCTGCGCCGTACGCCCGCCGCACCGTATTCGTCGAGGATGTAGATGCCGACCGAACTCGCCCCGGAATGCTCCTGCACCGTATCGAGCGCTCGATCCAGCAGATCGTCTTCGTCGAAGAAGACCTCGGCTTCTCGCGCGAACCGGCGGAGCGCTTTCTCATCTTCGTGAGCTTTTGCGAAGAAGATTCGATCCACGAACCGATCGACGATCCCGTGGGCATAGCGGCTGGCGAAGCCGACGGCGACCGCTAGCGCAAGCTGCAGCGAAACCGATTCCGCGCGACTGATCGTCGTCAAGAACGAACCGAGCAGAAACTCGAGTGCCATGAACGTGATTACGATCGCGGCGGATAGAATGCCGTAGACCAGTACTCGGTTGAGCACGAAACGCAGATCGAGCGCGCGACGCACGAAGACTGCGTAAATGAGTACCACCGGTAAACAGAGTTCGAGGAAGCGCGTGACGTCCGTCAAGTACGGGAGATGGACGAAGGAGAGATCGCCGCCTGCAATCGCGACCGCGACCGGCAAGTTCTTTACGAAGAGGTCGACCTGATACGGCACGAACGCGACGACGAACCACAGCAGGCGCGAGCGATCCGCCCCGCGCGAGCCCGCGAACGCGGCAAGGAGTGAAAACGCCGCAATCAAGTACATACTGCACACGCTGACGACTTCGAAGAGATTGTCGCGCGCGTCGAATGCGCCGGCAAACTCGCGATAGGTCACCACGGGCCAGCCGATCGCCGACGCGGCCACCACGACCGTCGAGATTGCGAGCAGCGCTTTGAAGAGCGGGCTTCGTGCGGTTGAGAACGTCTGCGCGAGCAGAACCGTCAGGTACATCGTCACGACGCCGATAAAGCTCGGCGCGAACGTACAGAGGGCGGCCAAGACCGCAACGGCCCCATGACTGCCAAGCGGATTCATCAGGCCGACGGCGCGCGAAAACGCTTCGATGAGCAGAAACGAGGCGACGATGCGAGCGCGCGGATCGTCCCACGCGCGAGCGGCCAGCAGAAGCCCCAGCGCCAAATTGAGTACGGCCGCGGCGGCGAGCCATACGAAGGAGGGTGCCCAAGTGAATGCCGGAGCGGCGACCGCGGTCAGCGTTACGGTTCGCGGGACCCCGTCGCGCACGACGGCGACGCGAACGGTGTCGCCTGCAACCGCGGCGTTGAGTTTGACGCGAGTCGGAACGTCGAGCGCGGCGAACGGAATCGTATCGCCATCGCGTAAACCCGCACGCGCGGCCGACGTGCCGGGCTCGACCAGGGTAACCGTCTGCACCGTCGATGGAGCCGTGCCGAAGAGGTCGGCCGAGTAGCCAAAATCTCCGACCAGCCCGTACGAGGCCATTCCGGCGATCCACAACGGGATCGTCGATAGACCGATGACCACTATTGCAACGCGCCAGAGGCGCAGCATCACGGGCGCGGGCGTTATGCCGTCCAATCGAGCATGGCTTCCCATTCGGGCTTCGGAAAGCGCTGTTTGCTCTTGATTGCCTCGACATACTTGCGTTTGCCGGCGCGGTTGCCCTTACCGAGCATCAAGCCGCCGACGAGGCGATCCTCCCAGAAGAACAGCGCGCGGTACCACTTCTTCTCGCGATCGACCTTGCGCGAGATCTCGAGGTTCGGCTGCAGGTCGAGGCCGAGCCCGAACTGCGTGATCGTTTGCCCTTTAAAGAGCAGCGAAGAGTATTCGGGAACGTCGTGATATTTTTCGCTGCCGCCCATCATGTTCTGCGCGACCACCTTGCCGTGCGCGCCGGAGTTGTTCCAGGTGCCCATGCGGTAGCGCATCTCGAGAATCGGATCGTAGAAATCGGCGACGTCGCCGGCCGCGAAGATGCCCTTGACGTTCGTCTCGAGGTGATCGTCGCAAAGCAGCCCGTTCTTGCTGATCTCGATGCCGGAGCCGTCGAGAAACTCCGTGTTCATCGCCAACCCGAAGCCGTAGGCGTAGCACTGCGCCTCGATCTCCATGCCCTTATTGGTGCGGACTTTCGTGATTTCGCCGTTCGAGCGCACGAATTCGTCGACTTCGTGCCCATAGTGCATGTGTACGTGCTCGGCCGTTGCAGAATCGTGCAGCAGCTCGCCTGCAACCTCGTCCATGATGCGGTGAAGGCCGTACGGCCCGCGCATCAGCCAATGCGTCTCGATACCGCGCGACGCGAACGCCTCGGCCAGCTCGTAGGCGATGAACGATCCGCCGATGGCCACGCCGGCTTTACTGCGGTCGATCTGCTCCGAGATCGCCCGCGTATCGTCGAGATATTGGAAAGGGTAGAGGTTCGACGCGCCTTCCGAACCGGGCTTACCGGTCGGGTTCGGGCGTCCGCCGGTTGCGATCAGAAGCGCGTCGTACGGGTAGCGCTTGCCGTCGGCCTCGACGACCCGCTCTTGCGGGATCACCTTATCGACGCGCGTGCGCAAGTGCAGGTCGATCCGGTTCTCCTCGTGCCAGGCGAGATTGCGAATCATCACCTTGGCCTCGGGGATCTGGTGGCGCAGCATCGGCGGCAGCGAGATCCGATTATAGAGCGTGTACGGTTCGTCGCCGAACAGGGTGATCTCGCACGACGGGTCGTGCTTGCGAAGCTGCTCTGCGCACGTCGTACCGGCAAAGCCGTTCCCGACGATGACGTACTTGCGCGCGTCCGAATTCGACAAGATCCGCTTCTCCTTGTTCGCCGGAGGCTAGGGCCGACAAGGCGGAGCTTCGCCGTCGGGAGAACTCGTCTTGCATGGACGTCCGCCTGGTCCAGCTCCTCGGCTCGTTCATCGGTGCTCGCAGCCAATATTCGCTCGCGCGCCTCGAGTTCGCGCTGCATTATCCTCGCAGCAAGGCGCCGCCGGTCATCGGGCGCTTGGCCGAACCCTCCGAACGCGCGCTGCGCGAGGAGTGGCCTCTCCTAGAAAGTCAGCTCGACGCCGCACTGCTGTTCGCGCAAAGCGCCGAACGCCGGCGCCGCCGCAAGCTCATGAAAGACGAAGCCTACCGCTGGCTTCAGCGCTCGCTGCGCGAGATGGATCAGTACGCCCGAGCGATCCGCTGGGTACTCACCGTCACCGACGCACGAGAATAGCTCAGCCCCGCAGGCCGAGGCCGACCATCATTTTGTAGCCGACGTCGAGCGCGCTCTCGTCGATATCGTACTTCGCGTTGTGCTGCGGTTCGAAGCCGATCTCCGGTCCCTTCACGCCAACCACGAAGTACGCGCCCGGCCGCTGCTGCTGCATGTAGGACATATCCTCGGCCCACATGAGAATATCGTGCGGGTCGACGACGTTCTCCGCGCCGAGCAGCGAGCGGCCCACTTCGCGGACGACGTCGTTCATCGCCGCGTCGTTGACGGTCGTCGGATATCCCCACTCGTATTCGAATTCGTAGTCCAGCCGCAGCGCGTCGCAGATCCCCTCGACGATGCGCTCCATGCGTACGGGAATCGACTCGCGGACCGCTGCGTCGAACGCGCGAACCGTACCCATCAGATGCGCGCGATCCGGGATCACGTTGAACGTGGTGCCCGAATGCAGCGAACCGACGGTAACGACGATCGGATCCTTGGGTGCGATCTCGCGGCTCGGAATGGTCTGCAGCAAGTTCACGAGTTGCGCGGCGGCGACGATCGGGTCGACCGACGACTGCGGCATCGCGCCGTGGCCGCCTTTGCCGACGAGAGAAATCTGAAAACGATCCGACGATGCAAAGAACGGGCCGTCGCGCACGCCGATCTTACCGGCTTCGAGGCCGCTGTACAGATGCAGCGCAAAGGTGCGGTCGACGTGCGGATTCTCAAGCGCCCCTTCCTCGATCATCATCTTGTTGCCGGCCGGGCCTTCTTCGGCCGGCTGAAAACAGAAGACCAGCGTCCCGGGAACCTCGGCGCGGCGCCGGCTCAGTTCGCGCGCGGCCGAAAGCAGAATCGCCATGTGACCGTCGTGTCCGCACGCGTGCATCGCGCCGTCGCGCGTCGAGCGATACGGAACGTCGTTGACTTCCTGCATCGGCAGCGCGTCCATATCGGCGCGCAGCAGCGTCACCGGACCGGGTTTTCCGCCCTTGAGCGTCGCTAAGATGCCCGTCTTCGCGACGCCGGTGCGCAGATCCGAGAGGTGGAACGCGCCGAGCAGTTCGCGCTCGATGAACGCCGCCGTTTCGACTTCCTCGAGCGACAGCTCCGGGTGCGCGTGGAAGTGCCGGCGATAACGCACGAGTTCGTCGTGCGGAACTTCAATCGAGGAGAACGTCATCATCACCGTCCCAAGTACGGCTCGAACGGACGCGGTTCCCCTGGGAAGTGCTTAGCTGGTCGGCTGGTACCAGGCCGTGTACTTCGCGATTCCCTCGACGGGCCGGCAGTAAGAAACCGCGCCGGTGTACTTGCTCTGCAGCGCGCCGGCCATCGCGAGTTTATCGAACGCCGAGTGCGTGGAGCCTTTCACCCAGGCATTGAGGATGTTTCCCGCACCATCCACCGCGACGTCGATGACCGTCGCTTCGGCCGCTAGGCCGTTATTGAGGCCGCCGAGTGCGGCGGCGTTGAGCGGAGGTCCGCTGAGCGGCGCCGCAGCGACGAACGGCTTATCGCAGGTCGGGATGTCGAACGGCGCGGCGGTTGGCTTCGCGAGCGTCGCATCGGCCGGGACGCTTGCGACGGCGGCGGGCGGCACCGGTGCCGGTGCGGGCGACGGCGGCGCTTCGAATCCCGGCACGTCGCACGCGATCGATCCCTTGGCGTCCCAGTTGAACGTCGCTTCGCCCGTCGCGCGTCCGTTCGTCACCCACGCGTGCTTCACGACGACGCCGCCGGGGATCGCGACGGTTAAGTCACGGGACGACCACGCCTTGTACGGCACGGGCCACGTCCCGGCCTGATCCATGCGCGTGACGCCCACTAGCGGAATGCCCGCCACACTCCACGCAAACCAGCCGTGGTCCGTATCCGCAATCAGCGTCGCATCGACGGTCCGCTGCGACAACGCGTCGACGGTATAGGTGAAGATCGTTGCATCCGCCGTCTTTCCGCTCGCCTCTAGCGGGCTCGCGTGTGCCGGACACTGCTCGACCATCGCATCGGCGCACGCGCCGGCCGCGAGAAACGCCATCGATGCCGCGGCGGCGAATATTACCATCTTCATGGTCGCCTTCTCCGCAAGCGCGATGTCGCAATCCTCTCTATGCCGGCTTCAGTACGGCCCCAACTCTTCAGACAAAAGATAGTCACTGGGCACGTTTTGGCAGTACGAGACGGCACCCGAGAACGATGACGCTCGTACGGCTCGCAGCACCGCTTGGTCGAGCGGCAGGTTCCCCGATCCGGCATAGATGGATGCATCGACCAGTTTCCCAGACTCGTCCAACACCACTTCGATTTTGACCATCACCGGCGTGGGAAACATCCCGTGGACTTCCGGCGGAATCTGCGGCGACCGCGTACCGGTGACCATCGCGTTGCGAAATGGTTCCGCGCACTCGATCGTATCGAACGGCTCCGCCACCGCATGGGCCTTTGCGACTGGTTCGAGCGGCGACGCCGGCGCGATCGCGGCTGCCGCTGCGATCGCCCGTTCCTGTGCGCCGGCGTCTCGAGCGATAAACCAGGGGACCCGGCACGTCGAAGCGTTCGCACTCTCAATCCAGGCACGATGGATCATCAGCGATTCCGGGAAGCTCACTTGGAGGGACGGCGACTGCGCAAACTTGTGCTGAGATTTCGTCAACGCGACTCCGGCAACGTTCCATCGATACCAGCCATGGTCGGTATCCGCGATGATGGTTGCGCTATCAAGCGTGCGTTCCGAACTCGCGTACAAACCGTAGGCGAACGCGCTGGCCGCAGCGTCGGGCGAACTAGGGGCGCTTGGGACAAGCGCATTGACCTTCGCCGGGCACAACTCGGTCATCGCATCGACTCTACCCGTACCAAACCATAGGGCGGCGAAAACCACAAGGGATCCAACGATAGCGCACTTCATTGAACCGAATAGTCCATTTGCATATCGAGTTCTCCGACGACCGGCTGGCAGAGAAACTGCGCTGGATTGTACTTCGTGTATTCGGCGGCGGCCATCGCTGCGTCGTCGAGGCCTTCGACGCCGCTCGATTGACTCACCGTCGCGCGCAGTGCGTTACCGGCGGAGTCGATGTAGACATGGAGCACCGTCGAGCGCGGCTTGTCGCCGTAGTGGCCGACGATCGGCTCGTACCCTTTGCGCGACGACGGCGGAATATAGGCTCTGCCGCACGGCAGATCGGGCAGCGCTTGCAGAAACGTCGCCGTGACGTTCGTAAGGCCGAGACCGCCGATCGCATCCTCCGATGGACCGGACCCGGACGGCGCAACGTACGAGGGGCACGTGTACGGCGCTTCGCCGTCGATCGTAAACGAGTCGACGAAGAAATAGTGGATCGGCGTCGTCTGCGGCATCTTGATGACGATGCCATCGGTGCGGCGATCGTCCGGCGCACCGCTTAAGTTCGTCGGCGGCACGCTCGCGTCGTACGCTCCCTCGGCACCGATCAGCGTCACGTGCGCGGAAACGCGCGTGCCGTGGCTGGCGTACAATTGCACCAGGTATTCGGTGCCGCGAATCGCCGATTCAACCGGTACCAGCCCAGCGCGAACCTCGCAAAACGGATTCTCGAACTTCCAGTGTGCTCCCGTTGGCGACGGAGACGGTTCGTCCGTATTCGCGGATGCCGGCGATTCGCTTACAAACACGATCGCGACAGCGAGCGAAAAGACTGTTATGAATCTGATCATGGCTTATACGTAAAGGTGAAGAGAAAGCTGCCGACCACCGGCGTGCAGAGTAACTTCGCGGCGGTGTATGTGGAGTGCTGCGCCGAACTTAACGCTGCTTCGTCGACTCCGGCGACGCCGCTCGATTTCCAGATCGACGCCTTTACGAGATTCCCTCCGGAATCGATATAGATGTGAACATCTGCGTTCAGTTCTCTATTTCCGTAAAACCCTACGAGCGGAGAATAGCCATTGACGCGGGCATTCGTAAACATCTTGCCGCACGGCATTTGTGGCAGCGCTTGCAGGAGCGTTGCGGCGACATTGGTGGCGGCAGCGGTTGCCCCGGGCACTGGGGCAACCGCGACGATATGCGTGGCGTCGCCGGTCGCCTCGGGCACGGTCCCCTTAGTGACGGAGTGCGTATCGGAAGTCGCAGCTGAGGCCGGCACCGTCGCATCGATCTCGGAAGGCTCGGTCGGACAAGTCACCTTCTCCTTGCCGACGATCGTGTACGAATCGACGAAGGCGTACTTTCCCGCCGTGCCGGGCGGAAGCATAACCAGCATGCGTCTCGCCGTAGTGAAACCGCCGTAAGGAGCCGCGACGAGAGCTGTGTCCGGTAACAACGCATCGTACGCACCCGAGTCGGCGATAAGCGTGATGTGGGTGGACATCGTTCCGGGAATGTCCGAGTGGAGCGCGACGATGTACGCAGGGTCCGTCGAGGCGAGCGGACCGCGCACCCAGGCGCGCACCTCGCAAAAAGGGCTCGTATCCGTCGCTCGAATCGGCAGAGAGGATGGCGTCTGCCCAAGGACGGGGACCGACGCGAACGCGCTTAGAAGCGCAAGCACGAACACACCCGTTTTCTGCATGGGGGCCCTGCTTCGGGCGAGCGGGGGCCCGGTACCTCCGGGGGCGCCGCAGGATTTGACGGCGGCGCCGGGCGAGTTACCGAGTCCCGTGCCGAAAAGTAAAACGCCGGTTCGCCGGCCCCTCGCGACTCGCTCTGCGCCCCGTTCTTCAAAGAAGGCCGCGCCGAAAAAAGCCGCGCCGAAGAAGGCGTCGCTAAAGTTCGAGCGCCATGGCTTAACCGACGCTCAGCTCGTCGAGCTTCTCCGTACGATGTTGAGGCATCGAACGCTCGAGAGCCGCGGCTTTCAGCTCAATCGCCAGGGCAAGATCCCCTTTGCTTCAGCCGGCGAAGGGCACGAGGCCGTACAAGCCGGTGCGGCGATGGCCTTTCTGCGCGGGACCGACGTGCTCGTTCCGTATTATCGCGACCTCGGGCTCGACATCGGTATCGGGCTGACGCCCTACGAAGTGCTGCTCTCGCTGTTCGGCCGCGCCTCCGATCACTCGGGCGGACGGCAGTTTCCGCATCATTACGCGAGCCGCAAGCTGGGTCTCTATTCGATCAGCTCGATCATCGCCGCGCAGCTGCCGCACGCCGTCGGCGCGGCGTATGCCATGAAGTATCGCGGCGAGAAACGCGCCGTGCTCACCGCGTTCGGCGACGGGTGCACCAGCGAGGGCGAGTGGCACGAGTCGCTCAACTTTGCGGCGGTTCACAAGCTGCCGGTGGTGTTTCTCTGCGAGAACAACGAGTGGGCGATTTCTACCCCGCTGGCACGCCAGATGGCTCAGCCGGACGTGCACAAGCGCGCCGCCGGCTACGGGATTCCGGGCGTCGTGGTCGACGGCTTCGACCCGATTGCGTGCTACGCCGCCGTCAAAGAAGCGCTCGACCGGGCGCGCGCCGGCGGCGGACCGACGCTGATCGAGGCAAAGTGCTACCGGTTCCTCGCGCACACCACCGACGACGACGACCGCGCCTACCGTTCGCGCGAAGAGGTCGAGGAGCGCCGCAAGAGCGATCCGCTCCCGTGCTTCGAGCGCGTCCTGATCGAACAGGGAATTCTCACGGCCCAGAGCGCGGAGGAACTGAAGCGTTCCGTCCTCGCCGAAGCGAACGATGCCACCGACCGGGCCGAAGCCATGCCCTATCCAACCGCCGGCGATCTCTACACGAACGTGTACGCCGACGGCTGGGAGCCATGGCGCTAACGTCACACCTTAGTTAGAAGGAAGTACCAGATGGCCAAGACCGATACGAAGGCGCGAGCGCTCGAACGCCACGGGCTCACCGACGAGCAGTTGCGGGCGATATTGCGTAACATGCTGATGCAGCGGCAGCTCGACAATCGCGGGTTCCAGCTCAACCGCCAAGGCAAAGTGCCGTTCGCGCTCGGCAGCGAGGGCCACGAAGCCCTGCAGGCCGGCGCGGCGATGGCGTTCCA
>Ga0210389_10004813_pt1 | contig 10471 bp, 8 predicted proteins | sample IncBWH28OmetaG_FD_160127 | JGI IMG/M metagenome (GOLD analysis project Ga0210389, IMG submission 160127) | Forest soil microbial communities from Barre Woods Harvard Forest LTER site, Petersham, Massachusetts, United States - Inc-BW-H-28-O ...
GCTCGTTCGCGCTTTCCCGAGTCTGCGCCCGGCGATCCCTGGTCCTATGGCACCGATGTCGCCTATTTGCGCACCCTCGTCGATTACTGGCGCGAGGGGTTCGATTGGCGCGCGGAGGAGGCGGCCCTCAATGCCTTTCCGCAATTCCGCGTCTCCCTCGACGGCATCGACCTGCACTATCTGCATGTGCCGGGCGTCGGCGAGAATCCGATGCCGCTGCTTTTGCTGCATGGCTGGCCGGGCTCGGTGTTCGAGTTTCTCGATATCATTCCGCGTCTCACCGACCCCGCGCGTTTCGGCGGCGACGCCAGGGATGCTTTCACGGTGATCGCGCCTTCCTTGCCCGGTTACGGACTGTCATTCAAACCGGGCCAAAAGAGATACGACGTCCCGGAAATGGCGGATTGCGTCGCAGCGCTCATGCACGACGTGCTCGGGTTTTCACGCTTTGCCGCGCAGGGCGGCGATTGGGGGGCGGCCGTCACCAGCCGGCTGGCTTATGCCCACGCCGAGAAAATGATCGGCATCCATGTCAACCTGTGGGCGGCCGCGGGGCGCGAGGCGCGCGTGTTTCAAGACCCGACCGAGGAGGAGAAGCGCTATCTCGGCGAGTTGGCGCATTGGACGCGGGAGGAAACCGGCTATCAATGGATTCAGGGCACGCGCCCGCAGACGCTGGCCTTTGCGTTGACGGATTCGCCCGCCGGCCTTGCGGCGTGGATCGTGGAGAAATTCCGCGCCTGGTCGGATTGCGATGGCGACGTCGAGCGCGCGATCAGCCGCGACCGCATGCTGGCCGATATCTCGCTCTACTGGTTCACCGGCGCGATCGGTTCGTCATTCTGGCCTTATTACGCAAGGCTGCATGGCGCGGCCATTCTGCCGCCCGGCGCGGTCATCACCGTGCCGACAGGCTATGCGCAATTCCCGCGCGAAATACTGAAACCTCCGCGCAGTGCCATCGATCGCGTGCACACCAACATCCGGCGCTGGAGCGTCATGGAAAAGGGCGGGCACTTTGCCGCCCTCGAGCAGCCTGAGGCTCTCGCCCGCGAAGTACGCGCCTTCTTCCGCGAATTGCGCTGAAGCGAGCGAGCCGACTTCTACCCTAGTGTGGCATTCAGAAGTCCGCATCATTTTTGCCGCGAGTTCGTCATGCGGACTTCTGAACCAAAGCCACACTAGATCAATAGGTTTGCTAGTGTCCTTTCGATTCCGAAGTTCGTAAACGTGGGACCGCAAGGTGATACGAACTTCGGAATCGGGACACTAGAGGCCGGTTAGGTCGTCCGGCACCTGTCCGAACTTCCTGAGCACGCGCGCCTCGTCGAATTCACCGGCCATCGGATCGCCGCTGCGGGAAAAGGCCACCGCGCCGATGCTGCCTGTGGCGCGCGACATGGCTTCGGCGCGTCGCAGCGCGGCGGAAGAATGCTGGCATTCCTCAGCAGTGCCTGCGACCGGCATGCCGGCTTCATCCTGCAAAAATGGCATTGCGACGTAATAGGTGACGTTGGCCATTTGCTTAAGCTCCGCCTCTTGATGACTTCAGGCCGTGTTGCTTCTCGCGCGTGCCCGCCGGGCCGCCGCACCCAGGCTCAAGGCTCGCCTTCGCAATTCGCTCAATTCGATTTCCAGATACTCGTTTGCCAGGATCAGGGCCTTGATGGTGCTGCGCGGGTCGCCATTGCACATCGCGATCAAGCGATCGCAGGCCTGTTCGTAGCTGGGGCTGTAGGGAAACGAAGCAGCTTCGGGCATAGCGAAATTCCTCGAGCGTGAATTGGCGGTCCACCAATGTTCCTATTTTGTTCTCACGGAGTCAAGAGCCGTTTTTCGAGCGGGATTCATTGCCTCAGGCAATGATGTCCGGCGTGATCTGGTCTTCGATAAAGGTGATGCGGTCGCGCAATTGCAGCTTGCGTTTCTTCAACCTTTGCAACCGCAACAAATCCGGCGCAGGCGATTGGTGCAGGGCATCAATCGCCGCGTCGAGGTCGCGGTGCTCCTGTTGCAACCGTGCGAGCTCGGAGTGGAGTTCGCGCTCATCTTCGTCAGTCATGGTTTACTTAATCGAAACGCGGATGAGATTTGCGAAAAGTTCCAGCAAGCCACGTGCGGTGGATTTGACATTCGCTTGGAGGCGCCGCGGTTTCTTACCGCGAATGTCAAAATCCAAAACCGCACTTGAAACAATAGTTTGATAGTGTCCCCTTGGTTCTGACATTCGTAAACGAACTCGCCGCGACATAATACGAATGTCAGAACCGGGACACTGGCCATACTATCCTCCCAGGCAGGCCGCTCCGCAAGCAGTTCGAGAACGGCAGGCCGAGCGTGAGATAGCGGGACCATAGTGCAATTGAGCCGGTCGACGTCGAAACCAGTCCGGTGTCCGGCATTCCGCGCTAATCGTTTGTTTTGGTGCCGGTTTCCCGCGTGGAAGTGACAGTTGGCTGCGCCGCAACGGTCAACGGCTTCACGCTCACGATTCGTTACAGACGAGGCCGAAATATGAGGACGGTATTTTGGATACCCATCGACAGATTCGGGACTTCGTGTACACTTCCTTGTCCGGATCGAATCTGAGGTCTTAGCCCAACCGAGGAGGTTTCGAATGGCAATTACCGCACATCTCGTTGAACTGGAACGGAAACACAAGGTTCTGGAAAACGAATTGCACGAAGCTCTAGTGCATCTTTCAACGGATGATTTGCAAATTGCCGAACTCAAGCGCCGGAAGTTGATGGTCAAGGACGAGATCGAGCGGTTGAGGCATTGCACCGCCGATACGTTGCACTAACCACGACAACAAAGATCTGACGCGCTCCCAGGACGCCGCGACCGGTTAACGTCAGCCACGTTGACCGGTGCGCGCGGTTGGTTTTGGTCGCGCTACACATTAGATCAACGTTGACAAGATCAACGCTTGATAAGCGTTTTTACGCCTCCGCGAGCTCGCCGACATAGTCTGCGATCGCGAGCGAAGAGGTCAGGCCTGGCGATTCAATTCCAAACAGGTTGATCAACCCGTCAATGCCGTGATCCTTCGGCCCCTGGATCAGGAAATCCTGTACCGCGACCGCCGGTGGCACGATCTTCGGCCGCATGCCCGAATAGCTCGGCGTCAGCGCGCCGTCCGGCAGCGCCGGCCAGTAGCGGCGGATCGCCGGATAGAACCGCTCCGCCCGCGCGGGGTCGACGGCGTAGTCGATCCTGTCGACCCACTCCACATCGGGGCCGAACCGCGCCTGTCCGGCCATGTCGAGCGTGAGATGCACGCCCAAGCCGCCGGGTTCGGGTACCGGATAAATCAGATGCGAAAACGGCGCCCGCGCCGAGCAACTGAAATAGTTGCCCTTGGCAAGATAGGCTGGCGGGATCAACTCGACCGGCATGCCCTCGATGCTGCGCGCGACCGTCGTCGCCCCAAGGCCGGCGGCGTTGACCATCAGCCGGCATTCCAGCGACATCGGCGCTTCTCCGCCGGCATCGAGCTCGATGCGGCCCGCGCGCGCCCTCGCGCCCAACAGCGGGGTGTGAAAGGCGAAGGCTGCGCCTGCCTCTTCGGCATTGCCGCGCAGCGCCAGCATATAGGCGTGGCTGTCGATGATGCCGGTGGAAGGCGAGAGCAGGGCCGCCTCGCAATGCAGCGCCGGCTCCAGCGCGCGCGCGGCATCGCCTGCAAGCGTTTGCAAATCGGCCACGCCATTGGCTTCGGCATGCGCCCTGATCGATTGCAGCTTTTCGGTTTCCGCCCGCGTCGTCGCTACGATCAGCTTGCCGCAATTACGATGCGGGATGCCCTGATCGCGGCAATACCGATAGAGTGCCTGCTTGCCGCCGACGCACATCCGCGCCATCAGGCTGCCTGACCGGTAGTAGATGCCGGCGTGGATCACCTCGCTGTTGCGCGAGGAAGTGATGGTGCCGATCCCCTCGGCTACTTCCAGCACGACCACTTCGCGGCCGCTTTGTGCCAGCCGCCGCGCAATGGCAAGACCGATCACTCCCGCACCAATGACGACGCACTCGACCTTTTCCATTCGAAAATTCTGATCCGAATCTGTTGTGGTGTTCGATGCCGCAGGGGATGGCCGATACTATTCACGTACCGAATGGGCCGCCTGCCCAAGGTTTTGGTTGCGCCTGTTCCGGTTGCGCAACCCGTTGGATTTGTTTCGGAATAGATCAACCCGAACCATTAATGACCCATTAATCATGTCCCGGCAATTGCTGCAATTTCCAGCGGCAAATGGGGGCACTTGGGGTACGCGTTTACCTAATCCAAACCCGTGACGCCAGACACTCGCGCCGTAAATCCACGGGTGGACCGATGGCTGACAAGAACTGGCGGACAGGCGGCTGGATCATGATTCCGGCAGGAGTCGTGGTGTGCCTTGTCGTCTCTCTCTGCGCCTTCGCCGTTTTCGGCCCGCGGCTTGGCGTTTTCAGCTATCTCAGCACCGTCGACCCGGATTTCGTCGGGGAAACGCTGATCGGCGGCCTCGTGGTCTGCTGCTTTCTGATTGCCGTCGGGTTGTGGATGATATCGCTGCGCAGCGTCAAGCGGTCGCAACTGCGCCGGAATGCATTTGTCAGTTCCGCGCTGAATAATCTCAAGCAGGGCGTTACCATCACCGATCCGCGAGACCGCATCGTTTTCTGCAACGATCGCTATCTCGAGATTTACGGCTTCTCGCGTTCGGATTTCCCGGAGAACATGACCGGCCGGCAGCTCCTCCAGCTGCGGTCCGATCGCGGCATGCTCCATGTCAGCCTCGATGATTACTATATCGAGGCCTGCAAGCCGAGCGGGCTCGTTACCGAGTTGCCGAACGGACGGTCGATTCTCGTCAAATTTTTCCGCTTGCCGAACGGCGGCTCGGTGTCGACGCATGAAGATTACAGCGAGCAGCGCGAGCTTTCGCGACAGCTTGCCTCCACCAAGCAGTTTCTCGAATCCGTGCTGGAAAACATTCCGGTATGCGTGGCCGCCAAGAACATCGAGAACGGCCGCTACATTTTCGTCAACCGCGCCTTCGAACGCTTCTCGCGCTTCTCCCGTGATGCGATCATCGGCAAGCGCGCCGAGGAAATCTTCCGGCCTGAAACGGTGGCCAGCATCGAGGCGGCCGACCGGGCCGCGCTCAAGGCGGCCGAAGGCGAGTTCCGAAACGAATTCATCGTCGAGCGCGGTTCTCACAAGCGTGTCCTGGAAAGCAATCGCGTGGTCGCGCGCAACGACCGGGGCGAGCCAGAATTCCTGATCGCCCTGTTCGACGACGTCACCGACCGTAGATCGTTGTCCCATGAACTGGAGAATACCAAGAAGTTCCTGGAACTCGTCGTCGACAACATTCCCGTCTCGCTGACGGTCGAGCAGGCCGGGGATGGGCGATATCTTCTCGCGAACCGCAGTGCCGAAACCATCCTCAACCGGCGTCGCGAGGAGGTCGCAGGACTGACGGCAGCCGAAATCTTCAATGAGCGCGAGGCCAAGCTCATCATCGCGCGCGACGAGTCGGCGATCAGGAATCGCAGAGCGATCACCGAAGAGCATCCGATCAGCACCAAGGACGGCCTGCGGCTGTTCCTGACGCGTCGTGTAACCGTGCTCGATGACGCCGGCGAGCCGCAATATCTGATCAAGACCCACGAAGACGTCACCGACCGCCGCCAGACCGAGTCGCGCATGGCCCACATGGCCTATCACGACGGCCTGACCGATCTGCCGAACCGCGCGGCGTTCCTGCAAGCGCTCACGCAGATGATCGAGGCCTGCGGGGAAGCCGAAGAAGAATTCGCCGTTCTGTCGATCGATCTCGACGGCCTGAACGAAGTCAACGACGTGTTCGGTCACGCCGTCGGCGACAAGCTATTGATTGAAGTCGCGCAACGGCTGCAGGCCTCGGCGCGCGGCGGCGTCGTGGCACGGCTTTCCGGCGACGAGTTCGGATTGATCATCGACGGCAAGCAGCCGATCGCCGGAATGCTTTTGGCCGAGCAATTGGCCGAGACGATGGCCAGGGAATTCCTGATCGACGGCAAACCGGTTCGCACCGGCGTGACGACCGGCATTTCGGTATTCCCGCATAACGGCACGGACGGGGCGTCCCTGCTCGCCAACGCGGGTGCCGCACTGTCCCGCGCCAAGGCGAAATCGCGCGGCACCATCAGCATCTACGAACCCGAGATGGATCAGCAGATTCGCGACCGGCGCGTGCTACATCAGGAGCTCTCGACCGCCATCAAGAATGGCGAAATCTCGCTCTACTATCAGCCGCAAGCCTTGTCGCGTCAGGTCGTCGGCAATGGCGAGGTCATCGGATTTGAGGCGCTGGCGCGCTGGCGTCACCCGGTGCGCGGTTTCGTGCCGCCGTCCGATTTCATTCCGCTTGCCGAAGAGAGCGGCTTGATCTTCGAGATGGGGCAGTGGATTCTTCGCGAAGCTTGCCGCGAAGCAGCCTCCTGGCCGATGCCGTTACAGGTTGCGGTGAACCTGTCGCCGGCGCAATTCATGCACGGCGACGTCGTCAGTCTCGTGCATTCGATCCTGCTCGAAACCGGCCTTGCACCGGGCCGGCTGGAGCTTGAGATCACCGAAGGCGTGCTGATCGAGGATTTCGATCGCGGCCTTTCGCTGTTGCGGCGCCTGAAGGGGCTTGGCGTGCGTATCTCGATGGACGACTTCGGCAGCGGCTACTCGTCGCTGAGCTATCTGCAGGCTTTCCCGTTCGACAAGATCAAGATCGATCGCGCCTTTGTGATGAATCTTGGCCGCAACCCGCAATCGGCGGCGATCGTCCGCGCCGTCATCGGCCTCGGTCACGGTCTGGAAATGTCGATTGTCGCCGAAGGTGTCGAAACCCAGGAGCAGCTCAGCTTCCTCGCCGAACAGGGATGCGACGCCGTGCAGGGCTATTTTATCGGCAAGCCGCTTCCGATCGATCAGTATGACGCGCTGGTCGGCCGTCCGCCCGCCAGTGGTGCGGTCGAGCCCGCGCGCAAGACCGGCTAGTGTCCCGCAGCCCCATGTTTACGAACTTCTGAGCCGCCACACTGGCGGCCACGAATCTGACATTCGCTATGCTATAGCCCGCTCATGGCGGATTATGATCTTGCGATTATCGGCGGCGGTCTGAATGGCGTCAGCATGGCGCGCGACGCCGCCGGGCGCGGCTTGCGGGTCATTCTGATCGAGCAGGGGGACCTTGGCGGTGCGGCGTCAGGCGCCACCGGACGATTGATCCACGGTGATCTGGCGGTGCTCGAACGCAGGGCGCTTCGGCGCACCCGCATGGCGTTGGCCGAACGCGACACCTGGGTGCGGATTGCGCCGCATCTGGTGCGCCCCGCCCACTTCGTGATCCCCGCGCATTCCGACGAGCGGCCGCCGTGGCTGTTGCGCCTGGGACTGATCCTCTACGACCGGTTGGCCCCGCCTGACGGTTTGCCGCGGTCGGGCACGATCGACATCACCCATCACCCGATCGGCGACGCGTTGCAGAGGCCGTTCGGCACGGCCTTCGGCTATTCGGATTGTCTGGTAGACGATTCGCGGCTGGTGATCGCGATCGCGATCGATGCTGCCGAGCGGGGCGCGGTGATCCGCACCGGCGCCCGCTGCGTTCGCGCCGACCGGCTCGATATCTGGCGCCTGGTGTTGATCGACCGCGGTCACCGTCAGGTCATCACGGCAAGGTCGCTGGCGAACGCGGCGGGCGCCTGGACCGCGACCGTCGCCGAGACCGTGCTGCGCGTGCCACCGCCGCGCGCGACGGCCGTCAAACTGGGGCAGATCATCGTCCGCCGCCGGTTCGAAACCGACAATATCTACGTGCTGCAGAACACGGAACGGCGGCTGATCTACGCCAGTCCTTTTCAGCGTGATTTCACCATGATCGGCACCGTCGCGCGGGCCTTCAAGGGCGACCCGGCGGCGGTGGCGATGGCCGCCGATGAGGTGACCTATCTCTGCGAGGCCGCCAACCGGTATTTTCGCGAACGGATCGATACTTCCGACGTGATCAGGTCGTTTGCCGGCGCCAATCTCGTCTCGGGCCGTCCCGGCAGGCGGCTCGTGCGCGAGGGGACGGTGATGTTCGACGCGCGGCGTCGCAAGGCGCCGCTTCTGACCGTTTTCGGCGGCGATGCGACGACCGCGCGGCTGCGCGCCGAGCGCGCCGTCTCCCGCCTGTTGCCGTTCTATCCAATGTCACCGCGCTGGAGCGCGCAGGCGGCTTTGCCCGGCGGCGACTTTCCGCCTCAGCAATTTGAGGCAAAGGTCGAAGCTGCGCGCGACCGCTGGAAATTCCTGACCGAAGATCAGGCGCTGCGGCTGGTTTCGGCCTATGGCTCGCGGCTTCATCAGGTGTTAGGCGATGCCAGGGACAAGGCGGATCTCGGCCCAGGCTTTGGACCAGAGCTGACAGGCGCGGAAGTGCGCTACCTCATGGCGAACGAATGGGCGCGTTTCCCGGACGACATTCTCTGGCGCCGCTCGAAGCTCGGTCTGACCATCGGCTCAGAGGACCGCGAACGCCTGGCGGCCTTTATGGCGCGCGAGTCTCTCCCTTGAGCCGCGATCGATCCGCCGCTAGCTTGCGGCCGCTATGGGCAGGCTGAGGACATGAACGACGACCTTGCGAAGGCCGCGGACGGGGCGGATTCAAGCCGCGAGCGACTGGCGACAGGTCAGCCGCTGCTGCGCATCGATGCGGTGGTGAAAAAATTCGGCAACTTCCGCGCGGTCGACGCGCTGTCGCTCGACATTCACGCCGGCGAGTTCTTCGCGCTTCTCGGTCCGAGCGGCTGCGGCAAGACCACCCTGTTGCGGATGCTGGCTGGCTTTGAGGTGCCGGACGCCGGCCGCATTCTGTTGAACGGCAAGGACATCGCGCAGGTCCCGCCGCATCAGCGGCCGGTCAACATGATGTTCCAGAACTATGCGCTGTTTCCGCACCTCGGCGTGCGCGACAATATCGCGTTCGGACTGAAACGCGCTCGCCTGTCGCCTGCCGAGATCGATGCCCGCGTCACCGAGATGGTCGCCCTCGTCAAGCTCGAGGGCCTGGAGAAACGAAGGCCCGAGCAGCTCTCCGGCGGCCAAAGGCAGCGCGTGGCCTTGGCGCGTTCGCTGGCGCGCCGGCCTCAGCTATTGTTGCTCGACGAGCCGCTGGCCGCGCTCGATAAAAAGCTGCGCGAAAGCACACAGCTCGAATTGATGGAATTGCAGCGGCGGCTCGGCCTGACCTTCATCATCGTGACCCATGACCAGCAAGAGGCCATGACGATGGCGGGGCGGATTGGCGTGATGGACGCCGGCCGCCTCGAACAGGTCGCGACCCCGCGCGAACTCTATGAGGCGCCGCGCTCGCGCTGGATCGCCGAGTTCGTCGGCGACATCAATCTGTTCGAGGGCAAGCTCGAGACCAGCGAGGGGGTTTACCCGACGATGGCGCGGCGGGTCGCTATCGCGACCGCGCAGGCCGGAACGATCTACGTCGCCGAGCCTCGGCAGCCGCTCGCCACAGCCAATCTTTGCGTCGCAATCCGTCCCGAAAAGGTCAAGCTGTCGCGCCGGCCGCCTGCGTCCGACGGTGCGCGTGCCATCAACCTGCTCGACGGGGTGGTGACCGATATCAGCTACCTCGGCGGCATGACGAGCTACAAGGTCAAGCTCGACAGCGGTGCGGTGTTGCGTTCGTCGATCGCCAATACCGCGCGGCTCGATCTCGACGCCTACACTTTGAGCCAGCGCGTGGTGGCGTGGTTCTCGCCGGAAGACTGCGTGGTGCTGGATCAATGAGTGCACGAACGGTCTTCACGCGTCCGGCGCGCCTTGCGGCGATCGCGCCCTTCCTGTGGATGGTGCTGTTCTTCCTGGTGCCGTTCCTGTTTGTTTTGAAGATCAGCCTGTCGCAGACCGCGATCGCGCAGCCACCCTATACACCGGTGTTCGACGTGGTGGAGGGATGGGAGGCGATCAAGACGGCATTCGCCGAACTCTCGCTCGATAATTTCAAGCTGCTGGTTTCCGACAACCTCTACGTTCTGTCCTATCTGCGCAGCCTCCTCGTTGCTGCGATCTCGACCGCGATCCTGCTCGCGATCGGCTATCCGATCGCCTATGGCATGGCGCTCCTGCCACAGCGCTGGCAAGGCGTCGCGATGATGCTGGTGATCGTCCCGTTCTGGACGTCGTTTTTGATCCGCATCTATGCCTGGATCAACATCCTGCAGCATGACGGTCTGCTCAATCAGATCCTGCTCGCGCTGCATGTGGTCACAGCACCCGTCGTCTGGCTGTCGACCGACAACGCGATGTATCTCGGCATCGTTTATTCCTATCTGCCGTTCATGATCCTGCCGCTCTATGCGACGCTGGCCAAACTGGATCCGGCGCTGTTGGAAGCGGCCTCCGACCTCGGCGCCTCGCCGTTCCAGGCGTTCTGGCGGGTGACATTCC
>Ga0210389_10004815_pt1 | contig 10468 bp, 9 predicted proteins | sample IncBWH28OmetaG_FD_160127 | JGI IMG/M metagenome (GOLD analysis project Ga0210389, IMG submission 160127) | Forest soil microbial communities from Barre Woods Harvard Forest LTER site, Petersham, Massachusetts, United States - Inc-BW-H-28-O ...
AGCGTGGTGGACTTCCAGCACGTCAAACCGGGCAAGGGTGGCGCATTCGTGCGCACCAAGCTGAAGAACGTGCTGTCCGGCAAAGTCGTGGACAGGACGTTCAACGCCGGGGTGCGGGTAGAGGTCGCCAATGTCGACAAGCGGGAGATGCAGTACCTGTACCGCGAGGGCGAAGACTTCGTGTTCATGGACACCTCCGACTACGACCAGCCGCGCATCCCGGCTGCAGTCGTCGGCGACGCCGCGAACTACTTGCTGGAAGAGCAGACCGCCACAATCGCGTTCAATGACGGCACGCCGCTGTACGTCGAGCTGCCCGCGGCCGTAGAGCTGACAGTGCAGCACACTGATCCCGGCCTGCAGGGCGACCGGTCTACCGGCGGGACGAAGCCGGCCACGCTGGAGACTGGCGCGCAGATCCAGGTGCCGCTGTTCATCACTACCGGTGAGAAGATCCGGGTTGACACCCGCTCTGGCGAGTACCTCGGCCGGGCCTGAGCCGGCCAGGTGAGTCCATACCGAGTCGGCTGCGACAGTGGCAGCGCGCAGTAAGGCCCGCAAGCGGGCACTTGACGTCTTGTTCGAGGCTGAGATCAGGGGCGAGCCGGTGCTCGACCTGCTGGCTATCCGCACCCAGGAGGCCAGCCCGCCGGTGCCTGCCTATGCTGCTGAGCTGGTCCGCGGCGTTCAGGAGCACGGACAGCAAATCGACCAGCTTCTGGCGGAGTACGCGCAGGGCTGGACGCTGGACCGGATGCCGGCGGTCGATCGCAACATCCTGCGGATCGGCCTGCAGGAACTTCTCTGGAACGACGATGTTCCCGACGCGGTCGCCATCAGCGAGGCGGTCACGCTGGCTGGCGAGTTGTCTACCGACGATTCAGCTGCGTTCGTCAACGGCCTGCTTGCGCGGCTGCTTCAGCTGAAGCCCACGCTGTTGCAATAGCTGCCGGCCACTGTTATCCGGGTGACACAGCTATCCGGGTGACACGGCTTTCTTGGTAACGGCAGGGTCGCCGTAGCCCTCGGCGGCCCGCTCGGGCTGTCGGTACCAGGCGCTACAGTCGGGTCAGCGGCCGCGTCACGGCGCGGGCGGGCGAATGGCTGGCAGGTGAGCACATGGGCAGGCAGGCGCCGTCGCGGGTGACCGGCCCCCCCGGTGACGACACCGGCTGCCACATCCTCCATGTGGACATGGACGCCTTCTACGCCAGCGTCGAAGTCCGGGACCGTCCTGAGCTGGCCGGGCAGCCGGTAATCGTCGGCGGCCTGTCCGGTCGCAGCGTCGTACTCTCAGCCACCTATGAAGCGCGTTCGTTCGGTGTGCGCTCGGCCATGCCCATGTCCCGGGCCCGCAGGCTGTGCCCGCACGCCGTCGTGATCCCGCCCAGCCATGGCCTCTACGGCGCCGTGTCCAAAGAAGTGATGGCGATCTTCCGGGGGGTGACCCCGCTGGTCCAGCCGCTGTCGCTGGACGAGGCGTTCCTTGACGTGTCCGGGGCGATCCGGCTGCTCGGCCCGCCGGCCCGAATCGGCGAGCTGATCCGGCGCGAGGTGGCGCAGCAGCAGCAGATCACCTGCTCGGTCGGTGTCGCGGCGACGAAGTTCCTGGCCAAGCTGGCATCGGTGCACTGCAAGCCCGACGGGCTGCTGGTCATCCCCGCGGATCGTGCGCTGGAGTTCCTGCATCCGCTGCCTATCTCAGCGCTGTGGGGTGTGGGGGAGAAGACCAGCCAGACACTCACCCGGCTGGGCTTGCGGACGGTTGGCGACATCGCAGTCACGCCGCTCCCGGCGCTCGAACACGATATCGGAAAGGCCGCGGCAGCTCACCTGCACGCACTGGCTTGCGGCAAGGACGACCGGGCGGTCGAGTCCGCGGTCCGGGAGAAGAGCGTGGGCAGCGAGGAGACCTTCGAGGTTGACGTGAGCGACGCTGCCATTGTCCGGCGTGAGCTGCTCCGATTGTCCCGCCGGACTGCGCGGTCGCTGCGCTCGTCTGGATATGCGGCAAGGACGGTCGTCGTCAAGCTTCGCAAGGCGGACTTCACGACCATCACTCGGTCCAGGACGCTGCCCGAGCCGACCAGCGAGACACAGCGCATCTACGCCACGGCGTGCGCGCTCTATGCGGCCTCCGGGCTGAGCGGCCAGGCAAGACTGCGCCTGGTCGGAGTGCGGGCCAGCGGTCTGGTGCCAGCCGCAGCCGCCACCACTCAGCTCGCGCTTGGTGAGCGCGGCACGTCCTGGCACGATGCGGAATCTGCGCTGGACAAGATCACCGGGCGCTTCGGCCCGGATGCGGTCCGTCCGGCCACCCTGGTCGATCGGGTGCGTCCCGGCCCGGCGCCGGGCGGGCCAGCGGCCGGTGCCGGTGAACCGGGGAAGTAGCGAGGCGCGTAGTCATGATGTACCGGGCCGGCGCCTGTGGCCGTGTACCCTTCCACAGTGCGGCCCAGCGCTCGTATTCTGGACGTAAGGGCAAGGCCACAGCACAGTTAGCGATGGCCTGGTTGATGGGAGGCACAGTGCCGCTCTCTGAGCACGAGCAGCGTCAGCTCGAGCAGATTGAGCAGGCGCTCTATAGCGAGCATCCGCGGCTTGCTCGGGCAATGCGGGCGAAAGATCCGAAAGTTCACTACCGACGCCGGGTCGTCCAGGCCGCGGTGGGATTCCTGCTGGGCGTCGGGATGGTGGTGGCGGGGATCTTCCTGAAGTACGACTGGCTCGTGGCGGCAGGCGTCGCGGTTCTGCTGCTCAGCGGCATTTTGGCCATTGTCAGCTACCGGCGGATGGTGGGCATGCTGACGGAGCGCAGGCGGCGCCGGGATCGTAAAGCCGCGGTGAAGGCGGCCGCGAACAGCGGCCTGATGGAGCGTCTTGAGGAGCGCTGGCGGCGGCGCCAGGAGGGCAACAACCGGTAGCCGGCAGGCCGGGCCCGCGACGCACGGCCGGGCCCGGGGCGCGTGGCAGCCGTCGACTCACCGTAATACGTTCGGCATGCCCGCTTTATCCTGCTCGCCGCGTTCTGCGCAGCTGGCGCTGGAGAGTCGGCCATGACGAGTCCAGCCAGCCGAGCATTTCGCTGGCGCGCTGGACCAGGTGCCTCGCAGCCAGCAAAGTGGAGGCAGGGAGAAGCCGGGCGCGCAACCGCTGCTGCCGCGGCACTGAGGCGGCGACAGCCCGTCGCACGGTGACTACGGCGGGCTTAAGACCAGCGCCCGGATCCGGCAGCCGTGCATACCTGGCGCGCTCCTCCGCCGCTGCGAGCCTGCTGACTGCCTTCGTCGCCGTCTCGTCCAGGCGGGCCTGTCTCGTCACCCGTCTGGCCACGGCGCGCGGTGTCTCGCCCGGAGCGCCGCCGAGGCCGTAGTCTGCCAGGTCATCGGTCAGTTCCCGCCACGCAGCATCGGCGATCGCCGCGTCACCAGACGCGCTCAGCCAGCGGCGGCGCCTGGTCAGCAGCCGGGTCAGCGCCGGCCAGGCGATGAGCAGGAACAACGCGGCCGGTATGGCAATTGCGAGCCAGAGCCTTGAGCTGGCGCGCTTGTGCGCGCTAGCCGCGCCGGATCCGGCGATGCCCACGTCGCGACCGAGATTACGCAAGTGGTTCCCGGACACCCCTGGCTGTCCGGCGGAGCCTTTCGGGAGGCCTTGGTGGGTGTTGTCCCCTTTCGAGCCGGCACCCCCGGAGTTGCCGCCCGCGTACACCGGTTGCACGGCCGTGCCCGGACCGTTGGAGCCGCTGGGCGTTGGCTCGAAGCGCAGCCAGCCGTACCCGTAGAAGTAAAGCTCCGGCCAGGCATGTGCGTCTGCAGTCGTTACGTCCCAGGTCTTTCCGGGCCCTGGGGAGCCGCCGGTATAGCCGATGGCGATCCGCGCAGGAATCCCGAGCACTCTGGCGAGGATCGCGAATGCCTGCGCGAACTGTACGCAAAAGCCGCGGTGGACTGTCTTGAGGAACGGCAGCAGCCAGTTCGTCTGGGGCAGGTCCGGCTTCAGGCTGTAGCTGAAGGCGGCGGACTGGAACCACTTCTCCAGATCCTGCGCTTCCTGCAGCGGGCTTACAGCGCCATGTGTGTGCGCGATAGCGATGGCGTCCAGCTGCGTGAGATCGGGCCCGTTGTAGCTGCCGTACTGGGACGCGACGTCGTTTGGCACTTGCGCGTTGATGAACTCGCTAGCCTTCGGGTTGACCTCATCGCTCTGCACCGTGTAGTGCAGGTTAGTCATCGCCATACCGGGGTTGAACACCATGAGAGTTCCGGCTGTCTCACGCCAGCCGGGTTCGCCGACGTCGAGCTGGTAAGGGGCGTACGGCATCGGCAGGACGGCGTAGCCGGTGTCGTTCTTGCTGATGGTGATCGTTGTCGTAACCTTGCTGACCGTCGTCGTTAGCTCTACGCCTGGCACCCCTACGCCTGGCACCGTCGCCGGCAGCTTCGCCCCGTTCACGGTCCGGTAATTCTGGTATGAGGGCGGCAGCCAGGCATTCTTCCGGGCGCTGTAATTAACCGCGTACACCTGGAAGTACTGCTGACTGGGGTCTTTGGCCGTGGTCGTGTACGACAGCACTGGCTGCGGTTTGCCCTCGAGCACGTGGCGGAGGTTCAACAGCGGCGAAAGGCCCGCAGTACCGCCGACGCCACTGTGACCGATGCCGTCAGCGGACGTGGCGAACACGTCCCGGACGCGCATGGTAGGAAGGATGACCGGGATCACGATTGCCAGGCAAACGGCCGCCAGGCCGATCCGCCGGCCGGATGCGCTCAGCTCCCTGGTGTCCGGTCCGGACCCGCTCTCGTCGGCCAACTGGACGTGCCGGAAAGTCACGAGCCGGCCCCACATTCGCAGCCGCTCTCGGCCGTCGGCCGACAGCAAAGCCAGGTAACTTGCCAGGCTGGCCGCGAACACGATCACCTGCGGTGTGCCGAAGACCTTCAGGTTGCTGGCAACAGGCACGCTGAACAGCAGCAGCAACGGCAATCCGGCGACGGCCGGCCGTCGTAGCCGGACAGCCAGAATGTCTACCGCGATGGCCACGGCTCCGATGCCGGCCGCTGTTACCAGGCTGACTCCCGGCCGGTCCTCCACCGGGGGCCTGAACTGGAACTCAGCGAACGCGGCCTGCCAGAGCCGGCCAAGGGCATGAATGGAGTTGTCGCTCGGAATGACGTAGCCGGGGGAAGACGCGTGCGCGAACGTCACATTGAGGTAGAGCAGTAGCGCGGCAACGTAGCTGGCCAGAACGGCGAATCCGCGAAACGGGCGGGCGCCAGTTGCGCTCAGCGCGGTGATGACAAGAATCACCAGCGCGGCGCTGCGGTCTGGCCAGCCAGGCCTGGTGAGCAGCGGGACGAGCGCGATCAGGACCAGGAATGTGGCAACTACCGCGGCAGGCAACTTCGGCAGTCTGGTCAGTGCTCCGGTAGCCACGACGATGGCAATGGCGCCGACGCCAGTCGCGATCCATCCGCCAGTCTGGATAACCGAGCTCATCGAGAGCGAGGCCACCATCACGGCTACTGCCGCCGTGATGGCGATGCGGCTCATGCGGGTGACCCTTCGGGCCGGCCCGCCGCGGCGACGAGCATCTCGGCTGCCCTTGGCAGTCGTTGCCAGGCAACAGCGAGCGGTGTACTGGCGTTGATGGTCGTGACGTGCCAGCCCGCGCTACGCAGTACTGCGGCGGCCGCGATGCTCTCAGCGGCCACCGCGGTGCGGCCCGCTGGGCCGCGGGTAGGTGCGGCGGTCTGGTCGGCGGGGACTTGCCGCGGGATCGGGCCCGGGACGGTGTTGTCAACGATCGGGCTGCCGGTGGTTGGGCTCTCGATGGTCGGGCTGCCGGTGGCTGGCGCGCTGCTGACAGCCCGTCCGTCGCCGGTAGCTGTGCCATCTGGTGCGCTCATGCTTCCCGCCGCTGTACCGCCCGTCGAGCCGCCGTCCCGCATGGCCTGCTGGCTATCTGCCCGGACGGCCGCGTCCGCCCAGCTTGATACCTCGAGCAGGAGGGCGATCCCCTGGCTGCCGTCCGCCCGGCAGGCGGCCAGCTGCTGAGCCTCTGTGACTGACAGCTTGCCCATCACCGCGATGATCACCCCCGCGCCGGAAGCCCTCAGCTCTTTGAGTGGCTGGGTCAGACTGCTCTTGGCTGAGGGCCTGATGACGGCCAGCGAATCCAGCACCCTGTCCTCGAAGTACGGCACGCTCCGGATCACCTCACTGTTGGAGATGAACTGCCCTGTCAGGCCCTCCTGCGCGATATGCACGCCAACGGACGCTGCTGCGCTGACGGCCACCTCGAAGGAGGACGCCGCTCCGCTGCCCGCGTGCGCGAGGGACCGGCTATCCAGGAAGACGGTCGCCTTGTTCCGCCAGCGCTGCTCTTCCCGGCGCACCATGAGCTCGCCGTACCGGGCCGTGGATCGCCAGTGCACGCGCCGGAATTCATCGCCGTCCCGGTACGCGCGCGGGATGACATCGTCTTCGCCGGCCGTGGACGTCAGCCGCGCTCGTCCGTTGCCCTCGCCGGCCCACGACCGGCTGATCACTGTCCTCGCTAGCGGCACCACTCGCGGCGTCACGACGAACATCGTCCGGCCGGACAGCGACCGGGTCAGCTCGACTAGTCCGAACGAGTCTGCAACGCGCAACTGCAACGGGCCGATCTCGAACTTTCCCCGTAGGTCTGACCGGAGCGGGTAGGTCAGCTCTCGTGCGCCGCCGCGCTCGATCTTGTCCAGCACGTACCTGGGCCGGGAACCAAGCGCGTACGGCACGGTGTCCTCGGCCATCAGCAGCCCGGTCGGCACTCGTGAAACGTTTTCCAGCCGCAACGTCACGGTGGCGGTGTGCCCGGCCGGGACCCTAGGCGGACTGACTGTCCGGCTGGTGGCCAGCCGGTACTGACCCCTGCGGGCAGCTGCACCTGCGAGCAGCGGGAGCGCGAGCAGCGCGATCCCCACGCAGAACAGTCCGCGCTCGCCGAGCAGGTAGCCCGCTATAGCGGATGCCACCCCGGCGGCAAGGAAAGACGTCCCCCGGGTTGTCATCCCAGCGAGCAGCGAGGTCCGCATCTTCGTTGTCCTTCCGGCTGCTCTTGCGCGAGATTGTACGCGTCTAGCGGCTCGGTAGCGGGAGCCGCTGAACGATGCCGGACAGGACCTGGTCTGGCATCTCCCGCCCGACCATGGCCTCGGCGCTGGGCAGCAGTCGATGCGCGAGTACCGGCACCGCAAGAGACTGAACGTCGTCAGGGATGACGAAGTCTCGCCCGTCGAGCGCGGCATGGGCGCGGCTGGCCCGCAGCAGGTGCAGGGCGGCACGCGGTGACGCGCCGAGCCGCAGTTCTGCGGACACCCTGGTCGCGTTGACCAGGTCGATGATGTACTGCCGGATCGAAACTGACACGTGAACGTCACGCACAGCGGCGACCAGTGCTCGCACGTCGCTCGCGTGTGCGACCGGCTTGAGTTCCTCGAGAGGCGAGCCCCCGCCATGCGAGTCCAGCATGGCAAGTTCGGAAGCACGGTCCGGATAGCCGATCGAGATCCTGCTCATGAACCTGTCGCGCTGCGCTTCAGGCAGCGGGTAGGTGCCTTCCATCTCCACCGGGTTCTGCGTCGCGATCACCATGAACGGCGACTCAAGCAGGTAGGTGCTGCCATCGACGGTGACCTGGCGCTCCTCCATCGACTCCAGCATTGCTGACTGCGTCTTCGGTGACGCCCTGTTGATCTCGTCGCCGAGCACGATATTGGCGAAGATAGGGCCTGGCTTGAACTCGAACTCACGCAGTTCCTGGTTGTAGGCGTTGACGCCGGTGATATCACTCGGCAGCAGATCCGGGGTGAACTGCACTCGCCGCACAGAGCAGTCAATGGACCTGGCGAGTGCTTTGGCAAGCTGAGTTTTGCCAACACCAGGCACGTCCTCGATGAGTATGTGCCCTTCGGCGAGAAGCACGGTTAGGGCGAGGCGGATCGCGCCTGGCTTGCCAGAGATGACCGTTTGCACGGCATTGCTGACCTGTCTGGCTACGTCCACGAGTTCATCCAGCGATCGCTCAGCCTGCTGGCCGGTCTCCGTGACCACGCGCCCTCCTGGCGGCTATTCCCTATTAACTGCTCTCACTGCTCACCAGCCACTTCAGCGCTAACATTCCACATCAACGCTGACGCGGCGAGATCAGCCCATGCGATCAGACAGTACGTCCTTATATGGGTCGCGGGCGATCCCCTCCCCGTATCGGGCGCGTAACACTGCGATGACTATTCCCCGCGATCGGTTGGATCGCACTCGGCCACAGTCTGCCTGACGCCCATTTTGCAGCCGAGCATGGGCCTGTCCCGCCCTCCACTCCATCCCACCTCCCTGACCTGGTAACTCCTGCAGTGAGTACCAGGTTCAAGGGCTTGCCAAGATTGACGGTGGGGACGAGTGGAGTACAGTGGTGAGCCGTGGGGCGAGAATGGCGTCCAGTGGGCGTGATGTGGATGGCCTGGGGAGGTGAGGCGGGTGTTTCTCGGCACCCACACGCCTCGGCTCGACGAGAAGGGTCGCCTGATCCTGCCCGCCAAGTACCGCGAAGAGCTGTCTGCCGGGCTGGTGCTGACCAAAGGCCAGGAACGGTGCTTGTACGTGTTCCCGGTGACCGAGTTCGAGCGGATCACCGGGGCATTGCGGACGGCGCCGGTGACAGCGAAGGCCGTCAGGGATTACAGCCGGGTGTTCTTCGCCAGCGCATCGGACGAGGAACTCGACCGGCAAGGCCGGATCACCATCCCGCCCAGCCTGCGGGACTACGCCGGCCTGCAGCGCGACTGCGTGGTGATCGGGGCGAACACGCGGCTGGAAATCTGGGATGCCGCTGCGTGGACGACCTACCTGGAGCAGCAAGAGGACGCGTTCGCTGACGCATCAGAGGAGGTTCTGCCAGGAGTTCTGTAACGGCGCTGGATGCCCGGCGAGGTCTCCACCCGTGCTGGAGGGCTTAAGGCCCGGCTGACGTCACTTCCCCGGCGTCAGGCGGATACCAGACCCGTCAGTGCAGTGGCGCGGATGGGGACCTGGCCGGGCATCGCGGCAGGCGGGACAGGCAGGATCGCCGCGGCACGCGGCGAAGTAGCAGAAACGAGGGGGCGCGATGGCAACGGCTGCGGCCGCACACCTGCCGGTCATGCGTGACCGGGTCCTCGCGCTGCTCGCGCCTGCCCTCGATGCGCCTGGTGCCGTGCTGGTAGACGCGACTCTCGGCCGCGCCGGGCACGCGCGGGCACTGCTGGCAGCGCACCCCGGGCTCAGCCTCATCGGCATCGACGCCGACGCGACCGCGATCGAGGAATCGCGGCGGATCCTGACGGGTTACGGCGACCGGGTGACCCTGGTCCAGGCGGTCTACGACGAGCTACCGCAGATCCTGGCAGGAGCCGGTCACCGGGCCGCCCAAGGCATTCTGTTCGACCTCGGAGTCTCGTCGCCGCAGCTGGACAACCCGAGCCGGGGCTTTGCCTACTCGCAGGACGCGCCGCTCGACATGCGGATGAACCAGGCCAGCAAGCTGACCGCAGCCGACGTGCTGAACACCTACCCGGCCGATCGCCTGGCTCGGGTGCTGCGTGATTACGGTGAGGAGCGCTTCGCACGCCGTATCGCCGACGCTGTGGTAGCCGCGCGAGCGCGAGAACCGCTGACCAGCACCGCCAGGCTCGCCGACATCGTCAGGGAATCGATCCCGGCCCCAGCCCGGCGGACCGGCGGCAATCCCGCTAAACGCACCTTTCAGGCACTGCGGATCGAGGTCAACGACGAACTCGGGGCGCTGCGGCGGGCACTCCCGGCCGCCCTGGACGCGGTGGCTGTGGGCGGCCGGATAGTCACTCTCGCCTACCACTCACTTGAAGACCGGGCAGTAAAGCAGGAGCTGGCCAGCAGGACGGCAGATACCACGCCGCGAGGGTTGCCGGTCTCGCTGGAATCCGCCAGGCCGCACTTCCGGCTGCTTACCAGGGGCGCCGAGCGGCCGGCCGCAGAAGAGCTGGCGGCAAACCCGAGAGCGGCACCGGCCCGGCTCCGCGCAGCAGAGCGGGTCAGGGCGGCGGCATGACGCCGGCCTGTGAGCACAGCGCGGCTGCATTCCGGGCAGGGAGCCCGGAATGGCTGGGAGGGGCGGGCTAACCGGAATGGACACCACATCACAGGCACCGCCTCGGCTGCGTCCGGCGACGCGAGCCGGCTCACCGGAGCCGCGCCGTGCGCGGATACCCGCTGGCGGCCGGGCCCGCGCTGGTGGTCCGGGCACCCGTGGTCAGGACGCCCGTGGTCAGGACGCCCGTGGTCAGGACGCCCGTGGTCAGGACGCCCGTATTCAGGACGCCCACGGTCAGGACGCCCGTGGTCGAGTGGCCGGAGCTCGCGCTGACCGTGCAGGCGGTGACCGTGCGAGCCTTGACCGTCCTGCCGTTGACCG
>Ga0210389_10004818_pt1 | contig 10467 bp, 11 predicted proteins | sample IncBWH28OmetaG_FD_160127 | JGI IMG/M metagenome (GOLD analysis project Ga0210389, IMG submission 160127) | Forest soil microbial communities from Barre Woods Harvard Forest LTER site, Petersham, Massachusetts, United States - Inc-BW-H-28-O ...
GCGGTCTCGGCGGCCGACGAGTTTCAGGCGCGACGGCCGTGGACGGCGGTTCCAGTGGCCGTCTGGCGCAAGTTCATGGATGACCAGGCCAACTACCTCGCCGCGCTCGTCACCTACTTCGCTTTCATCGCCATCTTCCCGCTGCTGCTGATCTTCGCGACCATCCTCGACATGACGCTGAAGAGCCACCCGGAACTGCACAATGACCTGCTCAACTCGGCCCTCATGCAGTACCCGGTGATCGGCGAGGAGATCAATAGCAGCCTCGGCAAGGTCAACGCGACGGGCTTTCCGCTGGCCGTCGGCATCGTGGTGCTGCTGCTCGGCTGCCGCGGCGTCACCTTCGCCATGCAGAACGCCCTGTGCCAGGTCTGGGGCATTTCCCGGGACCAGCGGCCGGTCCTGTGGAAGCGCTGGCTGTACGGGCTGGAGTTGCTGCTGGCCATCGGCATCGGCCTGGTCGTGACGTCGTTCCTGTCGGGCATCGCGGGCGGCGCGGGGCACCTGCTGACCGGGTTCGGGGCGTACGTGGGGGCGGTGGCGGTCTCGCTGACACTGAACGTCGGGCTGTTCTGGCTGGCCTTCCGGCTCGCGGTCATGCACATGGTGCGCTGGCGGAACCTGTTGCTCGGGGCGGTGCTCGCGGCGCTGATCTGGCAGGTGCTGCAGGTGACCGGCGGATACGTGGTGACCCACCAGCTGCACCGGTCATCGACGCTGTACGGGACGTTCGGAGTCGTTTTGGGCCTGGTTGGATGGCTTTACGTGCAGGCGACGGTGACGGTCTTCTGCGCGGAGGTCGACGCCGTGCTCGCCCGGAAGCACTGGCCCAGGTCGCTGTTCGGCGGGACAGTGCCGGATGAGACAGTGCCGGATGAAACAGTGCCGGATGAGGCGGCCCGGACCGGGACGGCGGCGCCGGCGCAGCCGCTGGTACCCAAGCAGGTGGTGCACAAGACCGAGGCAGTGCACAAGACCGAGGCAGTGCACAAGACCGAGGCAGTGCACGACAAAACAGGGCATACGGAGGCAGCACGTGACAATGTCCGGGGCGACTCGCCAGCAGCCTGAGGCGGCGGCAGCCGTGCCGCACGTGATCATCGTCGGTGCGGGGTTCGCGGGACTGGCCGCGGTGGCCGGGCTGAAGAAGGCCGACGTCCGGGTAACGATCATCGACAGGAACCTCTACAGCACGTTCCAGCCCCTGCTGTACCAGGTGGCAACGGGCGGGCTGAACCCCGGGGACGTCGCCTACCCGGTGGGCGGGTTCACCACCCCGCGCCGTGCCCGGTACCTGCGCGGCGACCTCGCGGGGCTGGACACGCAGGCCCGGCGGGCGCGGCTCGCCGACGGGCGCGAGCTCGGCTATGACTACCTGATCGTGGCCAGCGGGGTGTCGGCGGCGTACTTCGGCGTGCAGGGCGCGGCGGAGAACACGTTCGGCCTTTACACCAGGGCCGACGCGATCGTGCTGCGGGACCACATCATGGCCGGCTTCGAGCGGCTGAGCGCGGGCAACGGCGACGGCACGAGCGAGCTCGCGATCACCGTGGTCGGCGGCGGCGCAACCGGGGTCGAGCTGGCCGGGACCCTCGGCGAGCTGCGCAAGGTGGTGCTGCGCGGCACCTTCCCGGACGTCGACCCGTCCCGCGTGCACATCCGGCTGGTCGAGATGGCACCCGCGCTGCTGATGCCGTTCAACGAGCGGCTGCGCGAGTACACCCGCCGCCAGCTCGTCGCCCGCGGCGTCGACATCCGGCTCAACACCACGATCCGCGAGGTCCGGCCGTCCGCCGTGATCCTCGACGACGAGGAAGTACTGCGCAGCGACCTGACCGTGTGGGCCGCCGGGGTCGCAGCACCCGAGGCCGTCGCGAAGTGGGGGCTGCCGCAGGGCAAGAGCGGGCGGATCCTGGTCGGCGAGGACCTGCGCGTCCAGGGCCAGGACCGGATCTTCGCGATCGGGGACATCGCGCTGAACCCGGACAAGCCGTCGCCGCAGCTGGCCCAGCCGGCCATCCAGGAAGGGAAGCGCGCCGCGGCCTCCGTGGCCCGGCTGATCGCCGGGCAGCCCACGGTGCCGTTCAGCTACCACGACAAGGGGACCATGGCGACGATCGGGCGGCGGGCCGCGGTCGTGGAACTGCCCCGCGGGGTGCGGTTCACCGGGACGCTCGCCTGGCTCGCCTGGCTGGCCCTGCACCTGACCTTCCTGCTCGGCGGCCGCAACCGGGTCTCCACGCTGATCAACTTGTCCTGGCGGTACATCGACTGGGGGCACGGCGGCAACGTGATCGTCGGCGACGACCCGGCGGCCGGGGAGGACCTGACCGGCGGCGGTGCCAAGAGCGAGACCGGGAGCGGCGCCGAGAGTGGCGCCAAGAGCGAGGCCGGGAGCGGCGCCGAGAGCAGCAGCGAGCCCGTCGGGGCCGGGCAGGAATTACGACCCCGTGTAGTACTATCGGCTAGGTGATTGCGATACGCCGGCTGGCAGCGCTGGCCATGCTCGGCCTGCTCGTGTTCAGCACAGCCGTGCTCGCCGGATGCTCGACCACGGCCTCGTCTTCGGCGGCCGGCGGCGGTGCCGGCTCCGGTAATGCCATGAGCGCCACCAGCCCGCTGAGCACCCAGGCCGAGGCCAACCCCAACATCGACCTGGGCAGCCCGCTGGGCGGCGGTCCCGCGCCGGACTTCCGGCTGCTGAACCAGTTCGGGCAGGCGATGTCGCTCAGCCAGTTCCGCGGCAAGGTCATCCTGCTCGGCTTCGAGGACTCCGAATGCACGACGGTCTGCCCGCTGACGACGCAGAGCATGCTGCTGGCCAAGGACCTGCTGGGCAAGGCCGGAAGCAACGTGCAGTTGCTCGGGGTGGACGCCAACCCGGACGCGACCGCGGTGTCCAACGTGCTCAGCTACTCCCGCGCGCACGACATGGTCAACCAGTGGGACTTCCTCACCGGGACGCCGGCGCAGCTCAAGAAGGTGTGGGCGGCCTACCACGTCGACGTGCAGGTCGAGTCGGACCAGATCGACCACACGCCCGCGCTGTTCGTCATCGACCAGCAGGGACGGCTGCAGAAGGTCTACCTGACCCAGATGGCCTACTCCGGCGTCGGCCAGGCCGCGCAGGTCCTGGCGCAGGAGATCGCCGGGCTGCTGCCGGAGCACCCGGCGCTGGGCAGCCTGCAGTCGCTGGCGGCCATCCCGCCGCAGGACCCCACCGCGCACGTCACGCTGCCCGCGGCCGCCGGCGGGGCCCCGGTCGCGCTAGGGCCCGGCAAGCCGCGGCTCGTGGTCTTCTTCGCCACCTGGCTCGCGGAGACCTCTGACCTCAAGGCGGAGATGTCCGGACTTAACGACTACCGGGCTGCGGCCGCAAGCAGGAACCTGCCGCAGGTGGTGGCCGTCGATGAGACCGTCACCGAGCAGTCGAAGGCGGCGGCGGTCTCCGCCATCCGTGGCCTCGGGACGCTCGGTTACCCGGTGGCGCTGGATGAGACTGGCCGGGTCGCCGACGGGTACGGCGTGCAGGACCAGCCGTGGCTCGCCTTGGTCAACGCGGCCGGGAAGGTCACCTGGTCGCATGACGGCTGGCTGCCGGCGGCGCAGCTGGAGGCGGCGGCCGCCGCGCATTCCTGAGGCACCGCGTGTCCGCCGGATGGCCGGCGCGTCGCTGGGCATTTTGCCCTGTTATGCGTTAGCGTGCCCGCCGTGGCCAGAGCGGTCATGTGAAGCGAAGGAGTCTCATGCCGACTGCCGAGGTCCCGACCATGGACGGCTTCGAATGGTCGCCGCCCGCGCCCTATGTTCCGATGGGACCGGGCGAAGACGGCTGGTACGTCCGAGACGCGGTCTGTGAGATGTTCCGCTGGAAGTCCTTCTCGCCCGAGTGGTGCCGGTTTATCGAGTGGCCGCAAGGGCGGGATACGTCCCGCCTGGCCGAGCACCTTGGCCTCACGATGTTCGAGAGCCCGCAGAACTGGAACGACTTGATCGCGCGGACAGCCCATCCCGGCATCGCCTTCTTCGATTTCCCCGTGCAACGCAAATCCCATGCGATCTACGTTTACAGCGTTGAGGCGCTTATACGCCACTGGCCTACGGCCGGGGGGCCACCTGCCACGGCCAGCGAGGACTGGCTGTTCTGGTACGGCTGGCCACTGCATCGTGAGCACCTCGAACGAGGACCGGTGCTAGGTGCAGTGCTCCTAGACGAGCGCCAGCCGCCGGATGACGATGACCTGTAGTGACATCTGTCATGGCCAGTCATGGACGCTTTGCACTGACATATCCCTCTTTCGCTGCCATACGGTAGAGGCATGACTTCAGGAAGCGTCGCCAGCCTCGCCGTCGGCGTCCTCGTGCTCGGGCTCCTCATCACCCGGCAGGTCACCACGCGGCGGCTGCGGGAGAACTACCGGGTGGTCCTCATCCTCGCCGTGATCGGCGTGGTCGAATTCGTCAACTACCTGAAGGGCCACCCCGTCGGCGGCGACACCCGGATCACCCTGGCGGTCGCCGGGAGCCTGGTCATCGCCGCCGTGATGGGCGTGCTGCGGGCGCTGACGGTGCGCGTCTGGCGTGAGAACGGCCAGTTGCTGATCCGCGGGTCGTGGCTGACCGGCGTCTTGTGGGTGGTCGCGGTGGGCGCCCACCTCGGCTATGACTACCTGGTCATCGGCGGTGGCAAGGATGGCACCGCCGTCGGGAACGCCACCATCTTGCTCTACCTCGTGGCCTCGCTCGGCGTGCAGCGCTTCGTCCTGCTCACCCGCGCGTCGCGGATGGAGGCGGCGGGCCAGTTGCCGCTGAGCGGCCCCGGCCCAGGGTTTGCCGGCTAGCTGCCCTGCTCCAGGCTGCGGCGGCCCGTCGCGGCCGCGATCTCCCTGGCGGCCATCGCGAGCAAGATCCCCGTCGCGTCCAGCCGCTGGGAGATCGGGCCGGTGACCTTCGCGGGCACGACCTGCGGGCCGCCGGGCCAGCCGTGGCCGCCGTCGTCGATGGTGTACAGGTTCACGTGCCGGCACCCCGGTGCAGACCAGGTCTTGCGCTCCACCGTCAGGTCGTCCGGCGCGGCCGGCAGGTCCGCGACCGACGGCCTGCCGGTGATCCCGTTGGCGAGCGCCCAGTCGGCGCAGGTCTCCAGCGCCCCGGCGACGACCTCCTCACCGGGCCGTACCCCGTGCCTGGCCATCCGCCGCTTGGCGATCATCCCGGTAATGCCGCGCCGGGACAGCGGCCCGCCGCGGTAGGGGACGTTCGGGTCGCCGGTGCCCATCACGCACGTCACCGTGGTCCGCAAGACCGGCCTGGGCATGGCGCGGCGGCTGAACTCCAGCGCGGTTCCCGCCACCAGGAACAGGCCGGTCACCGGCAGCAGCCCGTGCCGCGCCACGTGCTCGGCGAACAGCGCGCCGTTGGCGATCCCGGCCAGGAACACCGGCCAGGCCTGCGCCACGCCGATCGCCTCCAGGTGCGCGGACAGCGTGGACAGGAACTGCACGTCGTCCAGCGCGGGCTCCTCCTCCGGCGGCCGGGCGGCATGCCACACGCCCTTCCAGCCATCGGGGAACACCACCGTCATCCCCGCCGCCGGCCCGCGGGTGGCGAGCCCAGTGAACGTGGCCATCGCCCGGCCGGACATCCCCGCGCCGTGCAGGGCGATCAGCAGCGGGGCGGGCCCTTCGCTGGGCGCGCCCGCGTTCCGCGGGATGTCCGGCCGCCGTGGCCGCGCCCGCGCCAGCCAGTAAGTGCGCCGGACACCGGCGATGTCCATCTCGCGTTCTTCCAGGTTCGCCACGTGCTGCGAGCCCGGTTTGGGCCGCTCTAGGTCGCCTCCCCGTATCTGCATGGGCAAAGCCTAAAGTTCTGGGGCGTCTCGGGTGGTGGAAACTTCCAGTAAGTCAACGATTACCGGGAAGCCGGCGTCTGTCGTTACAGGTGTAACGGGCACAATGGGCACCAGCCACGCTGACCGAAAGGGACCCCGCGCGATGCCGTCGTCATGGGACTGGATCACTCCGGGCGGTGCCGCGAGGGTGGGGGAGGAGGGGACCGAGCCCGATCCCCGCTTCACGTTCGCGAACGAGCGGACCTTCCTCGCCTGGAGCCGCACCGCGCTCGCGCTCGTCGTGGCCGGGCTGGGCATCGTCCAGTTGCTGCCGCCCTTCCCGGGCGTTCCCTTCGGGCGGCACCTGCTCGGCGTCCCGCTGATCGTCCTCGGGGCGGTGCTCGCGGTCGTCGCCTACGCCGAGTGGATCCGCAACCAGCGCGCCCTGCGCCTCAGCCGCCCGTTGCCGCACTCGGTCCTGCCATGGCTGCTCGCCGTCATGATCACGGGCATGGCGGTCATCTCGGCCATCGTCTTGCTGCTGTCCGCGACCAGGTGAGCGGTGATGCAGGTGGCGGTGATCAGGTGACGCGGCCCGGCATGGACGACGCCGACGACCTGGAGCAGCGTGACCCGGGCCTGGCGATGGAGCGGACCTCGCTGGCCTGGACCCGGACGGCGATCTCGTTCGCGGCCCTCGGCGGCGCGGTCCTGAAGGTCAGCGTCGCCCCGGGGCTGGTCATCTTGCTCATCGCCCCGTTCGTCTGGCGGCTCGGCCGGCTCCGCAAGGGGGGGCCGGTGCGGCTCTGGCTGATCACGGTCTCGATCGTCGGCGTCTCGCTGCTGGCGCTGCTGGTCGCCCTGATCGGCCACGGCGCCGCGCTGCGTCCCTGATGCCGTGACCCCGGGTGGGGCGGCCGTCCGCTCATGGGAAGATAGTCCGTTATGGCCGAGCTGACCTTTTTCACGGGCGCGATGGACAGCGGGAAGAGCACCCTCGCCTTGCAGACCAACCACAACCGGCAAGCCCGGGGGCTCGCCGGCCGGCTCTTCACCGCGCACGACCGGGCGGGGGCCGCGATGGTGTCCTCCCGGCTGGGGCTGACCCACGACGCGATCGAGGTCTCGCCGGCCTTCGACTTCTGGCGCTATGTCGTTGACGAGCTCAGCCACGGCGCGCGGATCGACTACTTCGTCTGCGACGAGGCGCAGTTCTACACGGCCGGGCAGGTCGACGCGCTCGCCAGGATCGTGGACGAGCTGGAGGTCGACGTGTTCTGCTTCGGCATCCTGACCGACTTCCGCACGAGGCTGTTCCCGGGCTCGGCGCGGCTGGTCGAGCTGGCCGACAGCACGCAGGTCCTGCAGGTCGAGGCGCTGTGCTGGTGCGGCAAGCGCGCCACCCACAACGCCCGCGTCGCGGACGGGATCATGGTCACCGAGGGCGAGGTGCTCGTCGTGGGCGACACCGACGAGCCGGCCCCCGAGGCCGAGCGGCAGGTGTCGTATGAGGTCCTGTGCCGGCAGCACCACCGCCGGGGCCTCACGTCCGGCCGGGCGCGCGCCATGTCGCGCAGCCCCGAGCCGCTTCCCTTCGGCCAGCCCGCACGCGAGGGCGCGCAGTCCTGATGGGCATGGGGGGGACTGGGCCGGCGGATGTCGTTACGCTGCAGGGATGAGTCCAGCTTTCAGCACCGCGACACTCGCCGGAGCGCCCGAGGTCACCGCGCCGGACGGGTCGGCGGTGCGGCCGCTGTGCGTGCTGCCCGGCGCCGCCAGCTTCGCGCACTTCGAGCTGGCCCCGGCGCAGGTCTCGCAGGCCGTCTCGCACGCCACCGTGCAGGAGATCTGGTACGTCATCGCGGGCGCGGGCCAGATGTGGCGGGCCGGCGGCGGCGCCGAGTCGGTCGACGACCTGGCCCCGGGCACCTGCCTGACGATCCCGCTGGGCACGTCCTTCCAGTTCCGCGCGGGCGACGCGGGCCTGCGGGTGGTCGCGGTCACCGTCCCGCCCTGGCCCGACGACCCAGCCGAGGCGCGCCCGGAGCGCGGTCCCTGGTAATTGCTGCGGTGCCGCCCGCCCTGAGCAGCAGGGCGTGCCGGGTCCGGGCAGGGACCTTGGAGCAGGGCGGCGGCCACCAGGGTGCTCGCGCTGGCATGCGTGTTGCTGGTACGGCCTGGTGGCGCCGTCAAGTCATGCCCGCTGACCGCCCGGATCCGTGGTCAGTCGCTCCTTGCGGACAATGTCGGTCACGAGCAGGGTGCAGTCATAATCACAGCCCGCCCAGCCTCCCGGCCATGAGCATTCGCATGTGACAATCCATGGATCTATGGGAAGTTCATGTTTGGCATTGTTCGGTGCGTGACGGCAAGCGCGGCACACGGCCTCACATTCGCGCTCGAACGCAGCTTTTTCTTTTACTGACAGGTACTGACCACGTGCGTATGAAGTGAAGCCCACGCAGCCCCGCTTAGCCATAGCCCCCTGCCAGAGGAACCGTTGTGTGCGCACGGGACCCATCGTAGACTACTGGTCGCGAGTACCGGAAGATTCAAAATCGCTAGGGGGCGCGGGTGGCGGCTGCCGATGATAGAGCTCAACAAGGCGCCGAGCCTGAGACAGGGCATCCCCCGACCCGCAGCCTCGCCCAGCTGGAGAGCTCCCAGGCGGCCATACGAGACACCACCAAGTGGCTTATCGCCGCGGCGGCGGCCGTCGCCGCCGTCCTGGTCGCCGGGCTGCAACTGAAGGACGTGCCGCACGGCACTAAGGCCACCGCGATGGCCTTGCTCGGGGTCGCCGCCGCACTGGTGGCCGTGGCGTTCATCCTTGCTCACGCCGCTGGCGTCCTGAGAGCTGGATATACCACATTCGGCGGCATTCTCGAATTGGACGCTAAGAAAAGCTACACAGACGGCCAGGACAAGGCAGAGTGGCTGACGGAGCGCATAAAAGAGGTAAGACGGCCGCGAGGAACCCCGCCTGCCGAAGCCCCGGCCATCGACCCTCCCGGCATGCTGTGGCGGCTGTTCCTGCCAGCGTGGCGGCTGTACCTGCCAGTTCTGCGCTTGTGTTCTCCTGTTGTCATCCCGGTGCTGAGCAGGGCCCGGAAGCGGGCACTTCGCCGCGCGCGGGACGAAGGCGTCCGGATCCGCGACCTGATTAACCACCTGAATCAAGACAGCTTTTACTTCACTCAGGGCCTGGCCAAAGATACTCAGGACCTGAACCAGGCACTGCGGGAGACCGACGAGGATATCCTCCGCCTTCGCGGAGGACTGATCAGCGGCCCGCCTCCGGCTGGAGGCCCGGTTCACCCCGGCGAAAGCCGGGCGTCCGCGCAAGCGCAACTCGCGGAGGCGGAGTGGCGGCAGGAGCGCCTGGAAAGCGCCATGAACGTCCTGATCGCATTCGCCAACCAGATGCTGCTGGAGCAAAGGTTCCGGAAGCTGCTGTCCACCATTTTCTACGGCGGAGCCGTCATCGTCATTGGCGTTGGCGCCTTCGTGGTGGCCCCTAAGCTGGGAACCCCGCAGGCGCTTTCGGTGACCCAGCCGATTCAGGTCACCATCAGGGTGATCAAGGGCCTGGGCCCGTCCTGCAAGCCGGGCACCCTGCTGCAAGGCGTCGCGGTGGGCGGCACATGGGACAAGCCGGTGGTCGTGACCGAGGAGAAAGACGGCTGCCCTGCCAAGGAAATGACATTGGATGATGGTCAGGCCGTGGCCGTTCCAGTGCTGGGGCCCTCCCCGTCCGCCAGTGCGACGCCTTCGCCGTAGAGATTGCCGGGCCTACCGGTCAGCTATCAGCCTTGTGACCCCAGCTGCGGTCGTGGCAGCCGACTGGCTGGCCGGGAGTGCCAGCGCGGCCTGCATCGCAGTGACCGCAGCATCGAGCGCGACCCGGGCGGTCAGTGCACTAGTGTGCGCACGGTCGGTCTCGCCCAGGGCGATGCAGTCAAACGCCACCTGTGCGTCGTGAATGGCTGCCTCGCGCTCCCTCGCTGCTTCACGAAAAAGCGAGCTATCGCCTTCGCCGTCCGGAAACATCATCAGGCTCCCTTCCATGGCTACTGGGTCACAGCCCCGGGACTCTACCCACCGACGTCATGGTCATGTCCCAAGCAGCACATTAGCTTCAGCCGGCTGTCCGTGACGTTACCCGGTGGAGGCGATCTCCCGGAGCTGGGCCAGGGCGTCCTTGGCGATCTGCTGGAATCGTTCCTGGTCCGGGTCTTTGACCCATTGCTCGAAGGTGAGCTGCATGACGATGACGGCGATGCGGGCGGCGAGGGTGGCGGCGGTGTCGCCGAGCCCCCGGGCGCGCAGCGCCGCCGTCATGGCGGCGGCCATGGAGGCGGCCTTGATCAGCTCGCGTTCCTGCAGCTCGGGGCTGGAGGCGATGATCCGGTGCCGCAGGCCGGCGAACTCACGAACCTCCTCGAACCGCCCGGCGGCGGCGTCCAGCGCGGCGCCGACCAGCGCCAGGGCCGAGGCGGACGCGGGGGCAGCCTCGATGGCGGCCACCATCTGCTGCTCAAGGAGCTCTGAGCCCCAGAAGAGCACCTCGCGCTTGTCGGGGAAGTAGCGGAAGAACGTCCGCTTGGTGAGCCCGGCGCGCTCGGCGATCTCCGCGA
>Ga0210389_10004819_pt1 | contig 10465 bp, 8 predicted proteins | sample IncBWH28OmetaG_FD_160127 | JGI IMG/M metagenome (GOLD analysis project Ga0210389, IMG submission 160127) | Forest soil microbial communities from Barre Woods Harvard Forest LTER site, Petersham, Massachusetts, United States - Inc-BW-H-28-O ...
TTGTCCCGGCGGGGCAGCACCACTCCCGAGAGCGGGACAATTTTGTTCATCTTTAGTGCTGACGCGATACGCTCGGCCGCCTCGTGCGCCAGCTTCTTTTGGTTCGCCGCGCGTGTGTAGGTCGATACTTGTCTGCGACTCTTCCAACCAAACAACGCCATAAGCTGCTCGTCACTCGCACCCAAGTCAGCGGCAATAGTAGCGCCGGCTTTCCGCAAGCCACTCGCGCGCGATTTCGTCCGCTAGGCTCGTGACCTCCACGGCGGCGCCAAGATTCTCGGGTGAAACATAGGCCGCGCCTTCGTCATCGAAGTTCAGGTAAAGCCCGCTCGCGTCCAGAAATAGCAGCTCACCTCGCCATTCGTATGTAACCTGGACGAACTTCTGACGTGTCCTCGCTAGCTGGGGTACGGCCAGTGTTTCTTCGATGACGCCTGATCGCAAGCGTCTCAATCCCTCGCCGACAATCACATAAAACCGTAATTTCATGGGGAGTTCTTCTTCACTCGATTTCCGAGTATAAACGGCGCAGCGCAGCTTGCGGGCAGTCGGCCGCGTTCCGGCCTCCAGCGCCCCTAACGTTCCGGCGTGGCCCTTCGGAGGTCGGCTGCGGCGCGCTGTGCGACATTCAAGCATGGTCATTTCCGCCCCTGAGCAGTGTTCTTGAGGCCGAAGAAGACCCAGCCATTCCACCTGGTCCCGCTAATCTCCCGGGCAACCGACGAAAGGGATTTGTAGGGCCGGCCAAGGTATTCAAAATCGTTCGTTCGAACCGTCACACAGTGTTCAACGCCCTGCCATTCGCGGATCAGCTTGGTTCCTACGATTGGCCGCAAGCTCGGCTTGGTTTTCCGCTCGACGGGGTCAAGGTTGGCGTATTGCTTGGACATGGCCGTCAGCCGCTCCAAGGTCTAGCGGCTCAGCCCGCCATAGGCCAATTCCTGGATGCGGTAAGCGAGCCGGCTTTCCAGAAAGCGACGGTTATAGGCGGGCGGATCGGTGTCAAACAGCTCGCGCCAGCGGGCCTTTAGGGTGCGCGTGAATACTCTTGCTCCAACAGCTCGGCCGCGCAGTCATAGGTGCCCTGCTTCAGCCAGTCCCCGCGTCCTTTATGGAATTTCCTACGATCCGCACCCAGCTCGTGTTTCGATAGGATTTTAAGCACGCGATCGTCGCTTTTGTGGTTGGCGCGTATCGAATGCACACTCTCGACCGCCTCCCAACGCTCTCGCTTGGCATAATCCTTCTTAAAGCGAGCTAATCGGTTTGGACGTCCTCGTCCCATTCCCTTCTCTCGCTTCAAGAGTTCGATAAGCAGGGCAGCGGCTTTTTCGACCAGCCAAGTGGGCGGGCAAATTTGGTGAGTTTTGCAGTAGTACATCGCCCGCGCGACTGCGACACCTTCGTGTTCGGTCAGCTTGGCGAAGCTTTCGAGATAGATCTCATCGAAAGCGTCATATTCACAGCGACGTTTCATGTGGCCCCGCGATCATCCCAAGAAATTCCGGTCTCTGATTCGGAAAGAATAGCAGCAATGATCTCTGAAGAAACTTGATCGCCAAAATCAGTTCGAATTGTCCAACGTGAAACACGCCGCGTTGAAGGCGAAATCGACTCCCCGGACATCAAAATCAATCGCGGTGATCGCTGCGGAACAATGATCACAATTTTCGAGCCGCGCTTCTCGTGAGAAATTGAAGCGTACGCGCTGGTCGGTTAACGGCGGCGGCACGTATAGATATGCTTACCGTGGGATGCAGCCAAAGCGAGCCCGGCCTTTAGCGTGAGGGTGGCTGCCGGCGAGATGGACAATCGTCGCAAGTAGACGCGACCCGCACGCGCGCCATCAGCAGTGCGGGGTCCGAAAGCGACGGCCTGGCTCCGCCGAGCATGATTGCTGAGGGCATGGGAAGCGTCTCGATGCGAAAGCGTCGGGATTGCTCGCCTATGTCCTCCGCTCGAACCTTCACCACCGAGCATGGAGGTTAGGGACCAAACTATATCAGTTTGAGCACCTGAGGATTGCACAGAGCACTTCAGCAAAGCGATTGATCGCACCTGCTTGAGGGGATGGGGGGTGGGCGCTTCCTCCGGGTCACGCATCGCCGCTACCGGCCCCACTGACATTGACAGGTTTTTTTCTGCTCGGCGCGCATTTTGGGCGGTAGCCAGCTGATTTTTTCGCGGCATCCAATTTGGAGATCAAGAAAATCTTCGTTGCATCGGATACTTACGAAGCTGACCTAGCTGACGCTGCGTTGGCCGCAATGAGCAACCGAGTATTTATTTTCAGGAAGCTCACAGCCTCGCCTGAAAACGTGTCGCGAAATTCGGGGGAGGGTGGACGGAGGTCCGCTTTGGGGTGTGAAGCCGGCAACGATCGTAGAGCGCGTGGACGTCGACCCCAAGCGGTCATTCGAGGTGCCCTAGGGGGATTGGCCGCAAATTCAATCCGATGGCTAAGGCCTTCCAAGCCGCTCCCCCGAGAACCGGGCTCGGCACAGACGTACCTCGCCACGCAGCGCTCGAATGCCGGCATTTGCTCGGACAAATACGCATTTAGGTCGCGAGGCCAGTCAAATCACGATCAGCCGCCCGAAACTTGGAAGGCTCGCCCCCCGAAAACGCCAACTGAAGACTTCAGGTAAGTGCTGGGAAGGTAAGTCGCGCCTCAAAGCCACCGCGCCGACCGATCGCAGGGGATAGGAGCGTTAGGCTGCCCCCGATCTGCTTCATGACGCTGTCGACAATAGCGAGCCCAAGGCCGCCACCCGCGCCGACCGCGCATCCACGGACAAAGGGCTTCTTCAGAGTTTCGAGGGTCTCTGATGGAATGACGGCGCCGCCGTTGAGCAGGCGGATCTGCCGGTCGCGATCGATGACGATCTCGATCGGCTCATCGGGATCGCCATAACGCACGGCGTTCTCGATCAGGTTGCGCAGCGTGATGCCGAGAACGTCCAATTCCCCCTGCACGACAAATTCGTCTGGACATTCGGCGGCGACGACGAGCCTGTCGCCCACGTCCTCGCGTCGGCGAAACTCATCGACCAAGACTTGTAAGACGGTCAATAGATCAACGCGTTCGCGCAGCATTCCGGCGCCTGCTCCGGCCCGGGACAGTTGGAGCAATTTTTCGGCGAGGCTGCTGAGCCCTTTTATCTGGTTGACGATACGCGTCGCGCGCTCTGCGTGCTGCGTGCCAGCGAGCTGTGCCGATAGCAGTTGCATCTGCGCCAGCACGGCTGCAATCGGGGTCCGTAACTCGTGCGCGCTGTTCGCTGCGAATTGGCGTTCGGTCGCCAAGGCACGCTCCAGCCGCTCCAGGAGCCGGTTCACTGCCGCTTGAATCGGAGCGAGCTCGGTCGGCAGGCCCATGTCGGGGATCAGTGATAGATTGGAGCCGTCGCGATGACCTATCTCCCGGCGAAGCTGGTCCAAGGAGTTCATACTTCGAAATACCGCCCAACGGATCAAAAACCAGGACAACGGCAAGAAAAGCAGCAGCGGTCCGACCGTGAGCCCGACGGCTCGCCAAAGCGCCTCGGAGCGGTGCATCGCAGGCTCGGCAACTTCAATAAAGTAGCCGTCAGCAGCCGCGGGCTGAGTATAGACCCGGTACCGCGGGATATCGTGAAATCCAGTCTGGCGCGGGACCTGAAACGGTGTCTCTGGCGCGTTTTCCGAGCGCATGGCGATTTCGCCAGTCGGACCGATGATCTGATAGGCCAAAGCTTTGGGATCCGCTGTCGCGACCAATTGTCGAACCATCTGCTGCATGGCCCGCGGCTGCTGCACGGCTTCATAGGTGGCTGGCAGCAGCCGCTGCGCCACTTCCTCGATCGCATTATCAAGCCTTTCATTGATCTCGAATACCGTGAGCATGCCTGCAGTCACGCTGCCCAGCAGCCACAGTCCTGCCATCGACGAGCACAACAGCCAAATCAACCGTGAAACCAAACTCCTGCCTGCCACGACTTAGTCTCCCAAGCGATAACCGAGACCGCGCATCGTGCGGATAAAATCTCGCCCGAGCTTGCGGCGAATGCGGCTGACGTAAACCTCGATTGTGTTGCTCTCGATCTCGTCGCCGAACGCGTACAGCGCATCCTCGATTTGCTCTTTTGACACCGTCGATTGCCGTCGTCGCCCGAGCACTTCAATCACGGCCCACTCTCGCGCGCTCAACTCGACTGGCCGCCCCTCCATTCGTGCGACTTTCGCCCCCCACTCCAGCTCTACCGGACCGACCCGAAGGACCGGCAATGATTTGCCGAAATACCGGCGGCTGACGGCCTCCAAACGTGCATTTACTTCGTCGAGGTCGAAGGGCTTGACGATGTAATCGTCCGCGCCTGCTTTCAACCCCTCGATCCGGTCACTGACGAGGTCGCGCGCGGTGAGGATGACGACTGGCAGCGCATCACCGCGGCGGCGAAGTTTGCGCAGGAAATCCAGGCCGCGCCCATCGGGCAGATGCAGATCAAGCAGCAGGGCGTCATAAGAGACCGTACGCACCGCATGCTCCGCTGGCTCCAGCCGTTCGAACCAGTCAACGGCGTGCCCCGCCGCGCGGATATGCTCCTGCACAGCCGATCCAAGATGCGGCTCGTCCTCAATCAGCAAGACTCGCATGGTCCGCTCATGATCCTCATGAAAGGTAGTTGAAGGAGAAAGCTGAAGCCAACCTGAACGTCACGGAGATAGTCTTCAGGTCCACGTCAGAATAGCCCGCTAACGATCCCGGCCAACGGTTTTCATCGGAGCGGGAAATGATTCATACCAGCCTATCACGCACAGCTCACGCTTTCGCGATCAATGGGTCGGAGGCCGGTCATGGCCTGTGGCCTCTTCGTCGGGCATTGCCGCTTGCGAAGCGCCAATTGCTCCTCAGCGTCGCGGCAGTCGCCATCGCCTTAGCCGCGGGATTTGCGGCGGGTCGCTCGTTGCCATCCGCTTCGATCGCGGTGCCCGTGAGCGCGCCGGCGGCAGTTGCCGCCGATCCGGAGCTGCCCGCCACAATTACTCTCTCCGAGCCGAAGCTCGCGAACCTGCAATTGCAGATCGGGCAGGCGAAGTCCGGTCCGCTGGTTCGTGCCGTGTCGGCGACGGGCAGCGTCGGCTACGATCAGCTCCATGTTGCCCGCATCAGGCCTGTGGCGCGCGGCCGGATCGAAGCGCTCGATGTTAACGCCGGCGATCGGGTCGTAGCAGGTCAGCGGTTGGCGGTCCTCGACAATTTCGACCTCAGCGCCGCCCATAGCAGGGTTCTGGGTGCCGAGGCGGCGCTCAGTCAGGCACAAGCGCAACTCAGAGCAGCAAATGCTGCCTACGATCGCGCGACAAACCTTATTCGCACCGACCTCGTGACGCAGGCCGAGGTCGAGGCTCGGCGCGCCACCGTCGCTACCATGGAAGCCGATCTCCGCACCAAGCAAGCCGTGTTGCAGCAGTACCGGGAGGAAGAGGCGCGGCTCTTGCCGATGCGGGCCGCCACCGCAGACGCAAACCCCTCCAGCGATCAGCCAACGCTCGGCTCGCGGGGCGCCATTGTCGCGCCATTCGCCGGCGTGGTTGATTCGGTCTCTGTTGCGAAAGGGGAGATCGTCGATCCGGCGACGCCGATATTAACCGTGTCAGATCTCTCGACCGTTTGGGTCCAAGCCGACGTAGCGGAGAGGGATCTCGGTGCAGTCAAGGTGGGCGATGCAGTCGAGGTGAGAGTGAGTGCCTTTCCAAGTCGCGTTTTTGCCGGTCGTGTCACCTACATCCCCGACCAGATCGAGACGACGACGGGGATGGCCAAGGTGCGTTGCGAGATCCCTAACCCGGATGGCGCGCTGCGCGTCAATATGTTCGCCACTGTCACCATTCTCTCACCGCAGGGTGGCGACGCTGTCTTGGTGCCGAGCGAAAGCCTGCAGGAAGTCAACGGGCAGAGCGTCGTGTTCATTCCGACAGGAGATCGCCAGTTCGCCTGGCGCGCGATTCGCACCGGCCCGGTCGCAAACGGAAAGACACAGATCACGAGCGGGCTCGCGGCTGGCACCCCGGTCGTCGGCGAGGGCAGCTATTGGCTCAAGGCGGCTCTGATGCAGTCCACGATTCCGGACCAGGGCTAAGGGAGACATCACCGTGATCAACAGGATCGTCGATGCCGCCCTCGGCAACCGTATGCTCGTGCTCATCCTCATCGCCGGGCTTGTCGCAGCCGGTCTTTTGAGCATGCAACGCCTGCCGTTTGACGCCGACCCGGATATCTCGCCGCTGCAGGTGCTGGTGACGACCCAGGCACCGGGTTTGGCCTCGCCGGACGTGGAGCGTTCGATCACCTTGCCAATCGAGCTGGCCTTGCAGGGTCTGCCGGGCATGACGAGCTACCGCTCGATCTCGCGCTACGGGCTGTCCGTCATCTATGTGAAATTCGCCGGCGGCGGCGACATTCTGACCGACCGCACGCTGGTTGCGCAGCGGCTGAGCCAGACAGCGTTGCCAGCAGAGGCAGGAACGCCAAGGCTCGGGCCGCTGTCCGACGGCCTCTCCGAGATCTACCAGTTCAGGGTCGAGGGCAAGAACTACTCGCTCATGCAGTTGCGCTCGATGCTGGATTGGGAGGTCGCGCCGCAGCTCAAGCTGGTCCCGGGCATCACCGAGGTCAACGTCAACGGCGGCGAACTCAAGACCTACGAGGTCCGGGTGTCTGTGAACGCGTTGACGCACTTTGGCTTCTCGATTGAGGACATCTACAACGCGGTGGCGCAGAACAACCGTGCGGTTGGCGGCGCGACGCTCGCCCGCAACGGTGAGCAGGCGGTCGTCCGCGGCGAGGGGCTGCTGCAATCGATCGGCGACATCGGCAACATCGTGCTCCGTACCGGAGCCGGAGGAGCGCCGCTCTACATCAAGGACGTCGCAGAAGTTGTCGAGGCGCCGATGCCGCGGCTCGGCGCGGTGACGAGCCAGGGCGACGGGCAAGCGGTGGTTGGCGTCGCACTGATGACGCTGGGCGAGAATACGCGCGTGGTCGCCCAGCGGCTGGCCACCGCCGTGCAGCAGATCAACAAGACGCTGCCGCCTGGTGTCAGCATCGTTCCCTACTACAATCGCGCCGATCTGATCGATCGCGTCCTGCAGACGGTTGCCCACAACCTGGCCGAAGGCGCCTTCCTGGTCATTGTTGTTCTGTTGCTGTTGCTGGGCTATTTCCGCGCTGCCGTCATCGTGGCGCTGGCCATCCCGCTCTCGATGCTGGCCGCCGTCACTGCGATGTACTTCACCGGCCTTTCCGGCAACCTGATGAGCCTCGGTGCCATCGATTTCGGGCTCCTCGTCGACGGTGCGGTGGTGATGATCGAGAACATCGTGCGCCGTCGCGCGGAGGCGCCATCTCTTCCGGCCGAGCAGGTGGTGCGGGAGGCCGCGCACGACGTGGCGCGCCCGGTCGCCTTTGCGGTCGCGATCATCACTTTGATCTATCTGCCGATCCTCAGCCTGCAGGGCGTCGAGGGCAAGATGTTCCGCCCGATGGCGCTGACGGTGATGTTCGCGCTGGCCGCCTCGCTGGCGCTGACGCTCACGCTGATGCCGGTGCTCGCTTCCTTCTTCCTGCGCAGGCCGGTCGCCGAGCGGGACGGCCGCATCATCGGTGTGGCCCGGAGCGGTTACGCGCCAGCGCTCGCGAGGACGATGCGCCATCCCGCCATCACGATCTCGGTAGCGACAATTATGCTGGGCAGCGCGCTCGCGATCGGCTCAAACCTCGGCGCGGAGTTCCTGCCTCGCCTGGAGGAAGGCGCGCTAACCGTCACCACGACCAAGCTGCCCGGCATCTCGCTCGAATCCGCCATCGCCACGCAGACCATGGTGGAGAAGACGCTGAAGAAATTCCCCGAGGTGCAGAGCGTGACCACGCTCGGTGGCAGCTCGGAGATCCCGACCGACCCGATGGGGGTCGAGCAAAGCGACACCTTCATCATTCTCAAGCCAAAATCGGAATGGCGCACTGCGCAGACCGAGGCCGGGCTGATCGAAGCGTACAAGGAGGCACTGGATCAGAGCGTGCCAGGCATTACGCAAAGTTGGGCACAACCGATCGAGATGCGCATGGACGATCTCTTGCAGGGTGTGATGGCCGACCTCGCCGTCGTCATCCACGGGACCGACACGGCAGCACTCCACGACCTCGCCGACCAGGTTGCGCGCGTGGTCTCGGCCGTTCCCGGGGCGGCCGATGTGCAGGCAAAACAGACGGTCGGTCAGCCGTATCTCCGCGTCATCGTCGATCGCGGCGAGATCGCGCGACGCGGGTTCAATGCGACTCAGGTGCTCGACCTCGTCGAAGCGTTGGGCGGACGCACCGTCGGCACCATGAAGGATGGCGACGAGCGGTACAATATCCGCGTCCGGCTCGCTCCGCAGGACCGCGACAGCATCGACCATATCCGGGCGCTGCGCGTGAACAACGGCGCCGGCATTTCGGTTGCTCTCGGCGATCTGGCCGACATCCGCTGGGAACCCGGCCCAGCTCAGATCGAGCGCGAGGAAGGCAGGCGCGTCATCACGGTGCAGGCCAATGTGCGCGCGCGGCCGCTCGCCAGCTTCGTGACCGACGCGCAGCAGGCCGTCTCGGCCCAGGTCCATCTGCCGCCGGGTTATACGATCTCCTGGGGTGGAAGCTTCCAGGACCTGCAGCAGGGCATGGCGCGGCTGTCCGTTGTCGTGCCCGTGGCGCTCGCGGTCATCTTCGTATTGCTCTATCTGATGTTCGGCAGCGCACGGCTTGCGACGCTGATCTTTTTCAACGTGCCGTTTGCGGCGGTGGGCGGTGTGTTCGCTCTCGCGCTGCGCGGCATGCCGTTCAGCATCTCGGCTGCGGTCGGCTTCATCGCCCTGTTCGGTATCGCGATTCTGAACGGCGTCGTGATGGTGAGCTACATGGAGGAACGGCGCAAGGAGGGACTCGCCGCCGCTGCAGCGGCGTGGCAGGCGGCGATGACGCGGCTACGCCCGGTACTGATGACGGCGACCGTGGCCAGCCTCGGCTTCCTGCCGATGGCGCTCTCGACGAACTCGGGTGCAGAGGTCCAGCGCCCGCTGGCGACGGTCGTCATCGGAGGCCTGATAAGCGCGACGCTACTCACGTTGCTGGTGCTACCCGCGCTGTATCCATGGTTCTGCCATGTGCGCCGCTCCGTTAGCGTCGTCGCTGACCATACGTTCTATGCGCCGCGGCCGGCAGAGTGACGACCGTCTTGCCAGCCTTATCAGTCTGAATCCGCAGAACGCGATGGCCGTCCGCAGCACGTCCCCAACCCCCACACGAAGGAGAACCTAGCGCATGAGCACTCCCGACATTGGTCTGGCCAACTGGTTCCTGCAACGAGCGTTGCGTACCCCTGAGCGCACTGCGTTGGCATTCGAAGGCCAGACCTGGAGCTATGCGCAAATGCAGCAGCGCATCGAACAACTCGCCGGCCGGTTGCACGGGCTCGGGGTAAAAATGGGCGATCGCGTGGTTTTCATCGGCCTGAACCAGCCCATGTTCCTGTTCGCACTCTTCGCGAGCGCCCGCCTCGGTGCGATCTTCGTGCCGCTGAACTTCCGTCTAACGGCTGTCCGTCACAGTTTTTTTCAGTTCGGCGGCAATTTTGGACGCAAATTGATCGAGTTTTTTCCGGCATTCAACTTGGATCACAAGAAAACCTCGCTGTCTCGGATACTGCGCCAGCCGCTATCGGCAGCCGGGTATTTATTTTCAGTGAGCTCACAGGCTCGCCTGGAAAGTGTCGCGAAATTCCGGAGGGGGTAGTCGGAAGGTCCGCTTTTGGGTGCGACGGACAAAGATCATAGAGAGCATGGACGTCCGCTAGCCCTTAGCCGACTTGTTCGGCTGCACCCGCGACGTCCGTTGCTGGGGGTGAAACGGACATCCAAAAGCCACGTCGCCATGTCGGCCTTAGACCCTTAGGCGACGTCACGGGCGCCAAGCGGCTGGCGGACGCGCTATGTTTCGCAACTATTGTTTGGGACTCCGGAAATTGCCGACTTGTCGACGATTTTGCATTCTTGGCTATGGCTATCTCGCAGACCTGATGCCTTGGAATCGCACACCAAACCGCCACGTGGATCACAGCCTTGGAACACATCGTCGCTTTCCTCATGGTGAGAGCGTGCCGTTGCTGCCGTGGCTGAAAGTGATTATCCGGTTTGCGGGTATCGCGGCCTTCGCGGTTTTGATTTCCTGCGCAGCAAGGGCGGACGAGCCAGACAAGAGCGGCTATACGCTTTTCGATCCGACGCCGGATGACTTGATGCGAAAATTTGCGCCCGACCGGCCCTGGAAGGGGTTCTCGGTGCGGACCATCGATGCGGGGCACTTCGAAATTGAGACGGACCTCGTCAACTACACCTATGCGAATTATCTCGGCCTCACCACGCACACTATTCAGGCGTTCGACCCGACCTT
>Ga0210389_10004821_pt1 | contig 10462 bp, 9 predicted proteins | sample IncBWH28OmetaG_FD_160127 | JGI IMG/M metagenome (GOLD analysis project Ga0210389, IMG submission 160127) | Forest soil microbial communities from Barre Woods Harvard Forest LTER site, Petersham, Massachusetts, United States - Inc-BW-H-28-O ...
AAACGGCTGCCGATCCGATCCCAGTCGAATTTCTCATGCATTCGCTGTCGAACGCGATGCCGGATGACGCGACTCTGATCGAGGAAGTGCCCTCGCATCGTCCGGCGATGCAAAAGTTCATGCCGATGCGCGGGCAGGACAGTTTCTACACCATGGCCAGCGGCGGACTCGGCTACAGCCTGCCCGCTGCGGTCGGCATGGCACTCGGCCGTGACCAGCGCCGCACCGTCTGCCTGATCGGCGATGGCTCGGCGATGTATTCGATCCAGGCGCTTTGGACGGCGGCGCAGAGGAAGCTGCCGCTGACAGTCGTCGTGATCAACAATGCCGGCTACGGCGCGATGCGCTCGTTCAGCCAGGTGATGCAGGTGCGCGATGTGCCCGGACTTGACCTGCCCGGCATCGATTTCGTGAAGATTGCCGAAGGCATGGGCTGCGATGCAGTACGGGTCACGAAATCGTCCGAACTGGCGGGCGCGTTGAGACGGGCGCTGACGCACCAGAGCGTCAGCCTGGTGGAGGTGATGGTCGATTCCGCCGTGCCAATGCTGTACGCACAGAAGAGTTGACGACGGTCACGACGCGAGAAAGCCACCGTCGGTCGCCAGCACATGGCCGACTACATAGGAAGCCGCGTCCGACAACAGCCAGACCACGGCTTCCGCCACCTCCTCGGGCTTTCCCATCCGCTTCAGCGGCAGTCCCGCTGCGACACTTGCCATGTCGCCGACGCCTGAACGCAGCATCATGTCGGTGACCACGCGGCCGGGCGCGACGGCGTTGATGCTGACGCCGCGCGGGGCGGCTTCCATTGCCGCCGAACGAACCAGCGAGATCACCGCCGCCTTCGAGGCCGAATACAGCGAAAGGCCGACATTTGGATTGCGGACGCCGCTCACAGAGGCGTTGACGACAATGCGGCCCTGCCCGCGCGCGAACATCGCCGGCAATTGATGACGCAGGCAGTAGAACACCGAGCGCACATTGCCGTCGAACACCTCGTCATAGACGGCCTTTTCCTGCGCTTCCAGCGGCGCGCGCCGCTCCTGCACCCCGGCATTATTGAAGACGGCATCCAGGCGGCCATGACGGTCGAGCGCGGTCCCAACGAGTCGCTCGACCTCGTCCTCGCACGTTACATCGGTCCGGATCGCCAGCGCCTGCGCACCGCGGGCCCGACATTCGGCCGCGGCGCTCTCGATCTCGCCCTCGCGTCGGCCGGCTATCAGCACCGCGGCCGCGCCTTCTTCGGCCATCCTGAACGCGGCAGCGCGGCCAATGCCGCTGCCGCCCCCTGTCACGAGGCAGACCTTCCCGTTCATCCGGCCCGCTGGAGCAGCGGGGACAGCATCGATCGGAAGAGCCTCACTCATCGTACAGCATCCGGAAAAGCGCCGGCGCCATTGCCGGCCATATAGTTGTATGGTACAACTATATGGCCGGAGTCAATATGGTTGCCCAGGACCTTGATCTGATCGACGATATTCGTGCCGCCTCGCGGCTGATGGTGCGCGAGCTCGGCTTCATGGAGACAACGGTCGCGGCAACCGATTATCCGCCGTCGGCGGTGCATACGATCCTGGAGATCGGCATTCGCGGGCCGATGACATCTGGACAAATTGCCGGCGTCCTGCATCTGGAGAAGTCGAGCGTGAGCCGCCTGGTACGTAAGCTGATTGAAAGCGGCGAACTGAGGGAGATGTCGGATGCCGAGGACGGACGCGTCAAACCGCTGACCCTGACGGCCAAGGGCCGGCGCGCGCTTTCCGCATTGCACGATTTCGGCCGCCGCCAGGTTTCCGGTGCGTTGAGCCAGCTCTCGGAGAGCGAGCGTAACGCGGTGCGTGAGGGGCTAGCGCTCTACGCCCGCGCGCTGAAGGCCGACCGCGCGAACGAAATGAGGCTGCAGGACGCTTCGTAGCGCGCCTCTCTATTTCCCGAATTCCTCGCGCATCTTCGCCTGGATCTTCGCCATCCCGGCAATCCAGCGGTCGTAATTCTCGGTCTTCTTGCGCATGTAGCCGAGCACTTGCGGGTGCGGCAGAATCACGAAGGTCTCCTGCTCGATGCCGGCGAGCGCGTCTTTCGCCACCTGCTCCGGCGCGAGGTCGCCGTCGCCGGATTGCGGGCCCTTGGGGATCGAGCGCAGCATGTTGGTATCGACGCCTTGCGGACAGAGGATCGAGACCTTGATGCCGTCGGCGCGGTGCGAGATCGCCAGATTCTCGGCAAAGCCGACCGCGGCATGTTTCGTCGTCGAATAAGCGGGGCTGCCGACCTGCGACAACAGACCCGCCGCGGAAATCGTGTTGAGGAAATAGCCGCCGCCGCGCGCCTTATATCTGGGAACAAGATGGCGAGCGGCATAGACATGGGCCATCACATGGATCGCCCAGCTCCGTTGCCAAGGCTCGTCCGAGGTGCCGCCGGCATTCACCGACAAAGGATCGAAGCCGCCGCCGATGCCGGCATTGGAGCAGAACAGCGCGATCGGGCCGAACTGCCGTTCGGTCTCCTCGATCACATGCAGGATGTCTTTCTCCTTGGCGACGTCGCACTGGAACGCTGCGCCATGCACCGTGGCTGCCACGGTACGCGCATTGTTGCCGTCGAGATCGACCACCACGAGCTTGGCGGCACCGGCGCGATGAAACGCCTCGCACAACGCCTTGCCGATACCGTTGGCGCCGCCGGTGACGACCACCACCTTGCCGGTCACCTGCATCGTCACCTCCCGATTTTGTTTGTTGTCAGGTCAGGACGAGGTCCATCACCGCAGTGTAGTGGCAGGCCGCGCCCAACAGCACGAAACAATGCCAGATCACGTTCTGGAAACGCAACCGCCGCCAGGAGTGAAAAATCACGCCGAGGCTATAGAGCGCCCCGCCGGCGAGCACCAGCCACAGCGCCGGCTTCGGCAGCGTGCCAACCACGGAATGATAGAGGATCATGCCGCTCCAGCCGAGCGCGAGATAGAGCCCGACCGCGAGCTTGTCGAAGCGGCCCGGCCAACCGAGCTTGAGCACGATGCCGAAAATTGCAACGCACCAGACGCCGATCAACAGCGCCAGCGCCATCACGCTGTCCCTGAGTTCTATGATGAACGGCGTATAGGTCGCAGCGATCAGCAGATAGATCGCTGAGTGATCGAACCGTCGCAGCACCCATTTGGTGCGCGACACCGGCCAGAGATTATAAGTTGCCGACAGCACCAGCATCGACAACAGGCCGGCGACATAGATCGAGACGGCGACGATGTCGAGCGTCGAGGCATAGACCGCGGTCAGCACCACCAGCACGGTTGCGGCAACGAGGCCGCAGAGAATGCCGACGGCATGCACGACGCCGTCGGCGATGATCTCGACACGGTCGTAGTTCCAGCGGATCGCGTCGGTCGCGGCGTTGATCGAGGTCGAGGCAAGCTGCTTCAACTGGAAGATCGTCATGGAACACCTGCAAACGGTTTGCACACAGGATTAAGGCACTGATATCACCGGGTCAACGCGGCGTTCGGCCTCCCTCTGGGCGGCAATCGCGTCCGAAATGTGAAGCTTGATTTTAGCCCGCCAATCGCCACTTTTGGAAGCAATTCGCCTGCCGATTGGCTCCCGCAGTTCTTGCCCGCAAGTCTTACCCGCAAGTCTTACCCGCAAGTCTTGCCCATAACGTTTGCTCCAGAGATAGATGGCGCCCAGTTTTTCCGAAATTATCGAAGAGGCGCGCCAGTCGGCGCGGGCGCTGCTCGACTATGGCGAGAGCTTTTTCAACCCCACGGTGCGGCTCGGCGTCACCGGCCTGTCGCGCGCCGGCAAGACGGTGTTCATTACCGCGCTGATCCACGGACTGACCCGCGGCGGGCGCTTTCCGGTGTTCGAGTCGTTCGCCTCGGGCCGGATCGCGCGGGCGCAGCTTGCGCCACAGCCGGACGATGCTGTGCCGCGTTTCAATTATGAGGATCACCTGCGTACCCTGATCGAGGAACGGAGCTGGCCGAACTCGACCGTCGACATCTCAGAGCTGCGGCTCGTGATCGGCTACCAGCGCCACAATGGCGCCGACCGCCAGCTGACGCTCGACATCGTCGACTATCCCGGCGAATGGCTGCTGGACTTGCCCCTGCTCAACAAGAGTTACGAGCAATGGTCGGCGGAGAGCCTTTCGCTGTCGCGGGAATCACCGCGGGCGCATCTTGCCGCCGCCTGGCACGCGCAGCTCGCGACGTTGAACGCGACGGCCAAGGAAGATGAGCAGGCGACGCTGGCCTCCGCAAAGCTGTTCACCGAATATTTGCGGGCCTGCCGCGACGAGCGCTTCGCCATGAGCCTGCTGCCGCCCGGCCGCTTCCTGATGCCAGGCAATCTCGCGGGTTCGCCGGCGCTGACCTTTGCGCCGCTGGATGTACCGGCCGACGGCACCGCACCAGAAGGTTCGCTCTGGGCGATGATGGTGCGACGCTATGAGGCCTATAAGGACGTCGTGGTGCGACCGTTCTTCCGCGACCATTTCGCCCGCCTCGACCGCCAGATCGTGCTGGTCGATGCGCTCGCCGCCTTCAATTCCGGCCCCGAGGCGCTGCATGACCTCGAGGCCGCACTGGCCGGGATTCTCGATTGCTTCCGGATCGGCCGCGGCACGATCCTGTCCACCCTGTTCCGGCCGCGGATTGACCGCATCCTGTTTGCGGCCACCAAGGCCGACCATCTGCACCATCTGAGCCATGACCGGCTGGAGGCCGTGCTGCGCCGCGCCGTCACCGGTGCGGTAGCGCGGGCGGAAGCAACCGGCGCCGAGATCGACGTGGTCGCGCTCGCGGCCGTGCGCGCCACCCGGGAAGCAACGGTGGCGCGGGGTCGCGACAAGCTGCCGTCGATCCTCGGCACGCCCGCACCCGGCGAGAGTGCTGGCGGCGAGATTTTCGACGGGAATACCGAAGTCGCAACCTTTCCCGGCGACCTGCCTGATGACCCCGAGGCGCTGTTCAACGGCGAGGCGTTTCGCGGCCTGTCCTCGACGGCAGCCGAGAAAGCCGACTTCCGTTTCCTGCGCTTCCGCCCGCCCCAGCTCGAGCGCGATAGCAGCGGCGAGCCCGCGCTGCCGCACATCCGCCTTGACCGGGCGCTGCAGTTCCTGATCGGAGACCGGCTGCAATGAACGATCGATCGAAACAGCGGCGTCCCGCGACGTTCCGGCTCGACGATGCCAATGTCGTCGTGGTGGACTCGGATGAGGCGGGCAAGCCCGCGCGCGGCACCGTGCAGATCACGCCGGAGCCCGATCCCGCGCAATTGCCGGTGCCGATCGAGCCGCCCAGCCCGCCTCGCCGCGCCTTCGGCTGGGGCACGGTGTTCTGGACCGGCCTTGCCGGCATGGTGCTGCTCGGCCTTGGGCTTGGCGTCACGCATCTGATTGAGGATTTATTTGCGCGCAGCGAAACCCTCGGCTTTGTCGGCATCTTCTTCACCTTTGCCGCCGCCTTCGCGCTCGGCGTCATCACGCTGCGCGAGCTGCTGGCGCTGGTGCGGCTTGCGACCATCGAGAAGCTGCACGCGCGCGCGGCCGCCGTGCTGCTCAGCGACGACCGCGACGAGAGCCGCGCCATCGTGAAGGACCTCGTCAAGATCGCCCACCAGAACCCGCAGCTTGCGCGCGCCCGCACGATGCTGTCCGACCACACCGGCGACATCATCGACGGCGCCGACATGATCAAGCTCGCCGAGCGCGAATTGATGACGCCGCTGGACGCGGAAGCACGCCGCCTGGTCTCGTCTGCCGCGCAGCGTGTCTCGATCGTCACCGCGATTAGCCCGCGCGCGGCGGTCGACATGATCTTCGTGTTCGTGGCAGCACTCCGGCTGATCCGCCAATTGGCGCGGCTCTATGGCGGGCGGCCCGGCGCGCTCGGCATGGTCCGCCTGCTCCGCCATGTCATCGCGCATCTTGCGATCACCGGCGGCATGGCCGCGAGCGACAGCGTGGTGCAGCAGATGCTCGGCCACGGCATCGCGGCCAAGCTGTCGCAGCGGCTCGGCGAAGGCATGCTCAACGGCCTCCTCACCGCGCGCCTCGGCCTCGCCGCGATCGACGTCACGCGCCCGCTGCCGTTCACGGCCCTGCCGCGGCCGGCGCTGACGGATCTTGCGAAGGACCTGCTGACGAAGCGCGAAGACGAGGAGTAGCGCTACCGCGTCTGTTGGCGGATGAAATCCGTGATAAGTCCCAGCGCCTCGATCGACGCCGCGCTCGTCGGGTTCTGCGGAATGAACGTGTGCGGCTGGCCTTCGAACTTCCGCAGCGTGATCTTGCCGCCGGCTTTTGTGTAGGCCGCCACGAACCTGTCCGCCATATCTGATGTGACGTTGGCGTCGGCCGTTCCCTGGATCAGCAGGCAAGGCGGCAGGTGGCGCACCTCGCCGCTTTCCAGAATGGCCTGCGGGTTGGCTTCGGCCATCGCGGCTTCGGTCAAGAAAAACGCGTCATGGTTCTTGACCAGACGCTCGTTGCCGGTCTCGCGCGCCATCCTGTAGCGCGCGACGGGATCGGAAATCGGCCAGCACACGACGACGAAGCCGAGACTTGCATCGACATTCTCCGCGCCCGCGAGTTTCGTTGCCGCGTAGCGCGGATCGTGCGGCCGCAGCACGTTCAGCCATAGTTGATGGCCGCCGCTGGAGGTACCGAGGCCGCCGATGCGGCTAGGATCACCGCCGAACTTCGCGATATTCGCCTTCAGCCACCTGATGCCGAGATTGATGTCGGCGACCGAGGCCGGATAGGGCGAGGCCGGCGCGAGACGAAAATCCAGCGCCAGCGCCGCCGTGCCGGCTGCCGCGATCACCTGATCAATGGCGGCGTTTGCCAGCCGGTCGTTGCCGGTCCACGCGCCACCATGCACCTCGACTATGGACGCAAAGCCGGTGACGCCGCGCGGGCGATAGAGGCGCGCGAGCAGCGGCGTGTCGTCCACCCTGGCGTATTCGAGGTCCTCGACGACGACTTCGTATTTTTCCGTCAGATCGTTCTCGATGGTCATCTTGAATGCCTCCTTCCGGAACTCACACGAATGGGACGGACAAAAACACGGCTAATTGGCGCTATTTCGGCGCCACGATCTTCGTCCGCAACGACATCAGCCCCTCGAACGCGATCACCATGTCGTCGCCCGGCCGCAAATACAGCTCTTCCGCATTGGGCTGGCCGACGGCAACGCCGCTCGGCGCGCCCATGGCGATGAGGTCGCCGGGCTCGAACACGACATAGCGCGAGAAGTGCTCCAGCACGTCGGCGATCTTGTAGAGATAGTCGCCGGTGTTGGACCGCAGCCGCGGCTGGCCGTTGACGTGGCAGGTGACCCAGAGATTATCGGTGTCCGGCACCTCGTCCATGGTGAGGATGTAGGGACCGACGGGAGCAAAGCCCGGCATGTTCTTGGCGGTCCAGAACCGGCTGCCGGAGGCGACCTCGCGTTGCTGGATTTCCCGCGCGCTGACGTCGTTGGTGAGGGTGAAACCCGAGATGTAGTCCATCGCCTCGGCCTTCTTCACGCCATGGGCGCGCTTGCCGACGACGTAGCAGAGCTCCGGCTCGTAATCGAGCTTGACGATGCTCTCGGGTTTGACCACCTCGTCGCCGTCACCGGACATCGTGCTGGTGAGCTTGATGAAGCCGGTCGGCTCGTTCGGCACCTCGGTCAGCATCTTGTTGGCGGCAAGCTCCTCGCGATGCTTCCTGTTGTTCTTGCCGACGCAGAAGAACTTTGACGGGTCGGCGATCGGCGGCAGGAATTTCAGGCCCGCGAGCGGACGCACGAGTTTCGCGCGCTCGGCGGCGGCCACCAGCTCCTTCAGCGCGGCAAGCGTATGCGCGCCGGTGGTGAGCGCTGATTTCACCGAGGTCGCCGGCACCGCGCGGTGCAGCGCGTCCGCGGCGGCGACGACATCGACGATGTCATCGCCGCTCAGGATGCCGAACCGCGCATCGTTTTCGCGTCGCGGATCGACAAAAGTTGCAAGACGCATGACTTACTTTCCTCCAGGCAATTGCACGTTGTTGTCTTTCACGACCTTGCTCCATTTGGCAACGTCGGCATTGATGTAGCGGCCGAACTCTTCCGGCGTCTGCGGCTTCGGCTCTGCGCCCAGTGTCGCCAGATGATCGCGGAATTCCTGGGTCTGCATCGCCTCGACGATGACTGCATTGATCCTGTGGACGATGTCGGACGGCGCCTGCGACGGCGCGAGCAACCCGAACCAGCCGACGGATTCATAGCCGGGCACAGCGTCAGCCACCGTCGGCACATCCGGATAGAATTTCGAGCGCTGCGTGTCGGTCACGCCAAGCGCCTTCAGCTGCCCGGATTTGACGAATTGCTGCACCACCGGTCCCGGCGCAAACATGACGTCAATGCGGCCACCGAGCAGATCGGTTACCGCCGGCTCCGTGCCCTTGTAGGGCACATGCAGCATCTTGATGCCGGTCTGGCCAGCGAACAACAGACCCGACAGATGCGATGCCGCGCCGACGCCCGAGGAGCCATAGGTCAGGCCGTCCGGCTTCTCCCTGGCGTAGCGGATCAGATCTTCGGTCGTCTTCACCGGCAGTTTCGGATTGGCGACCAGGAGATAAGGCGGTGCGGCGCCGATCACGATCGGGGTCAGCACCTTGTTGACGTCGAACGGGCCGTTGCTCTCCGATGCCGCCGAGACCGCCATCAGCGAACCGGTCGAGGCCATCAAAAGCGTATAGCCGTCGGGAGCAGCCTTCATGACGTTGCGGGAGCCGATCGCGCCCGAGGCACCCGGCTGGTTCTCGACCACGACCGACTGGCCCCATTTGCTGCCCAGGTTTTGCGCGATGATGCGCGCCAACACATCGGTGCCGCCGCCCGGCGCGAACGGCACAATGATCCTGATGGCGTGGTCTGGATATTCGGCCCTAGCCGGCTGAACGAAGGCAAAAACGGTCAGCGCCAAGCCTGCTATTCGAACAAACAAGGCCGCCATTCGAACAAACATGGGGGGTTTCTCCCGATAGATGTCGCTTGTCGCGATCCTTGTTAAAGACAATACGGTTTGATCGTATTGCATCCCCCGCCAGCACGCGCCAGCGGAAGAAAGGCGTATCCGGCGGGGGGGACAACTCTGGGGTCCAGCCGGTCAGCTTTTCCAGCGCATAGGTATCCATCACGATGCCGCGCCAGACGCGGTCGACGCGCTCCAGCGGCTCGCGCTTGGCGCTGGTCAGGTCCCATAGCGGCAACGTCTGGTCGGGCTCGCGCGCGACATAGAGGCCAGTGTGGTCCTTGATCCGGTCCATGCCGGGATCGGCAAAGCCCTGGAAGCGGCCGCGCTCGGTGACCTCGACCACCGGCAGCCGGTCCCCAAGGAACCAGCGCAGCATCGCATAGGTGCGATAGTCGGTGGTTGCGATCCAGGTCGCGCCGGTCTTTTGCAGCTCGGCCTCCACACGCGACACCAGTTGCTCGTAGCCGGCCTCGCCGCCGATCGGATCGGCGCGGCCGATGAAGTTCCAGGGCGCCACGAGGTAATAGAGCGCCACTAGAATGACGAAGAGGATGCCGGTCGCGAGGGCTACATTGACCCATTTGATCGTCGATCGGATCATCCAGCCCGGCCAGCCTTCGCGCGGCAGCATTGCGATGTTGATCGCGGCCGCGGCAAAGCCGACGGGCCACATGAACATCGGCCAGGTGTCGCCGACCCGAAGCGTCAGCGACTTCCAGAAGAAATAGAGAAAGGGAACCAGCACCGCTGATGACAGCAGGATCGCGACCGGCTCGCGGTTGCGATAGCCGCGCCAGGCGGTGAGCACTAATCCAGACAGCACGACCGGGAACAAAACGAAGCCGACCAGCCCCCATTGCAGGCCGATATAGTCGCCGACGGTACGCAGTGAAAATTCGTGCACGGCGGTCGCCCGCACCGCCTGGAAGCGGAATGAGGCCCAGTCATGCTGGTAGTTCCAGATCAGGACCGGCGAGAACAGCACAATCGCGATCAGCGCCGCGAACCATGGATGGGGCGAGCGCAGCTGGCGCAGCCGCCAGTCCGGCACCAGCATGAAGGCGGCGACCGCGGGCAACATCATCACGACGGTGAATTTCGACAGCAGCGAAAGCCCGCCGAAAATACCCGCGGCAAGCCACCAGCGGTGGTCATTGCTTTCAGCGAGCCGCACCAGCGACCAGATCATCGCGACCGCAAACGGGATCAGCGCGACGTCGGGCGCAACCTTCGCCATCAGCAGCCCGTAATAGAGCGCGGCCTCCGGCATCAATAATGCGAAGACGATCGCTCTGGTGTCGCGGGTCACGCGGCGGGCGATGTCGGCCAGCAGCAATTGCATGACCAGCATCGCGACGATGCCACCAAAGCGCACGCCGAGATTGGTGTCGCCGAACATCGCGGTGCCGAACCGGATGAACCAGGCGATCATAGGCGGATGA
>Ga0210389_10004822_pt1 | contig 10462 bp, 16 predicted proteins | sample IncBWH28OmetaG_FD_160127 | JGI IMG/M metagenome (GOLD analysis project Ga0210389, IMG submission 160127) | Forest soil microbial communities from Barre Woods Harvard Forest LTER site, Petersham, Massachusetts, United States - Inc-BW-H-28-O ...
GATTAAGCGCGTGCAGGGCGGACTTGGCATCAGCATCATGACGACACCACGTGGCGTCATGACTGGCCGTCAGGCTCGCCGCGAAGGTGTAGGCGGCGAGATCCTCTGCGAAGTCTGGTAGGATTTGCCATCCAGGCGGATGCGCGCTTCGCGCGCCATTTGCCCGGGTGAGTGTAATGGTCGCGCCGCTGGCGCGAATGTAGAGAAGTGATTCGGTGAGTGGAAAACTCGCCGAGGCTGCAGTGGAACGAATGAAAGCAATTTTGTTCGGGACTCGCAAGCCATAAAGGATTAGAAATGTCGCGTATTGGAAAACAGCCGATTCCGTTGCCGCAGGGGGTGAAATACACCGTCCATGGCAACACGATTGTCGTCGAAGGCCCCAAGGGGAAAGTGGAGCAGGTCATTCCCGCCGGTATCAAGCTTGAGACCAAGGACGGACACATTGTTGCGAGTCGCGAGAATGAATCGCAGGCTGCTGTGCATGGTTTGACACGCGCGCTGGTCTTCAATGCCGTCGAGGGTGTAACCAAGGGCTGGTCGAAGGATCTGGATATTGTCGGCATTGGTTATCGTGCGGAGCTAAAGGGCAAGAACACGGTTGTCTTCACGCTGGGCTATTCGCATCAGATCGAATTTCCGCTGCCTACCGGCATCACAGCGACGATCGATCCTAAGCAGACACGTGTAACGGTGAGCGGCATCGACCGCCAGAAGGTTGGCCAGGTGGCCGCTGATATGCGTTCGCTGCGCAAGCCTGATCCGTATAAGAACAAGGGTGTTCGCTACTCCGACGAGAAGCTGAAGAAGAAGGTTGGCAAGACGGGCGCTAAATAGCTTTTAGCTGCTAGCCTCTAGCTTTTAGCTAGACCGCGCAGCTCGTTGATCAAGTAAGACTCAGCTCATGGCTAGAAGCTAGTAGCTGCTTTTAAACCGAACGGGGCCGCAAGGCGGCTCCGCTACTAGGAAGGAAGACGAGAAATGATTTCGCAGAGAAACAGAAATGAAATTCGCCAGCGCATCCATGACCGCATCCGCGCAAAGGTTGCCGGCACAGCGGAACGCCCGCGCTTGAACGTGTATCGCTCGTTGAACCACATTTATGCCCAGGTGATTGACGATGCAAAGGGCGTCACGGTCGTTTCGGCATCAACCAAGGCCTCGAAGTTGAAGACTGGCGGCAACGTGGCGGCAGCGAAGCAAGTGGGCAAGCTGGTTGCGGAGCGCGCGCAGGAAAAGGGCATCAAGAAGGTTGTGTTCGATCGTGGCGGGTATCTCTATCACGGACGCGTGAAGGCCCTCGCCGATGCAGCGCGCGAAGCAGGTCTCGAGTTTTAAGTTTTTAGGCGCGGCGCAGGCCGGCCAGAAGGAAATCAGGAAGCGAATGGCAACACTGAAAAGGAAACTGGATGCCGGGCAGTACAACCTGAAGGACCAGGTTGTCGCGATCAACCGCGTCACCAAGGTCGTCAAGGGCGGTAAGAACATGTCGTTTGCAGCGCTGGTCGTCGTAGGCGATCCAGGCGCGGGCGTGGTCGGATACGGCTCGGGCAAAGCGAAGGAAGTGCCGCAGGCAATCCGCAAGGGCATTGAAGCGGCAAAGAAGAATCTGGTTCGCATCAACTTGACGGAGACGACCATTCCGCATCAGGTACTTGGCCGCTACGGTTCAGGCCATGTGCTGTTGAAGCCGGCTCCGGAAGGTACGGGCGTGATTGCCGGCGGCGCAGTGCGCGCGGTGATGACCTCGGCTGGCGTGCAGAATGTGCTGACTAAGAGCCTGGGTACGGCGAATCCGCATAACGTGATTAAAGCCACCTTTGATGCTCTCGTCCAGCTGCGCGACCGTGCGGAAGTCGCCGCGATTCGCGGCAAGCAGGTACAGGAGCTATAGTCATGGCAGAGAATCAGGCAAAGATCAAAATTCAGTATTATCGTTCGTTCATTCAGGCGCCCGTTAAGCACAAGAAGGTCGTCAAGGGCCTCGGCTTTACCCGCCTGAATCAGGTTGTCGAGCGTGAAGATACACCATCGATTCGCGGCATGGTGAATACAGTGCCGCACCTAGTTCGGATTGTTGAGTAGCTTTTAGCTTCTAGCTTTTAGCTGGATGCACGGCAACGAAGTGATTGTAATAAGAAGAAAACCAGAAGCTAGTGGCTAAAAGCTAATAGCTGAATTACATGCGAGTCGGTCGGGGCAAGCCTGACCGGCGTATAGCGAGGACATCATGAATCTTTCCAATCTTAGAGCGCCAAAGAAGGCGAACAAGAACCGCAAGCGTGTGGGCCGTGGTATGGGCTCCGGGCACGGTAAAACATCCACCCGTGGCCATAAGGGGCAGGGCTCCCGTTCGGGTTCGAGCCTGATGCGCGGTTTTGAAGGCGGCCAGATGCCGCTGCACCGCCGTCTGCCAAAGCGCGGTTTCACCAACATTTTCCGCACGGAATACACCGTTCTCAACCTCGACCGTCTGGCTGAGCTGGGCGAGACCGAGCTGACCCTGGAGGCCTTCCAGGCAAAGGGTTTCCTTCGGAAGCGCAACGAGCTGCTCAAGATTTTGGGCAATGGCGAGTTGACGACGGCAATTACCGTGCATGCGCATAAATTCTCGAAAACGGCGCAGGAAAAGATCGAAAAAGCCGGCGGCAAGGCTATTCTGGTAGCGTAAGGCGAGACGCGCCGCTTTAAAAGCGGCGCAACCCTGCAGGGACCTGATTCTTCATGTTTGAAAAATTCGCCAATATCTTCCGCATCCCCGACCTGCGCAAGCGGGTTCTGTTCACAATGGCGATGCTTGCCGTCTACCGGATTGGATCGTTCATTCCAACGCCGGGCGTGAACGCAACGGCGCTCGCACAATTCTTCGATTCGCAAGCAGGCAGTTCGCTGGGTCTGGTCAATCTCTTCAGCGGCGGCAATCTACGCCGCCTGACGGTCTTTGCGCTGGGGATCATGCCGTATATCACGGCGTCGATTATCTTCCAGTTGCTGACGGTCGTATACGAGCCGCTTGCCCGCTTACAAAAAGAAGGCGAGCTGGGTCGCCGGAAGATCACGCAGTGGACGCGCTATCTTACCGTCGTTCTGGGCGTGGTCCAGTCGATGGCGATTGCGCTGACCCTATCGCACGGTTCGGGTGGCATGCAGTTGGTGCTGAATCCGGGCGCGGGCTTCGTCATTATGACGGTGCTGACGCTGACCACCGGTACAGCCTTCATCATGTGGCTGGGTGAGCAGATTACCGATCGCGGTATTGGCAACGGCATGAGCTTGCTGATCTTTGCCGGTATCGTCGTGGGTCTGCCGCGCGCCATTGAGGAATTAGTGGAGACGGCCAGGACAGAGAAATTTGGCGCGTTCACAGTTCCAGCGCTGATTATTCTTATCGCGGCCATGATCGCTGTCGTGGCTTTCATCGTCTTTGTCGAGCGCAGTGAGCGCCGCATTCCGGTGCAATATGCCAAGCGCATCGTCGGACGCAGGCTGATGGGTGGGCAGTCTACGCACCTGCCGCTCAAAGTGAACTCCGGCGGCGTGATGCCGGTTATCTTCGCGGCCTCGGTTTTGTCGGCGCCTCTGCTCTTTTCTCAGGCTGCATTCGTGCGCAATAGCGCCGTGCTCACCCGCATTTTCGATTCTTTGCATGCGGGCGAACCGTGGTACGAGCTGCTGTATGTGGTCGCCATCATTTTCTTCGCCTATTTCTATATCTCGATCGTCTTCCGTCCGGATGACATCGCGGACAATATGCGCAAGTACGGTGGGTTTATTCCTGGCATCCGTCCGGGCAAGCGCACATCGGATTACATCAACGACATCCTGACCCGCATTACGCTGGTTGGAGCGCTCTACCTGATTGTGATCTCGATCATTCCGCAGATTCTGATCAGTGGTATCCATTTGAACCACCTCTGGCTGATCGGACCGCTCTTTGAGCGCATGCCCTTGTGGGTGACGAACGGTCTCGGCTTCAACTTCTACTTCGGCGGCACATCACTGCTGATCGTTGTGGGTGTGGCCATGGATACGGTCAACCAGGTCGAGTCGCAGCTGATTATGCGCCATTATGAAGGCTTCTCACCCCGCAGTGGACGCATTCGCGGAAGGCGGGCCTGGTAAGTGGCTGTCGCTGTGATTGAGAAAAGAACGGCCGACGGGAAGACGATTCGCATCTCTCCCGGGCCGATTCTTCTGCTAGGCGCGCCGGGAGTCGGCAAGGGCACACAGGCGAAAGAAATCATGGCGGCCTGGGGCATTCCCCAGATTTCTACCGGCGATATCCTTCGGGCGAACGTCGCCGGCGGCACCGAGTTAGGGAAAAAGGCCAAAGCACTCATGGATCGCGGCGAGCTGGTGCCGGACGATCTGGTGAATGAGATGGTGGCCGATCGCCTGCAGCAGCCGGATACCGCGAACGGCTACATTTTAGATGGGTTCCCGAGGACCTTGGGGCAGGCGGAGTGGCTGGATGGACACCTGGCCAAGCAGCCGGGAAGCCTTCCGGTCGTTGCTGTTAGCATCAAGGTAGGATATACTCAATTATTGCGCCGAATTACCGGCAGGCGCAACTGTCCAGTCTGCAAGAGCATTTACAACATCTACTTGCAGCCGCCAAAGGTCGACGAGTTGTGTGATCTTGACGGCACGCCCCTGGCGCGGCGCTCAGACGACACGGAAGAAGTTTTTGAGGAGCGGATGCGAACCTACGAGTCGCTGACAGCTCCTGTCGTGGAGCATTACCGTGCTCTGGGACGTTTCGAGGAAGTGGACGGCGAACAGCCGGTGGATGCAGTAGAGGCCGCAGTGATGGCGGCAGTGCTGCGTTTGAGGGGATAACCGGCAAATGGCGATCATGATCAAGACGCCGCAGGAAGTCGAGAAGATGCGGCGCAGCGGAGCGGTGGTTCACGAGATTCTGGACTATGTGCGCGGCTTTGTAAAGCCGGGCGCGACGTCCATGGATCTTGAGACTGCAGCCGCGGCAAAGATTGCCGAGCTGGGTGCGACTCCGGCATTCAAGGGCTACCACGGTTACCCTTGCGTGCTGTGCACCTCGGTCAACAATGAAGTGGTGCATGGGATTCCATCGGCGAACCGAGTGTTGCGGGACGGCGATATTGTCTCGATTGACACGGGCGTGATTATCGACGGTTTTTACGGTGACTCGGCGATCACTGTGCCGGTGGGAGAAAAGATTGCGCCGAAGACGCAGCGCCTTCTGGATGTAACGAGGGCATCGCTCGAAAGCGGTATCCGCGCGGTGAAGGCGGGTGCGTTTTTGGGCGATATTGGCGCGGCGGTACAGGAAGTGGTGGAAGCCGACGGTTTCAGTGTGGTTCGGGAGTTTGTTGGACACGGTATCGGGACACGGCTGCATGAAGATCCGCAGGTGCCGAATTACGGCCGTCGCGGGCAGGGATTGAAGCTGCGGGAAGGCATGGTGCTTTGCATCGAGCCGATGGTGAACTCGGGCAAGCCTGGCGTTCAGGTGTTGAGCGATGGCTGGACTGCGGTGACGGAAGACGGAAGTCTTAGCGCGCACTTTGAGCACACGGTAGCAGTGACCGCCGACGGTGTCGTCGTCTTAACGCAGTAAGTTCTGTGGTTTTGACGCAATAAGTTTTGAGGCGAAGCCTGCTCGGGGCAGGCGGAATCGGGATACGGATTGTCGAAGGAAGACGCGATTGAGGTAATGGCAACAGTCCTGGAGACGTTGCCCAATGCCATGTTTAAGGTAGAGCTTGAGAACAAGCACCAGGTTCTGGCGCACGTCTCAGGCCGCATGCGGAAGAATTTTATCCGTATTCTCCCGGGAGACCGGGTCGCGGTGGAATTGAGCCCGTACGATCTGACACGCGGGCGCATTGTCTATCGGTACAAATAGCTTTTAGCCGCTAGCTCCTAGCTTTTAGCTATGACGGCGGTGAGATGAACATTAAGCCCGCGCGAAGATGGCGAGGCGAAAAACAAGCTAAAGGCTGAAAGCTAATAGCTAGGAGCTGTAGTAATGAAGGTTCGTGCATCAGTAAAGAAGATTTGTGACAAGTGCAAGATCATCCATCGCCGCGGTGTGGTGCGGGTGATCTGCGAGAATTCAAAGCATAAGCAGCGTCAGGGCTAATTCCGGGCGTTTGATCTGAGACCGGTTGAACCTGAAAGCGGTGGGGCTAGTTAGCCAGGAAAGGCTTGCGATGAACCCCAAGGTTCACTAAACAACCTGTCAGAACCGCTGTTCTTGAAGTCAGAACAGCCTAACCGTTCCGAGTGGTGAAGCTACCCGGAGCACCTTAAAGAAGGACAAGCATGGCACGTATTGCTGGCGTCGATCTGCCCCGCAACAAGCAGGCCCGGATCGCGCTCACTTACATCTACGGGATCGGCAACCCGCGTGCGCTGCGTATCCTTGGAGCTGCGAGCGTTGACCCGTTCAAGAAGATCCAGGATCTCGGCGAAGACGAGGTAAACCGCATCCGCCAGGTAATCGAGGAAGAAGGCCAGGTCGAAGGCGATCTGCGCAAAGACGTCTCGATGCATATCAAGCGGTTGATCGATATTCAGTCCTATCGTGGACTGCGGCACCGCCGCAGCCTGCCAACCCGCGGTCAGCGCACCCACACCAACGCACGTACCCGCAAGGGACCGCGTAAGGGCACGATTGCAGGCAAGAAGAAAGCGACGGCGAAGACCTAATGGCAAAAGCAGCAGGGCAGGGCGCCGGAAAGGCCGCCTCAAAAAACAAGAAGTTCAAGAAGCGCGAGCGCAAGAATGTGCCGTATGGTCTGGTCTACATTCAGGCTTCGTTCAACAACACCATCGTGACGATCACCGACGGTCAGGGCAACACGATTTCGTGGAAGAGCTCGGGTTCGCTAGGCTTCCGCGGGTCGCGTAAGGGCACTCCGTTTGCCGCGCAGCAAGCAGCGATCAACGCCGCCAACCAGGCGCGCGATCATGGTCTACGCTCGGTCGATGTCCGTGTCGCCGGTCCTGGATCGGGCCGCGAATCGGCAGTGCGTGCGTTGGCAGCGGCAGGGATTGAAGTCCGCTCCATCCGCGACGTCACCCCGATTCCACACAACGGCTGCCGTCCGCCGAAGCGTCGCAGAGTGTAAGGACAGCTTTTAGCTCCTGGCCATTAGCTTTTAGCTATTTCGTCATGGAGCACGCTGTTTGCGATAAAATAAGGCATGGAGATGTGGGTCATTTCCATGCCTCTAACAAGGCTAGGAGCTAATAGCTAGAGGCTAATAGCTGCCTTTAGGACTGGGACGAAGCGCAGCCAGCGCGTAAACCGGTCGGCCCCTGAAATCTTAGGAGAGAAGAATTGGCACGTTATACCGGAGCAGTCTGCCGCCTTTGCCGCCGCGAAGGCACCAAACTTTTTCTGAAGGGCACCAAGTGTTTTTCTGACAAGTGCCCGATCGAGAAGCGCAATTTCGCCCCTGGCCAGCATGGCCGCGACCGCAAGGCGAAGATTGTAGGGTACGGTCTGCAGCTTCGCGAAAAGCAGAAGGCAAAGCGCATCTACTTTACCCTTGAAGGTCAGTTCCGCGAATACTACGAGAAGGCGTCGCGCGCCCCGGGCGTTACCGGTGAGCTGCTTTTGCAGCAGCTTGAGCGTCGTCTGGACAACGTAGCCTTCCGCCTCGGTTTTGCGATTTCGCGCCGTCAGGCCCGCCAGATTGTTCGCCACGGGCACGTGGAAGTGAATGGCCGCAAGGTCAACATTCCTTCGTTCCAGGTGAGCGTGGGTGACGAGATCAAGGTGCGCCCGAACAGCCAGAAGCTGACTGTGCTTGAGTCATCGCGTGAATTTGCCAGCCACCAGCCTGCTCCGGCATGGCTCACGGTTGACCATGCGAACCTGTCCGGCAAAGTATTGGCGTTGCCGAAGCGCGAGGATGTCAACCTGCCGGTTAACGAGCAGCTGATCGTCGAACTTTACAGCAAGTAATGCGGGTGACCCGCATCTCGAAGAGATGTGGGTTTTCATCCCGAACAAAGGTTTTCGAGCATGGCTCGAAAGATGTAACACCGCCGAAACGCGGTGCAATTTAATCAACGGAGATAACAGACGCCGACGCTGCAGAATGCTTCGCGGCCCGGTGTCAGGAGAGCGAATCGATATGCTTTGGCGAGGATTTCAAAAACCGAAACGGTTGGCGGTTGATACTGAAACGCTGACTGAGAAGTATGGGAAGTTTAGTGCTCAGCCCTTTGAGCGCGGCTTCGGAACAACCATTGGCAATGCGCTGCGTCGCACGCTGCTTTCGTCGATCGAAGGTGCGGCTGTCACCGCAGTCAAGATCGAGGGCGTGCTGCACGAGTTCCAGTCAATCACTGGAGTCGTCGAAGACGCGACCGACATCATCCTGAACTTGAAGCAGATTCCCTTCAAGTTGAACGGCGAAGGCCCGAAGGCGCTTTATCTGCGCGCGGACAAGCCGGGTGTGGTGACCTCGGGCATGATCGAAGCCGATGGCGACGTGGAAATTCTCGACAAGGATGTCTATATCGCAACCGTCAGCGAAGGCGGGAAGCTGGACATGGAAATGCGTCTGAAGCGCGGCCGTGGCTATGTTTCTGCCGACAAGAACTTCGACTCCGACCTGGGCATTGGCTTTATTCCGGTCGATTCGGTTCACTCGCCTGTACGCAAGGTGAACTACACAGTCGAAGCTGCACGTCTGGGTCAGATCACCGACTATGACAAGCTGACGCTCGAAGTCTGGACCAACGGCACAGTGCTTCCGGCAGACTCGATTGGCCTCGCGGCGAAGCTGCTCAAAGACCACATGAGCATCTTCATCAACTTCGAGGAAGAGATCGAAACCGAAGCGCAGGCCGAAGAAGGCCGTACGCTGCTGCGGAACGATAATCTGAACCGCTCGGTCGAAGAGCTGGAGCTGAGCGTTCGCAGCTACAACTGTCTGAAGAACGCCAACATCCAGACCATCGGCGAGCTGGTGCAGAAGACCGAAGCCGAAATGCTGAAGACGAAGAACTTCGGCCGCAAGTCCCTGAACGAGATCAAGGAAATCCTTGCACAGATGGGGCTTTCGCTCGGCATGAAGATTGACGAGCACGGTAATGCGGTGCCTGGACCGACGAGCGTTCTGCCCGCGGCCACCCTGGCTGCCGCCAGCTATGGCCGGTTCGACGACGATGACGAAGGATTGGACGAGGCGGACATTCCGCTACCGAACGAAACGGAAAACTTTTAACTACAGGGCACAGCGTTCAGGGCGCAGGGCACAGTCAAAAACTGGGTCCTGAGCGCCAAGACCTGACAAGATAGAGAGATTTGCCATGCGCCACCGCAATGCAGGATACAAACTCGGACGCAACACCAGCCATCGCCGCGCTCTGCTGCGCAACCTGGTCACGTCCATCATTCTGGAAGACCGCGTGGAGACGACTGTTGCCAAGGCCAAGGCAGTCCGTCCACACGTTGAGAAGTTGATTACCCTGGGCAAGAAGGGCGACCTGCATTCGCGGCGTCTGGCTCTCTCTTTCCTGCAGACCCGCGATGCAGTGACGCGGCTTTTTGACACCGTGGCCCCGCGCTACGGCGACCGCAATGGCGGCTACCTGCGCATTGTGCGCCGTGGCTTCCAGCGCGGCGACGGCGCTGAGAAGGCATTTATCGAGCTTCTTGGAGCCGAGCAGCTTCTGGATGAAAAACGTCAGAAGCGGGCTGAAGTCCGTGCCAAGCGCCGTGAAGAAATGCAGAAGGCCATGGCCGAGCAGCAGCCGGCTGGCGAAGGCGGCGAAGAGCAGGCTTAGTTTCTGTCCTTTGTTTGAAGGGACGCAGCGCACCTCCCATGTAGATCTGGTGAGGTGCGTTTTTATTTTGGCTGAACCTCAACGACATCCCGCATTTGTATGGCCTTCGTATTCTGCTCAGTGACAGTTACAGATTGTCCATGCGGCAGGTAGTGCGCAATCACTTCAGGATCGGCCCAGTTGAGCTGCCATCCGTCCTCAATGGCAACCACTGTATATCTTCCGGGGACAACGTCATGCAGCTCGAAGCTGCCGTCTGAATCGGACTGATCGCGGCGAAAGAGGTCTTGATTGCTGCCCGGATCCTTCGGCACCAGCACGACCATGCCGCCGGGAGCGGGTTTGCCTTCTTTCCTGGCGAAGCCTGTGATCTCAAGATTTGGGTCCGCGTATACCGTCGCGGCAATCATGACCGCATTGCTACCGGTCTTGATCCATTGTCCTTCGAGTTCTGCTCCGGTTGCTGCGAGCTTTGCGGTGAAAAGGCGCCTCCCATTCATGAACGCGTTGAGGCGGTATTTTCCCGGAGGCACATTGGCCAGCTCAAAGCTGCCGTCTTTCCCGATAACGGAGCCATTCATATTTTGCCCCTCTGCAGAGGTCAATGACACGATGGTGTTTTGCGGAAATGGTTCACCGGAAAGCATGGCCAATCTGCCGGAAACGTCAGTCC
>Ga0210389_10004824_pt1 | contig 10462 bp, 7 predicted proteins | sample IncBWH28OmetaG_FD_160127 | JGI IMG/M metagenome (GOLD analysis project Ga0210389, IMG submission 160127) | Forest soil microbial communities from Barre Woods Harvard Forest LTER site, Petersham, Massachusetts, United States - Inc-BW-H-28-O ...
TGTGGGGTGTCTTGCGCTCCTATCCCCGGCGATCTTTCCCGACCTAAAACCATTTTTTCTTCTGAATCCCCTTCGCAAACCACTGCTGGGAGAGGTGCTGGCTCCAGTGTTTCATTTTCTCTTCTGGCAGATAGCGATGCGTCGGGCCATTGCTGGTGCATCGAACGACGCACTACTTCGTGCGTTTTACGAACCATTCTCCGGCATAACCGGTGCCTGGCAACTCATGAGACTTGTTCGTTGGGGCAAACCTGAAGATATGTTGGGTGATATCCCGGCAAAACTCTCGACCCTACCTGTGCCCACGCTGATCTTCCACGGGTCGCGCGATGTTTTGCCTGTTACCTTTGCAGAGCGAGCGGCTTCGCTCATTCCGCATTCAAAAGTGATCACGCTTGAAGCAGGACACTTTATTCCTCTCGATCAGCCGAAGGAAGTCGCGGCTTGCCTTCGCAGCTTCTTTGCAGAGAACTGCACCGCGAAGGTCCTTCCTGTCCGAGCCCGCAAGCCAAAAAAACAGACCGCTCATGCGCGAACCGTGGTGACTGAAGCACTAAATTTGAACGAGCATAGATCTGTCGCAGTTGTTTTGTAGTTTGGGCTAGTCTACTGAGCGAATCTGCTTCAAGGTGAACCTCCCACCCAGGATGGAGAAGTGCAGTCATTGAAGCGCTCGAATCCAGACAAGATACCGGTGGATGCTCCTTGCCTCATTCGTATCGGTGTGCCTTAGTCGGATCGACTGTGGCTGCTCAGGGTAACAACAGCCAACATCCGTAATCATCCGTAATTCTGTGTCTTGCGCATTCACGAGTGCCTCCCGAACGGTATTCCTAATACTCGCACGCGGCTCTAAACTGAGGAACAGAGGAATGGCTAGCTCACAGTGATCGGTTCTGTGAGTGGAAGTGACGGAGCGCCGGCGTAGAACACGATCAGTACGGTTTGTTCGCCACCAGAAATGCCCCGATGCACAACGTCAACTGTTTCCGCAATGGCATCACCCGCCTTGAAATGCCTCGATGTTCCATCTTTCTTCTCCAACGTAAGCTCACCTGAAAGGACATAGGCTGCATTCGGAGAAGGATGTTGATGCCAGTTCAGCGTAGTTCGGGGTGGAATCGAGATTCTTACAACAGTTAACTGTGGCGCGTCATGCGGATAGGATTGATACACGGACCCATCCCAAGAGAAGGTAGTCTGCAGAACAACCTTCGACTGAACGCAACGGCAAGTGTCTTGAGCTTTCATCGAATGGACCATTGTGGAAAACACTAAAATGCTGGCTGTGCGTTTCAACCGCCTATCAGCGCCATCTTCCTGGATATTTAAGATGTCGATAAACATCTAATTAAGTATTGGATGTCATCTCCAATGAAAACGAAGCATGTCTTTTCGGGGCACTTGTCAGAGCGCCGATATCGCGGCGTCAGTCTGTGTTCTTAGAAACGCACGGCATTCGTGACTATCGGGAGGTAAGGTCGAAGTCTCTGAAGCACATCTTATTGAGCACTCCACACTTAGAACACAACCATTAATGTCATAACTAAATCGCTACCCACAACTCTTCGAGAGTTTGACGAGCGGCAAAAGGAGTCAGCATGGAATTTACGAAATTCGGACGGACGGGGCTAACGATTTCCCGTATATGCCTCGGGACGGGAACATTTGGAAAGCAGACGGACGAAGCGGATGCACATCGAATTCTCGATAAGGCAACCGAGGCAGGGGTGAACTTTATCGACACCGCGGACCTTTATCCACCGGGTGGGACGCTTGGTAGTGGTAGTTCAGAAATCATCACCGGTCGCTGGCTCAGCGGCAAACGAGGTCAATTTATCCTCGGAACAAAAGCAGGCGGTCCAATGGGTCGCGCGCCGTGGGATAAGGGCAACTCGCGGAAACACCTGCTGGACGCGATCGAAGGGTTACTGCTGCGCCTCAATACCGATTACGTTGATCTGTATTCGCTGCACCTCGATGATTTTGAGACGCCACTCGATGAAACCGTTGAAGCAATGGACGCAATTGTGCGCTCGGGCAAGGCCCGGTATATCGGGGTATCGAATTTCTTGGCCTACCGCCTGGCGAGAGCACTTGGCCTGCAGGACACACGGAGGCTAGCGCGCTTCGTTTGCGTCCAACCCCGTTACAACCTGTTGTTCCGGGAAGGGGAGCGCGAACTTTTCCGATTGACGCAGGAAGAGATGGTTGCTGTCACTCCATACAATCCGCTTGCCGGCGGGCTTCTGACCGGGAAATACAAACACAGCGTATCGCCTGAAAAAGGCCGCTTCTCGAATGAGCTCGGTGGGGTTGGAAAGAAATATTCCGACTGGTATTGGGACGAGCGAAAGTTCGCAACCGTTGGAAGAATTCAGGAGATCGCAGACCAGCAGGGCGTACCGATCACGACTCTATGCACGTCCTGGTTGCTGGCAAACCTTGTTGTCACTTCGGTGATTCTGGGACCCAGCCGGTTTGAGCACCTGGCGGATTCGCTGGCAGCAGCAGAATATAAGCTCGACTGCACGTTGAAGGCACAACTCGATGACCTCAGCGTTGAGTACAGGAGAGGTGACATCGAAACGGAGCAGCCCCAGAATAGTGCGTCGGTGACACCTACGTTGGTGACACCATAATTCTTTCCCATTTCTAGCCGGGGCAGAGGACGCAGACTGAGTCAAACATCTGCGTCCTCAATCTAAGAAGTGTGTCGCTTTTCCGGTTGCGCTGTCTTACCTTTTCTGCCAATTCGGGTTAAAGAATCTTCTTCATAAAAACCGCTAACCTCTTGTTTGAAAGCGCGGGTTTCCCGCGGAGAAGGGAAGGAAAGTAGATCGCAGACAGCGACGTGACATGACTGATCCCTGCTCTCTCAGAACCGAAAACGTCTGTGGTATTTGCGGACAGGCCTCCCTGCCAGTCCGCAAAGTTGATTCAAGCTCTTACGGATGCTGCGGGGGTCTGTGCGAGGAAGGTCAGGCCTAGTGCCTGAAGCAATTGAGCCTGCACTGCTTCGGCTTGAGCATTGATGACCTCAGCGCCAAGCGACTGGCCCACGACAACTCGCACAGGGTGGTGCCCGTTAGGTTGCGCCACAAGCTTTGCAATCGCTTCCGCTACTTCGTGCGGGTCAGGTGCGCTTTCTCCTTTGAAGGAATCTGCAATTGTTTGAGCTATCTTCGAAGGAATTCCCCCGAGTTCGCCGTAAGCAGCTATGCGGTCGGCGTCAGCAGGTTGCTGTGCGCTCGCAAAGATGCCAGTCGGATAGCTGCCTGGCTGCACGAGAACCACGTCGATACCGAATTGCGACAACTCGTAGCGATAGGTTTCGGTGATGGCTTCAAGCGCGAACTTCGACGATCCGTATAGGCCGAAGAATGGAACAGTCACCCGGCCCAGAATAGAGCCGATATTGATTACCAGGCCCTCACGCTGGTTTCGAAAAGAAGGGAGCACGGACCTAAGTACTCGTTGAACCCCGAAGACGTTGACATCGAATAGTGCGCGGAGCTGGTCAGTCGTAAAAGCTTCGGATACGTTCAACGAACCGATGCCAGCATTGTTGATGAGGACATCGAGGCGGCCTGCCTGCGTAAGTACCGAGTTAACTCCGCGCTGCACGGAGGCGTCATCGGTCACGTCAAGTTCTACCACGCGGATGCCATTGGAGCGTAGGGACTCTGCGCTTGCGTGATTACGACTGGTAGTATTGCGCATCGAGGCAAATACACGATGCCCTGCATGTGCGAGAGTCTCCGCAATATTACGGCCGAAGCCGCTACTGGTGCCGGTTATGAGGATGGTCTTGGACATGATTGATTCCTTTCGTTTGCACTGAAAAAATTAAGAGAATTTCAAACTCTACTTCCTTCCTGCTACTTTTAGAGTTCAGTAAACATCTATTAAGATGTTAGATGACATCTAAATGGAATGGGAGCGATTTTTTTAAGAAGACTGTCGGGCTCGAAATGACGGCCCGGACAGAGGTTTGAAGCATGAGGAAATCGAGGCATTAGAGGAGTTCGCCATCCGAACTGAGTAAAGTGACGAAGGCATATTGATGGCCACCTGAATCATGAATGAAGGTCTTGCGCTTAGTCGAGTACTAAACAGAAAAATGTAAGGAACAGGCTAATCTATAAAGTATGATATGTAGCCCCCGAAGGAGTCGTATCGTGAGAGAGTTTAAAACATGAGGAAATCAAGGCAAGAAGCAGCCGAAACTCGACAGCGAATTGTTGAGGCCGCATCTACGGAATTCCGTAGCAATGGCATTGAGAGTACCGGCCTCGCTGACCTGATGACGGCTGCTGGACTGACACATGGCGGCTTCTATAAGCATTTCGATTCGAAGGAACAAGTAGTCGAGGAGTCGATCGCACTTGGTATTGAGTCGATGGTCGAGTCATGGCGTCGCACGCTTTCAGCCGCGCGGCCACATCGCGGGCTTCGAACCGCAATCACGGAATATCTCTCTGTCAATCACCGAGAAGACGTGGCTACTGGGTGCCCGTTCTCTGCCCTTGGATGCGAGATGGCACGGAGTGGAGATGGGGTGCGTGAATCAGCGACTACAGGATTCTTGAAGATGATCGACCTGATTGCTGGCCAACTCGACGGCATGACGCCTGCTGCTGCTCGGAAAGAGGCGCTCTGGATGATGTCTTCGATGATTGGGGCCGTGACCATGGCGCGTGTTGTCACCGATCCTGAGCTTTCAGCCTCCATTCTCCGCGAGACACTTAGGCACCTGACCCGGCCATTTTGAACATCAAGGCACATCTCGCTCAAACTCATCTCTCATTTTGTCTTCCGCTTGCCAACTCCTGACCCTCCTTTCTGATGATCGGGCAGTCCGCTTCCGCGGATTGCTCAGAGCTTTGCTGCCGCAACGTCTCTCACTGGTGACGGGCATGACACTTCTAGATGCAATCTTTGCTTAAGAAGGACCCCTGCCTGCTACCACCCGCAATCTGCAGCCTGCAAACCACATCAAATTGCACCCCAAATGCATCAACATTCTTGCGCATAGATACGCGCGCTGTTCACTTCCCGACAGCGCCGCCCGTATACTAACTTTCACTCTTGTCTTTCCCGTGGAACAGAGCTCGCAATAATGTTGTCCAAAAAATATTCGGCTTCCATCTCGATTTAGATGTCATCCAACCAGAATCGCCAGGGAACAAATCGGTGGACGGCTGGCGGCCGAGCCAGCCTGCGAATGGCGTTGCCAATAGGTAAAGGTGAGCAAGGCGGTCGCCGCGACAACGACAACAAGGACGATCACCAGGTACGACGGCCTTCCGCCAGCACTCACTAGGTCCTGCTGAGCGAGTACTCAATTGCCTCCGAATTTGATTGTGGTGCCGTGCTGACCGCGCAAAGTCCAAAGCTAAAGGAGCTGCCCTCGCCCACCGTGCTCTTCAGAGAAAGAGTAGCGCCGTGTTTCTCCGCGATCCATTTCGCTAGAGCCAGCCCTAAACCCGCGCCGCGAAAGTTGCAGCCCCGTGTGCGATCGACTCGGTAAAATCTGTCGAAAACCCTAGTCTGATTCTCGGGAGCAATGCCAATCCCAGTATCTGCAACCGTGAAAACCACACGGTTGTCTTCGCACGCTACGCAAAGATTCACCGAGCCTCCTGGCTGCGTGTAGTGGAGGGCATTGTCGAGCAGAATCGTCAGGAGCCGCTGCAAGCTGTCACCGTCTCCTGAGACAAATACCGGCTCCGGCGTCAATTCCACGTGGAAATCCAGAAGCACTTGGAGCATAGAAGTCTTCCATTTTTCCCCCATCTGGCGAACCAGGTGGTTGGCTTCTATCGACTCGAAGCAAAGCGTTTCGTTTCCGGAATCGACCCGCGCCAGCATCAGCAAGCCGTCGATGAGACCGGTCATGCGGACCGTTTCTAATTGAACGTGCTGGCAAGCCTCCCGATACTCTTCAGCGGAGCGCGACGTTATGGAGAGAGCAACCTCGACCTCGGTGCGAATGAGGGCCAGTGGGGTGCGCAGTTCATGGGCGGCATTGGCGGTGAAATCACGCATGCTGCGGACCCCGGATTCCACGCGTTCCAACATCTGGTTAAGGGTCTGCGAGAGATCGGAAATCTCATCCTTGGTGGGAGAGATAGGCAGGCGGATATCGAGGTTCCTGTCATTGATGCGGCGCGCTTCCGTGGCGATTGCGGCCACCGGGGCAAGGGCCTTGCGGCTCATGAAATGTCCACCAACTGCCGCCAGGATCAGCACTGCCGGCGTCAGCAGCAACAATTTCTGGCCGAAGGCGGAAAGCAGAACCATCGATTTATTTAATGCGATTCCGGTCTGGACCGAGTATGCACGCCCGTTCGCGTGGATCGGATAAGTCAGTACCAGAACGAACCGTGTGCCCTGATGGAATTCAACCAGTGTGCCTTCCGGCGGAAGAAGTTCGGGAGCTGCCAGCAATAGCCCCTCATCGATCATGCGCTTGGAACGATAGATCCAGTTTCCATCCTGATCGAGGACCTGCAGATATTTGCCATCGTCTTTGATCTGGTAAATTTCAGTGAACTTCTGCTGCAGAGATTCCACGCTGGCGTGCGGGCCAAGCTGCATCAGCAACAACTTTACATCTTCTGCTCGCTCCTGCAATTCGTGATACTCGGTCGCCTTCAGGCTTCGCTTCAGCATCCACCAGTTCGACACACTCAACAAAACGCCCGCCGCCGCGAACATGGCGCAATACCACAACGTTAAGCGAAGCCGAATAGGCAATGGTTTCATTGGATCTGCTTTCTCATGTACCGGGCCCGGTGCCTCTGAGCAAGAACAGATACTTCGGCTTTCAACAAATAGCCCTTGCCCCTTACCGTATGCAGCAGCCTGGCCGGAAAAGGCATATCGAGCTTACCCCTAAGCGAGTTGACCAGCACGTCAAGCGCGCCTGGGCTTACTTCTCTGTGATCCCGCCAGATTCCTTCGATCAATGTGCCTCTTGAAACGACCTGAGGAGACTTCTGTGCCAGCAATTCCAGCAGCAGATACTCGGTCCGAGTCAGCTCGATCGCCCGTCCCTTACGCGTGACGTAATGCCTGACCGTATCCACAACCAAATCCGCGATGGTGAACGTCGTAGGCACTGGTTCGGGTCCTGGACGAGTGACAGCGCGCAGGCGTGCCAGTAGCTCAGGAAATGAGAACGGTTTGGTCAGATAATCGTCGGCACCGAGATTGAGTCCGCAAACGATTTCGTCCTCTTTGTTGTACGCCGTCAGCATAAGAATTGAAGCTGGGTATTTCCTCTCCTGTAGCACTTGCGCGACATCGTACCCGCTCAAACCGGGAAGCCCCAGGTCGAGGAGAATGACGTCGAAATCTCTATCGAGCGTTGACTTAAGGCCCTCCGCGCCATCCAGGGCGACGGTGACTTCGTGACCGTGTTCTGAAAGCCCTTTGTACAGCAAGGCTGACATTCGGGGTTCGTCTTCTATCACCAGAACGTGCATGCTCAAGGCTCCAAACCACTATCTACGCTGAACCCTATTTCAACACAGCAATTTTCGGCTGTGGAGGGCACCACCGCAATCTTAGAAAACTTTCACCGCACCGTTAACCTCTCTTTAACAACGCCGCCTACCTTCTGGATCAGCCTTCCAGGCAATCTTCAATTCATCGAGCGTAACCGGACCATAGCTTAGAGATTATTCACTTTTGCGTAAACGCCGCTTTAGTTGTAACGCGGAAGTTATGGTCAGTCCCAGGTCACTAACATCGATGTTGGGCTTCTGCAAAATCCCAACATCGCCTCCAAAGGAGAGTCATGTTCGCGAAGGCCAGCCGTATACCGCTACTCCTCACAATGCTCCTGTTGCCATGGTTAGCCGGTGCCGCAACCGGAGATAAAGGCACTCCCAATGGTAGCGTGAGTGGCACCGTTAAAGACGCGGCCGGTGCGGTGCTCCAAGGCGCTCAGATTGTCCTGCAGCCAACCTCAACTTCGGTGGCTTCCGACGAGCAGGGAACTTTTGTCATTCCAAATATTGCCCCGGGCACCTATACAGTCACTGTTTCCTACGTCGGCTTCGACAATATGGCAACTACGGTCGTTGTAAAACCCGGCCAGACAGCAACGCTGAACGCAACCATGAGTGTCGCTTCGGCTAACCAGCAAGTTATTGTGAGTGCCGGCTTAGTGGGCGATGCTGCCGCCATCAACGAGCAACGCACGTCCGCTAACATCCTCGATGTGCAGACTGACACACAGATTCAAAGCCTGCCCAACGCGAATGTGGCCGACGCTATCGGGCGCATGCCTGGAGTCACCCTGCAACGCAACGAAGGCGAAGGTCAATATGTGCAGATTCGCGGGACGGAACCGCGCCTCAGCAACACAACGATCGATGGAGTCATCGTTCCCGGACCCGATCCGGAAGTGCGCCAGGTCGATCTCGACACCATCCCGGCGGACATCGTTGGCTCGTTAGCTATCAATAAAACGCTTTCCGCAAACCAAGATGGAGATGCTATCGGTGGCTCCGTCGACGTTCGCATCAAGCAAGCCACCTCAGACCAGCCAACGTTTAACGTTGAAGGGATAGGCGGCTACACCCCCATTGCCGGGACCCGCAAGGTGTTCAGTATCAACTCAAGCGCAGGAATGCGATTCGGCCCAAACAGCGCGCATGGCAAGCGCTTCGGGCTCATGCTCGGCTACAGCTATGACTACAATGGGCGAGCGATCGACGATGTCGAACCCACTCCCGACCTGTTCCCGAATGGGCAGACAACGTTCGATGACGGACTGAACGTGCAGGAATACCTCTACGACCGGACCCGATATGGCTTTGCCGGCGCTCTCGATTACAAACTAGCGGAAGACTCCGATCTCTATGTGCATGGACTCTTTTCGAACTTCCGGGATTACGGCCAGAAGTTTCAATACGAGTTGTCGGGACCGACTGGTTCCGGGGGGAGTTCCTACCATACCAGCGTCCGTCGGCCCAATCTGCAGATCGCCGACATGGCTTTAGGGGGAAATCAGGTTTTCACGCATTCGTTTATCCATTACCAGATCGCTATCGCTCACTCGCGCTTTGGTGGGGCTGCAGGAAATCCGGGCGCGGACTTCAGCAGTTCCGCCGGCGCCGACTGCGGGTACAGCCCCTCGACTACGGTCAGCATTTATCGGCCGCAATATACCTGCGACAACCCCAGTGATTCGATCGCCGATCCCACACAGTACCAACTCTCGGATATCAATCTCACCACTGGCCAGGCGACTCAGCTCAATCTACAGGGGAGCGCAGCCATGGGGATCAACTACCATTTGGGCACGCACGCATCGACCTTCGAGTTTGGAGGGCAGTTCCGTAACGAGCATAAGGGACAGAACGCGTACTCGCCCACGTATGACAATGGCGCGACCCCGCCGATGACGCAGTTCTTGAGTTCCTTCACCAATCCACATTATTACGGCGGAAGCTATTATCTGCCACCTGTGACCAACTTTGATCTCATCACCTCCTACCTTGCGGCAAACTCGTCCCAGCTTCCGTTGGATGAAGCAACCACCCATCAAAACTCTGACGCGGCCAACTACAACCTTCAGGAGCGTGTGTTGTCTGGCTACGTAATGAACACGATCGAATTTGGCACTCGAATCCACCTGCAAACGGGATTGCGCATCGAGGGCACGCAAACCTCCAACACCGGATATTTGGTTTTGACAAATGCGGACGGCAGCTACGGTGGGACGACACCCCAATACGGGAGCGGCTCTTACGTGAATCCATTGCCGAGCGTTCAGTTGCGCTACAACCTGGATAACGACTCAGACATACGTGCTGTCTATGGACGCGGCATTTCACGTCCCGATCCGTACCAACTGGTTCCATATATCGTTTTCACGACCCAGGGAGGTCCTTCGGGGATAGACCTGGTGCAAATCGGCAATACTGGTCTGGTAGCCGAGCACGCGAATGACTTTGACGTGCTGTACGAGCGCTTTCTCCCCTCTGTCGGTATGTTGGAAGGCGGCTACTTCTATAAACAGATAACCAAGCCTATTTTTCTCGAGCAATCGATCGTACCTGCCACGGGTTCACCCTTGTCCCAGCTCTATGCCGGGGATTATGTGCAGCAGGAAGTCAATGGAGACCACGCGTATGTGCAAGGTATCGAGTTGTCGTATCAGCAGCACTTAACCATGCTGCCGGGCGTATTGAGTGGAGCGCGCATCAACGCGAACTTTGCCTATACGAACTCGAAAAACTATAACCTTGTCAATCGCACGGATAACCCACAGTTGGTAGGCCAGGCGCCGTTCTCCTGGAACATCGGGCCGTCTTATGCAACTAAGCGAGCGCTGGTCACTGTAGGGATATCGCACAACAGTGCAAATATTTATGCATATCAATACCAGAGTACCGGTCCGGCTGCAGTGCCCTACGGACCCGAGGGGCCATTTGGTGATAAC
>Ga0210389_10004825_pt1 | contig 10460 bp, 5 predicted proteins | sample IncBWH28OmetaG_FD_160127 | JGI IMG/M metagenome (GOLD analysis project Ga0210389, IMG submission 160127) | Forest soil microbial communities from Barre Woods Harvard Forest LTER site, Petersham, Massachusetts, United States - Inc-BW-H-28-O ...
CTACGATTCCGGTGCCGAGAGCATCGGTCTGCAGGCCGCCGAGGCGCTCGGCGTCGAGCCGGCCCGGGTGCTGAAAACCCTGATGGCCGAGGTCGACGGCAGTCCGGTCTGCGTCGTGGTGCCGTCGGATTGCGAGGTCAACATGAAGAAGCTCGCCACCGCGTTTGACGCCAAGACCGCGAACATGATGCGGCCCGCCGACGCCGAGCGGCTGACCGGATATCATGTCGGCGGCATCAGTCCATTCGGCCAGAAGAAGCGCGTGCCGGTGGCGATCGAACGCACGGCGCTGAACAACACCACCGTGTTCGTCAATGGCGGCCAGCGCGGCCTGCAGATCGAGATCGATCCCAACGACGCCGCCATTGCCGCGAGCGCTGTCGCGCACGCGCTCACGGTTTGAAGCGCTCACGGCGTTTACAGCGGTCGGCACGGACCTAACGGCTCTTTTGCTTGCACTCGATCTCGCGGTCGACCTGCCACAGCGAAATGCGCTGCTCCGGGGCTAAGTACATCGCGTCGCCGGGCTTGACGTCGAAGGCGGCGTCGAAGGCGCCCTGGTTGCGCAGGCTGCCATTGGCGCGGAACTGGCCCGGCGAATGCGGATCGACCTTGAGACGCTCAATGCGGGCGGCGTCGCGCATCTTGTCGCGCCAGATCTGCGCGAAGCCAATGAACAGCCGCTGTTCGCCGCTATAGCCGTCGATCACGGGCGCCGGGCAGCCGCCGAGCGAAAGCCGATAGGCGCGCTCGGCGATGGCAACGCCGGCATTGTCGGCGACATTTTCTCCGAGCGTCAGCGCACCGTTGACGTGATAACCGGGCAGCGGGCTGAAGGCGTCGTATTGCTCCACGAGGCTTGAGGTCTTGGCCTCGAAGCGGGCGCGGTCTTCTTCCGTCCACCAGTTGCGCAAATTGCCCTCGCCGTCGAAACGGCTGCCCTGATCGTCGAAAGCGTGGCTGATCTCATGCCCGATCACCGTTCCGATCCCGCCGTAATTGGCGGCGTCGTCGGCGGTGGCGTCGAAGAACGGCGGCTGCAGGATGCCGGCGGGAAAGGTGATCTGATTGCGGCTCGGTTCGTAATTGGCGTTGACGGTCTGCGGTGAGGTAAACCACTCGTCGCGGTCGACCTCGTGGCCGAGCTTGGCCATCCAGAAATCGGTGCCGAAGGCGCGCGCGCGCATGACGTTGCCGGCGAGATCGTCGCGCCGGATGACGAGACTGCCGTAATCGCGCCATTTGTCGGGATAGCCGACCATCGGGCGGATCGCAGCGAGCTTGTCGAGCGCCTGGCGGCGGGTTTCAGGGCCCATCCAGTCGAGCGCACTGATGCTCTCGCGGTAGGCAGCCAGCAGATTTTTGATCAGGGTCTCCGTGCGCTGCTTATTGGCCGGCGGAAAATAGCGCGCGACATAGAGCCGGCCGAGCGCAAATCCCATCAGTCGGTCGACGGCCGCGACAGCGCGCTTCCAGCGCGGCAGGTTTTCCGGCACGCCGCGCAGCCTGTGCTGCTCGAAGGCGAAATCCTCTGCAACGAAGGGCTGCGACAGATAAGGCGCATAGGCGCTGACCAGGTTGTAGGCAAGGTAGGCCTGCCAGGTCGAGAGCGGGACCTCGCGCAGGATCGCGCCGACCTGATCGAAATAGCTCGGCTGCGCCACGATCAAAGTGTGAATGTCCGCGCTGACGCCGGCAGCGGAAAGATAGGCCGGCCAGTCGTCCGTCGTCACCAGCGCCGGCAGCGCCGATATCTCGCGCTTGTTGTAGGTCTTGATCGGATCGCGGTTTTCGACCCGCGTCCACTGCAGCCGCGCGATCGTGGTCTCGAGCGCGATGATGCCGTCGGCGGCAGCCTCCGCCCCGTCCTCGCCCGCGAGCGAAAGCAATTTGACGATGTGCTCGCGATAGGCGGCGCGGATCGCGTTGAAATGCGCATCGTCCTTGAGATAGTAGTCGCGATCCGGCAATCCGAGGTGGCCCTGCTCGAGATGCGCGACATAGCGGGTCGCATCGTGTTCATCGGGTCCGATATCCAGTCCCCAGGGGATGCGCACCCGGAGGCGCGACAGATGCGCGAACAACGCCGGCAGCGCCGCCTTGTCGCTCACGCCGTGGATGCGCGCGAGTTCATCGCGCAGGCCGTTGAGGCCGGCCGCCTCCACGCCTGCCTCGTCCATGAAGGAGCCATAGAGATCGGCGAGCTTGCGCGGCTCGCCGCCTTCCCCACTCTGCTGGTCGATGCCCTCGATCGCCTCGCGCAGCTGTTGCTGGGTGGTCTCATACACCGCCAGGAAGGTGTTCCAGCCCGGACGATCGGGCGGGATCGGGGTTGCCGCAAGCCACTTGCCGTTGGCGAAGCGCCAGAAATCGTCCTGCGGCCGCACCGTGGGATCGATCGCCGACAGGTCGATGCCGGAACGCGGTTCCGCCATAACCGCGGCCGTGCTGGCCGCGCCGATCGCCAAAGCGAGAATGAATGATCGCAACATCGCTTCACAATAGACTCAAGCGCACGCGATTTCCAACCGATCGGGCGGTTGGTCGCAACGCAACCTGCGGAACGCCGCCCCACGCATGGTCGCGATGCATCCCGCACCATTGAACAAGGGTGAAAATCCGTGTCTGTGGGCGGGCCGGGCAAGACCGGCCCGGCGCGCGCTGCCGGGCCGGGGCCGCGGCGTATGTGAACCCGGGCCAAGAACCGCGCTGTATGTCTGCAACCGATCGAGCCTCCGCCGCCCCTTCGCCGGGCCACTGGCTCGCCAACCAGCCCTATCTGCTGCTTTCGATCACCGCGTTGTGCTGGGCCGGCAACGCCATCGTCGGCCGCCTCGCCGCCGGGCATATTCCGCCGGTGACGCTGTCGTTCCTGCGCTGGTCGCTGGCGTTTCTGATCATTCTGCCGTTCGCCTGGAAACATCTCAGGCAGGACTGGCCGGCGATCCGCGCCCGCCTCGGCACCATGATCGTGCTGTCCGTCACCGGCATCGGCGCCTTCAACACCATGCAATACTGGGCGCTCGAACATACCCAGGCGCTGAACACGCTGCTCTTGCAATCGGCCGGGCCGCTGTTCGTCGCGATATGGTCCCTGGTCCTGCTCGGGGTCCGGCTGACACTGGCGCAGGCCGGCGGCATCGTGCTGTCGCTGACCGGCGTGCTGGTGATCCTGCTGCACGGCGACCTCACCGCGCTGACCAGCATCGAGTTCAACAAGGGCGACGTCATCTTCACCGCGGCGCTGGTGATCTTCGGGTTTTATTCGGTGCTGACGCTGAGGCGGCCGAAAATACACGGCCTGTCGTTCGTCGGCTTCACCTTCGGCTGCGGCGCGGCGTGCCTGATTCCGCTGCTGATCTGGGAATTGCTCACGCGCCCGGTGATGGCGCTGGATGCAACCAACCTGCTGTCGCTGTTCTACGTCGCGGTGTTCCCCTCGACGGTGGCCTATCTGTGCTTCAATCGCGGCGTGCATCTGATCGGCGCCAACCGCGCCGCCCCGTTCTTTCACCTGGTGCCGGTGTTCGGAAGCCTGATGGCGATCGCCTTTCTCGGCGAACGCCCGCAAGCCTTCCATATCATCGGCTTCGCACTGGTGCTGACCGGCGTCTTCGTCGCCTCGCGCAGGCAGGCGCAGGCCGCCTAATCTGCTACAATCAAAACCTCCAAGGACGGATCGCCCGCCGACATGCACGACAAGACCTCAAATGTAACGCCCCCGCCGACCACGGTGACCCGCGCCCGAAGCGCGGTGCCGCGCGCCCTGAAACGCTACCTTTCGCTCGACGATTTCGAGGCGACCGCCCGGCGCCGGCTGCCAAAATTCATCTATGGCTACATCTCCGGGGGTGCCGAGACCGACGCCGCGGTGGCCGACAACCGCCGGGCCTTTGACGAATTCGGTTTTGTCCCGCGCGTGCTGAACGACGTCTCCGGCCGCGGGCAGACCACAACGCTGTTCGGCAAGACCTATGCCTCGCCGTTCGGCATTCCGCCGATGGGCTCGGCCGCGCTCTGCGCCTATCGCGGCGACGAAGTGCTGGCGCGCGCAGCGGCGGCGATGAACGTGCCCATGATCCTCAGCGCGTCGTCCCTGATCCGGCTCGAGGATATCCGGCGCGAAAATCCGGCGGCCTGGTATCAGGCCTATCTGGCGGGCGACGTCTCGCGCATCGAGCCTTTGGTCGACCGGGTCGCGGCTGCCGGCTACGACACCTTCGTCGTGACCGCCGACGTGCCGGTGCCGCCCAACCGCGAGAACAACATCCGCAACGGTTTCAGGGTCCCGATCGACATCACGCCGCGCGTCGCCTGGGACACCATCAGCCATCCGCATTGGCTGTTCGGCACCTGGGCGCGCACGATCGTGAACTACGGCATGCCGCATTTCGAGAACATGGACGCCAGGCGCGGGCCGCCGGTGCTTGCCAAAAACCTGATGCGCAATATCGGCAAGCGCGACCAGCTCGCCTGGAAGCATGTCGAGCTGATCCGCAAGCGCTGGCAGGGCAAGCTCGTGGTCAAGGGCCTGATCGCGCCCGCCGACGCGCGGATCGCGCGCGAGTCCGGCGTCGACGGCGTGATCGTCTCCAATCACGGCGGCCGCCAGCTCGACTACACGCTGTCTTCGCTGCGCACGCTGCCCGAGATCGCGGCCGATGCCGGCGGCATGACCGTGATGCTGGACGGCGGCATCAGGCGCGGCACCGACGTACTGAAGGCCTTGGCGCTGGGCGCGCAATTCGTCTTCATCGGCCGGCCGTTTCTGTATGCGGCCGTCGTCGCCGGCGAACCCGGCGTGCGGCGCGCGCTGACGCTGCTGCGGGCTGAAGTCGATCGCGACATGGCGCTGTTAGGGATCCGAAGCATCGGTGAAATGACGTCGGAGCTGGTGCGGAGGTTCTAGCCGGGCGTCGGCATACCCGCTTCGCGTGCTTCCGAGAGGGTAGCGGCAAGACTGGCGGCCTGGCATTCCTCGGATTCCCTGAGCATGAACCTGGCCACGGTATCGCCGGGAAAGTCGTCCAGAAGCGCGCGATAGGCACGCTCTGCCGCCGCAAAATCGCCGGCCTCGAACTGTTGCGAGGCCTGCCAGGTCATGGCGCTCAGCTGCTCGTCTCGATCGCGAGCCTTTAACTCCGCATCATCGCTGGCGCAGAATGCGAGCAATTCATAGATCATGAATTCTGTCTTGCGGCCCTTCACCTGAACCCGCTTCAATGGGCGCACCAATATCTCGCTCTGCACCTGTTCATAGATGCTGTCGCTAACGCAAATGGTGGTGCCAAACAGCTTGTTGATGCCTTCAAGGCGAGCGGCGACGTTCACGCCGTCCCCCAGCGCGGTGTAGCTGAGTCGCGTTGAAGAGCCGACATTGCCGACCAGGACGCTGGCGCAATTCAATCCGATCCGAATCCGGATTCGTGGCCGCCCTTCCGCCTCCCAGGCGTCATTGACGCGCTCCATGCGCCGCGCCGCCCGCAGCGCGCCGGCGCAGCCGCGCAGCACGTGGTCGGGGCGCTGAACCGGGGCGTTCCAGAAAGCCATCACCCCGTCGCCGATGAACTTGTCGACGGTGCCACCCTCCTGGGATATCGCGCCCGTTACCTCTTCGAGATAGGTCGAGATCTGGACCAGCAGATCGTTTGGGGCGAGAGCTTCGGAGTGGCTGGAAAAATTCTCCAGATCGGAAAAAAATACCGTGAGGAATCGCGGCTCAACGCCGAGGGTCAGCGGAATGCCCGATTTGATGAGCTGGCGGACCACGTCGAGCGGAACAAAGGATGAGAACGATTTCAGCGACGTTCGCAACAGCGAAGCCGCCGACTCCAGCCTTGCGATCTCCCGGATATTGGATGGCTGGGTCGCCGGTGTATCGAAATCGAGGTTTTCGATTTCCTGCAATTGCCGGGATACGTTTTCGACCGGCTGTGACAGCCGGCGGGACGCAAAATAGATGAAGAACAGCTCGATCATGGTGAGGACGATGATGATCACCATCATCAACCGATTGGTCGCCTTCAACGTCCCTACGAAATCGTCGACCGGCGTCAGCGTAATGACCTGCCAGGCCTGACCGAAACCATCCGGGAAATTGGCGAAGGCTGCGATGAAATCCTCTCCTTTGGTCGGCGATTGGAACACGAAGCGGTCGTCGCCGGTGCGCGTGTGACGGCGATAAGCCTCGCGTACCTCGGGGTCGTCGATATCGGCCAGGGTTGCGATCTTGAGCGCCCCGTTTTCAACGAGAACGCTCTTCCGCTTGTCCGGAAAGGCAATGATCTTGCCGTTGTTGCGATCCGCGACGAAAGTGGTGCTTCGCGCACTGGCCCGGTGCTTGTCGAGAAAGCGCGACAGGACGTCGATGGTAATGTTGGCTGACGCGCAGCCAAGGAATTCGACGCCATGGAAAATCGGAATCCGCAGCGAGATGATGGGAAAGCCGGTATCCGGATTGATTGATGGCTCGGTGACGGCGAGCGTCCGCGTCGTTTTGGCGGCCTGATAACCAGGCAGCGTGCGAATGTCGGTATCGGTGGCGACATTGTAATCGCCGACTTCATGGGGCCAGATGTCGAAGAATTTGCGGTGGCGCACACGTTGCAGAGCAAACCCGATCGCATCGATGTAGCCGGAGTGCCAGTTTGCGGATGCCGGAATACGGGGATCGGCGTGCCGGCGGTCCTCGTCGATGCGGGTGACTACGCGATGATAGCCGTCCTCGAAGCTGACATAGGCTGCGTCGATATGCGGGGCCGAGGTCAGCGCGCGATAGAGGAGCTCGGCGCTTTGCTCGGTACGGAAATAACCGGGGTCGGCGGCGGCCACCTCGGCGAGAAAGCGCAACGGGCTTTCGGTGCTTCCGATCAGATCCTGGGTGCGCTCGACGCCGGCCTGGCTGGTCTGCGCGACCGCGTCGTTCAGGATTGACACCATGCCGGCCGAATTCTTGTTGTAGTTGTAGATCAAGATGAAAATGAGAATCGGAATGCTGAGCCCGATGAACAGCAACGACATGATCAGGCTCAGCCTTGGCCGCCTCAACGTGGCGAGCGGCGCAAGTGCCCCCAGCCGGACCAGCAGACCCTGCAAAGTGCGGCGATTTCGATACAGGACCACCGCAGCAATCGCCAATCCGACGGGGACAGGCAAAAGCGGGATCAGCCAGCGCCCCTCGATCTCGTCTTCTCCGTCCCATATCAGACCCGCGGGCAGCCTATCGTCGTTCAGCATCGCGAGCTTCTGATACGCCTCGGCGATGCGTCGCCAGTGCGCGGCATCCTGATCACCGATATGGCCGGGGCCCCGCGCGACCAGCAATTCCGTGCGGGCTGCCTCGAACAGCAGAGCCTCACGGCTCTTTTTTTGCGAATAATTCCTGAGGATCAAATCGACGGTGGCGTCCTTGTGCGCCAGCGCATAGGCCCAGCCTTTCAGGCTCGCTGCGCGGAATGCCGCCACTTGTTCGGGGTGGGCTTTCAGCCTTGCTTCCGAAGTGCATAAGTTGTCGCCATAGAAATCGATGCCGTACTCGCCGGGCGAGAAGGTGCGGTACGCGGCACCAAGCTGCTCAAGCACGAACGGCTCGTTGGTGCTGTAGGCGACCATCGCGTCGGCGCGGCCGGCCAAAAGGTCGCGCGGGTCGCCCTGGTGGGTGATGCGCGGCAGCGCCGCATAGTCCACCCCCTCATGCCTGAGCATCGCGCCGATCTCGTCGCTCCCGGGCGTGTCCATCAACGTGCGGCCACGCAAATCCGACACGCTGCTGATATCGGCCCGGCGCGGCACCAGAATGATGGCCGGGGATTGCTGGAAGATCACCGCGAGCACGACCAGGCGGCGACCGATGCTCCATTCCCGCAAAACGTTGGCACTGCATACGCCGAAATCCGCTTGGCCGGTGGCCACCGTGTCGGCGACGTCGATACCGGGACCGCCTTCGCGGATACTGACGTCGAGACCGGCGTCGCGGTAGAAGCCCTGCTCGAGCGCCGCGTAATAGCCCGCGAACTGAAACTGGTGCTTCCATTTGAGCTGCAGCGAAACCTGCTCGCGCGCAGCGGCTTGATGCAATGGCAGGTGCAACAGGCACACGGCAACGACCAGCCGTGCAAGCCTCGGCGAGATCGCGGTCACCCGGTCCTTGATAGCTCGCAGCCTACTCTGTGACACAGCGCATCTCCTGGGCTGGGCAACAGATTGGCAGGTTTATATATCCGCCAATCCCGGGAGTCGATGCAGGCTTAGGCCGCCTCGGCCTTCACACGGCCAATTCGGCATTGATCAAACGGCTTTGCGTCGCGGCCGCGTCGGCGGCAGCGAACCGTGCCGCCTCGGCCTCGGGGCGCAGGAATGCCAAACCGATCAGACCTCCAACAAGGCTTACGACGCCGCAGATCAGGAAGCCGCGATGGAAACCTTCGGAAGCGGTAGCGCCATTTTCGATGATTCGACCCATGACGTAGGGTGCCAGCAGACCCGCCGATGTCGACACCGCAGTGATGATCGTCAACATGGCACCACGCTGGGACACCGGCGTGAACTCGCTGACGATTGCGGGACTGAGGACGTAAATCACCGATGGAACCGAAATTCCAAACACGAGGAATGCCAGGTTCAGCATGGGCGCTTCGACATACGGCATGGCGATTAGAGCAATTCCTCCCAAGGCGACAGCGCCGCCGCCGATCAAACTGCGCGCGACGAGGCTCGAATAGTTGCGTGCGAGCAGGCTTTGCGAAAGCCAGCCGGCTCCGATGACGATGAAAACATTGCACACCCACGGCAAAGCACTGAGCCACCCGGTCTGTTGTTGGGTGTATCCGAGACCTTTAATCAAATAGTGCGGTAACCACGCGATCATGAGCGAGAGCCCCCAATAGGCGCCGAAGCCCGATGCACATGCTGCGAGTACGGTCTGATTGAGCAACAGGCGTCGGTAGGGAATCCGTCCGACCGAACGTCGCTGGGTCGGCGTCGACGTGTCGTCGAGAGTGCCTTCGCGTCCGAACGCCAACCACGCAGTCGCCCAGAGCAAACCGGTCAGCCCCAGCGCGGCGAAAGCCCAATGCCAGGAATAGTGCACAATGAGATAGTTGAGCCCGGGCAGAGCCAGCACCACTCCGATGCTCGCGCCCTGGGAGATCATGGCGGTGGGCAAGGTGCGCAGTTCATTGGGAAACCACTTGTAGGCGGAGTGCAGCGCCACGGGATAGGCCGGCCCTTCGCCGGCGCCGAGCAGCACGCGGCAGGCAATCAACGTCGTGAAGCCGACCGAGCCGGCCATGGGAAATTGGGTAACTGCCCAGATCAACCCCATGGCGAGGAGCGCCCAGCGGGTCTGAATGCGATTAACGACAAAGCCCGTGACGACCCCGGACACCGCATACAGGAAGAAGAAACTGGAGCCGACAAGGCCGAATTGGCTCGGCGTTAATTGCAGATCGTTCATAATCGGCACCGCCGCAAGTCCGATCACCGCCTTGTCTGCGAAATTGATCAGCATGAACAGAAACAGAAGAAGGGCAATCACCCAGGCATATTTCGACGGTCGCTGCGCGCTCATTTGTTTGCTCCCGCTTCGTGAATGCTGAATTTGTCTGTGCCGCGAAGTCGCGTCATGGGTGCGCGGCGCATCGACATCCCTTCAGGCCGGGATTCGCACGGGGAGAGACCTGTATCCGTGGACAAAGCTGGAATAGACGCGTTCGGGCTCGCCGACGACCTCGATGGTGGGATAGCGCTTCAAAGCCTCCTCCCACATGATCTTCAACTGCAGTTCGGCGAGCCTGTTCCCCACGCAACGATGAATGCCGAAGCCAAACGACAGATGCTGTCGCGCGCGCGGGCGATCGATCATGAATTTGTTCGGGTTGTCGATCACCTCGTCATCACGGTTCCCGGAGATGTACCACATGACGACCTTGTCCCCCTTCCTGATCTGCTTGCCTCCAAATTCCACGTCGGCAAGAGCGGTGCGCCGCATATGTGCAAGCGGCGTCTGATAGCGGATGATTTCCGACACCATATTGGTGATGAGAGCGGGGTCGTCGCGCAGCTTCTGGTACTGATCCGGATTCTCGTTCAGAAACAGCAAGCCGCCGGTAATGGAATTTCGGGTGGTGTCGTTACCACCCACGATCAGGAGAATGAGATTCCCCAAAAACTCCTTCGGTCCCATGTTTCTGGTCGCGGGCGAATGCGCCAGCATTGAAATCAGATCACTTCTCGGCTCCGCATTGATCCGCTCGTTCCAGAGCCTCGTGAAATACTGCAGGCAGTTCGTCAACTCAACCAGGCGGTCCTCTTCGGTATCGAACATTCCCCCCGGGCCAATGGGCGCGGTGGCTGCGTCGGACCAGTAGGTAAGCAGGTGTCGATCTTGCGACGGAAAATCGAACAGCGTCGCCAACATCTGGGTAGTCAGCTCGATGGACACGCGGTCCACCCAGTCGAAG
>Ga0210389_10004826_pt1 | contig 10459 bp, 10 predicted proteins | sample IncBWH28OmetaG_FD_160127 | JGI IMG/M metagenome (GOLD analysis project Ga0210389, IMG submission 160127) | Forest soil microbial communities from Barre Woods Harvard Forest LTER site, Petersham, Massachusetts, United States - Inc-BW-H-28-O ...
CTGGCGCTCGCTCGTGGATGGCCCGTGGTTCGACGCGGTCCCGACTCTCACCGCGGCGGCGATGGTGACCTCACGGATCGCGCTCGGCACGCTCGTGGCGTCGCCGAACTTCCGTCATCCGGTGAGCTTCGCCCGGCAGCTGACCGCGCTGGACGACATCAGCGGCGGCCGGATCGTGCTCGGCCTCGGCGCGGGCGCCGGCGGCGCCAGCTTTGACACCCGGGTCCTCGGCGAGCCGCCGTTGTCGCCGGGCGAGCGCGTCGACAGGTTCGCTGAGTTCGCTGAGCTCCTCGACTTTTTGCTGCGGACCGATCGGGTCACGTGGACGGGCCGTTACTACCGGGCTGTCGACGCCCGGAACCTGCCCGGCTGCGTGCAGCAGCCGCGGATCCCGTTCGTCATGGCGGCGAACGGTCCGCGGTCGATCGCGCTCGCGGCGCGCCTCGGCGATGGCTGGGTGACGACCGGCAAGCCCTCCGACGACGTGGCGGGCTGGTGGCGCAGCGTCGGAGATGCCCTGCGCCGGTTTGAGGCCGCGCTGGTGGCGGCCGGCCGTGAACCTGACGCGGTGCCGAAGTACCTCTCCCTGGACGCGGCTGGCATCTACGCGCTGTCCAGCGTGGCGTACCTGACGGATGCTGCGGGCCGAGCCGGTGACCTTGGCTTCACCGACGTCATCACGCACTGGCCGCGCCCGGACGGCCCATACGCGGGCCTGGAGGCCGTGCTATCGGCGGCCGCGGCGGATCTGCTTGCCCAGCGTTAGCAACCAGGAGCGACAGCGCTAGCCACCGGCTGAAGGTCAGCCCACGAATAGGGACAACGTGTCGGCGACGCAGGCGGCCTTGGCCTGGCCGTCGATCTCGATCCGCATCCGGATGGACGCGAGCGACCCGAGGTGCGTCTGCTTGACGTCCGTCAGCGTCGCCTCGGCACGGATGGACGAGCCGGTCAGCACGGGGGACGGGAAGCGAACCCGGTCCAGTCCGTAGTTGATGCCCATGGTCAGGTTCTCGACCCGGAAGATCTCCATGGACAGGACCGGTAGCAGCGACACGGTGAGGTAACCGTGCGCGATCGTGCCGCCGAACGGACCGCTGGCGGCACGCTCAACGTCGACGTGGATCCACTGATGGTCACCCGTCGCGTCAGCGAAGGCGTTCACCTGCTCCTGAGTGATCTTGTGCCAGTCGCTGAAGCCGAGGCTCTCGCCCTTGGCCGCGACAAACTCCGCCAGGCTCGCAAAGGTGCGCATGCGGTTGACAATAGTGCCCGAACGCGGGAACGCAAGGGGCCCGCAGCGCGCCGGTGCGCTGCGGGCCCGAGCCGTTAGCGGGCGGTCAGCCCTTGGTAAACGAGGTCAGCTGATTGACGTCGGCGACGTGGTCCGTCCCCGCCTCATTCAGGATGACTTCCGACTTCACCGGCCCGACGCCGTTAGCGAACCAGGTCATCACCTCGGTGCTGACCGTGATGCCCTCGATGCTCTCGGCCATGGTCATCTCCACCACGCTGGCGCTATACGTCCCAGCCGGCACGGTGACGGTCTGGGTACCGCCGCCCTTGACGGTGATGTCGGCAGTAACGTCCTGCGTCACGCTGTTCGAGGCGAACTGGATCTTCAGCGTGCCGTGCGACACCTGCCCAGCGGCCAACGCGGACGCGGACGGAAACATGATGGTGCCGGACAGTAGCGTCACCTTCGTCGTTGAACTGTTCGTGTTGAACTGGCTGAACGGATAGGTGATCGAGCCGTCCGAATGGAAGATGAAGTAAGCGCTGCTGTGAGACGTCAGGCCCGGGTTGCTGATGGTGCCGTCCATCTTCACCTGCTGGCCGTCGGCGACTGGCGTCACTGCGGCGATCGTGTCGACGGTCGTGCCGACTGTCGCGCCGTCGGTGTCGGTGTATTTCCAGGTGTTCCCGACCGCTATCGGGAACGGCAGCGAGTCGGCCGAGACTACCGACGTCGAGCCGCCCGAACTTGCCGAGCCACCTTTAGCCGGCGTCGAGCTGCTGCTGGCGGCCTTGCTCGAGGTTGAGCCTGAGCCACCGGATGAGCCGGAACTGCCAGTGCTGCAGCCGGTCAGAATTAGTCCGCCCACGGTCGCGAGCGCGAGAGCCGCGCCGGCGGGGTGGCGGAGCCATGGTGCGTACGTAGTCATTGCTTATTACCTCGATCTTGATGTGATGGTCTGGTCTGCTGCTTGACTCAGCCCGGCCGCGGCGGGCCGGCTGCCCCCTCGACAGCCGGGCCACCGGGCGCGGGGCCAACCCCTAACGGCCGGGCCTGAGCGGGAAGCGGCTTTGACTGCAGCCAGATGGACCCAGGACCGGATAGGACGGCAAAGTGGCGGGCATGATTGCCGGGATGGCGAGCCTTGGCCTGCGCAAGCTCGGCCATCTGCACCGCAACCGATGCCTCGCAGATCCCGATGTGCCAGGGATGCGTACGCAGGGAACTGCCCGTGACGAGGTCACGCCGGACGACGTCGCCGGCCAGGCCGACCCACGCTCGCCCGCAGCCGCCGATGCGCCGCAAGACGAACTCGTCGGCGGCGAGGCTGGCGGTGCGCAGGGGCTGCCGGAAGCCGGTGGTGACCTCGATTCCCGGCGTGCCCGCCAGGAAGCCCTGGTGGTGCACGAGGTACTCCTGCTCCGGCGAAATCTGCAGGCACACGATGCTGCCGGGCAGCCTCGCGGCAAAGGCGATGGTCCCCGCTGCATCCTTCGCGGTGTAAGCGCTCAGGCCGGCCGGACCAGCCGCCATCTGGATCGAGTCGGTCATCCAGGCGAACTCGGCAGTCTCCGCGACGATGCTTTCCCCTGGCTCTAGGGAGATGGACAGCACTGGCTGCGTCGAACCGAGCAGCTGGTCGCGCACCGGCATCTCCCTGCCCCTGTCCCGCGGATGACGAGCTCTATCACTCGTTCTACCGGCGCGGCAGTGACCGCCGAATCACGGCAACCATGTAATTCCTCGTCAGGGCGCGGACGTGCGAGCTATAACACCAGCTGGCGCAGGCTCCGCCAGGCCGTTCTCCATCGCGAACCTGGCCGCTTCGACCCGCCCGCTGAAGCCGAGATTGCGATAGATGGTCGCCAGGTGCCGTTCCACGGTCGCGGTACTCAGGACGAGCTCAGCAGCGATCTGCTTGTTGCTGAGACCGGCAGCGAGCAGGCGGAGCACATCGGCCTGCCGGCTCGTGAGAGTGCCGGGCTTCCGGCCGCCGGCCGCTGACGCGCCCATGACCTCCGCGAGTGCGGCCTCGGCGTCAGCACGACGCTGTGCGTTCCCGATATCGATAGCCAGGGCGTGTGCGGCCCGAAGCTGCGAAAGCGCCTCGGCCCGGTCGCCGCTCTGCTCGCAGACCCGGCCGAGGCCGATCATCGCCTCGATGACGCCGTGCGGGTGGCCGCCTGCCCGCGACGCGACGATGGCCGCCCGGAAATGCTCCGCGGCCTGCGTCCAGTTGCGCCGGTGCGCGGCCACAGCGCCCTGGTTGCAGCGGATGGTGCCGATCAGCTGCGGATGACCGGCCGCCAGAGCGGCCCCCTCGTCGAGCGCCTGGTCGGCAGAGTCCCACTGACTCGTCCTGATAAGTACGTCGGCGAGGTTGGCCAGGCCGATCGCGATCGACCGCCGCTCCCCGAGCTCGCGCTTGATGGCGAGCGCCTGCTCGAACAGGTCCAGCGCCCGGCTCAGGTCGCCGTCGTCCAGCTCAAGCAGGGCCATGTTGTTGATCGCGACCGACACGCTGCGGCGATCACCAAGTCTGGCGCGCAAGTCCATGGCCAGCTGAAATCCCTGCCGGGCGCCTGCATGGTTGCCGAGGTAGCGATGTGCCGAGCCGAGGACCGTTGCCGCCAGCGCCATCCGGTCGGTCAGGCCGAGCTGCTCGAAGATCGCCAGCGCCGCCTCCGCATCGCGGATGGCGGCCGGGTAGTCGCCGTTCTCGACTGCCAGGACGGCGGCCGAGCACCGAGCGCGGCCGACTCGCTCGTCGTCGCGTGAACCGGCCAGCGCGAGGAACCGTGCCAGCCAGTTCCGGCCGACCGCGAGGCGGCCGCGGACCAGCCACCACCGCCACAGCGCGGCGCTGATATCCAGGCCCAGGTCGATCTCGGCGTGCTCGGCCGCCCAGTACAGCGCGGCGTGCAGATCGGCGACGGCGGCCTCGAGCCGGATCGCCCAGTCGGCCGCGTCGGCACCGCCAAGGCCTAGCTCGCTGCCAGCCGCGATGGCGGCGAAATGCTGCGCGTGCCGTCGTCGCGCCGCCGTGCTTTCGTGGTCTGGGCCGGCATCGGTCTTGTCGAGCTGGAGCGCCGCGAAGCTCCGGATCGTCTCCAGCATGGTGAACAGATTCTGTTCGCCGCCACGCGTGACAACGAGCCAGGACGAGTCGACGAGCAGGCGCACCGTGGTAGCGGCCGCCTGCGCGTCGACATCGAGTACGGCCTGGACGTCGCCGATCCGGAAAGGACCGGCGAAGACGCTCAGTATCGCCAGGCGGCGCTGCTGATCTGGGCTCAGCAGGTCGTAGCTCACCTGGAGCACGTCGGCGAGCCGACGTCCGCCGTGCTGGGCCGTGGTCGGCTCGGCGTCCAGCAGCACAGCACGCTGCTGCAAGATCTCCCGGATCGACAGCGTGCCGACCCAGCCCGCGATCAGCTCGATGGCCAGCGGCAGGCCGTCTAGCCTGCGGCACAGCTCGGCGATGGCATGCGGCGCAATGTCGGCCGCGCGGAAGTCAGGCAGCCGCTCGCTGGCTCTGGCCATGAACAGCTGGACGGCGTCGGACGCAGCGATGTCCGATGCCCCAGCAGCCACTGACGGGCAGTCCAGCGGTGGGACGCTCCAGCACACCTCGCCCGCGACGCCGAGCACCACCCGGCTGGTGACGACGAGCCTTACCTCGGGCGCCGCTGCGAGCAGCTCGCCGGCGAGACCGGCGACCTGGCCCGCGATGCGCTCGGCACCGTCGAGCAGCAGCAGCTTGGGGGCGGCGGCGAGCGCCGCCGTGAGCGACTCGGTCAGCGGCGTGCCCTGCTGATCGGCCACGTTCAGCCGGGACGCTAAGGCGGACGTCAGCGACCGGGGGTAGCGGATCTGTTCCAGCGGCACGAAGACGACGTCGCGGTCGGCGAAGCTGCGAGTCAGCGCTTCGGCGGCCAGCCGTGTCTTGCCTGCGCCACCTGGCCCGATGAGCGTGACCAGGCGAGACTGCCGGATCAGCCCAGCGACCTCGGCTAGCTCGCGCGCCCGGCCGACAAAGCTGGTCTGGGCGACCGGCAGCGCGTCCCGCGCGCTGGCGCGGTGGCTAGCTGCCGCGAGTTCGGCCTCGAGCGCGGCGAGTGCCGCGGCGGCTCGTGCCGAGATCTGCGTGCGGCCTGATTCCCATCGGTTCACGGTAGCGAAGGACATGCCAAGCCGACGGGCTAGCTGCTCCTGGCTGAGCCCGAGGCTGCCGCGCAGGATGCGAAGCCGCGCCGCAACCGAATCCGCCTCGTGCGGCTCGTTCACGGCATGCAGCCTACCTTCGCCCGGTCTGGCGTCGGCCGACCATGCAACGCGCTTGCGAAGCTAGATGGAGCCAAACAGCCTGTCGCCAGCATCGCCTAGACCGGGCACGATGTAGCCCTTGTTATTGAGTCCGGCGTCCAGCCCGCCAGCGACGATGCGCACCGGTGTCGCGTCTTCAGCGAACGCCTCGGCGAGCCTGGCCAGTCCCTCCGGCGAGGCCACCAGGCTGACTCCGGTTACGGTGGCCGCGTTCCGGTCGCGCAGCATCCGGATGACGGTCTCCATGGAGCCGCCGGTGGCGAGCATGGGGTCCAGGATGAACGTCTGCCGTCCGGTCAGATCGGCAGGCAGCCGGGTCGCGTACGTCGAGGCGACGAGGGTGTCCTCGTCCCTGGCCAGTCCGACGAACCCGATGTCAGCGTTCGGCAGCAGCCGGGCCATGCCGTCGAGCATGCCGATGCCAGCGCGCAGGATCGGGACGAGGAGCGGGAGGGGACGGGCCAGCTTGACGCCGGTCGCCAGGTCGACCGGCGTCTGGACCTCGACCGGCTCGACTTTGATGTCGCGGGTGGCCTCGTAGCCGAGCAGCGTAACGAGCTCATCGCACAGTCGGCGAAAGGCCGGCGTGTCGGTGTTGATATCGCGCAACAGCGTGAGCTTGTGCGCGACCAGGGGATGATCGACAACGGTCGTCTGCATTCTCGGTAGTGTGCCAGCTTGCGCGCATCTCGGCCCGCTCGCCGCGGTGTGTGCTTCGGCCTAGCGGCCGCGCTCAACCGCATCAGCGGCGAGTAGTCGCTGGGCCGACCGCATGGCGTCAGGACCGAGCGCGTCCTCAATCCGCGCGAGCAGCTCGCGCTGGGCGTTGCTGATGGCGTCAGCGACTGCCTCGATCTCGGCTGTGGTCCATGCGCGCCCGGTGATCTCATACCCGCCGTGGCCGCCACGCAGCTCGGCCGGGCCACCGTCGGCATCGGTGCCCCACGCGTCATGCACGAGCCGGTTCCGGTCGCGGTTCGCGTCACGACAGGCGCGCAACGCAGCGCGGATCGCCTCGAGCTGCGCCCCGGTGAGGTCAGCACGGTGGCGCACGATGGCATCGCAGTTGTCGATCAGCCAGTGCGTCTCTTGCCCGCCGGCCACGACTGCCGCGTAGGTGCTGCCGATGAGGACGCAGAACGCCATGCGCAAGGCGATCTCCATCAGCGCGGCCAGCTCGACAAGCCGCCCGAGCGCCCCGTACCGGCCGTCGTCCGGCGGCGCCGCGGCAGGCTGAGTCATAGGCGGCAGCTTAGGGCCTGTGAACTGGCGCGCGGGCTGCCTGTGCGCCGGATCGAAAGTATGTTCTACTACGAGGATGAGTGCAGTCGTCCGCCCGGACTGGTGGTGCTATCCGCTTCAGTGCCCTTCGGGACATCCATGGGCGCCTGGGCGCGTGACGGTCGGCTGGATGCCTTGCGACTGCGCCAACGCGCTGGCCAGCGGTTTCCTTGGCCATCTGTGGGTCCGCTGCCGAGCCGACGGGTGCCGCTCGATCTGGTACCGCCCGCGGCACGACACGGCGAAGCCAGGATTATGTCTTTGGCCTAGTGCCCACGACTGGTCTGCCTTGAGTTGCTATAACTAGACCAGACTAGACCAACACATTAGAATGGCAGCCATGGCAGTCAGCTACAACGTGTATGAAGCCAAGACGCATTTGTCGCAGTTGATTGACCGCGCGGCGGCAGGCGAGGAGATCGTGATCGCCCGAGCGGGTCGTCCGGTAGCCCGCCTGATTGCTCTGGCTGGGCCCGGCGGGCGGCGCCGGTCCCCTGGCGCATGGCGCGGACAGGTCAGCATCGCTGCGGACTTCGACGACCTCCCGGAGGAGATTGACGCCGCCTTTCGCGGGGACGCCACGTGAGGTTGCTGCTCGACACTCACGCGCTGCTGTGGTGGCTGGCGGATGCCGAGCTCACGCCACAGGCACGCGACACGATCGCCGATCCTGCCAACACGGTCGCGGTATCCGCCGCCAGCGCTTGGGAGATCTCGATCAAGAAGGCGCTGGGCAAGCTGTCAGCTCCTGGCGATCTGGCGCGGCAGGTTCAGGCCAGTGATTTTTCACCGCTTGCGATAGAGATCAACCACGCGCTGGCGGCCGGCCAGCTGCCCAGACATCACGCGGACCCATTCGTCCGAATGCTCATCGCGCAGGCCCAGATCGAGCAGATGACGATCGTGACGCGCGACAAGCGCTTCGCGGACTACGACGTCGCGGTCCTGGCAGCGTAAGCGCCGCTTGCGGGCGTGGTGTTGCGTTTACAGGGACCGTCGCGTGTCGCCGCTGAATTCGAATGCGCGGGGGACGACCGTCGCCAGATCGGGCGGCTCGAACGTCGTCAAGTCCACCAGTGGCTCGTGTTCTGGCTCGGGTAGCGCCATCGCGCTGGCGCTCGGCGCCGGCCTCGGTCGGCGGGGCTTGCCTGCGGCCGAAGTTCCGCCCCGGCCCCGGTAGATCAGCAAGCCGTTAAGCGGATCGGGAACCGCGTCGAGGGCCGCCCGGACGATCGGGAGCGCCCGGAACGCTTCCCATTCGGCCGCGGTCTCGAAGCAGACCTCGAACGCAACTCCCCAGCGATCGGCGTGCCAGGTCCCATCGAGTGCGCCGTTCGTCAGCGCCGCCTCGATCAGTTCGGAGTCATACGCGTCCTGCCACTGGAAAGCGGAGAAATCCCCGTGCAGGACCTCGATCGACCACCATTCAGCCATTGATTGCGATAGTACGTCTCTGGCAAGACGCGCGGAAGAGGTCAGCGCACGTTCTGCGTCATCCCGGGTGACGGACGTGGCTAGCCCGATGCGGCACGGACGGCCGCGGTCAGCTGATCCGCCGATAGCCAGCCGTCGTGCTTCCAGACGATCTTCCCGGTGGCCGAAGTGAGCACGTACCAGGGCTGGTCCTGCACGCCGTAGCCGTCGGCGAGCCTGCCGGTCGTATCAAGTGCGACCGGGTAGCCCAGCGGCTGGCCGAGGCCGGCCAGGTACGTCCGGACGGTCGCGAGCGACGGCTCCGCAGCCTCCTCGTCGACGGCGACCAGCGCTGGCAGGCCAGCCGCCGGCGCTGCGCGCGCGTACTGGCTGAGGCCTAGCAGCTGAGCCCGCAGATCAGAGGTCTCGTTCAGCCAGGTCGCGAAGAAGACGACGAGGTGGGGCTTGCCCGGCGCGAGCGTGACCGAGCCGGACGGCAGGGCCGCCAGAGTGGCCGGCTTGGCAGGAGACAGGCCGCTGATGTAGGCGAGGGACTGGGTGCTGGCCAGCTTCGGATGGCCGGGGAGCAGGCGGGCCACTTCCTGCGCCATCACCTGCCCGGCCTGCGTAATGCTCGCGTACGCCATCGTGGTCAGGTAGATCTTCTGCTCCCGGCCGCGCGAGTCGATGATGTACAGCGCGGGAGTGTGGTCGACCTGCCCTTTCGTGATCTGCACGTAGATGTCGAAGCGCTGCCACACGGACTTGAGCTCCGGCAGCGTGCCGGTCAGGAAGTCCCATTGGTTGACCATGGCGTGCGAGCGCGAGTAGGCCATCACGTCAGAGATCTTGGTGGCCGCTGGGTTTGCGTCGATGCCCAGCAACTGGACGCGATCACCCTCCTTGCCGAGCAGGTCCTTGGCCGCGAGCATGCTCTGCGTCGTCAGCGGGCAGACGGTCGTGCACTCCGAATCGGTGAAGGCCAGGATCACGACCTTGCCCCGGAACGCTCTGAGCGAGATGCGCTGGCCGAACTGATTCGTCAGCGAGAAGTCGGGCGCAGGTGTGCCACCGAGCGACGACCCGGGATCGAGGTTGGGATTGGCCGCTGCCGCGCGCTGGGCCAGCCCGGCCGAGCCGTCATGCGCGCCGCCGCTGGTTCCCGCCGCTGCCGCACATCCGGACGCCGCCATCCCCGCCACCGCGAGTACCAGCGCAAGGCGGCCGCAGCCAGACCGAAGCCACGACGCCGCGTAGTCGAACAATCGCACGCCCCGATACTGCCACTGCATCAGGCCGAGGTCATAGCCGGGCTCTAGGCCGCCCGTCCCCACGACCGCCGCCAGCAGCAGCGAAAGCGGTCAGTGGCACAGCTGAGCCACGGCCCTGTGCGGGTCGTTCGGGACACTCAGGATGGTCAGCCTAGGCGAGTCGACGATGTTGGCCAGGAACTGGTGGAACGTCAGCGGTCCCGTGGTGTCCTTGATCACCTTGGCTAGCTCGCCGCAGCTCAGAGCCTTGCGCGCAGCGCCGATGTCGGCGGCCGGGACCCCCGGGGCACTGGTGGCACGGCTGTACTCGGCGATGATCCACGCGAGTCCGGCGTACTTGGTATGGCCGATCCGGGCGCCGGGGATGGCCTGCAGGTGTCCGCCGAGCGAGTAGGCCAGGCCGTGTTCGTCGATGGCCAGGGCGTTCAGCGGCAATAGCGCGCCGAGGGTGCCGAGCACGACTCCGGGCATCGCGACCGAGTAGTCGAGGTTGCTCAGCGGCACCGAGCTGGTCGTGTTCTGGTTGGGCAGCGTATAGAACAGCCGCGGCGGCTGGCCGGACGCCAGGGCCCGGGCGACAGCCAAGCCGGCCGGGCCCTGCGGCGATGCCTTGCCGTAGATGGCATCCTCGTAGTCCACTGGTCGGTCCGGGTTGCGGTTGTGGGTCACCCCGACATACCAGGCTCGCTCGTTGGCGATCCCCGTTGCCGCGATGCCGCTCTGATCGCGCCAGCCGGTCGCGCACACGACAGCCCAGACGACGAGCGCGACCGCGCACAATCCGGCCGGAACGGCGGTGCGGATCGTCGCCGCAGACGGGCGCGGGATCGGAACCATCATCACCGGCAGCAGCAAAGTGAAGATCGCCGGCAGCAGCATCCGGGCGTGCATGAAGTCGCCGCCGATGGCGATCACGTAGAAGGCCATCGAC
>Ga0210389_10004828_pt1 | contig 10458 bp, 8 predicted proteins | sample IncBWH28OmetaG_FD_160127 | JGI IMG/M metagenome (GOLD analysis project Ga0210389, IMG submission 160127) | Forest soil microbial communities from Barre Woods Harvard Forest LTER site, Petersham, Massachusetts, United States - Inc-BW-H-28-O ...
GCCATCCTTCGTACAGAACTTGGCGTCATCCGCGTAGACCGTGCCGCAGGTGGGGCAGCGCGTGCTCATTGTTTTCTCACGTGCACACCTTGTTCCGGCCGGCAGCCTTGGCGCGATAGAGCGCCTCATCCGCACGGGCAAAGAGATCGTCAACGCCCGCCACGTCCGGCGCGGGATAACTGGCCACTCCGATGCTCGCGGTCAGGCGCACGCCGCCGTGCGCGGGCGTAAACGCCGTGCGCTCGACGCGTTCTCTAGTGCGCTCCGCAAACTTCACAGCACCAATCTGCCCTGTTTCCGGCAATACCACCACAAACTCCTCGCCGCCGTATCGCGCCACTATGTCGACACTTCGAATGGATTCCTGGAGCAGCGCCGCCACTTCGCGCAGCACGTCGTCGCCCACGAGATGGCCCGCCGTATCGTTGATCCCCTTGAAGTGATCGAGATCGAGCATCAGCAGGGTGATCACCGAATCATAGCGTTTCGCGCGCTCCATTTCGGAACTGAGCCGCACCGTGAGCGCACGCCTGTTCAAAACCTGCGTCAGCGGGTCCGTATGGGCCAGCACCTCGAGGCGCGCGTTGTCGGCCTTGGTCGTTTCAATCAGCTGCGCGCGGTGAATCGCGGCGACCGCCGCCTTGATGACGGCATCGGCAAACTCGACATCTTCATTGGTAAGCGGCGGCTCGTTCGCCATGCGGCGCAAAAAGAATACGCCAGCCTGGGTCTTGCCCAGCGTGAACGGGAGCGCGATCACCGAACGGATCGGAACGAGCGTGCCGTTCGCCTGCCACTCCTTTCGAATGTCGGCGTACAGCGGATTGCTCTGGAGGTCTTCGACGAGCACCGGATGACCGTGCTCGAGCGCGCTGCGGATTTCAGGATAGCGGTCGAGATGAATCTCGAAGTTTCGGAGCGCCGGATTGTCGAATGCGGTCGCGACGACGCCGACTTTATCACCCGGCTTCGCGAGAATCACCGAGCAGCGCGAGAGGCTCAGCGCGCGCGCCACGCGGCGGGCGAGAATATGGTAGATCTCGTCGCTCGAGAGATCGCCGGTGACCTCGTGCAGAATGTCCACGACCTTCCGCCGGCTCTCCGCATCTTCACGCGCGCGCTGCAGTTCTTCTTCGGCGGAGCGAAGCGCGAGTTGCGTGGTGGCCAGCTCGCGCTGCATGCGGAGCTGCGCCTGCACGCGCGCGATCAACTCACGCGGACGGAACGGCTTCCTGATGAAATCTGCCGCCCCGAGCCCGAACGTCTTCTCCGTCATTTCGTCCGGCGAGAGCGACGACACCATCAGCACCGGAATGTCGCGCCAGCGCGCGTCGGCCTTGAGCTCCTGCAGCAGCTGCACGCCGTCCGTCCCCGGCATGATGACATCGAGCAGCAGCAGTTCCGGCCGGTGCTTCTGCAGTTCGGCAAAGAGCGAATCGCGCGCGGTTGCGGACGACACGTCAAATCCTGAATCGCGCAGCACGCCCGTCAGCGACTCGAGCACACTCGGATCGTCATCCACAACCAGAATGCGCGAGCGGGTCATGGGGTGCTCCCCAGCAGCGCCTGCAGACCGTCCCACTCGATATTTCCGCCCGACAAAATGCAAACCGTGCGCGGCACCGGCTTCACAATTCCTTGCAGCAGCGCCGCAACCGTGATCGCGCCGCTCGGCTCGGCGACGAGCTTGTGCCGGTCGAGCAGAAAACGCATCGCGTCAGGCAGCGCGCCGTCGGGAACCGTGACGACATCGTCGAGAAATGCGTGATGATGTTCGTAGTTGATGGTCCCGATTCGAACCGCGAGCAGGCCGTCGGCAAGTCCGCCCGGATTCGCGGCGATGGTGACCGGTGCGCCCGCTTCGCGTGCACGGGTGAGCTTCGGCGATCCCGCCGGCTCGACGCCGATCACGCGCGCACCAGGCGCTGCACGTTTGATTGCCGCCGCGACGCCGGCGCTCAATCCGCCACCGCCAACCGGAACGAGCACGAGCTGCACATCTGGCATGTCCTCGGCGATTTCCAATCCGATCGTGCCCTGACCCGCGATAATCGTGGCATCGTCGAAGGGCGGGACGAGCGTGGCGCCTTCGCGATCGCAGAGCTCAACGGCCTTTGCCATGCGTTCGGCGGTCGTCGTTCCCTCGAGGATTACACGGGCACCGAGACGCTCCGCGCCTTCGCGCTTTGCGCGCGGCGCGGTCGTCGGCATGACGACAGTCGACGGCACCCCGAAGAGCTTCGCGGCGAGTGCGACTGCCTGTCCATGATTTCCGGATGACGGCGCGACCAATCCCTTTGCGCGCTGCGCCGGAGTGAGCTGTGATACGAACCAATAGGCGCCGCGGAACTTGAAGGCTCCGCCGCGCTGGAGCATTTCCGGCTTGAGGAAAACGGGAACACCAAACCGGTCGTGCAGTGATTCCGACGGCAAAAGTGGCGTACGCACCGCGACGCCACGCAGCGTCGCAGCCGCATTGCGAAAGTCGTCGAGCGAAACCAGCGTCGGTGAAACAGTCGAAGCGGCAGCAGTCATCCGGTACGGAAGCTCCTGATGCGAAAACGCGATTACGTACTATAGAGCGCGAACGGTTCTCGACGGGTGTAAACCTACTCCCCGTCAAGAGACCGGTAAAGGATACGAGTGTCAGATTTTACAACAGCGGGCCGAGCGCCATCTCTATCTATTCGAATGAGTTAGCACACGCGCTCAGCGACCGTTCGCGGCGTCCCAACTGGCCACCGGTGTACCCTTGGCTTGCAAGACCAAGGCCAGCAATGTCAACGCGGGTCCTACAGTGCCGTCGCGGCGGCCGACGGCAAAGCGGGCCTGCAGCGTGAGTCCCGAGCGCAGGACGTCGGGATCGGGCGCTCTCGACGCGGGGACATGCAACAGGTCGCGAGCGATGTACGAGAGACCCGAGGCGCCGCACACGAACGCTGGTCGCGTGAAGCAGGTCAGTGCAGGCCGGGTGGCGCTGCTGTCGGCCGACTGGGCCTTGCTGAGCGGCAGCGGAACACGCTCAACGGTGACCTCAAGGACCCCGCGGCTCGGATCGTACCTTGCCTCCTTCACTGCGAATTGCACGATGACCAGCGATGAGTCGCCTGGATGGTCGACGGCGGCCCTGAGGCGATCTGCGAACGCCGAAGACGTCAAGACAGCCGGCTGCGCGGCGCGTTCATCCGCATACGGGACTACACGATCGGTCACTCCGACCGTGACCGGAATCACACTTTTTTGCGACGGTTTCGGCGCTGAAACTGGAGCCGGCGGAGCGTCAGTTTCGCTCCCCGCGCGGGCGAGCGCTGTCGCGGCTGTGCCGTAGCGCGAGTCTGTACAAAACGGCTTTTCGGCCGGCGATGTGGTGTCCGCAGACGAAACAATGACGAAGCAGAGAAACGGCGCGAGCCTCGAATCGGACGCGCTCGCGGAAAACGTGCGCGCCGACGCATAGCTCACGGCAATTGCGGCACCGCTCGTCGGCGCGAAGTGGAGTGTCTTGATGTCGGTCGTGTAGCGCTTGTTCGCGGCGAAATATCCGCGCTCGAGGTCGGTGAGCTTCGAAAGATCCGCGCGCACCGCATCGGCGAGGTGCGCCTTGTCGGCGGGCACCTCTTGCTGCGCCGCCAACGCGCGCACGGCGAGTGCCGTGCATGCAATGAACGGACGCAGTGCGCGCATCCTCATCATTTCATCGAGTTGGGGCAGCTCGTCGCGGGATCGGCCGACGGCGCGCCGTACGACGACGTGATGAGGTCGGCTTTGTTGTCATGCAGAATCAGCACGAAGAAATTCGAATATTGCGAGTCGCAGATATCGGCCAGCTTCGGGCCGCCGAGTGCGGCGATGATGGCGGGCACCGTGTTGCTGTGGCCGACGACGAGAACGGTCTGTCCCGCATGCGGGCGGACCGCGTCGGCGACGGCCTTTGCGTGCGCAGCGACCGGCCCGGTGTGCACGACTTCGGGCGTGAGATGCTGGGCGTCGACGGTCGGCTGCGCGGTCTCACGAGTGCGCGTGAGCTCGGTCGTAATCGCAGCCTGTACGACAGTGTTCGAGAGCGCGGACGCGAGCGCCTTCGCGCGCGCGACGCCGGCCTCGGTCAGCGGCGGATCAGCGGCCGGTGCAGCAGCCTTTTCACCATGCCGGACGAGAATGACGACGATCGGCTTTGTTTGCGCCGGAAGCCGCACGGCGGCGGCCGTGGTGCAGAGGGCGCAGATGAGTGCCAGAAAAAAGCGTCTCGTCATGGCGATCGTATCCGGGGTGGAAAGTTGCACAAGGTTTTTCAAAGTTGCACGCGGGCCGCCAACTGAAGAATATGCTCACTCCACCTGAGTTGCGGCGCGAGCCGCCGGGCCACCGAGGAGAATAATGCCGATCATTTTGAGAACTGCCGGACTGTTGATCCTCTCGAACCTTTTCATGACGTTCGCGTGGTATGCGCATCTCAGGAACCTGAACACGCGCGCGTGGTACATCGCCGCGCTCGCGAGCTGGGGAATCGCGCTGTTCGAATACATGCTGCAGGTGCCGGCGAATCGCATCGGCTACACGGTTCTGACGCTTGGACAGCTCAAGATGCTCCAGGAAGTGATCTCGATCGGCGTGTTCGTGCCGTTTGCGATCTATTACATGAAGCAGCCGCCAAAGCTCGACTACCTGTGGGCAGGGTGCTGTCTGCTCGGTGCGGTGTACTTCGTATTCAGGAGTCCGGCGGTGAGCTGACACAGCGCGCGTTGTGCGCCCGGTCACTCTCACTTCACGATGCACCGGTTAGATACAAACGTATGAGACTCGCTCTCGTGTGTTGCATGGTTGGTTCGCTCGCGATCGCCGCGTGCGGAAGCAGCGACAAATCGACGACACAGCCCGGCGGCAGCGCGGCGGTGCTGACCTCGCTGGATCTCAGTGCGCCGGGCAACACGCTCGCGCTGAACGCCACAATGCAGCTCGCGGCAACGCCAAAAGATCAGAACGGCGCGACGTACCCTGCGACCGTCGCATGGAACTCCGGAAGCAACTTCGTCGCGACGATCACTGCGACCGGACTCGTCAGCGCGGTCGCCGGCGGCCAGGCGTACATGTTCGCGACCGCGGGCACGCTGAAGGACAGCACGCTCATCACGGTCGTTACGGGCGCGTATCCGTCGACAGCGCCGGTCTACATGCTCCCGGCGTCGTACTCGCCTGTGCAGACCGACATCGCGGTCGGCGGAACGGTGCAGTTCGTATTCCCGGGACTCGGCCACAACGTCTTCTTCGGCTCGACGCCGCCCGGCGCGCCCGCCGACATTCCGGGGTCAGTCGTAAACCAAACGGTGTCGCGCACGTTCAATACGCGCGGGTCGTTCGGTTACAACTGCACGATTCATCCTGGCATGAACGGGACGATCGTCGTTCACTAGCCGCGTGCGTGTTGAAGTTCTAAAGAAGAACCACGGATTTCCGCTGAAAAATCGGATAACTCACGGATAAAACTTTGGGGGTGCTACGCCGTCTGAAACGAGCGCACTACCCCCAAGAGTTTTAAAGCTTTATCCGCGCGTTATCGCCTGCCGTTCATCCGCGTAAATCCGCGGTTCTTCAGTTGCAGTCGCAGTTGGCGTTACGGCCGCGCAATCGCTCCCCAGATCAGCGGCTCGGTAGCCTTCGACTGCCCCCGATACTGCGGACGGAATCCGTAGAGCACCGCGTGTCCCTTCCCGACCGTGACATCGACCATCGCGGCCTTTCCGTTGAGCTTCGCTCCGCCGAGCAGCCAGCCTGAGAGCAGCACGTCACCAGTCGCCGGATATGATGCGACTGCGGTTGCGCGCGCAGGATCGGTGATCTCAAATGCCGGGCCGTTCTCAAACCAGATCGCGGGAACCGTCGCCGTCATGCGCGACGCGAGCGGACTCGCGCGATTGATATCCACCGCGAGAATCGACCCCGGCGCGTAGAAATCGGTGTTCCGAACCCCGGCGAGGATGTTCTTCACCGGGAGCTTCAGCGTTTCGATCGCGTAGTTGCTCGCCTCATTGAACGCGATCAGCGTGCCGCCATTTTCGACGAACGCTGCCAGCGCGGCTGCGCCCGCCGTGCCGAGCCCGCCAACGAGCGAATCCGGATATGTGTCGCGCAGCCCGCGCGTCATCTGACCGGCGTTCTGGTCGGGCAGCACGATCACGTCGAACTTCGTGTTGAGATTGCCCGCACGCACATCGCGATCGACGATCGATGTGAACGGCACGCGATTGACGTCGAACATCCAGCGCGTCCACCCTTCGTCCATCGGCGCGCTGTAGCTGCGATAAATTCCGACGCGTTTCGCACTGCGATCGCTCAGCCCTGCGACGGTGAATTTCGGCTCTTCCATCGGCATGATCGGCGCGGCACTCGATACCGGCGCGGCGGTAACGCTCGCGATATCAACTCCAAAGAGCAGCGGCAGCGTCTGCGCCGTCACGTCGTACGGACGGACCGGCGGGCCGCCGGGATACTCGTGAAGGTTCGGATATTTCTGCCGCTCGAGCACCGATTTCGCATAGCCACCCATCGGCTGCGAGGTCAGCACGACATACGATCCCGCAGGGTACGTCGTACCATTCGCGGTCACGGCCGCGGTGCTCGACCGCACCTCGACCTGCCCGTGTTGCAGCGTCCAAATAATCCGCTGCACGGCCTGCGTGTCGCGCTGCGTGCGCGGAATGATGAACGCGGCGGGAACAGTATCGTGCGTCCACGGGTGGTCAGCCGCGAGCGCGCGATCACCCAGAGCGGCATAGCTCTCGAGCCACGCGCGCCGGTCGCGCGCCGCTTCATTGAGCATGGCCCAGCTCGCGCTCACCTGATACGCGACGATGTCGCCATACGTCCAATGTCCGCCGGGCCAGAGCGCCGGGAAATTCCAGGTGACCGTCTTCGCTTCATAGCCGCGCGCCGCACCGAGTTGGTTGAACGGAATGTCGATCGGTGTAGCGAGCGCTGCGCTGGCCGTCTCGGTAAGAATTCGCACGCCGCGATGATAGAGCGAATACTGACGCGCGGGCGACCACTGATCGTACGCCGCATTGTACGCGATTCCTGTTTTTCCCTCTGCGATCATGCGCCAGCCGATCGCCATTCCCATCGCGTTGGTGCCGGCCGTGAGGATCGGATCGATGTTCGGGTCGAGCGGGTCCATATACGGCGGCAGGAAAATCCGGCCGGCGTTCGAGCCCTGCTGGTGAATGTCGTTGACGATCTGCGGATCCCACGGCGTGTAGAGCGAGTCCACGGTGTAGCGCGTCTCGGGCTGCGTAAACGCATACCAGTCGCGGTTGTCGTCGTGGCCGACGTACTTGTGGTACAGCTGCGGAGGTGACGTCCCTTCGGCTTTGGTGCCGAGCGTCGCGCGATACCAGTCGCCGACGATGTCGACCCCGTCCGGATTCTGCGACGGGACGAGAATGATGATCGTGTTCGCGAGGATCGCTTTCGCTTCTGGCGTATCGCCGCGCGCGAGACGGTCCGCGAGCACGAGCGGCGTGGTGAACCCGCCAGATTCCGTCGAGTGGATCGCGGAAGTGATCAGGATGACGTTCTTGCCGGCCGCGAGCAGCGATTCCAGTTCGTCTTTGCCGCGCACCAGCGGGTTCATGAGTTTCCGCTGGATCATCTGATAGCGATCCAGATGCTTCAGTGTGGCGGAATCTGAAATGAACACCGCGAGGAACGGGCGCCCTTCGGTCGTCTGACCGAGCGTGTGGACCTGCACGCGCGGGCTCGCCTTCTCGACCGCGTGGAAGTAGTCGGTGATCTGCTTCCACGACGGCAAATGTCGGTCGGCGCCGGGCTCGTAGCCGAGGATGCTCGCCGGGGTTGGGACCGACGATTTCTGTGCGGCGAGCGGCGCGGCCGCGAAGAGCGCGGCGGCGAAGGCGATCAGGCGGGGGCGTGTCATGCCCCCAATCTATTTCATTTTGTCACGCCCTGAAACGTGGGCGTGTACCCGGGCCAGATCTGCGCCGGATTCTGAAGCCGATTCGCCACGATCTCGGCGAGAACATCGCGGTGATCGATCGTCACCTTCACGTCTTGTCCATCCTGAAGATTCGGAGTGGCGAGCGGGAGAAAGTTCTTCGTGAGAACTCTGCCGCCCGCGATGTGATGGCCCATGACGAACATCGCACCGCCGCGCCCGTGATCGGTTCCCTGATTGCCGTTCTCGCGAACATTCCGGCCGAACTCGCTCATCGCAACAAGAGTGACGTTGTAGGTGCCATTGTCCTGCAGCACGTCGGCCCAAAAGGCGCCGATTGAATTGGAAAAATCGGTCATCGTGTTGAACAGCGATCCCGTCAGCGGTCCCTCGGCGACGTGCGTGTCCCAGCCGCCGATATCGATCTGAATCGCCTCAACCCCGATCCCCGCCTTGATCAGCGCCGCGGCCGAACGAAGTCCGGTGCCGAATGAACTCGTCGGGTACGCCGCGCTGTTTGACGGCGTGTATCCCGTGAAGTTGATCGCCTTGAGCAGCGACAGCGTGCTCACGACATCGAGCGCAGCCGCACGAGCCGGGTCCTGATCGAGGTAGAACTCGTTTGCGAGCCACGCGCTGCGCGCGGCTTGTGTGGACGCGGTGCCGCTGATGGTGAACGTCGGCGGCGAGGGCATCGGAATCGTGAGCGGGCCGCCGTCGAGCGTCATCGGCAGGCCGTTGGCGATCGCGAGTGCGCGAAGCGGCGCAGCGGGATTGAGCGGCCACGATGTCGCGAGGTGACGTCCGAGCCAGCCGGTGGAAATCGTGTCGTCCGTCGCACTGCCGACTTCGATGAAGTGCTGCGCGTCGAAGTGCGAACGGGAACTGAAGGTCAGCCCCGCGCCGTGCACCACGAGCAGTTCCCCGCCTTGAAACGCCGGCAGGAGTCCGGTCATCGCCTTGGGGAACATCCAGTAATTGTCGAGCGCCGTCCCCTTGTTCACATTGCCGCTGTCGGGCCGCGGAATCTGCAGCGTCGGACGCGCCGTGTAATAGTTGGGGTCCGCGAAAGGCGCGCAGAGCGACAACCCGTCCGCGCCGCCGCGCATGAAGATGTTCACGATCACGTCGCGCGCGCTGTTCGCGCTGCTCGCCATCACGACTTTCGGAACCCACTCCGGAACGGCGCCGGCAAAAACAGCGGCGCCCGCGGCCTTCACGATGAAGTTCCGGCGCGAGAGTTCATTGTATTCCTGACAACCGCAGCTCGCGTGCTCGTCGTATGCGCTCATGTACTGCTCCTCCAGTGTGGCTAGTAGTACTGAAACGCAGAGCTGGACAGCGCGAGGCCGATCGTCTCGCGGACGAGCGCCGCACTGGTGGGATTCGTCGAGACGTAGCTCGTGAGCTCGGCCGCCAATCGCGGCGGCATTTCACCGGCGAACAGCGCCTTGTTGATCGCGCTCACGATCGCCGCCGGCGTGGCCGGCGTCATGAACGGCGTGACGTTGAACTGCACCGTCGTCGCGCTGTTCGCATTCGATACGAACGTCGCGTAGTTCCAGCGCGTGAGCATATTGCCGGACCAATATTCGATTGAATCCGGGAAGCCGTCCGGCGTAAGCCAGGTGAAGGGCTGTTGCCCGACCGTCGTCACCTGGCCCGAGAGCGAAGTCGTACCGGCCGCGGTCACCGCCGGAGCGAGTGCGCGCAGTCCCGACATGACGAGATGATACGGCCGCTTAAACTTGGCCGGCGCTGCCATCAGGTTGTCCTGCGACAGGATCTCGCGCAGCATCGCCTTGATGTCGCCGCCAGTGGTTGCATAGATCTGCGCAACCGCGGTGATTTGCGCAGGCGACGGTTCGTAGCAGAGGAAATACTGCAGCATTTTGGTGGAGATGAACGTCGCGGTGCTCGGATGCACGGAGAGCACGTTCAGCATTCCCTCACCCTCGGCCTGCGCTGCCGCACCCGTCGCCGGTGAGGCGGCTGGAATCGTCACGCCAAGCACGGTCTTCGCGCCAAAGTCATGCAGTGACGAATTGAAGCTGAACGTTCCTTTTCCAGCGATCGTCCAGCCGGTCAGCACGCGCGAAAGTTCGGCAACGTCCGTCTGCGTGTAGCCACCGTTCACGCCAAGCGTGTGCAGCTCCATGATCTCACGCGCGTAATTCTGGTTCGGCGCGGCCTTCTGGCTCATGGTCTGATCGAGATACAGCAGCATCGCAGGGCTGTGTGCGCTCGCTTTCAGCAGCTGCGGAAAGGTCGTCATCGCATATTCGCGGATCACGCTGCTGTCGTCGACGCACTTCAGATATCCGACTTTCTCCATCGAGATATTGAAGTGGTCGCTCCAGAACTCGACGAGCCGCTGGTGGAGCTGCTGTGTGGAGAAGGCGCTCCGATAGATCGTCGCGTATGTGAGCTGGTTTTGCACGGTGGTCGCGTTGGCCGCGAACAGCGTGTTGAGATCTTCCGAGATGAGCGGGAAGTTCGCGGCGACGAAT
>Ga0210389_10004830_pt1 | contig 10457 bp, 7 predicted proteins | sample IncBWH28OmetaG_FD_160127 | JGI IMG/M metagenome (GOLD analysis project Ga0210389, IMG submission 160127) | Forest soil microbial communities from Barre Woods Harvard Forest LTER site, Petersham, Massachusetts, United States - Inc-BW-H-28-O ...
TGTTCAAACATACCTTTTTCAATTTTTAACAGATACTTTCCGTTCCAGGAAAAAACAGTGATTTTAAAATCAACACTAGGATATTCAGCTACAATGCGCATGTTTCATACGGTTTCACCGTCTAAATTACATAAAATTACCTACTAATAGCTTCTGAAATAGATTAAGTTCTGATAATTCATGGAAAAAGCGTATTTTAGAACTTTAGTTTACTAAACCGTACCACTTAAACTGAATAAATGAAGAACATCAGGCATCTTATTTTTCTAAAAGATGTATTAGTCTTGTCGCTTACTTCATTTGGTGGGCCTCAAGCGCATTTGGCAATATTTTTTAAAATTCTGGTTCAAAAACGCGCCTATGTAACGGAAGCGGAATTAATGGAATTGTATTCATTCTGCCAGATCTTACCCGGCCCCGCTTCCACACAAACCATCACGGCTGTAGGCTTTAAAATAGGGGGCCCTAGGCTTGCGTTTCTTACGGTACTTGTTTGGCTATTACCTGCTGCTATTGTAATGACAGCTGCTGCTATATTGGTTTCTTATTTTGAAACACAAAATTTAAACCTTGGAGTTGTTAAATATTTAGAACCAATCGCAATAGGGTTTGTATTGTATGCAGTTGTTAAAACATTCTCTATTATTCAAAAGACAAAAACAGCCATTATTATTTTAATACTTACCGCAAGTATCTGTTTTTATATAAGCTACTTTGATAAGGCCTCACCCTGGATGTTTCCAATCATACTGCTGATATCGGGTTTCTTGACTTCCTTCAGATTTGGAAAGCATCCTCATGAAGAAAAAACACCTTTTAATATCCGCTGGGCCAACTTGATTTTATTGGGTGGAATTTTTGTCGGTGCAGCCGTAATTGGAACATTGACACATGCATTGCCTATCCGATTATTTGAAAATTTCTTCCGTAACGGTAGCTTAATTTTTGGCGGTGGACAGGCTTTAATTGGTTATTTTTATACCGAGTTTGTTGAGTTCAAAAATTATTTAACACACAGTGAATTTTTATTAGGTTATGCATTTTTACAATCATTACCGGGTCCGGTATTTACTTTTGCATCTTACATAGGAGCGCTTTCCATGCGTCAATACGGAATCTGGGGCGAAATTGCTGGTGGCTTTATCGGATCTTTTGGTGTATTTCTACCAGGCACTATTTTGATTTTCTTTATTGCCCCAATCTGGAAAAATATAAAGCAATACCGGGTTGTAAAGGCTTCCTTTGAAGGCATTAATGCCGGCAATGCCGGAATTATTCTTTCCACCGCATTGATGCTTGCATTACCTATGCAGAAAGGGGATATGAATGCAGTAATGCTGAACGATGGAATTGCACTTACAACCATGTGCATTTTATTATTTACACGCATACCACATCCATTTTTAATTATTGCCGGTTTACTGGCAGGATGGTTGATCTGATATTTGTCTCTGAAAAATAGATTGATATTTGTCATTATAAATAGTTAGCCATGTTATAGCTATCTAACGTATCGGATATTAAATATGCTTTATGGCATATTACCTAACAATCATATTTTCAAATAAACACGTACAACTATGAATTTCATTTATTTCTTATTGATCGGTGCTGTGTCAGGGTGGCTTGGCGCTCAAGTTTTTAAAGGAAGTGGTTTGGGCTTAGTGGGTAATATTATAGTAGGTATTCTTGGAGGTATAATAGGCGGCTGGCTTGCAGGATTCTTTGGGATCGGAGGTTCAGGCTTATTTTTCCAGGTTCTTATTTCAGCCGGCGGTGCGTGGATATTGTTGTTCGTATTGAGTTTGATAAAAAAGAAATAATAGATTTATTCAATTAAAAATAAGAAGGGCAAGTAAATTTACTTGCCCTTCTTTATAAGTCTTAAAATCGATTGATTTTTACAACGTACGTTTTACTTCTTTCTGTTCAAACGCTTCAATCTGATCACCAATCTGAATGTCGTTATATCCTTTCAAGCTGATACCGCATTCGTAGCTGGTTTTAACTTCTGTTACGTCGTCTTTGAAACGCTTCAATGCACTGATCGAGCCTGTATACATAACAATACCATCACGTATTAAACGTACGCTGTTGCTACGTTTAACATACCCTTCTGATACGTATGCACCGGCAACAGTACCGACTTTCGTAATTTTGAATACGTCACGAACATCAATTGTACCAAGGATAACCTCTTCCATTTTCGGTTCTAACATACCTTCCATCGCATCTTTAACTTCGTTGATCGCATCGTAGATGATGGAATACATACGAATTTCAATTTGCTCCTGCTCTGCCAGCTTACGTGCACTTGTAGAAGGACGTACCTGGAAGGCAACAATAATGGCATCGGATGCAGATGCTAATAAGATATCTGATTCTGAAATCTGACCCACACCTTTGTGCAGGATACGGATCTGAATCTCTTCTGTAGACAATTTCAATAATGAATCTGACAAGGCTTCTACTGAACCATCCACATCGGCTTTAACGATGATGTTAAGTTCTTTAAAGTTGCCGATTGCCAAACGACGGCCAATTTCATCAAGGGTGATGTGTTTCTTCGTACGGATACTTTGTTCACGTAACAATTGTTCACGTCTGGATGAAATCTCACGTGCTTCACGTTCTGTCTCCATGATCTGGAACTTGTCACCCGCTTGTGGTGCACCGTTCAGACCTAATACCTGTAACGGCATCGCAGGTCCCGCTTCTTTTAAGCGTTTACCCGTATGGTCAACCATTGCTTTTACACGACCGAAGTGTGCACCTGCAAGAATGATATCACCAATACGCAACGTACCCGCTTCAACCAATACGTTGGTTACATAACCTCTACCTTTATCAAGGGAAGCTTCAATAACAGCACCAACAGCACGTTTGTCAGGGTTTGCTTTTAATTCAAGCATTTCTGCTTCAAGCAATACTTTATCAAGTAATTCGCTGATACCAGTACCAGCTTTTGCTGAAATAGCCTGGCATTGATATTTACCGCCCCAGTCTTCAACAAGAATATTTTCTTTAGAAAGTTCTTCTTTAATTTTATCCGGGTTAGCAGCTGGTTTATCAATTTTATTGATAGCAATAATAATCGGTACACCAGCTACACGAGCGTGATTGATCGCTTCTTTTGTTTGTGGCATCACCGAGTCATCGGCTGCTACCACAATAATAACAATATCTGTAATCTTAGCACCACGTGCACGCATTGCTGTAAAGGCTTCGTGACCTGGTGTATCTAAGAATGTAATCGGCTTGCCTGAATCGGTCATTACATTGTATGCACCAATGTGCTGTGTAATACCACCTGCTTCGCCAGCTACAACTTTTGATTTACGTATATAATCAAGCAGGGAAGTTTTACCGTGATCGACGTGACCCATAATGGTTACAATCGGTGCGCGTTCAACTAAACTATCCGGATCGTCCTGATCTTCATCTGTTACATCGTCTTCTTCACCAGTAGTCTGGAAGTTAACATCGTAACCAAATTCATCCGCAATGATTGTGATTGCTTCTGCATCTAAACGTTGGTTAATAGATACGAACATACCCATTGCCATACATTTCGAAATTACTTCGTTGATGCTTACATCCATTAAAGACGCAAGGTCACTTGCAGAGATAAATTCTGCGACCTTCAATGATTTTGCATCTTCCTGCTCCATCATCAAACGTTCTTCTTCAGCATCAGCCATTGCAGAACGTTTGTCTTTACGGTATTTAGCGCGGTTTACAGGACCGGATTTTGTACCACCACCAGACAATTTTGCCATGGTAGCTTTGATTTTTTCCTGAATCTGCTTTCCTGTAACTTCTCCTTTTTCACTTGCTTTGGTAAGCGTAGGTTTCGGGCCGCCTGTTGGTCTTGGTCCATTAGGATTACCACCTGGTCTCGGCCCGTTAGGATTTCCGCCAGCTGGTCTTGGTCCATTAGGATTACCACCTGGTCTCGGCCCGTTAGGATTTCCGCCAGCTGGTCTTGGCCCATTAGGATTACCACCTGGTCTCGGTCCGTTAGGATTTTGTCCTGCCGGTTTATTTGGTCCGTCGTTAAGACGTTTACGCTTACGTTTGTTTTTATTTTTATCAACTACTTCATCAGAAGAAGCTACACGTGTAGGTTCTTTCTTTTTATCTGGCAGCTGAATTTTTCCTAATACTGTTAAGCCTTGAAGTTTGTCTGCATGTGCCTGAACAACTTCAACAGGTTCATCAATAACAGGTGCTTGTGCTTCAATAGAAGGAGCAGGATCTACAGCTTTCTCCGGTTCAGGAGCTTTTTTAGCAGGCTCTTCAACAACTTTGGTTTTTTCAACCTTAGCTGGTTGTTTTACTTCCGCTTTAGGAGGAGTCTCCGCTTTTGCAGTAACAGGTGCCTGTGTTTCAGGTTTGGCCTTCTCTGCAGGTTTTTCCTGTTTTGGCTTATCAGCAGCTTTTGCTGCAGGTTTAGGAGATTTTTTAGAATCCTTATCTCCCGGCGTTAAATCAATTTTGCCAAGTACTTTTAAACCCTGAAGCGTAACATTATTTTTTACTTCTTCCTGAGATGCTACAGGTTCTGTTTTCGGAGCTTCTTCGACATGAGCTGCTGGAATCTCTGGAGCTACGGTTTCTACAGGATTACTATTAATGATGCGAATTTCATCCTCTTCTTCATGCTCAGGAGCAGCATTTATTTGATCGGCATCGATAACAACATCACCCATGTGTTTTTTGCCGATAGTAAGGCTTTCAGCCTCTTTTTTTACCTGTGCAGATGACTCATATTCTTTTGAAAGAACTGCGTACATATCCACTGTAATCTTGGCGTTGGGGTTGTTCTCAATATCATAGCCCTTAGCAGAAAGGTGATCGATGATTGTCGATGTTCCGACATTCAACTTCCTTGCCACTTGGCTTAGCCGCATCATTTTTTCTTCAGCCATTTATAAATTATTTATTCAAATATTATTTTTATTCAAATTCTTGTCTAAGAATCTGAAGTACGTCTTCAACAGTCTCTTCTTCTAATTCAGTACGACGAACAAGATCATCTTTGCTTAGAGCTAACACACTCTTTGCTGTATCTAAACCGATGCGTTTTAATTCATCTAATATCCAGTCTTCAATTTCATCAACAAATTCTGTTAAGTCAACATCTTCGTTGTCTTCATTGCCTGTTAATTCTCTGAATACGTCAATTTCCAAACCAACCAATTTGCTGGCAAGTTTAATATTCTGCCCACCTTTACCGATTGCAAGTGAAACCTGATCCGGTTTTAGGAAAACAGAAGCACGGCCTTTGTCTGCCTCAACTTTAAGACTACTGATTTTAGCAGGGCTCAATGCACGCGCAATAAATAAATCAATATTATCAGTGAAATTGATTACGTCAATATTCTCATTCTCTAATTCACGTACAATGCTGTGAATACGTGAACCTTTCATACCAACACATGCACCAACCGGATCAATGCGGTCATCGTAAGATTCAACGGCTACTTTAGCACGCTCACCTGGTTCACGAACAATGTTGCGAATTGAAATCAGACCATCATATACTTCAGGAACTTCAAGTTCGAATAAACGTTCCAGAAATTTAGGAGACGTTCTTGAAAGAATGATCTTAGGATTTCCGTTGTGCATTTCAACGCGGTGTACAATAGCACGTACGTTGTCGCCTTTACGGAAACGATCTTTTGGGATCTGCTCGTATTTAGGCAATGCTAATTCATTACCATCTCCATCAATCAATAAAATTTCTTTGCTTAGTACCTGATATACTTCGCCATTTATGATTTCACCAACCAGTTCTTTGTATTTCTGGAAAAGATTATCTTTTTCAAGGTCTTTTACTTTTTGAATCAAGGTCTGACGGGCAGTCTGAACCATTCTTCTTCCAAAGTCTTCTAATTTAACTTCGGTTGCAACTTCTTCGCCTTCCTCGAAATCTTTTTCAATCAAATGGGCGTCCGTTAACGAAATGTGTTTATTTGGATCATAATCAAAACTGTCCTCAGCAAAATCATCTGAAACAATTTCTCTCATCCACCAAATTTCAAGGTCACCTTTATCGACGTTGATAATAACGTTGAAGTTGTCATCTGTTCCGTATTTTTTACGGATCATGGTGCGAAACACATCTTCCACGATTTTCATCATGGTAGGGCGGTCTATGCTCTTGAATTTTGCAAACTCTGCAAACGATTCAATTAAAGTTGAAGTATCCATTTTATTTAAACGATACAATTAAGTTACACTTTTTTATTTGTTCGAAACGAAGTTTTCGTGGCTGTTCTGCTACTTCTGCGATCGTTTCTTTTTTACTCTTTTTTACTTTTGGGGGAACCGGAACAACAGTTATTTCTTCCTCCGCAACGTCTTGAAGCACAGCTTCAAATTCTGTTCCGTCGCTTAGAAGGAAATTAAGTTTATTTCCAATTCTTCTTTTGTATTGTCTGGTTACGGTTAATGGCCTGTCCATTCCAGGTGAAGAAACTTCAAGAACATAAGCTGCATCACCAAACAAATTATTTTCCTCAATCAAATTGCCTAATGCCCTGCTGAATTCACCGCATTCGTCAATAGTAATGCCGGCGTCTTTATCAAGAATTACAACAATTTTTCTCCGGGAATTAATACCTCCAAATATAATATCGACAAGAAAAAGGCTTTCTTTTTCCGCTAATAAATTTGAAACGTATGTTTTTATCTCTGATTCCTGCTTTGTCATATTGATACAGAAACAAAAGAGGGGACACAGTCCCCTCTTTTCAGTATTCAATTCGTTCTACAATGCAATATTAAACATTTTGTATGTGTAATCCAAAAATCCATTAAAATATTACCTCAAATAGAGGCTCTTTTTAAATTTCTATGTGGCCGGAATCCATGTTATCTATATATTTTTGTTATGCGCACCGATTCCAATGTTTCAATAACTATATTTGCTCCCCAATAAAAGAATAATGACAGAGCAAAGAACATATAAGGGAGCTATTATATTGACGATAATGTCATTAGTGTTGTTTTATATGCCGGATCTTTCTCCTCGTGTGTTTTGGTACAGTAGTTTTATTGGCTTGTTTATTCCAATCGGAATTGTCTTACTTTTGGTAATGTTTCTGTATTGGTTAATTAAAAGAAACAGATTATTTATTGTCCCGTTACTTTTACTGGCACTTAATTGGAAATTTATTCAACGGTCCGTTACTTTTTCTAAAAAAAATACAGAAAAAGAAGAGCTTTCGATTCTGTCTTATAATATTCGTTTGTTTAATGTATATCCGCAATTTGCTGATAAAACATTTTCTACCACCAGAAAAATTATTGATTTTGTAAAAAAGTCTGAGGCTGATGTGGTTTGTTTGCAGGAGTTTTATGATTACCCTAAAGACACGCTTTTTAATACCATAGCACGGATTAAAAAAAAGTATAAGTTTTATTACTTTAGTAATGCATACACAAACCATGTTGGTGGAACCTTTGGAATGATTATCTTTAGTAAATACCCGATCAAGTCAAAAGGAAAGGTCGTATTTCAGGAAGGTTCAAACAATCAAACCATATATGCTGATGTGGAGTTTCCGCAAGGGACAGTAAGGGTGTATAATATGCATTTACAATCTATGAGTATTGATGACAAAGAGATTGCAGATAGTCATTTTAACAGTGAGTCTAAAACAAAAGTAATGCAGGCATTTCTTAAATATAAGAATGGAACTATTAACAGAAGTATTCAGGTTGATAAGCTCGTTAGCCATATCAAGGAGTCGCCCTATAAAGTAGTTGTATGCGGTGATCTGAATGACCCTCCATATAGTTATACCTATGAAAAATTATCAGATGTGTTAAACAACGCATTTGAAAAGAAAGGAAATGGCTTTGGAGTTACATTTAACGGGCAGCTTCCTTTATTGCGTATTGACCAGCAATTTTGCGATCCGAATCTTGAGGTGACAAATTTTGAAACAAAATCCAACGTGTCTTTTACAGACCATTTCCCGATTAAAGCGGGTTATAGGTTTAAATAATATATTCTTGAAATGAGTACAGAAAAATTAGTTGTATATAATACACTAACGAGAAAGAAAGAAAATTTCGAACCGATTCACGCACCATATGTGGGCATGTACGTTTGTGGGCCAACGGTATACGGTGAAGGACATCTTGGTCATGCGCGTAGTGCGATTACATTTGATATTGTTTTCAGGTATCTTCAGCATTTAAAATTTCAGGTACGTTATGTACGGAACATCACGGACGTAGGCCATCTCGAACATGATGCAGATGAAGGCGAAGATAAAATTGCGAAAAAGGCTAAGCTTGAAAAGCTTGAGCCGATGGAAATTGTTCAACGTTATACAGAATATTATCACGACGCATTAAGAAAATTAAATGTATTGCCACCAAGTATTGAGCCTACTGCGTCAGGCCATATTCCAGAACAGATCAGAATGGTAGAAGAAATTCTATCAAGTGGTTATGGATATGAGAATGAAGGCTCAGTATATTTTGATGTTGAAAAATTCACCAATGATAAAAACAAATACGGGCATTTATCCGGCCGTATTCTGGAAGATCTGATAAGTGGCACACGCAATCTTGACGGACAACAATCTAAAAAGAGTTCGCTGGATTTTGCACTATGGAAGTTGGCTTCTCCGGAACATATTATGAAATGGGATTCTCCCTGGGGAAAAGGTTTTCCGGGTTGGCATTTAGAATGTTCGGCTATGAGCACAAAATATCTGGGAGAAACGTTTGATATTCATGGTGGCGGTATGGATTTAATGTTCCCACATCATGAATGCGAAATTGCACAGTCGGTCGCGGCGAATAAAAAAGAACCGGCAAAGTATTGGTTGCATAATAATATGATTACCATCAACGGACAAAAGATGGGCAAATCATTGGGGAATTTTATTACCCTGAATGAATTGTTTTCCGGCAAACATGACTTATTGGAACAGGCATATTCACCTATGACCATTCGTTTCTTTGTATTGCAAGCGCATTACAGAAGTACTCTGGACTTTTCTAACGACGCGTTAAAAGCTGCATACAAGGCATATAGAAAAGTGATGAATGGCTCAAAAATGTTGAACAGCCTTGAATATAGCAATGATGTTGCTATTGAGAAAGACGGTTCATTGGATAGTGAAATCAATAAAATTATTTCAGATTGCTATAAAGGCATGGCGGATGATTTTAATACAGCCATTGCTATTGCGTCACTATTTAATCTGATAAAAAAAATAAACGTATTTTATTTGCAGCAAAAATCAACAGCAGTGCTTTCAAAAGAAACATTCGAGCACATGAAAACAAGCTATCATACGCTTGTTCACGATGTATTGGGATTGGTAGATGAAGTTGTTGCAAATCCGGAAGGCTTGATAAAAGGTTTGCTTGATTTATATAAAGAAGCAAAAGACAACAAACAATATGACAAGGTTGACCAGATCCGCGCGTATTTTAAACAGCAGGGTCTGGCTATTAAAGACATGAAACATGGAATTGACTGGGCTTATGAAGAATAAAATAAACATCGTTTCTTTTTCTATCGGAGTACTGATAACAATTTTTATCACTGGTTGCGAACCTGATAAGAAGCCTGTAGAAAAATCTTCTGTAGCAAAAGAACTTCCTGCTATTGTTACACCTGTATTCAATCCGGATTCTTCCTATATGTATGTTGCAGATCAGGTAGCATTTGGCCCCCGGGTTCCTAATACGAAGGCACATCAGCAGTGCGGGGAATATCTGGCTAGATTCTTTATGAAAAATGGAGGTTGGCTTGTAAGACAAGAGTTTACGGCTAAGGCATTTGACGGAACTGAGCTGAAGCTTAAAAACATCGTTGTTTCCTATAATCTTAAAGCTACCAAACGTATTTTGCTTGCGGCACACTGGGATACGCGTCCGTTTGCAGATCAGGATTCTAACGATATAAAGAAACCGATTGATGGAGCAAACGATGGTGCCAGTGGAGTAGGTATTTTAATGGAATTAGCGAGAGTAATTAATCTAACTGAAAAAAAACCTGATGTTGGGTTTGATATTATTTTATTTGATGGAGAAGATTATGGGCAACCGATGTTTTATCCTGGCGAATATCAGAATGACAGCTGGTGTCTGGGTTCACAGCATTGGGCGAAATTAAAACATAAAGCAGACTATACGGCTTATTATGGTATTCTGTTGGATATGGTAGGGGCGAAAAATGCGACGTTTGCAAGAGAAGGTGTTTCTTTAGAAAATGCACCATCTGTTGTACAGAATGTTTGGTCAACAGCAGAACGTCTGGGTTATGGAAATCATTTTATTAAAATTGAAAGCCCCGGAATAACAGACGACCACACATACATTAATAAGCTTGCAATGATTCCGATGATTGATATTATTGAATATGAAACAAGCGGCGGTAATTATTTCGGATCATATTGGCATACACATAATGACAACATGAA
>Ga0210389_10004834_pt1 | contig 10455 bp, 14 predicted proteins | sample IncBWH28OmetaG_FD_160127 | JGI IMG/M metagenome (GOLD analysis project Ga0210389, IMG submission 160127) | Forest soil microbial communities from Barre Woods Harvard Forest LTER site, Petersham, Massachusetts, United States - Inc-BW-H-28-O ...
TCGGAATTCCCGGTCTTATGAGGTACCACAGCACATCTTCCCATCCCCTAGCGCGGTGCACGGCCGGAACGCGCTTCTCATAATTCAGGGAATAGGCGAGATGCGCAATCCAACTCCTCATAGACGGATACATAAGAGTTACAACTATATGATTTGCGGAACATGGCTAAATGTGACGCTAGTCATCCTGTCTCAGGGTGATCCAAGAGCGGCGCTGCGGACCTTAACTCAGGAGGTGCCTTCGGTCGCGCTCGGGTGGCTCCTGTCGTCTTTACTCGCAAGTCGGCCCTACTCGGCCGACCCTGCCAAGGCTCGATGGATGATGGGAAGCAGTTCTGGGAGTACATGAGCATTCGCGGCGATGGTGGCCGTGGAATCGAAGTTGTGATCAATTCCCGATGAGTCCACAACTCGGGCTCCAGCCTCCCGGGCAATTACAACTCCAGCGGTCATATCCCACGCCTTATTGGACAAAGCGACGCTGGCATCCGTCTTGCCATCCGCGAGCCAGGCAAGATCCAAGGCTGCCGTACCGAGCATCCGTATACGCTGGACGCGGCCGGCGAGCTGCCCGGTGAGGGAAAGCCGCGCACTGTTGCGCTCTTCTGAGTTGTCCCCGACCGCGTAGTCGCCAATAGTGACGATCGCCTCGCTCAGGCTGCGCGTGCCACTGGCGCGAATCTGGCGGTTTCCGCAATAAGCGCCCCCGCCATCTGTCGCTGAATAGCGAACGTCCAGGTACGGGAGGTCTATGATCCCGAGAACGCCCTCCTTCCCGTCGATAAGCCCTAGGGAGATAGCGCACATCGGGAGTCCGCGAATGAAGTTCGCGGTACCGTCAACCGGGTCAAGGACCCACGTTTGATTCCCGGCTTCCGGCGTCCCGCCGCCTTCTTCCTCGCCCAGGAAGGAGATTTCCGGAGTATGAATGGCGAGGTGCTCGCGAACGGCCTCTTCGATTGCGTAGTCGACTTCGGACGCCATGTCGCGATCGCCTTTGCTGGTAATGCGACCCGGCTCGGTTCGGAGCAGTATTCCGCGCGCAATGTCTACGGCAGCGTTCGCGACCCGTAGCAGGTCGGCATGGGAAGTCATATGATCCTCGCTCGATTCCATAGCGATGTGAACACTTGGTCGAAGACATGGAAAAATCCCCCGCCCGGGGATTTTTTCTCCATGACGAAAGTCGGAGAGTCTACCCCTCTCGCTTGAGGGAGATAAGGCTGGAAGACCCCGAACCGGTCATCGATGAGAATTATGTTGAACCGGACTATGTCGTCCGATACGGCCATGACAAACCTGTCTCGCATACCGGCTTCAAGTTGATCATGCACGCGCTCGCGCACGATCTTCATGTTCATTTCGGTCAGCCCGCCGAGGAACCCGGGAGGGTAGGCTTCTTCCTTCTCGCGAAGCCTCATGGCCTCACTGTCGGGATTGAGGAACATTAGCTTGAATTGGGCCCCGCTCGCCACGAGCCTCCGGATATGCGCGTCTGGGTAGTGCTGCGTCAAGAGGTTCAGCGATACTCCGCTAGCCCGCACGAGCGTTGCCGACTCCAAAAGCTCGAACAGGGGAGTCTCCGACATGAATTCAGCGCGCCCTACATACGCCGCCGCCAGGTCCGCGAACTTTGCTGCGTTCACGCTGTCGCCTGTCCGCGCTTCGAGTCCTTGCGTCCCGGCTTGCCCAGAGGATTGAGCGGGCCGCATGGCCTCGTCGTTATAGGGCGAAAACAACCTGTCAACAGACCAGCCCGGAAAAATTGCTTCAAGCATCCTGCAGGCGTCAGGGTACGGGCGCTTGTTCGCAAGGTCGCCGCGCAGCCAGCGGTAGTACTGGGCATGCCCGGGGTAGCGGCCCTTCATCGCGTCATCGATGTTCTTCGAGACGCGATCCCATTCTCGGCAAAACGCCTCATACGACATATGGCGCTGCCTGATCAGTGCCTTGAGCGCGATCTCTTGCCCGTCCATCGTCGTCCGACCCTGCCCCGATCTCCCGCCGTTGGCTTGCTGGCTACGCCAGCGTGCCTAGCATACCGCAGATGAGACTCAGAAGAGACAGGGTGATCAGCAGAGTGTGACAAGCGAGACGCTCATGGTGTCGAGATGTGCACGATCCGGCCTGCATGCTGTTAAGCACGGCCCTCTATCTGCTCATGACCTTGGAGAGCGGGCCCGTAGAAGGAGGTGGCATGCATGAAGACGCAAGAACGGGAACTTACTGCCGGAGGCACGCGGGATGACGCTGGCCACGGTCTGTCGGACGAGGAAATCCAGGCATGGGCATGCGACGAAAGCGTTGCCAAGAACATTGCCGCCGCTCTTGCCGTCAACATCAACAAGGGGTTCCTAACCCGCTGGAGGGAACCTACTGCCGAGATAATCAGGGAAGCACCATGACCGTCCCAACGTTCATTCCCGCCGCCTGGCAGCCCATCCCGGTCAATTTGGGCTTGCCTCAAGCGCAGCAGCGTTGGTACGAGAGTTGGCCTTGGCGCGACTACGTGGAACTGGTGGCTGTTGACGCGGCAGTTCCCAGCGCCCGGAAGCGGCTCCGTTCCATCCTGTGGGATGAGTGGGGCATCTCGGAGGTAGCCGATGATGCTGAACTGATTGTCGCGGAATTGGTCGCCAACGCAGTTACCGCGACAAGAGCTGTTCAGTGGAAGGCCAAGAACCCGCCAGTCCGACTGTGGACTCTCGGCAGCGGAGATGCCGTGACCATCCTCGTATGGGATGCCACCCCCGGAGTCCCGAGGGTCGGGAACCCAGGTGGCGACGAGGAGCAAGGACGCGGGCTCATGATCGTCCGCGAGCTCGCGGACTGGGGCTTCTACCTGGCGCCGGAGGACTACGGCGGCAAGGTCATCTGGGCGCAGCTCCCAAAGGCTTAGACCTGAAGAACGCTCAAGGAAAGGTGCTCACATGACTACTATGCGGTGCACGTGTGGTTTCACGGAGCTTAATGATGAGGAGATCACGGACCATCTCCATCAGGTCTTCGAACCCGACGACCATCGGGGGAACGACGGCCTGGTCCATGAGGAAGGCAATCCCCTGGCGTGCCTTTGCGGGTTCAACGCGATCAGCCCTGACGAATTGGACGGGCATTTCCTGAAGGTCTTCACCCCTGATGACGCCGTTGGTCGCGACGGCCGCCGGCACGAGCCGGCAGAGGGCGCGCGGTGAGCATGAGCCAGCTCACCCAGCAGGAGAAGGCCGGGCGCTGGGATCGGCTGATTACCCTCCTGAAAGATCCGCGTGTCAAGGACACCGGCGTAAGGCACCTGTCCGCCATGCGGCGGGCCGTGATGCTGCTGCTCTCGGCGCGCGAGGAACTGCCGGAAGGCCTGGTGGCCGAACTGCGGGCATACATGGTCACGCTCGATGAGCTGCACCTGGAGGCCATCGACGGCCTCGCCGACGCTGAGGGCGTGCTCAACCTGCTCCCCACCTACGTCACCGAGTCGCTGGCAGGAGAGCTATGCCAACTCGACACCGGCGACTAGAAGGCCCGCACCCATGAACCCGCCGAACCGGCTCAAGAGGCGAACCGGATGACTTGCAATCGCGAGCAGAAAGGGCACGAGTAACGGAAGGGAGAAAAGGACGGGCCGCTCCTCGCCCGGCAAAAGGATCAGGGCGGTCCGTCAGGGAACAGGGTTCCCCGGTACACATGGTACCCGGGGGCCGTCATGCTGCGCGCAGCGGTTTTCCGGGAGAGGAGGGAGCGTCACCTGGATAACGGATCAACCCTAAGGAGGTGAGGCCCACACATGCGATACCGCCTTAGCGGCTGCCGTTCCGGTCGCCTGTGCGCGTGTGGCGCGCAGGCACGGGACGGCGCACCGCAGTGCGCTAAGTGCATCGCACGGGCCCGCTGGTCGCGCCGGAAGGCGCACCGCCACCACGGCGACTAGCGGGACAAGGGCCGCCACCACGTAAACCCGCCAGAGCAGGAAAGGAGGTGGTTGATTGACGGTGACCATTCCTCTGGCGCTCGCGCTAGGGGCAGCGGTGGGAATTCTGTGCAAGTGGGCCGGGCTGCGAATTTGGCAGGCCGCGGTATGCATTGCATTCGGATTCTACCTCGCCTCGACCGGTGTCGCGCCGTACGTTTCCCAGTTCATCAACAGCCTGGTCCGGAGCTTCTAGCCCGGGAAGGCGGAAAGGGCCGCAATCATCATGAACGCAACTCCGAGGTGTCCCGCGCGGGAAGCCGCGCGGGACACAGAGAAGGCCGCCTATGACCGTTCGCCTTAAGGAGGTGGTGCTTTTTGACTCCAACCCCAGACCGCACCCACGACAACCCAACAGGCGAGCTCGCGCGCTTGCGCGAGGAGAACGCCTCTCTACGCCGACGGCTCGTTGGCGCGCGGCTTAGGGCCGCGAATTTCGAAGCCGCCATTCGCGCGGCACTTGGCGCAGCGGAAGACGGGGAATCCGATCCCCTGGAGTACCTGCGCATCGAATTCCCCGAGACCGCTGGGGGCGCGCATGGCGCGTGACCCCTACCGGCGGCATGTCCGTCGCATGCGCAAGCAGATGCGCAAGGACGGCAGCCCCTATGGCGTCGTCATCATCGGCCCGGAAGAGTCCCTAGGCGTTATCATCATCTCGGCAATCGCGCGATGGACGTGGCGTCACCGCTCCGCTCTCGCCCCTCTGTGGATAGCGCTAGCGGCGTTCATCGCGGCCGGCGTTGTCCACTTGCACCATTCCGGATGGTGGGCGCCTGTTATGGCCGGCACCGTGGCGGTTACGGCCATCGTCGGCTTTCCCCTTCCCGTGCTGCGCTGGCATCCAGCCGGCCGCAAGATCGCGGGCATCCTTTCATGGATTTGGCAACGGTGCGGGATTGGCCGCGCCGCAGAACGCGCGTATGCGGCAATGGTCATCGCGACGGCCGGCGGGTGGCTGGCGGCGGCGATCGCCAACGGCCCCACAGCAAAGCCATTGCCGATAGTGGCGCTGATCGCCACGGTGATCCTCGCAATACCATGGTGGTTCCACCGTCGGCGCCGCGCGAAAGTCCGCGTGGAACGGGCCATTTCCGCATGGCCCGGCATCGCCGCAGATGTCGGGCTGCCAGGATCACGGATAGCGTCGGTGGTGGTGGACGCGTGGGGGTGGACGGCCCGCCTGTCGCTCAAGCGGGGAACCACCGTCGCGCACGCGATTGCCCGGATTCCGGAAATCGAGTCCGGACTTGAATTGCGGCCCGGCAGCGTGCGCGTCTCCCCCGACGGGAAGCATGCTAACCGGCTCGTCATGCGGGTAGTCGAAAGCGAGCCCCTCGCCGCCGTCATCCCGTGGCCCAGCCCCGTGATCACGTCGGTAACCCGGCCGGTGGAAATCGGCACTTCTTGCATGACGCTGCTCCCGTTCCCGCAGGTTGGACGTGCCACGCCATCGTACATCTCGTGTACTAGCCTCTTACGTATCCGAACGCGCAGTCGACCTGCTGCGGAGCGGACGGAACGCGCAACCGATCCGCAAGTGTAAGCGTTCCACAATAAGCCGTGTGTCCGGCGTGTTCCGTGACTGGATGTGGTCAGGTGCCCCCGCCGCGTCCGCATGGACGGTCATTCGTGCCAGGATTGTCCGGTTCCAGGCGGGCGGGCGGGCCAGGATCGCTAGGCTGTTCTTAGTTTGCCGTGTGATAGCACGGGAAACTAAGAACAGTTTCGACTAGCTCCGTGTGCTGAATGCGTCACTTGTTTATTTATCGGACAAAACGGCTAGCCCGTGCCGACGCGCCGCGAACTCAGGTTGATCTGGAACATGTCCGTCAGCGGACGGAACGCGCAACCGATTCGCTGGCCGGCCGCGATGGCCTAGCATCCTGTGCATGACACCGGGGGAGCCGCACCTGCTGGCGCCGCAGCTGGGGGACGCTCTTGGGCGGGCATTCCTCGACGCCGTCGCAGGTCGGCCGGGGCCGATCGTGGTCGAGCGCGACGACGGATTCGTCGCGCTCGACTCCATCGGCTACCTGGGCGGGCTGGACGAGCGCGACGAGTGGGCGGTCAGCCGGCTGACGGGCCGCGTCGTCGACGTCGGGGCCGGGGCCGGGCGGGCCGCGCTGGAACTGCAGCGCCGGGGCCAGCAGGTAACCGCGCTGGACACCTCGCCGGGGGCGATCGAGGCCTGCCGGAAGAGGGGCGTCCGCAGCGTCTGCCTCGGCGACCCCGGCCAGGCCGCGAAGGACGGGCTCGCGGGCAGCTTCGGCAGTGCCCTGCTGCTAGGCAACAACATCGGGCTCCTAGGATCGGCGCAGGGCGCCGGTCCCTTCCTGCGGGACGTCGGCGCCCTGCTCGGCCCCGGTGGCGTCATCGTGGGCACCGCCACCGACCCCTACCAGACCGACGAGCGGGTGCACCTCGACTACCACGAGCTGAACCGGCAGCGTGGCAGGCTGCCCGGCCACATCACCCTGCGCATCCGCTACCAGCGGCTGGCGGGCGGCTGGTTCGACTGGCTCATCCCGTCGCCAGGCGAACTGGAAGACCTTGCCCGGCCCGCCGGCTGGCAGATCAGCGACCTGCGCCGCGGCCCTGGCGCGTCCTACGCCGTCGTCTTGGAGCGAACCGCGCGGTGAGCGGTTCACGGAACCAGAAAATCCGTTTCGAAAATAGATACGGCTGAGGCCAGTGTGACTGCTGAGCCAATTTTCCCGCAGCACCGCGGGCCACCGCCCCCATTGGCTTTCAGGAAAGCTGGGCGCACCCGGGCTAGCCGGCATCCCGGCGGGCAAGGAGCCAGCCGCCCGCGGTGAGCAGCACCGCAGGGTACAGCGCCACGATGCCGAGCTCCAGCCACGGCGACCAGGCGAACCCCGGCACCGGCTTGACCGCCGCGAGGGAGTTACCCGCGATCAGCTCCGGCAGCAGCCTGCCGTAGCCGTGCTGCGCCGCGCCGACGATGAGCGGGAGCACGAACAGCCCGCCGATCACCACGGCGATCGAGGCCCCGCCGTGCCGCAGCACCGCGCCGATGCCCAGCCCCATCAGGCCCACCAGCGCCAGGTACGCCCCGGTCATCAGGACCGCCCGCGCCACGCCGGCCGAGGCGAGCGACGGGTGCGGCACCCCGGATCGCAGCAGCGCGGTCCCGGCCAGGAAGGCCGCCAGCACGGCGGCCTCCCCGGCCACCAGGAACGTCGCGCCCCAGACGGCCGCCTTGGCCGCCAGCACGAGCCCGCGCCGTGGCACCGCCCCGAAGGTCGCGCCGATCATCCCCGACCCGAACTCACCGGTGATCGCGAGCACCCCGAGCACCCCGGTGATCACCTGCCCCAGCACCACGCCCGCGAGCATGTTGCTGGTCGGGTCCCCGGCGGCGTCGCGCGTGTTGTAGCCGGCGACCACGCCGAGCGCCGCCGTCGCGACCATCCCCAGCAGCAGCGTCCACCGGACCGACGGCAGGCTCCGCAGCTTGATCCACTCCATCCGGGCCACGTCCCGGAACCCGTAGCCATCCATCACGCACCTCCGGTGAGGTTCAAGAACGCGTCCTCCAGCGACCCGCCGCCGCGCGCGGCCAGGCCGTCCACCGTCGTGTCGGCGACCAGCCGGCCCCGGTCGATGACGATCAGCCGGTCCGCGGTCAACGCCATCTCGCTGATGAGGTGGCTGGACACCAGGACGGTCCGGCCCTGCGCGGCCTGCTCCTTGATCAGCGACCGCATCCAGCGCACGCCCGCCGGGTCGAGGCCGTTCAGCGGCTCGTCGAGCAGCAGGACCGCCGGGCCGGCGAGGAGCGCGGCGGCGAGCGCGAGCCGCTGCCGCATCCCCAGCGAGTAACTCCCGGCCCGCTGGCCGGCTGCCTGGGACAGGCCGACCTCCGCCAGGACCTCATCCACCCGCCGCGCGGGGATGCCGCTGGCCGCGGCGAGGGCGCGCAGGTGCGACGTACCCGAGCGACCGGCCTGGAATCCCGCGCCGTCCAGCGCCGCGCCAACCGTGCGCAGCGGCCAGCGCAGTGACCGGTACGGCACGCCGCCGATCAGTGCCGACCCGGCATCGGCCCGGGCGAGGCCCAGCAAGATCTTCATGGTGGTGGACTTCCCCGAGCCGTTTGGCCCGAGGAACCCGGTCACCGCGCCTGGCTGGACGTCGAACGTCAGGTCATCGACGGCGGCCGTGCCGCCGTACCGCTTGGTGAGGCCTCGTATCGAGACCGTGTTGCCTTTGGTCATGCTCCGACGCTACGAAGCGCCGGTGCCGCCGGGCGTCGGGCTGCGGTGCCAACTTCCGCACCCCGCGTAATACCCCGGTATGACGTCGCTGGCGGGACGCACGCGAGCTACCGCGATGCCTACGCTGGAGGTCATGGTGACCGTCCTAGCCCAGGTGCTGATAGGCCGCGATGAGCCGCCGGAGTGGCGCTCGGCCGCGCGGTTTAAGGCGAGCACAGTGCCTAAGGTGAGCACAGTCCGGCGACTGGCGTACGTCGCGGCCTGGCTCGCCGGGGCGCTGCTGGCCGCGGCGGAGTTTTTCGAGGCGCCGCTGGGGCCGCGGCTCGCCATCGGGCTCGCGGTCTGCACGGCGGTGCCGCTGCTGCCCCGGTTCCCGCTGCTCGGCTGGCGCATCGCCTGCCTTGGCGTGCTGCTCGCCCCGCTGGTCCCCGGCCAGAACCACGTGGACACCGGGTCCTACGCCATCCTGATGGTCGCCTTCACCGTCGCGGGGCTCCGCTACGGGCCTCCGCGCCTGTGGTGGCTGGCGGGACTCTCGCTGATCCCGGTGTGGGTCTGGACGCCGGGCCCGCCGATGGCATCGCCCTGGCAGGCACCGTCCTGGCAGCGGCCGGACTGGTCCTATCCGCTGCGGGACACGATCGGGCTGGCGGTCCTGGCGGCCGCCGTGTACGCCGCCGGGCGCTTTCGGCGAGACCGGCTCGCTCTCGCGGCCCGCTCCCGCGAGGCCGCCGAGCAGGCCGAACTGGCCCGCCGGCACGGGGAGCGGGCCCGGCAGGCCAGCGAGCGCAACGCCGCCCTGGCGGAGCGGGCGCGGATCGCCCGGGAGATGCACGATGTGGTCGCGCACCACATGTCGATGATCGCGGTCCAGGCGGAGACCGCCCCGTACCGGATCGGGGACCTGCCGGAGGGCGTCGCGGCGGAGTTCGCGGCGCTCAGCCAGGCGGCCCGCGAGGCCCTCGCGGACATGCGGCGACTGCTCAGCGTGCTGCGCAGTTCGGGGGAGCAGGGCAGTTCAGGCGAGCAGGGCAGGTCCCGCAATGCGCGGCAGGAGGACCCGGAGCGCGCCCCGCAGCCGGGGCTGACCGACGTGCCAGCGCTCGTCGACAGCGCACGACGGGCCGGGGCCGAGGTGGCCCTCGAGATGCCCCGCCTCACCGGCACCGGCACCGGCCTCACCGGCACTGTCGCTCCGGTCGTCGGCCTCACCGCGTACCGGATCGTGCAGGAGTCCCTGTCCAATGCGGCCCGGCACGCGCCCGGGGCGCCGATCAGGGTGACGGTCGCGGAGGAGGGCGCGGTCATCCGGGTTACCGTGGTGAATGACGCCGGCGCTTCGCCGGGACCGCGCGAGCCGGACGGGCTTGCCGGGCACGGGCTGGCCGGGATGCATGAGCGAGCGGCGCTGGTCGGCGGGCAGTTGCGGGCCGGCCCCGAGCCGGCTGGCGGGTTCGCGGTGCGGGCGGAGCTGCCGGCCCGGATGCCAGTGGCCGGGGTCGCGCCGTGATCCGCTGCCTGATCGCCGATGACCAGGCGATGGTGCGGGAGGGATTCGGGGCGCTGCTCGCCGCGCAGGAGGGCATCGCCGTTGCCGGGCTGGCGGGTGACGGCGCGCAGGCGGTCACGCTGGCCCGCGAGACCTCGCCCGACGTGGTGCTGATGGACGTGCGGATGCCGGTCATGGACGGCCTGGCCGCCACCCGTGAGCTGCTGAAGGTCGCTGGCCAGGTCCCCCGGGTCCTCATGCTCACCACGTTTGACCTGGACGAGTACGTGTACGAGGCGCTGCGCTCCGGTGCCAGCGGGTTCCTGCTCAAGGACGCGCCCGCCGCCGAACTGGTGCATGCCGTGCGGGTGGTCGCGGCCGGCGAGGCGCTGCTCGCCCCGTCGGTGACCAGGCGGCTGATCGCCGACTTCGCCAGGCAGCGGCAGCCGCGCGCCGACAGCGCAGCGCGGGCCGCCCGGCTCGCCGAGATCACCCCGCGCGAGGCGCAGGTGCTGACCCTCATCGCCCGCGGCCTGTCGAATGCCGAGATCAGCGAGCACCTGGTGATCGCCGAGCAGACGACAAAGACCCACATTGGCCGCATCCTGATGAAGCTCGGCCTGCGGGACCGGGCGCAGGCAGTGGTGTTCGCCTACGAGTCCGGGCTGGTCACGCCAGGGCAGTGAGGGCCCCCGCCAGGGCGTCCAGCAACTGGTCCGCGTGGTCGCGGCGGAAGGGGAGCGGCGGCCGGATCTTCAGCA
>Ga0210389_10004835_pt1 | contig 10452 bp, 8 predicted proteins | sample IncBWH28OmetaG_FD_160127 | JGI IMG/M metagenome (GOLD analysis project Ga0210389, IMG submission 160127) | Forest soil microbial communities from Barre Woods Harvard Forest LTER site, Petersham, Massachusetts, United States - Inc-BW-H-28-O ...
GAAAGCCAAGGCCGATCTGGCGTTGTCCAACGGCTGCGATCACGTCATTCTGTATAACGAGGAAGATTTCGTCGGGCGCGTCAAACAGATCAGCCGCAACGAGCTCTGCGACGTCGTGTACGACGGCGTCGGCAAGTCGACATTTCCCGGCTCGCTGTCCTGCCTCAAGCCGCGCGGGCTGTTCGTGAGTTTCGGCAACGCGTCGGGTCCGGTGCCGCCGTTCTCCATTGCCGAACTCAACAATCACGGTTCGCTGTTTGCGACCCGGCCAAAACTCAACGACTACATCGGCAAGCGCACGGAACTGCTTGAGGGCGCTGACACTTTATTTGCGGCCGTCATCAACGGCAAACTTCATGTGCCGATCAACCACGCCTACGCGCTAAAGGATGCGGCAAGGGCGCATACCGACCTGGAAAGCCGGGCCACGACCGGCGCCTCAATCCTCAAGCCCTGACAGTTTGCGTCTGGTGATGCGGTCATGGCTAGGCCACCCGTCGTGCCGCGCCCGCCTTGGTCAGGATCGCGTCCAGGCCATCGATCATTGCGGAAATCTCCTCGCGCGTGACGTTGAGCGCCGGCATGAAGCGCAAGGCATCCGGTTGCGGTGAGTTGAGGAGCAGGCCCTCCCGCAGCGCCGGCGCCACGATGCCAGCGCCGATCGGCAGCTTCAGGTCGAGCGCGAGCAACAAGCCACGGCCCCGGACTTCGCCAAGGCCATGGCGCGCCGAGAGCCGCTGCAACTCGCTTTCCAGGAACAACCCGGCATCCAAAGCCGATTTCATGAATTCCGGCTTGCTGATCTCCTCGAGGACGGCAAGACCCGCCGCGCACATCAGCGCATTGCCATTGAACGTTCCGCCCTGGTCGCCGTATTCAAAACAGGAGGCGCGCTCCGTCGCCAACAAGGCGGCGAGCGGAACACCGCCGCCGATGCCCTTGCCAAGCGTCATGATGTCGGGCTCGATCCCGGCATGCTCGTAATGGAAGAGTTTTCCGGTCCGACCGATGCCGGTCTGGATCTCGTCGACGATCAGCAGCAGACCGCATTCCTCGGTCAAAGCCCGCAACGCCTGCAGAAATTGATCGGTCGCCGGCCAGACGCCTGCCTCGCCCTGGATCGGCTCCAGCATCACCGCAACGGTATTGCCGCTGATGAGCGCCTTCACTGAATCGAGATCGTTGAGCCGCGCTTTGCGGAAGCCCGGCACTTTCGGCTCGAACAGCGGTTCGAACGCCTTCTTACCCGACGCCGACATGGTGGCGAGCGTGCGGCCGTGAAAGCCGCCTTCGAAGGTGATGATCTCGAACGCGCCGTTCCTGTGCCGGGCGCCGTATTTACGCGCCAGCTTGATCGCGCCTTCATTGGCCTCCGCGCCGGAATTGGCAAAGAACACCTGGTCGAAGCAACTCCGCTCGACCAGCGCTTGGGCAAGGGTGAGACTGACATCGTTGTAGTAGGCCGGGCTTGGCGAGATCAGCCGCTGGGCCTGCGCGGCAAGCGCTTGCGCCACTGCCGGCGGCGAATGGCCGAGGCAGTTGACGGCCCAGCCCTGGATGAAATCGAGATAACGCTTCCCCTTGTCATCCCACAGAAAAGAGCCTTCGCCCCGGACGAATACGATGTCGGGGCGCGCCGTGATATCCATGAGCGCATGATACGGATGCGTGGCGGTGGTCATGTCGAACTCCTGTCGCGTGGGTTGAAAGCAGGCCAAAACGCAAGAAGGCCGCACTTTTGAGGGTGCGGCCTTCTCGAAAACGTGGCTGATTTATCGGTTCAGCTTAGTCGTCGGACATGGCGCGACCCATCCTCGTCACGGGCGTGACGACGGCGGTCGGCGCGGGCTTGGGTCCGGTTGAAGGTCATGGGGCGCGCTCATACAGCCGGAGCGCAGGCGGTGTCAAGCACCTTCAAAATCCGGCGACGCTGCCATGCAGGTCGTATTCGTCGGCGCGCTCGATTTTCGCGGTGACGATCTCGCCAACCTTCAGGGGTCGGCGGCTCGAGAGGTAGACCGCGCCGTCGATGTCAGGCGCATCCGCCTTCGAGCGGCCTTTGGCGACCGTCGGACCGACTTCGTCGATGATCACCTGTTGGCGGGTACCGACCTTGCGCTTCAGCCGTCGCGCGGAAATCTTCTGCTGCCGCGCCATCAGCGCGTTCCAGCGCTCCTGTTTGACCTCATCGGGCACGGCGTTGCCCAGCGCATTCGAGGAGGCGCCGGCAACTGGCTCATATTTGAAGCAGCCGAGCCGGTCGATCTCGGCTTCCTCGAGCCAATCGAGCAATTCGGCGAAATCCGAATCGGTCTCACCGGGAAAGCCGACGATGAACGTCGAGCGCAGCGTCAGATCGGGGCACTGCTCGCGCCATTGCTTGATCCGCGCCAGGGTCTTTTCCTGCGCGGCCGGGCGTTTCATCGCCTTGAGGATTTCGGGGCTGGCGTGCTGGAAGGGAATGTCGAGATAGGGCAGCACCTTTCCCTCGGTCATGAGGCCAATGACCTCATCGACATGAGGGTAGGGATAGACATATTGCAGCCGAACCCAGGCGCCGAATTCGCCGAGTGCTTGCGCCAGATCGAAAAACTTCGCGCGGACCTCGCGGTCCTTCCACGGACTGGCGGCGTATTTGATATCGACGCCATAGGCCGAAGTGTCCTGCGAAATGACCAGCAATTCCTTCACGCCGGCGGCGACCAGTCTCTCGGCCTCGCGCAGCACGTCGTTGGCCGGCCGCGATACCAGGTCGCCGCGCAATTTCGGGATGATGCAGAAGCTGCAGCGGTTGTTGCAGCCTTCGGAGATCTTCAGGTAGGCGTAGTGCCGCGGCGTCAACTTGATGCCTTGCGGCGGCACGAGATCAAGATGCGGATTGTGCGCCGGCGGCAACGCGCGATGCACGGCTTCGAGCACGCTTTCATATTGCTGCGGTCCTGATATCGAGAGCACGCCGGGATAGGCGGCTTCGATCTGTTCGGGTTCCGCACCCATGCAGCCGGTGACGATCACCTTGCCGTTCTCCGCCATCGCATCGCCGATGGCGGAAAGCGATTCCTGCTTGGCGCTGTCGAGAAAGCCGCAGGTGTTGACGATGACGAGATCGGCACCGTCATGCTTGCGGGCCAGTTCGTAGCCTTCGGCGCGAAGGCGCGTGATGATGCGCTCGGAATCCACCAGCGCTTTGGGGCATCCGAGCGAAACAAAATTGACTTTGGGCGCGGCGGTCTGCGACATTTCTGATCTGTCCGATAACTGGGCAGGAGCTAACTCTAATTGACTACAATTACAAGGCTTTGAGCGTGGGGGCGGCATGCTATCAATGGTTCGCTGGAATGAGTGATCGATGGGCACCGAGTCGTCTCCAAAAATTGCGATTGTCGACGAAAGCCCGATCCGTGCCGCGATCCTCGAAGAGGGGTTGCGGGAAGCGGGCTTCACCGACGTCGTACGCATCGACGAGATGCAGAGTCTCTTGAGCCGCATCTATGCGCTCGATCCCGACGTCATCGTGATCGATCTGGAAAACCCGAGCCGGGACGTTCTGGAACAGATGTTCCAGGTCAGCCGCGCGGTGCGGCGGCCGATAGCGATGTTTGTCGATCAAAGCGACGCTGCCTCGATCCAGGCTTCCGTCGATGCGGGGGTATCGGCCTATATTGTCGATGGCCTGAAAAAGGAGCGCCTCAAACCGATCCTCGATCTCTGCATTTCCCGCTTCAACGCCTTCTCGAAGCTTCAGGACGAACTCGATCGCGCCAAATCTGCGCTCGAGGACCGCAAGGTGATCGAGCGGGCGAAGGGAATTCTGATGCGTCTGAAGGGCCTGACCGAAGACGAGGCTTACGTGCTGCTGCGATCGACCGCGATGCGCGAAAAGAAAAAGATCGGGGAGATCGCCCAGTCGATCCTGACCGCATCGGAGCTATTGAAATGACGACAGCGCTCCAAATCGGCTTCATCCCGTTGATCGATGCCGCAGCCCTGATCGTTGCGGTCGAGAAGGGTTTCACCGGCGCCGAAGGACTGGATGTGACGCTGGTCCGGGAGGTGTCCTGGTCGAACGTCCGCGACAAGCTCAATGTCGGGCTGTTCGACGCGGCGCATCTGCTAGCCATGGTTCCGGTCGCTTCGAGCCTCGGGCTTGGACATATCAAGGTGCCGCTGGTCGTGCCGCTCAACCTGAGCCTCAACGGCAACGCTATCACCGTGTCGCCGGCGCTTGATGCGTCGATCATGGCCGAGATCGATGGTGAGCGCTTAGACCCGATGGCCACCGCGCGCGCGCTATCGCGCGTCGTTGCGGCGCGCCGCCGAAATGGCAGCGAGCCTCTGACGTTCGGCATGACGTTTCCGTTTTCGACCCATAACTACCAACTGCGCTTCTGGATGGCGGCGGGCGGCGTCGATCCCGACGAGGATATTCGTCTCGTCGTGCTGCCGCCGCCTTTCATGGTTGGCAGCATTGCGAGCGGTCAGGTCGACGGGTTCTGCGTCGGCGCACCCTGGAATTCGATCGCGGTCGATGGCGGCGTCGGCCGCATCCTGCATTTCGGCTCCGACATCATGCAACGCGCGGCGGAAAAGGTGTTGGCGACCCGGCAGCAATGGGCGGAGAAAAATCCGCAAAGCCTCGCGGGGCTGGTTCGGGCCGTCTTCCGCGCCGCCGAATTCGTGGAAGCGGCACCGAACCACAACGAAGTGGCGCGGATCCTGGCTCGACCCGAATACATCGGTGTCGATGCCGATGTGATCCTGCGAACGCTGCAAGGCCGGTTGAAGATCGACCCGGATGGAACCATCCGCGAAAGCGACCGCTATATGCTGCTGGCGAGAGAAGACGCCTCCATGCCGGACCCGATCCAAGCCGCCTGGCTCTACGCGCAAATGGTCCGCTGGCGACAGACGGCGTTCAGCCCGGAGGCACTGAAATTGGCGCAGAGCGTATTTCGGCCTGATCTCTACGAGGCCGCCTTCGGGCGTGACAGCACGCGGCAGATCGCATCCAAGGCCATTGGCGCGTTCGCGGGGCCCGCGTTCGACCCCAACCACATCGAGGCCCACTTCGGCGCATTCCGTGTCGGTCAAGCTGCGCGCGAGTGGCGCTGAAAAAATAGGCAGGCAAAAGTGCCGCCTATTATTTAGGCTTGATGCCCGAAATTCGTAGGAGAGGGCACCTGAAATTGCCTAGGGTCGACCTCATAAGCCATTGAAATAAAACAAATACCTTGGATGAATCACTGTGGCACGCAACTTGTATGTTGCAGTGCAGCCAGCACCGCAGATGCTCGCTGGCGCCCAAGATGGACTTTCACAGCAACGAAGCTGGAGGGCCGGATGGAGCGGGGGGCGGCGAGGCCGAGCTGCCGCGCTCCGTTCAATCCCATTCCTTGAGACCGCGGGCTAGCGGCAACGGGAGCTTCGTCACGCGCTATGAAGACTGATACTCTCTCTGTCGAATTTACCGACGAGCAGAAGCGTTATCTGGAAGGCTTTGCCACCGGGCTGCAGATCAGCCGGGTTGGGCGCGGCTTGGGCGGTAGCGGCACTAAAGCCAGCACCACACCGACCGGGCCTGAGGCGGCGCATATCAAGGCACAGGACCAGGCTCTCGCGTCTGGCAAGAAGCTTGCGGATCAGGAAAAGTTCAAGCGCGAAGAGCATCCCTTCGACGCCTATCCGCGCTTGAAGCAGCAGGCACTGGCCAACTCGCCACCATCGCCCGCGGATAATTTTCGCTGGCGCTATTATGGCCTGTTCTATGTCGCGCCGGCGCAGGACTCCTACATGTGCCGCCTGCGCATTCCGAACGGCATTCTCAAACACTGGCAACTCGGCGGGATGGCGGATCTCACGGAGCGCCTGTGCGGTCCATATGGCCATGTCACGACCCGCGCCAACCTTCAGGTCCGCGAAATTCCGCCCAAGAATGCGGTCGCGCTGATCGAAGGCATTCAGGATCTGGGTCTCTGCTCGCGCGGTTCGGGCGCCGACAACATCCGCAACGTCACGGGCACGCCGACAGCCGGCATCGATCCGCAGGAACTGATCGACACCCGCGACTATGCACGCGAATGGCACTACCACATCCTCAACGACCGCTCGTTGTATGGCCTGCCGCGCAAGTTCAACGTCGCGTTCGACGGCGCCGGCAAGATCGCGGTGCTCGAAGACACCAACGACATCGCCTTCGCCGCCGTCGAAGTGAAGGATGGCTTCGGCGTCGAGCCCGGCATTTGGTTTCGCCTCGGGATCGGCGGCATCACCGGACATAAGGATTTTGCGAAGGAAACCGGCATCGTCGTCAAGCCGGCGGATGCGACCAAGGTTGCCGATGCGATCGTGCGTGCTTTCATCGACACCGGTGACCGCACCAACCGCCTCAAGGCCCGCCTGAAATACGTCATCGACAGAATGGGAATGGAGGAATTCCTGGTTCTGGTCGAGGAAAAGCTAGGTTCCGCCTTGACGCGTGTCCCGGCGGAGGCGCTTGCGCCGCGTCCGGCCTTCGACCGGATGGCGCATATCGGCGTACACAAGCAGAAGCAGGATGGTGTGAACTGGATTGGCGTGGCGTTAGCACTCGGCAAAGTGAGTTGGGAGCAGATGCGCGGCCTCGCCAAAATCGCGGCCGATTTAGGCGATGGCGACATCAGGCTGACCGTCTGGCAGAACCTGCTGATTTCTGGCGTGCGCGATGAGAATGTCGCTCTTGCGGTCGCAGCAATCGAGGCCATCGGGCTTGCGGTCAAGGCCTCGGAAGTTCGCGCTGGTCTGATCGCCTGCACCGGAAATGCCGGCTGCAAGTTCGCTGCATCCGATACCAAGGCGCATGCGGCTGCGATCGGTGACTGGTGCGATGGCCGGGTCGAAGTCGACACGCCACTGAACATTCACCTGACCGGCTGCCACCACTCCTGCGCTCAGCATTACATCAGCGATATCGGCCTGATCGCCGCCAAGGTTCCTCTCGGCGATAGCGACGATACGGTCGAGGGCTATCATCTGTTCGCGGGCGGCGGCTTTGGCCCGAATGCCGATGTCGGCTGGGAAGTTTATCACGACCTCAAGGCCGAGGACGCCCCGAAGACCGTCGAGAAATTGCTTAGGGCCTACCTAGCGCATCGCGCTGGGCCATCCGAGACCTTCCTGACATTCGCGCGCCGCCATGACGGCGAGACGCTACGAAAATTGGCGGAAGCGGAGATCTCCGTATGAACCAGATAACGCCACCGCCCAAAATCGAAATCATTCCATCAAGCGCGCCGTTCTCCGAGGCGCAGCGCTCCTGGCTGAACGGCTTCTTTGCAGGTCTGCTGAGCGAAGGCGCGACGCCGCTTTCGGCCGAGCAGGGCACGGCCATCATGCAGGGCCCCGCGGGCGATGCCGACGATGGTGAAGCACCCTGGCACGATCAGACCATGCCGATCGCCGATCGCATGAAGCTTGCGGAAGGACGTCCGCTGCGCCGGCGCATGATGGCTGCGATGGCGCAACAGGATTGCGGCCAATGCGGTTACAATTGCCACGATTACTCCGAAGCGATTGCGAGCAAGGCGGAAGGGCGCCTCAATCTTTGTGTCCCCGGCGGCAAGGAAACCGCGCGGATGCTGAGGGCGCTCCATGAGGAATTGGAGAGAGCGCCTGCGGCGACACCAGGCGGGGCCGCGACGGCCTCGGCCGCGCCAGCCGCGGCGCCGATCGTCGAACTTGGCCGGTCGCGCGACAATCCCGCGCTCGCGACATTCGTATCGCGGCGTCTGCTCAACAAGAGCGGATCGGAAAAAGAAACCTGGCACATCGATTTCGATCTTGCCGGCAGCGGCCTCGACTATGCCGTCGGCGATTCCTTCGGCATTTTTGCCCGCAACGAACTTGGCCATGTCGACCAGATCATCGCCCTGCTCGGGGCTTCGCACACGACGAAAGTGCGAGGGCGGACGCTTCGCGAAGTCCTGACCGACGAAGTCTCGCTTGCGCCTGCGCCGGATTCGCTGTTCGAGCTGATCTCCTTCATCACCGGCGGCGCCCAACGCGAGAAGGCGCGCGCATTGGCGCAAGGCGACGATCCCGATGGTGATGCCGCAACCCTGGACGTCATGGCCGCGTTGCAGAAATTCTCCGGCGTCCGGCCACATCCCGAAGCCTTCGTCGAAGCCCTCGAGCCGCTGCAGCCGCGGCTCTATTCGATCTCGTCCTCGCACAACGCGACCCCCGGCAAATTGTCGTTGACGGTGGACTGCGTGCGCTACGTCGTGGGCAAGCGGAAGCGGCTCGGGCTGGCCTCAACGTTCCTCGCCGAACGCATCCAGCCTGACGACGAGGTGAAAGTCTATGTGCAGAAGGCGCACGGCTTTGGCCTTCCGCTGGATCCAAAGGTGCCGATCATCATGATCGGTCCCGGCACGGGCGTCGCTCCCTTCCGCGCTTTTCTGCTCGAGCGAAGGGCCACCGGCGCCACCGGGCGCAACTGGTTGTTCTTTGGCCACCAGCGCTCAAGTTGTGACTTCTTTTATTCCGACGAGTTGAACGCCATGAAGACCGCGGGCCTTCTGACACGGCTGTCGCTGGCGTGGTCGCGTGATGGCGACAAGAAGTTCTATGTGCAGGACCGCATGCGCGAACTGGGCCGCGAGTTGTGGTCGTGGCTTGCCGAAGGCGCGCATGTCTATGTCTGCGGCGACGCCAAGCGGATGGCGAAAGACGTCGAACGCGCGCTGGTGGATATCGTTGCCCAGCATGGCGCGCGCTCGACCGACGAGGCGGTGATTTTTGTCGGGGAACTCAAGCGGAAAGGGCGATACCAGCAGGACGTCTACTGACGCTGCCACGGCATTCGGAATGGAACCGGTTCCCGCTCCAATAAATTTGAACGAATAAAATTCCCGCTCGAATCCTTTGCGGAGAATGTTTCTTCGAAATTCGAGTCTGCCGGAGTTGCAATATCGCTATTTTCGACCCTGCCTTGCTTCCGCCCGCAAACGATATTCCACTACGCGCATGTCATCCTGGAGATCGGCCATGCGCGAACTGTCCGCTGAGGCTCGTTTGCACCTGTATGCCCGTTCGCTATCGCGCAAAAGCGGAACCGGATTTCACGCGGCGGCGTTTTACGGCGCCTTTGTACTGATCGCCGGCGTCGTGCTCGGAACGCTTTCGGTTCATCCTTTTTAAGAGACGCTCGAAATAGCGATGGCGCCTAACGCTTGAAGGGAGCCACGTCGATCCCGGCATCCTTGAGCGCCTTGCGAACCCCGCGCGCAATGTCGACGGCGCCCGGCGTATCCCCATGAATGCAAATCGTATCGGTGCGCATCTTGATCACCTTGCCGGTGACGGAGACGACAGCACCGTCCTGCACCATGCGCACCACGCGCTCCGCAATTTGCTTGGGGTCATGCAGGACCGAGCCGGGCTTCTTGCGTGAGACCAGATTGCCGTCGTCTTCATAGGCGCGGTCGGCGAAGACTTCGTGCGCCATCGGCAAGTTGGCGGCTTCGCCCGCCTTCACCAGCTTCGAGTTCGCAAGCACCACGAAGACGAGGTTAGGATCGACCGCCTTGATGGCGGATGCGATCGCGCGCGCGGTTGTGTCTTCCTCGCAGGCGACGTTCGACAGCGCGCCATGCGCTTTCACATGCGTGACCTTGTAGCCGGAGAGCGCCGCAACGGCCTGCAAGGCGCCGATCTGGTAGGCGACGAGATTTTCGATCTCGGAAGCTTTCATGCTGTAGAACGGGCGGCGGCCGAAGCCATGGATATCGCGATATCCGGGGTGTGCGCCGACGCTCACGCCACGCGCCTTCGCAAGATCCACCGTCTTGCGCATGACATCGTAGTCGCCGCCGTGGAAGCCGCAGGCAACGTTCACCGAAGTGGCGACGTCGATCATGGCGGCGTCGTTACCCATTTCCCACGCGCCAAAGCTTTCGCCGAGGTCGCTGTTCAGATCGACTGTTTTCATGCTTGTTGTCCGCTTCTTGGTTTAGGTCTCAAATTGGTCCTGTGTCCGCGCCATCGGCAGGGAACGGCGTTTGCCACGTTCGCGCGTCCACCGCACTGACGGCAACGCCGGCGACATTGGCATCTTGCAGCGCTTCGATGTTGAGATCAAAGCCTTCGATCGGCCCGAGCCGGTCGGGCAGGGTGCGAAGCAGGTCGGCGAAATCGCGCGCCTCGGCTTGCGCCTCCGCCATACCGACGGCCTTGAACCGAAAGGCCGAGCCCGCCGGGAGTTGGGCAAAACGCCCGAAATCGGCCGAGATCAGGGTTGCGATCTTCGGATAACCGCCGCTGGTGCCGCGATCGGACATCAGCACAATCGGCTGGCCGCTGCCGGGCACCTGGATGCTGCCGTTCACGGTGCCGTCCGAAACGATGTTGTGACCGTGCAGGTGACGGATCACGGGCCCTTCCAGGCGATAGCCCATGCGATCGCTGGGCGCCGAT
>Ga0210389_10004838_pt1 | contig 10448 bp, 9 predicted proteins | sample IncBWH28OmetaG_FD_160127 | JGI IMG/M metagenome (GOLD analysis project Ga0210389, IMG submission 160127) | Forest soil microbial communities from Barre Woods Harvard Forest LTER site, Petersham, Massachusetts, United States - Inc-BW-H-28-O ...
GGCCGTGGATGGCTTTTCGCAGTCGCCGCTGGCGGGACTGCTGCACACCGCGAACAACGTATGGTCGCTGGGAGCGGACGCCGCCGAAAATTTGTTCCAGGGCGGCCTGACCCGCGCGCAGGTGGCCGCGGCAAAGGCGGCCTACGAGGCGAGCGTCGCCAACTATCGCGGCACCGTGCTCAAAGCCCTGCAAAACGTCGAGGACGATCTGGCGGGCCTGCGCATTCTCGCCGAACAAAGTGAGGTGTTGGATTCCGCCGTGCGCGATGCCACGCGCGGGTCCGAGATCGCCTTCAACGAATACCGGGCTGGGACGGTCGATTACACCACGGCCGCCACTGCCCAGGCGACGCAACTGAGCATCGAAGAAACCGCCCTGAGCGTAAAGCTGCAGCGCCTGCTCGACACGGTGTCGCTCATCGGCGATCTCGGCGGCGGCTGGTCGGCCGATGAGCTGCAAAAGCAGCATAAGCCTGCCCCGGGCCGGTCCGCCGACGCGCCGCAATGAGCGTCAACTGAGCGTGCCGAGCGAGGTTTCCAAGTCGTTGGCCAGCGCGATCAGTTTGGGCCGAACCTTTTCCAGCAAGAAATCCTTTGAAACCATGTAGGCGGGCGCGCCGCAATTGATCGCCATGGGCGGCAGGCCGCCGCCCGGCCGCACGGGGACGGCGATGCCATTGACATCCTTCTGCCATTCGCCGAACGAGCAGCACACTCCCAGTTCGCGAATATGGCTCATCGCCCGATCGACGCCCGCCTTGATTTCCTGCCAGCGATCATCGGCAACCAGCTCGCGCACCCGTTCCATGATTTCGTTTCTCTCGGTTTCCGATACCGCGGTCATGTAGGCGCGGCCCATCGCCGAGGTCGCGATTTGGATGCGCGCGCCCATATCCAGGCTCAACGTGACGGCGCCCGAGCCGCGCGCGACATCGATGTACAACATGGACAGTCGATCGCGCGTCCCCAAGCTCACCATGCATTGACCGAACTCGGCCAGTTCCTGCATGCGCGGATGTGCCAACTTGCGGATGTCCAGGCGGGCCAGCATGGCGCTGCCCAAGCTCAAGGTCGCGATGCCCAAGCTGTACTTGGCGCTGTCCTCGACGTACACCAGGTAGCCGAGCTTGGTGAGCGTGTTGGTAAGCCGCGAGACGGTCGATTTCGGCAGGCCGCAGGCGCGCGCGAGATCTTGGTTGCCGAGCATGCGATCGCCGTGGCGAAAGCAGGCCAGCACCTCGAGTCCGCGCCCCAAGGCATTGACGAAGTGACGATCGGCCTTGGCCGCCGCCGTAACCGCGGAAATGTTCGACTTCTTCAACTGCGTCATTGACAACCCCTCACCCCTCTCTCCATAATTTTGCATCATTTCAGAATTAAATTCTGTTCTGCAGAACAGAACTTAAACGGAAACCTCCCATGCGTCTAGAATTTACAGAAGAGGAACAGGCCTTCCGCGAGGAGGTTCGGGCTTTTCTACGGGAAAAGCTGCCGCCGCCCATCCGCGAAAAAGTCTTGAATGGCTTCGAATTGAGCCGGGAGGACCACGTGCTGTGGCAGCGCACCCTGCACGAGCGCGGCTGGGGCGCCGTCGGCTGGCCCAAGGAATTCGGCGGCCCGGGCTGGAATTCGGTGCAGCAGTATATTTTCGAGGAGGAAACCGCGCAGGCGGGCGCGCCGCGCCTCATTCCCTTCGGCACGAAGATGGTCGCGCCCGTGATCATGGCATTCGGCAATGCAGCCCAGCAGCGTCGATTTCTGCCGCCGATCAGTTCCGGCGCGGAATGGTGGTGTCAGGGCTACTCCGAGCCGGGCGCCGGGTCGGACCTGGCGTCGCTCAAAACTCGGGCGGTTCTGCATGGCGATCACTACGTCGTCAACGGTCAGAAAACCTGGAACACCCTGGGTCAATACGCGGATTGGATCTTTTGTCTGGTGCGCACCGACACGGCGGCCAAGCAGCAATCCGGCATCAGTTTTCTCCTCATCGACATGAAGAGTCCGGGAATCACGGTCCGCCCCATCACGCTGTTGGACGGCGGCCACGAAGTGAATGAGATCTGGTTTGAAGACGTCAAGGTGCCGGTCGAGAATCGTATCGGCGATGAAAACAAAGGCTGGACCTACGCCAAGTTTCTGCTCGGACACGAACGCACCAACATCGCCGGCATCGGCGGGACCAAGCGCGAACTTTCGCGGCTGAAGCGCATCGCGGCCACGGAACGCAAGAACGGCAAGCCGCTGATCGAAGACCCGCTGTTCGCCGCCGACATCGCGCAGGTCGAGGTTGATCTCTGGGCGCTGGAAATCACCAATCTGCGCGTGCTGTCCCAAGAGCGCGGTTCCAAGGCGCCGGGCCCGGAGGCTTCCATTCTCAAGATTCGGGGCACCGAAATCGCGCAGCGTATTTCCGAGCTGTTGATGCGGGCGGTGGGTCCCTATGCCCTGCCGTTTCGCCGCGAAGCCATGGCCGCCGGCTGGCAATCGGATCCAACGCGCGAGGCGCCGGGTCCGCGCTACGCCGCGACGCTCGCGGCGGCATACATGAATCAGCGCAAGCTGTCGATTTTCGGCGGCACCAACGAAATTCAGAAGAACATCATTTCCAAGATGATCGTTGGTCTATAGGAGACAGGCTCCTGAGAGCCGCACCATGAACTTCGAATTCAGCGACGAGCAGCAGCAGCTGCACGAGACGGTCGAGCGCTATCTGACCGACCAATACACGTTCGAAAAATTTCGCGCCATCAATGCCTCGGCTGCGGGCTGGGACAAAGCGGCCTGGGCGGGATTGGGAGAGCTCGGCGTACTGGCCCTCAACGTCCCGGCGGCGCAAGGCGGACTGGGGTTTGGCCCGCTGGAGACGTTGAGTGTCATGAGCGCCTGCGGCAAGAGCCTGCTGCTCGAGCCCTTCTTGAGCAGCGCGGTGATTGCCACCGCGCTACTGCGCGCCTTCGCCGAGAATTCCGCCGCGGCGGACCTCATGTCGCGCATGGCGAGCGGCGATGCGATCGCGGTGCTTGCACACTATGAACCCGAGTCGCGCTTTGAATCGCAGTGGGTCGCCGCCCAGGCACGAAAATCAGGCGATACCTATACGCTCGACGGCCACAAGGCTGTCGTCATGCACGCCGGCGCCGCGGACACCTTGCTCGTCTCGGCGCGCGTGTCGGGCGCGCCCCAGGACGCAAGCGGCGTCTCGCTGTTCCGGATTCCTCGCGATGCCGAAGGGTTGATATTGGACCTGTATCCGACCATCGACGGCCAGCGTGCCGCGGACGTGTATTTGCGAGGAGTTCAGGTGCCGGCGAGCGGGCGGCTCGGCCTCGACGGTGCAGCGCTGCCGATGATCGAAGCCGCGCTCGATATCGGTCTCGCGGCCCTGTGCGCCGAGGCAGTCGGCGTCATGCAGGCGCTCGTCGACGCCACGGTCACCTACGTACAGTCGCGCCAACAATTCGGCGTGCCGATCGGCCGGTTCCAGGCGCTGCAGCATCGCATCGCGGACATGCTGATTCATTTGGAACAAGCTCGATCGATGAGCTACCTGGCGGCGCTGCGCTGCATGGATGCGAACCTGTCCGAGCGGCGGCGCGCCTTGTCGGCGGCCAAGGCGGTCATCGGTCAGTCCGCGCGCTTCATCGGCCAGCAGGCCGTGCAATTGCACGGCGGCATGGGCATGACCGAGGAACTCATCGTCAGCCATTGGTTCAAACGTCTGACCGCGGCGGAACTCATGTTCGGCGACAGCGATACACATTTGCAGCGTTTCGCTGCCCTCACCCGCGAATAGGAAACACTCAATGGCTCAATTGGCGAAGGCGGTTCTGGCGCGCGAAGTCGGCAAGCCCGTGCTGGTGGAAGAAATCGAAGTCGCGGCACCCCGGCATGGCGAGGTGACCGTGCGCATTGCCGCCTGCGGCGTCTGCCACAGCGACCTGTCGGCGACCAATGGCACCATCAACTATCCGCTGCCGCTCGTCCTGGGGCACGAAGGTGCGGGTGTCATCGTCGCCGTCGGCGGCGGCGTCGACAATTACGCGGTCGGCGATCACGTCGTCAGCTCGTTCGTGAGCATGTGCGGGCATTGCCACTATTGCCAGACAGGCCGGCCGCAACTCTGTGTTCAGTCGCTGAAGTCGCTGTTCACGTTGCCTGACGGCACTGTCCGGACCCGCGATTCGAAGGGTCAGGATCTCAATGTGTTCTGCGGCTGCGGCGTCATGGCCGAATATGCCACCGTGCACATGGGCAACGTGGTCAAGATCGACCAAAGCATGCCGCTGGATCGCGCCGCGCTGATTGCCTGCGGCGTGATGACGGGTGTCGGTGCCGCCGTCAATACCGCCAAGGTCGAGGCGGGTTCGATCGCGGTGATTTTCGGCTGCGGCGGCGTTGGCTTGAACGCCATTCAGGGCTGCGCCATCGCCGGCGCCGGCATGATCGTGGCCGTGGACACCAGCGATGAAAAACTCGTGATGGCGAAGCAGTTCGGCGCGACCCACGGCTACAACGTCACCGGTCAGGCAAACGCCGCCAAGGACTTGTACAAGCTGTGCGGCGGCGGAGCGGATTATGCTTTTGACTGCGTGGGTACGGGCAGAAGTTCCGAAATGGCGTGGGGCGTACTGCGGCGCGGCGGCACTGCGGTCATCGTCGGAATTGCAGGCCCCAAGGATCAGATCGTCCTGAGCGCGCAACAGGTCGCGACCACCGAAAAAACCCTGACGGGAAGCATGTACGGCTCGGCGCGGCCGCAGCTCGATTTTCCGCGGCTGATCGGCCTGTATCGCAGCGGACGCCTGAAACTCGATGAGCTCATCACCCGCACTTATTCGATCGATGAAGCGCCGCGGGCCTTTGCGGATCTGAACGCGGGGAAGCAGGGACGCGGGGTGATTATTTTCGACGAAGCTTGAGGTTCAAAGCCCTACCCGCTGATCCAACTACCCGAAGGGGACCTTCGACGAATCGCAGCTAACGAGCACTGGAAAGAGTTTTAGCTGCTCCCGGCTGTCGGCGGGACGAAGGCTGCGTATAAGGCTCTCGATGACCGGGTTTTGCGCGGCGACTTTTCCTGTTCGCAATTTCACCACTGAAATGTTGATTGCGATGATGGGGATCGGCGCGAGACTCGTCTGGGGCGCGCGACATCCCGAGAGGGATTTTGCTCCGTCTCATCACGTCAACGCGCCATTGAGGTAATTGCTGGATCTCAGCCTGCGCAATGAGTAATCGCAGGAAGCGATAGTAATCGGGGTCTATCTGTCGCGATAGTTCCTTCATAATCCGGCCGGATCGTTACAGTGTTGCACCGCAGTTGTCTGTCTGCTAGCGCACATTTGCTACCGGGCCTTGACGCCGTGATTACCCGCTTCTCGTAGCACGAGATTCTTTTATCCCGCGAAGAACAAAATAAAAACTCCCCTCGAGGGCGCTTTGCAGACGGCCTGAGGGGAGCGATACGCCGTCGGCGATCGAGCAGCGTTGCGATCACTGTGACCGGATGGTCGCTACCTGTCTGTACGCCGGGATACGTAGGGAAATTTGTAACGCAAAGTGCCGGGAACAATCGGGCATCTTGAAATACGTAGCCGATACGCCGGCCCCTGTTCGCGCAACCCCCGGACAACACCGATCCGATCGGGTCCGAGCTTGTACAGCTCATTCGTCGAGCAGCGTTTCCCCGGGAAACAGCGCATCGTTGAAACCGAATTGGCGCAAATCGCGGATCCGGCGAGGATAGAGAATTCCGTCCAGGTGATCGACTTCGTGCTGCACCACGCGGGCGTGAAAATCCTTCACGGTGCGATCGATCGGGGTGCCCGCGGCGTCGAAACCGGTGTAGCGCAACTCGCGGTAGCGGGGCACCAAACCGCGCATGCCGGGTACCGATAGGCAGCCTTCCCAGTCCTCGTCCTGCTGCTCGCCGATCGGGGTGAGCTCAGGGTTGATGAGCACCGTGTAGGGCACCGGATCCGCCTGCGGATACCGCGGATTCTCCTCGAAACCGAATATCACCACGCGCAGACCGACGCCGATTTGCGGGGCGGCGAGCCCGGCGCCATTGAGATTTCGCATCGTTTCCCGCATATCGGTCAGCAGATTTTCGAGCTCGGGCGTGCCGAATTCGCCCACCGGCTGCGCGACCGCCAGCAGCCGGGGGTCGCCCATTTTGAGAACTTCGCGTATTGCCATAGTTCCTAGTATCTTAGCGGCCTTTTCCTTGTGAGCCCATGTCCTAGATGCCCGGTCTTTTATACATAAAAACCTTCGGCTGCCAGATGAACGAATACGACTCCGGCAAGATGCGGGATGTGCTCGAGGCCGCGCATGGCATGCAGAGCACCGACAACCCGGCCGAAGCGGACGTCCTGCTGGTGAATACCTGTTCGGTGCGCGAAAAAGCCCAGGAAAAGGTGTTCTCGCTGCTGGGCGAATGGCGCCTCCTCAAGCTCGAGCGCCCGCACGTGGTGATCGGCGTCGGCGGCTGCGTGGCGAGCCAGGAAGGCGAGGGCATCACCGCGCGTGCGCCCTACGTGGATCTGGTGTTTGGGCCTCAGACCTTGCACCGCCTCCCGGCCCTGATCCAGGGGCTCAAGGAATCCGGCCGATCGCAGATCGACATCAGCTTTCCGGAGATCGAAAAATTCGATCGCCTGCCGGAGGCGCGTTCCACCGGCGCCACCGCGTTCGTTTCCATCATGGAGGGCTGCAGCAAGTACTGCACGTTCTGCGTCGTGCCCTACACGCGCGGCGAGGAAATCAGCCGCCCGTTCGATCAGGTGCTCGCGGAGGTTGAACACCTGGCGCGCCAGGGTGTGCGCGAAGTCACGCTGCTGGGCCAAAACGTGAATGCTTATGCAGGGCCGATGTCGGACGGGACGCCCGCGGACCTGTCGACGCTGATCCATTTCGTCGCGGCCATCGACGGCATCGAGCGCATTCGCTTTACCACTTCGCACCCGCTGGAATTCAACGACAGCCTGATCGAGGCCTACGCCAACGTCCCGCAGCTCAACAATTACCTGCATCTACCGGTGCAAAGCGGCTCGGACCGTATTCTTGCGGCCATGAAGCGCGGACACACCGTGCTGGAATACAAGCAGAAGCTGCGCAAGCTGCGCGCGGTGCGCCCGGACATCTGCATTTCGACCGACCTGATCGTCGGCTTTCCCGGCGAAACGGACGAGGACTTCCTGGCGACCATGAATCTGGTGGCGGAGGTCGGTTTCGATCAATCCTTCAGCTTTCTGTACAGCCGCCGTCCCGGTACCCCGGCTGCAGGATTGCCCGACGAAGTGCCGCACGAGGTCAAGCAGCAGCGGCTGGAGCTGCTGCAGCAGCGGTTGAACGGTCAAGCGCGCGCGATTTCGCAGCGCATGGTGGGCAGCCGCCAGCGCGTGCTGGTCGAGCGCCCCGCCAAACGAAACCCGGCGCAATTGGCCGGGCGCACCGACAACAATCGTTGGGTCAATTTCGACGGTCCGAGCGATAATCCCAGGGCGCTCATGAACAGCTTCACCGACGTCATCATCACCGAGGCCATGCCCAATTCCCTGCGCGGGCGTCTTGCCGCCGTGGGTTCACCGTGAATTCGGTACCGGTGACCCGGGACGTGCTGCTGGCTCCCGCGGACAACGTCCGCTTGGTCGAACTGTGCGGTCCCCTGGATGAGCATCTGCGCCTCATCGAGTCGAGATTGGGCGTTGAGGTGAGGCGGCGCGGCAATCGATTTCAACTGGTGGGTCTCCCGCCGGCCATCGAACGCGCGGAATCAGTTCTGCAGGATCTGTACGCGCGGGCGCAACGCGAACCGGTGGATTCGGAGCGCGTGCATATCGCATTGCAGGCGCTGGACATGGACGGCAACGACGCGGAGGCCAAGAGCGAATCGGAGGAGTTGAGGGTCCGCACGGCGCGGGGCGCAATCCGCGCGCGCGGCGCCAATCAGACCGAATACCTCCACAATGTGCACACGCACGACTTGACCTTCGGCATCGGTCCCGCCGGCACGGGTAAAACCTACCTCGCGGTGGCCTGCGCAGTCGAGTCTTTACAGTCGGAAAAGGTGCGGCGCATCGTGCTGGTTCGGCCGGCGGTCGAGGCAGGCGAGCGATTGGGATTTCTTCCCGGCGATCTGTCGCAGAAGGTCGATCCGTATCTGCGCCCGATGTACGACGCTCTCTATGAAATGCTGGGCTTCGAACGGGTCGCCAAGTTGATCGAGCGCAACGTGATCGAAGTCGCGCCGCTGGCGTTCATGCGCGGCCGCTCATTGAACGATTCCTTCGTGATCTTGGATGAAGCGCAGAACACCACCAATGAACAGATGAAAATGTTCCTGACCCGCATTGGCTTCGGTTCCAAGGCGGTGGTCACCGGCGACATCACGCAGGTGGACCTGCCGAACTCGAAGCAATCGGGCTTGCGTACCGTGATCGACATTTTGCGCGGTGTGCGCGGCATCGCCTTCACGATGTTTACTTCGCGCGACGTCGTGCGCCACCCGCTGGTGCAGCGGATCGTGCAGGCCTATGAGGCGAGCGCTCCCAACGACGGCGGCTCACGCTGAATACTCAGACAGGCTCCTAGATGGCACGGCGGCTTGAACTCGATGTGAGCTACGCGTCGCGAAGTCCCTGGGTGCCGAGTCCGCGGCGCTTGAGCGAGTGGGCTGAAGCGGCGCTCAGGCCACTCGCCAAACGATCTGTGTTGTCGGTGCGTATCGTCGGCAGGGCACGCAGCCGCAGCCTGAACTTGCGCTATCGGCGGAAGGACAAGCCCACCAATGTGCTGTCATTCGCCGGCGCCGGCCTGGCCCCCGATGGCCGATACTTCCTCGGCGAGCTGGTGATTTGCGCGCCTCTGGTCGCGCTCGAGGCGCGCGCGGAAGATAAACTCTTGAGCGCCCATTGGGCGCACTTGACAATCCACGGGGTCCTGCACTTGACGGGTTTCGATCACGAGCGGGCGTCCGAAGCCAGAAAAATGGCCGCCCGTGAGATTCAAATCCTTGATCAGCTTGGGTTTTCGGACCCGTATCGCTGATCCGGTATGCTCTGTCCCCATGTCCGAACAGCCTCAGGGGAGCTCTACAGGCCGCTGGTTAAAGCGCATCACGCAGTCCATGTCCGGCGAACCGCGCGATCTTGCCGAGTTGGTCGAGAATCTGCGCGAGGCGAGTGAGCGGGGACTGTTCGACGGCGATGCGCTGGTCATGCTCGAGGGTGTGCTGGCCGTTGCGGACATGCAGGTGCGGGACATCATGGTGCCGCGTTCGCAAATGGTGTTCGTCGAGCGCGACGAGCCGCCGGAGAAATTGGTCGAGCTGGTGGTCGAGTCGGGGCATTCGCGCTTTCCCGTGATCGGCGAAGATCGCGATCAGATTCTGGGAATCCTGCTTGCGAAGGATCTGCTGCGGCTGCAGGGGGAGGAGGATGAGGATTTCGAGATACGCGAATACATGCGCCCGGTGATATTCGTGCCGGAGAGCAAGCGTCTCAACGTGCTGCTCAAGGAATTTCGCCGCAGCCACAATCACATTGCCATGGTGGTCGACGAATATGGCGGTGTGTGCGGCCTGGTCACCATCGAGGATGTCATCGAACAGATCGTCGGAGAAATCGATGATGAACATGACGTCGAGGATGATCAGACGATCCGCAAGGAACGTCCGCGCGAATTCACGGTGCGGGCGCTGACGCCGATCGCCAATTTCAATGAATTCTTCTCCACGGCCTTCTCCGATGAAGAATACGACACCATCGGCGGCCTGCTGATGCAGGAGTTCGGCCGGCTGCCGCGCCGGGGTGAGACCGTCAAGATCGGCGATCTGGAGTTTCGAATCCTGCGTGCCGATCGGCGCCGCATCGACCTTTTGCGCGTGACTGTTCCCTTCGACATCGAGCCGCCGGTCGCCAACGAGTCGACCGCTTGATCGTCCCCGTGCGCGGCCCACAGACCGCGCAGTGGAAACCGGTCTTGACGCGCATGACGGCGGCTTTTGCCGCCGGCGCGAGTTTCAATCTCGGCTTCGCACCGTTCGGCTGGTGGCCGCTCGCCCTGGCAGCACCGGCAGCGCTGTTCGCATTGATTCGAGGATTGCCGCCGCGCCGCGCAGGCTGGACGGGCGCATCGTTCGGTGCCGGATTGTTCGCCTTCGGGACCTACTGGCTCTACACCTGTCTGCACGTGTTCGGCCTCGTGCCGGTCTGGCTCACGCTGGTGCTGCAGACAATCCTGGTTGCGTTGATGTCCGTTTATGTGGCGGCACTCTGCTACGTATCAAACCGATTCTGGCTCAAACCCGGCGTGACACGCGACTGGCTGGTGTTGCCGGCGCTGTGGGTGCTGCTCGAATGGCTTCGTGGCTGGCTTCTCAGCGGCTTCCCATGGCTGTCCACCGGCTACGCCATGATCGACTCGCCCTTGGCCGGCTGGGCCCC
>Ga0210389_10004839_pt1 | contig 10447 bp, 9 predicted proteins | sample IncBWH28OmetaG_FD_160127 | JGI IMG/M metagenome (GOLD analysis project Ga0210389, IMG submission 160127) | Forest soil microbial communities from Barre Woods Harvard Forest LTER site, Petersham, Massachusetts, United States - Inc-BW-H-28-O ...
CGCATGTCCGACATGTCGGATGCGGCTTTCGGTGGCGTCGACGTGCTCGTCAACAATGCCGGGATCATGCGGCTCGCAAGCCTAGCCGATAGCGATGACGCCCTGTTCGACAGCCAGGTCGCGATCAACCTGAAGGGCACGTTCAACACGTTGCGAGAGGCGTCGCGCCGGCTGCGCAACGGAGGGCACATCATCAATTTGTCGTCGAGCCAGGCCGACATGCTCTATCCGACCTACGGCGTCTACGCCGCCACAAAGGCAGCCGTTGAGGCCATGACGCTTGTGCTCGCCAGGGAGCTCCGTGGCCGCAACATCACCGTCAATGCGGTCGCTCCGGGACCGATAGCAACGAAGCTGTTCCTTGATGGCAAGCCGAAAGAGGCGATCGACCGCCTGAAGAATCTCGCGCCGCTGGAGCGGCTTGGCGAGCCCTCCGACGTCGCGGCGGTGGTCTCGTTCCTCGCCGGTTCCGACGGCGGCTGGATCAACGGCCAGGTACTGCGCCCCAATGGCGGGATCATCTGACCCAGCTTCCGCATTCCGCACGCCCTTTAATCCCAGACATCAACGACATCGAAGGAGATATCTCGTGACTAAAATTGTTCTGATCACCGGCGCGTCCAGCGGCTTTGGCCGCCTCACCGCCGAGGCTATCGCCAGAGTGGGCCACGTCGTCTACGGCTCGATGCGGCAGACGGCGACACGCAATGCGGCGGTGGTGAAGCAGATGGCGGCGTTCTCGCGGGAAAACCACGTCGACCTGCGCGCGCTCGAACTCGACGTGCAATCCCAGGACTCGGTCGACGCTGCCGTCAAGAAGGTGATCGCCGAACAAGGGCGGATCGACGTGCTGATCCACAATGCCGGCCACATGGTGTTCGGACCGGCGGAAGCCTTCACGCCGGAACAATATGCCGAGCTCTATGATGTCAACGTGCTGAGCACCCAACACGTCAATCGCGCCGTGCTGCCGCATATGCGCAAGAAGGCGCAAGGCCTCCTGGTCTGGGTTTCCAGCAGCAGCTCTGCGGGCGGGACCCCGCCTTACCTCGCCCCCTACTTCGCCGCAAAGGCCGCGATGGACGCCATTGCTGTGCAATATGCGCGGGAACTGTCACGCTGGGGATCGAGACCTCGATTATTGTGCCCGGCGCCTTCATCTCCGGCACCAACCACTTCGCGCATTCGGGTCGACCGGCCGATGCCGGGCGAGCCGCGGAGTACGAGGCGGGCCCATATAACGGCTTTGGCGAGCTGATCCAGAAGGCGTTTGCGGCCATCGTGCCGCCCGATGCGGACGCTGGCGCCGTTGCTGAAGCGATCGTGAACGTCGTCGACACGCCATTCGGGAAGCGGCCGTTTCGCGTTCATATCGATCCCGCGCAAGACGGCGCCGATGTTGGCTTCACAGTGCTCGATCGCGTTCGCGCCGAGATGCTGCACCGCGTCGGCTTAAGCGACCTTCTGAAGCCGAGAACGCAGGCGTGAGAACCCCACCATCAACATCCGGCGGACCCGCCGCCGGGTGTTCTGGGCTCCCAATTAAGTGATTGAATTCAACGACCCGGAGACCAGACTCATTAAGGAGCCATCGCAAGCGGGGTTACGCCAATGCTCGCGGAGAAGTTCTTTTTGGTGTTGGAGATGCTTCGGAGTGCAGCCGATCGACGCGAAACCCACGCCGATGGGGCTCCGAAGGTTACCAGCAACTCGCCGCACGTCCCCGTGAGGCTTCCGGCGAAAGCCCAAAGTCGCGATTGAGGGTCGACCGCTCCCGAGACAAGACGGACGTCAGCGTCCGTCGGGCGTGCGCACGCCGAACCAGTTGTCCCGTACCTGCTGGTAGTGAACGCTGGGATCGTAAGTCGGCGTCGCAAGATGCAGCACTTGAGGCGACAGACGGCCGATCGCGTTCAGGACAGCATAGGATGCAACGACGCGGTCATGTTCCGCTGTCACCAGTGCGACGCGGGCGTTCACCAGCGCCTGCTGGGCATTCAAGATGTCGATGACGGTGCGCTGGCCGACCTCGGCTTCCTTGGTCGTGCCGAGATAGGCGATCTCTGAAGCCTCGACCTGGGATTGGGCGGCCGCAACTTGCGCCTTGCCCGCCAGTAGCTGGCCCCACGCCGTCACAAGATCGGCTCTCGCCTGATCGCGAACCTGTTCCATCGTAAGACGCTGCTGCTCCAGCGTTTCCTTCGATTGCCGTATCAGCGAATATTCCGCGCCGCCCTGGTAGATCGGCACGTTCAGCTGTGCGGTTGCCGTTGCGGTGAACTGATTTATTTGCGTGATGCTCTGCTGCCAGACTTTTGAAACGGCGGCTTGCAGCGAGACGGTCGGAAACAACGCGCCTTCGTTGATTTTCACGGCGAGAAAATTGACGTCAACGCCGTACATGGCGGAGGTCACGTTGGGGTTTTCCACCAGCGCGATATCGACGGCCTTGCGTTGCGTTTCCGGCAGATAGCGGTCCACCGGGGAGGCCGGTGCGAGTTGGGAAGGTTCGATGCCGATGATGCGGCGGAAGTTCGCGCGCGTCGTCGTCAGGTTGGATTCGGCGGCGAGTTCCTGGCTGCGACCTGCCGCTAGCTGCGCCTCCGATTGAGCGACGTCGGTCGGCGTGACGAGGCCCGCACTGTATCGGTCGCGGGTCTGCTTCAGGGTCAGTGTGAGGACCCTGGTATTGCTGCGCTGGACCTCCAGGATCGCGGCGTCGCGCAGGTAATCCATATAGACGGTGGCGGCAGCGAGCAGAACCGACTGCTCCAGAAGCCGCAAGCCTTCCCGGGAGCCGAAAACCTGGCTCTCTGCGGCCCGGGTTCTGTTGGCTGTCTGGTTGCCATTGTAGAGCGTCTGGGTCACCGCGAACTGCGCGGCATGCGGCCCCTGCAGTCCTTCCTCGATCTTCTTGCCGGTCGAGCCATCGGCGAGCTGATTGGTGTATTGACCGCCGCCACTGAAAATCAGCGCGGCCTTGGGACGATAGCCCGCGAGTGCCTGAGGCACGTTTTCATCGGTCGCGCGTACCGAGGCACGCTGCGCATTGAGCTGCGGATTGCTCTGATAGGCGCGCAGCAGCGCGCGCTCCATGGTTTCGGCGCGAGCGGGGGTAATTGCAATCTCTAGAAGGATAAGGGCGGCCGTCCCGGTGCCGCCCCAAACTTTCGCGCCCAGCATATCCGACTTATCCAACGGCCCGCATCGCCTGACAACATCCATACGCAATTCGCATGCTGATCAAAAGCGCATAGCTGCTGGGTCCCCAGAACGCCGGCGTGATGGCAGCCGAATATGGGCAGGTGTGGCCTTTTCGCTCAAAAGAGCGGCAGCGCCTACTGGTCCGGAGGCAGATGAACGGCTAGTCGGCCACTAGTGCCGTTCAATCCTGAATACCATAGCGGTGCAGATCATTGCCGTAGGTATCGAGCCAGGTCTTGGCGCGTTCGACATGGCCGCAAATTTTCGCAACCACCCTCCAGAACCGCGTCGAATGGTTCATTTCGACGAGGTGGGCGACTTCGTGGGCGGCCAGATAGTCCAGCACGTATGGCGGGGCGAGGATAAGCCGCCACGAGAACGACAGCGAGCCGGCCGATGTGCAGGAGCCCCAGCGGCTCGACTGGTCGCGAATGGACAGCCGCTTGACCCTCACGCCCAAGGCCTGTGCGTGAGAAGCGGCCGCCTTCTGCAGATCCTTGCGGGCTTCGCGCTTGAGGTAGTCGTGCACCCGCCGCTCGATGTAATCGGCGCCGCCCGCCACGCAGAGGACGCGCTCGCCGCTCTCGCGAATTTCAGTCCAGACGGTGCCGCGCTGACCGGAGCGATGCACGATTCTGTGCGCGACGCCACGCAGCGGGACTGTTGTGCCCGGCAGAAACGGCGCGGCCTTCGGCAATCGGCCGAGGCGCGCGGCAATCCAGCCGCCGTGACGCTGCGCGAAATCCTTGGCGTCGGTAATTGTGCCGCGCGGGGGCATGGTCAGGATCGCTTCGCGATCACTGGGATGGATACGCAAGGTGTAACGGCGCGCGCGCCGGTGTCGACGAAGCCGGACCGAATAGATTTGCGATCCGTGCTTGACCAAAAGGCGAGAAGGTTCGTAAGGCCGCCGATAAAGGAGCGCGCGAGTGGCCATGTCTGCTATTCCGGGGAGCAAGAGTTCGCCCGGATTCTGCCATATCCGCCGCCAGGGAAATCGCTCGGCGCAAAAACAAATCATTTGCCCAATATACAGGGGTCGGCGCGCCGGCCGACCCTATAGGATGGGGTAGGAACAAAAAAAATGGACCGAAAAGTACTCCTGCCGGCACCCTCAAAAACCGGATTAATATTCATTCCTTGATTCGGGTAGGATTCGCGGTTTCCTTCGGCCAAATCAGGGGGTTAGGGACCACCCGCCGGACGCGAGTTTTCGCGCGGAGACCTGTTCTGAATCGATTCTGCTCCACCACGCGCGACGTTTTCGCAATCACTCCGCAGCGTAAGCGAGTGATGGCTTCACATTGGCCGCCGGCACCATGAAGTCGGAGATGCGCGGCACGATTTCCGATTTGAAACGCGAGCCATTGAACACGCCGTAGTGACCTACGCCCTTCTGCACATAGTGCACCCGGCGATGATTGGGGATCGAACTACATAATGTGTGCGTCGCTTCGGTTTGTCCGAGCCCGGAAATGTCGTCGTTCTCGCCTTCCACCGTCATCAGGGCGACACGCCTGACCTTGGAGGGATCGACCGGTTTGCCGCGATGGGTCATCTCGCCCTTGGGCAACGCGTGCTTGACGAAAACCGTATCGACGGTTTGCAGATAATATTCCGCCGAAAGGTCCATCACCGCCAGATATTCGTCGTAGAAGTCGCGATGCTTGTCGACGAGGTCGCCGTCGCCCTTCACCAGATGCCGGAACAGGTTCTTGTGCGCATCCATGTGCCGGTCGAGATTCATGCTGATGAAGCCGTTGAGCTGCAGGAAGCCCGGATAGACGTCGCGCATGACGCCGGGATGCGGAAACGGCACTTTGGTGATGACGTGGTTGCGAAACCAGTCGATGCCGCGCTCGGCGGCGAGATTGTTGACCGCCGTCGGATTGCGGCGGGTATCGATCGGCCCACCCATCAACGTCATTGAAATCGGCACGAAAGGATCGTTCTCGGCTTCCATGATCGAGACCGCGGCCACCACCGGCACCGAAGGTTGGCACACCGCGACGACATGCATGTTGCCGCCCAGCACATGCAGCATCTCGACGAGATAATCGACATAGTCGTCGAGGTCGAAACGGCCCGCGGTCAGAGGAACCATCCGCGCGTCGGCCCAGTCGGTGATGTAGACCTCATGGGACGGCAGGAAGGCTTCGACCGTGCCGCGCAACAGCGTCGCATAGTGACCGGACATCGGCGCCACGATCAGCATGCGCGGCTGAGGGGTGCGCAAAGGCCGCGTCAGTTTGCGGTCGAAGTACAACAAGCGGCAGAACGGCTTTTCCCACACGCTGCGAATTTCCACCGGCGTGCGAATGCCGTTGACGTCGGTATCGTGGATACCCCATTCGGGCTTGCCGTAGCGGCGAGTGGTTCGCTCGAACAACTCGCAAGCCGCGGCAATCGATTTGCCGGCCTCGGTGTGCGACCACGGATTGAGCGGATTCTGAAACAGGATCTTGGTAGCATCGGTCACGGCGCGCGCCGGATTGAGCGACGCCTGCGCCATCTCGTACATCCAGTACATCGGCGTCGTCAGCGCCGGACTGCCTTCGGCCACTAGTGGCGGTGCGCCGCCAAACTCACCAATCGGCATTTCGCTCTCATCCCTTTTGCAACGCAGCATAGTGCAGAAAGCGTAATAAAGCGTCAATCCACAGATCGGCGTTTCCACGCTGCTATCTCCGGGTTTTACCGGGTTATCTGCTTTATTCGCCGGTCTGGATCAGCGAGCCGTGCCGCCTTGCGCTGCGCAAAAGCACCAGGAATGCCGCAAATGACGCCACCAGCAGGATGGCGTTGATCGCGAGCGCGTCCGCCATCAGGTCGGCGCGGAAGACATGCTCCATCAGCAATGCACGCATACCCTCGAATACGTAGGTCGGCGGCAGCGCCCAGGCCACGTGTTGCAGCCAGTTCGGCAGCACCGATACCGGATAATAGATGCAGGAAAGCGGCATCAGGCCGAACATCAGCGTCCAGACGATGCTTTCGGCGCCAAGCCCGTGGCGCAGGACGAGCCCGGAGACGAATATTCCGACCGACCAGCTGGTGAAGATCAGGTTGCAGAAGAAGGCGATCAGCGGAAATCCGATGCCATAGAGGTTGAAGCCGAAGAAGAACATCGCCAGCAACGTCATCGGTATGACGCCGATGGCGAGCCGGATCAGACTCATGGCCATCAGCGCGATCAGGAACTCGATCGGCTTGAGCGGGCTCATCATCAGGTTGCCGAGATTGCGCGCCCACATCTCCTCGAGAAAGGAGATCGAGAAACCGAGTTGTCCGCGGAACAGAATGTCCCACAGGATCACCGCGCCGACCAGCGTGCCGCCGGCGCGGGCAAAGAAGCCGGCGTTTTGCGAGATGTAATTCTGAAGGAAGCCCCAGGTGACGATCTGCAGCGCCGGCCAATACAACAGCTCCAATAGCCGCGGCCAGGATGAGATCAGGACATACCAGTAGCGCAGGATCATGGCCGAGATCCGGTGCGGCGAGACGCCTGCGATCGAAACGAACCGGCTCACGATGCGCCCTCCTGAACGCGGCCGCGCGCGACATCGAGGAACACTTCCTCCAGTGTCGCCCGGTTATAGCGGGCCATGATCTGTTGCGGGCTGTCGTCGTCCTCGATGCGGCCGCGCTTCATGATGATGACGCGGTCGCACAGGCGCTCCACCTCCAGCATGTTGTGGGATGCGAGCAGGATAGTCGCGCCATTTTCCTTGCGATAGGTCTCAAGATGCTGCCGGATCCAGTCGGCGGTGTCGGGATCGAGCGAGGCCGTCGGCTCGTCGAGCAGCAGCAACTCGGGTTGGTTGATCAGCGCCTTTGCCAGCGCCACGCGGGTCTTTTGTCCGGCGGAGAGCTTGCCGTTGGCGCGGTCGAGAAAGTCGCCGAGATCGAGCTCAGTAGCGAGCTTTTCGATGCGCGCGTGCGGATTATCGACGGAATAAAGGCGGCCGAATATCGTGAGGTTCTGCCGCACCGTGAGCCGCGCCGGCATGTCGACATACGGACTTTCGAAATTCATTCGGCCGAGCACGTCGGAGCTCCGTTCCGGCATCGGATGGCCCAGCACCTCGATGCGCCCCGAACTCGGCAACACCAGTCCCATGATCATGGCGATCGTCGTGGTCTTGCCAGCGCCGTTGCCGCCGAGCAGTCCGGTAATGCTGCCGCGCGCGATCGAGAAGGAGATATCGTCCACCGCCCGGATCTTCTTGTAGATCTTGACCAGATGCGTCACCTCGATCGCCGCCGGTTCAGACCGGCCGGATTTCTCTGGACACGATATCGGTGCGCTATCGTTCATGATTAGTCCCGTTCATTGGGCTATCGGAGCCGCAAGCGCAAGGTTGAAAGGGGATTGCGGCGGTTCGGCGCAGTATGATCAAGCGAATTTGTCGGCGGGCCCCCGCGCCGTTAAGCTCAGGCAGTGGAGCGGATTTAACATTCGCTACCCTCTTTGCCGGAGGCGTAACCGCCTGCCAGATCGGGATGCGAATGTTAGAATTGGACCGCTAGTAATGTCCGAAGCCGTCGCCACCGATTTTCGTCACCCCCGCCGCTATGTCCGTCTGGACACGATTCTGCGGTTGCGCTGGCTTGCCGTACTCGGACAGCTCGCGGCCATCTTCATCGTCGAACAGGGTCTCGAATTCGACGTCGAGGTTGCGCCCTGCCTGACGGTGGTGGGCCTGTCCGCTCTTCTCAATCTCGCGCTTCAGCTCTGGTTCAATCCGATGCAGCGGCTCGAGCCGGCGTTCGCGGCGGCGCTGCTGGCTCTGAACATCATCGAACTCGCCGGACTTCTGTTCTTCACCGGCGGTCTGCAAAACCCGTTCTCGTTTCTTTTTCTCGCGCCGGTGCTGATCGCGGCCACGGCTCTGCCGATCAGGTTCACCATCGCGCTTGGGATGCTCGCGGTCGCCTGTGCCTCCGTGCTCGTTTTCGTTCATTTGCCGCTGCCGTGGGACGGCGACGATCCGCTGGTGCTGCCGCCGATCTATCTGCTCGGCGTCTGGCTTTCGATCGTTGTCGCTATCGGCGTTACCAGCCTTTATGCGTTTCAGGTCGCCGAGGAGGCGCGCAAGCTTTCGGATGCATTGGCGGCGACCGAACTCGTACTGACACGGGAACAGCACTTGACCCAGCTCGACGGTCTGGCCGCCGCAGCCGCCCATGAACTCGGCACGCCGCTTTCGACGATCTTCCTGATTTCGCGCGAACTCGAGCAGGGCGTCGCCGACAAGCCGCAGCTTGCCGGCGACGTCAGGACGTTGCGGGAACAGGCGCAGCGCTGCCGCGATATTCTCGCCAAGCTCACCCAGCTCTCTTCGACCGGTGCGCCGTTCGACCGCATGCCGCTGTCCACCTTGATTGAGGAAACGGTGGCCCCGCACCGCGATTTCGGTGTCACGATCAAGGTTCGCATCGCGGTGGCCGGCACGCCCGAGCCTGCCGGGACACGAAACCCGGCGATCATCTACGGCGTCGGCAACATTGTGGAGAATGCTGTCGATTTCGCCCGGGCGACGGTGGAAGTGAACGCGTGGTGGAACGCCGAAACCGTCGAGATCGTCATTTCCGATGACGGTCCGGGAATAGCGCCCGATATCCTCAAGCGTATCGGCGAACCCTATCTGTCGCGGCGGCGCGATTCCGATGAAGCCCAGGGCGCGCGCAGCGGTCTCGGTCTTGGCGTGTTCATCGCCCGCACGCTGCTTGAGCGCACCGGGGCAAAGGTCTCCTTCACCAACAGGGTATTTCCGGATCATGGTGCTGTGGTGCAGATCGTCTGGGCGCGAAGCGATTTCGAGATAAGCGAATCTGCAATGGAACCGGCCTGAGCCGGCTAACCCTCTGCGGTTCCTCATTACCTGTCACACTAGAACGCATCCAATCGGGGCCAAGTACCCCTAAAGTGGTCTTGGCAGCGCCGCCGGCGACGCCATATGCTGTCTATAGGCAGGAGGGAATAGTCATTTTGAACGCCATCCCCGAACTGACTGGACAACTCGATCGCTCGCTCCTGATTGTGGAGGACGACAAGCCTTTCCTCGAGCGTCTTGCGCGTGCCATGGAGGGCCGTGGTTTTGCGGTAACCTCATGCGACAGCGTTGCCGAAGGCCTCACGCAGATTGCCCGGGCGGCACCGGCCTTTGCGGTGGTGGACCTGCGGCTCGGCGACGGCAACGGGCTTGACGTCGTGTCCGCCTTGAAGCGCAAGCGCCCCGATGCGCGCGCGATCGTCCTCACCGGCTATGGCAATATCGCCACTGCGGTGACGGCGGTGAAGCTCGGCGCGGTGGACTATCTGTCGAAACCCGCCGATGCGGAAGATGTAGTGTCGGCGCTACTCGCCGGCGGCAACCAGAAATCCGAACCACCGAGCAACCCAATGTCAGCGGATCGCGTGCGCTGGGAGCACATCCAGCGCATCTACGAGATGTGCAACCGCAATGTCTCGGAAACCGCGCGGCGGCTGAACATGCATCGCCGCACCCTGCAACGGATACTGGCCAAACGCGCGCCGCGCTGATCGAGACCGTCGTCTCAAAACTCCCCGTGGCCCTGCGGATCAACCAGACGGTTGATCCGCTGTGCCGCCGCAAGCGCAAACCGCACCGTCATCGATTTTCGGGTCGGCGCCGGCAGCCGATGCTCGGGCGCTGGGCGTTGCAAATGCGCGCCATAGGCGTCCGCTATGATTAGCCCGGTGTCGTCGGGGAAAATCTCGCACGGCAAATCCTGGGTGAAGGCAAACAACAGCCGGTCGCAATGCGATCTGTATTCCGGCCATTTCTGGTCGGCGCGCAAATCCTCGATCGAGGATTTGATTTCGACGATCCATATCTCGCCGCGCTCATTGATGGCCACCAGGTCGGCGCGCCGGCCCGAAGGCAGCGGCAATTCGCTGATGCAGGCAAAGCCCAGCGCGCGCAACAGCCGCGCGGTGCCGCGCGCGATCGCAAGCGCCGTCTCCGACTGGCGGCGATCCGGCGCGGGCACAAGATTGATCTTCTGGGCCGATGATTCCATCGCAGTGAGCATAGAGCCTGCGCGAATAGGTGGAAACGGGTTTTGCGCTCAAAGCAGGCCGCGGGTCCCTTGAGGCCGCCGATTTTGCCTGTCATGTTCCGCGGGCCGGGGCACGGCTTCCCGCCGGTTTTTCCGTCAATTTTTCCGTCATTTTTCCTTGGCGGAATGCAAAAAATCGGCAATGTGCGGCCCATGA
>Ga0210389_10004840_pt1 | contig 10445 bp, 7 predicted proteins | sample IncBWH28OmetaG_FD_160127 | JGI IMG/M metagenome (GOLD analysis project Ga0210389, IMG submission 160127) | Forest soil microbial communities from Barre Woods Harvard Forest LTER site, Petersham, Massachusetts, United States - Inc-BW-H-28-O ...
TGGGGGGCCGTTCCGCCGGCGGGCGCGCCAAGGAGCGGCGCGCCCGCACCGGACGGGGCCGGCTGCGCCGCGGAGGGCACGCCGAAGTCCGGCACGTTCGAGCCTGGATAGGAACTCGTCCTCGGCACCCGCCGCGGCAGGCCCGCAGTCGTATGGCCCGACTGTTCCTGCGGGGTTGACAGGCCGTCGGCCGGGCTGCCGTCGGTCGGTGTGCCCTCAGTCGGCGTGCTGTCGGTCGGCCTGCGGTCGGCCCACAAGGCGCCGGCCGTGGCCCGGCCGTTCGTCGCCGGCCGCCAGTCGCCCGCAAGCTCTTCTGTGGGCCTGGCGGCGCCCGACGGGCGTTTGGCAGCGAACCACACCGTCGCAGGGCGCCCGTCCCGCGCTCCCTGCCCGGCGAGCACCGGCTGCTCGCCGCTCGTATTGCGCAGCGCGCTCCGGTGCCTGCCCGTCACGCGCTTGGCCGCCGCCGCTGGGCGGAAGCCTGCCCCTGGGTTCGTGCTGGTGCCGAACGGCCTTGAGTGGCTGCCTGCCGGGGGAACCTGCTCATGCTTGGCGAGCTGGCCGGGGAGCCAGACCAGGGCCGACAGGCCCTGCGGGGTGCCGGGGCGGAGTTTGACCCTGATCCCGTGCCTGGCGGCCAGGCGGGACACGGCGTAAAGGCCCATGTGCCTGGAGATGGACACGTCGACGACGGGCGGGTGGTCGAGCCGCCAGTTCATGTCCGCGAGCCGGCTTGGCGAGACGCCCACGCCGTCGTCGCGAACCTCGACGAGCACCCCGCCGCTCGCCAGTTCCATGACGGTAACGCGGATCTGGGTGCTCTGCGGCGAGAACATGGTGGCGTTCTCGATGAGCTCGGCGAGCAGGTGCACGACGTCTGCCGCGGCCTGTCCGGAGATCATGATCCCCGGCTGGACGGCGAGCGCCACCCGGTTGTACTGCTCGATCTCCGAGGTGGCGGCGCGGGCCACGTCGGTGAGCGGGACGGACTCGGTCCACTTGCGCACCGGCTCCTCGCCCGCGAGCACGAGCAGGTTCTCCGAGTTGCGGCGCATGCGGGTGATCAGGTGGTCCATGGCGAACAGGTCGGCCAGCTGATCTGGATCGTCCTCGTTCTGCTCCATGGCGTCGATCATCCGGGCCAGCCGGTCGATCAGCGGCACGCTGCGTCGCGACAGGCTGATGAACATCGCGTTGAGGCTGCCGCGCAGCTGCGCCTCGTTGCCCGCGAGCCGCACCGCCTCGGCGTGCACCTGGTCGAACGCGCGGGCGACGCGTCCGATCTCGTCGGTGGACTGGACACCGATCGGCTCGATCGTGGGCGGCCCCGCTGAGGTCTCCGTGCCCGCCGCCGCGGCCGCTACCCGTGCGGGCAGCTGGACCGCCGCGATCTCGAGAGCGTCCGCCTGGAGTCTGCGCAGCGGGTTGACCAGGGTACGGCCCACGATCGCGGTCGCGAGCAGGACGAGGAGCGCCGCCGCCACCGTCACCACCGCCGTTAGCACCGCGGAATCAAAGGCCTGCCCCTGAAGCGTCTGGCTGCGGGCCACAATCGTGGCGACGAGCTGGCTTTCGACCGACCGTATCTGGATGACCTGCGTGGTTGCGTAGGTGTACCAGGTTTTTGCGACGCTCGCCTGGTTGTAGCCGAGCGAGTCCTGGCCGTTGACCTGCTCGAAAACCAGCCTCGGGTCCCCGTTCTGGGCGACGAAGTTCTCGATGACGTTCACGTAGTCGTCCGTCTGGTTGGCCACGGTGGTCGTGTAGGCGTTAGACAGGGCAGGCGTAGCGGTGTTGTCGAAGTTCTGCAGGTCGGTGAGCTGCAGTTCCTGCGCGGTGGTCAGTGCGCTAACCCCGCCGGCGTCCTCGATGGACTGCGCGCCGATGGTGTTGTGCGGTGCCACCGTGCCGCCGCCCGCGTCATTGACGGAGGCCTCGATCAGGGCGCTGTACAGGATCGCACGCATCTGTGACGCCTGGTCTTTGGCCCGGGAGAGCGCGCCAAGTGCGAGCACGTCGTCGGCGAGCACGGGGTCAGGGCTGCCGTTGGTGATCTCGTCGTTGAGCACGAAGAGATTAGCGATCTCGTTCGAGTAGCCCTGGATGACATCCCCCGCCGACCCCGCTGCCAGCGAGGTGCGCAGCACGGTGAATCCTTTGGTCAGCTCAACGACGTTCTGGGCCTCGGCCTGGAGGGTGGCAGGGAACGCCGAGCCGATGGCGGCGGCGAGCGTGCCGGTCCGCTTGGCTATGGCGGTGGTGTTCGTCTCAGCGGCATGGAGGAACGCGTTCTCTTGCGCCAGCTTCGCCTTTATCGGTCCGGTGACCGACGGTGCCGCTTTGTTCGTGGTCGCGTCGGCGGCGAGCGTGCTGTAGGCGGCGTACCCGGCGTAGATGTCGCGCTCGTCCTCCATGGCCTGCGCAAGGGCGGTGACCTGCTCGCCCAGGACGGCAAGCTGCGCGGTCCTGCCGTACGCGGCTGCGGACCCCATCGCATCCGATATGCGCAATCCGCCGAAGACCAGGCCCGTCACGCTCGCCACGGCGAAGACCGCGACAAGCCGCGTGGACACCGACCAGTTGCTGAGCGAGAGCCGCATCGGCCGGGTGGCGGCCCGATGCGGCTTCCTGTTCGTATGGCGTCCCGCGCTCGGCATGCCCGCAGGCGGTGTGCGCGCCGCCACCCGGCCCGCGCTTACTGGGCCGATATCCGGTGCCTGGCCAGCGCTCATCTCCGGCTCCGTCCCACGCCGCCAGCCATTCCCGTGCCGGCGCCGGACAGCGCTGACCGCCCGCCTGCTCGCTCGCCCGTGGGCGCGTCAGGGCTGTTCATCGCTCTGCCCTCGCCTTGTTCATGTCTCAGCCGCAGATAAATATCGACATGAGTCAATCGCGGTATGCGGTGAGCTTGTAGCGCCTGCTCCGCGGTTGACTAGCGAGAGTCTAAAACGCACCATGCTTGAAATTTGGCGAAATCACGATTTAAGGGAAAAAGCGCCGGTCGCGAACTTAATTACACTCTGTTTTCATTAGACCCAATAAGTGGCCTTGACCTGCGCGTTCATCGTCAGCCACCTGCGTCCCGGCTCGCTCGAACTCGGCTCCGCAACAAAGTGTGCTCGAGTGCTAAGCGAGCAGTGCCCTCATCGCGTCCAGTGCAACCTCGATGTTGGCGACCGAGTTGGCGTACGACAGCCGGAGGAACCCCTCGCCCCACGGCCCGAACGCGGTCCCGGCCAAGGACGCCACGCTGGCCTCGTTGAGCAGTCGCTCGGCCAGCAGGGAGGCCGGCACGCCAGTTCCTGAAATATTGGGAAAGGCGTAGAACGCCCCGTCTGGCACGATGCAGCTCACGCCGGGAATCGCGTTCAGCCCGGAGACAATCACGTCGCGCCGCCGCCGGAACTCCGCCGTCATCGCGCTGACCCCGTCCTGCGGCCCGTCGAGCGCGGCGATCGCCGCGTACTGGCTGAACGCCGAGGTGCAGGAGACCGAGTTGATCGCCAGCCGCGTCACCGGCTCCACGAGCGGAGCGGGAAACACCCCGAAGCCCAGCCGCCACCCCGTCATCGCGTACGTCTTCGACCACCCGTCGAGCAGAACGGTCCGCTCTTCCATCCCGTCGAACTCAAGCACCGACGCGTGCGTCCCCCCATACCGCAGCGCCCAGTAGACCTCGTCGGATAGCACGATGAGGTCATGCTTGATGGCCAGCGACGCGATAGCCGCACAGTCGGCACGGGTCAGCGCCGACCCGCACGGGTTGTGCGGCGAGTTGATGATGAGCAGCTTGGAGTGCGGCGTGATCAGGGAGGCGAGTTCGTCGACATCGATCCTGAAGCCGTTGGCCTCCCGCAGCGGCACCGGCACCGGTGTCGCCCCCGCGAACGAGGTGATCGACTCGTACATCGGGAACCCGGGATCGGGATAAAGCACCTCATCCCCGGCCCCGCACAACGCCAGGATCGTGAAGAACATGATCGGCTTCGCCCCAGGCGTCACCACCACCCGGTCGGGCGAAACACCTCGCAGCCGCCCGGTCCGGTCAAGAAACGCCGCGACGGATTCCCGCAGTGCCGGAATTCCCGGCGCGGGCACGTAATGCGTCTGCCCGCCGAGCAGCGCCTGCACCGCCGCTTGCGAGATATGCTCCGCCGTCGGGAAGTCAGGCTCCCCGATCTCCAGGTGGATCACTGTCTTGCCGGCAGCCTCCAGCGCCTTAGCCCGGGCCAGCACCTCAAACGCTGACTCGGTCCCGAGCCGCCCCATCCGCTCCGCAAGCCGAATTTCGGTCATATCGCACATGGTAGATTTCCCGCCCCCGCCCAGCTACTCGGCCCGCCACAGGCCGGCACCCCGGATGGTTGTGCTAACGAGCCGCCTACAACCGGCGCTTTGCCGCAACCATCCGGCCAGTCCTGAGAGACTGGGCGCGTGGAGGCGGGACGCGAATCGCTCGAACGTGCCTACCGGGACGAGGCGACCCGGATCAGGGCCGCCCTAGCGGCGCGCACCGGCGATGTCGGCCTGGCCGAGGACGCGGTGCAGGATGCGTTTATCGAGGCGATCGAGCACTGGCCGCGCGACGGCGTGCCAGCGAACCCCGGCGGCTGGCTGGCGACGACGGCCCGGCACAAGGCACTGGACCGGCTCCGCCGCGACAAGGTCGGCGCGGACAAGCTGGCACTGCTCGCCGCGACGGAGTCGTGGGCCGCTCCGGTCACCGCAGAAGCGGGAGGCGTGCCGGGCTGGACGGTCGGCGGGCAGGGGGCCGGCCGGGCATCGCCCGCCGCGCCGGACCTGGCGGGCTGGTCCGACCGGACAGGCGAACCGGATGCCGACGGAGCCGACAGGCAGGCCGACGATGAGTTGCTGAGCCTGGCGTTCGCCTGCTGTCATCCGGCACTGAGCACCGACGCGCAGGTCGCGCTCACCCTGCGCGCCGTCTGCGGCCTGACGACCGGCCAGATCGCGGCGGCATTCCTGGTCACCGAGCCGGCGATGTCCCAGCGCATCCTGCGCGCCCGCAAGACCCTCAGCGGCCTGAACGCCCCGGTCACGATCCCGGACCCGGACGACCTCGCCGACCGGCTCGCCCAGGTCCTCGCGGTCGTCTACCTCGTGTTCAACGAGGGCTACCTGGCAAGCTCGGGCCGCGAGCCCGCCCGCCGCGACCTGGCAGCCCAGGCGATCGCGCTGACCAGGACGTTGCACCGGCTGATGCCCCGGGAACCTGAGGTACTCGGCCTGCTCGCGCTGCTCCTGCTGCACGAGTCACGGGCGAAGGCCCGCTTCGACGGCTGGGGCAGGCTCATCCGCCTCAAAGACCAGGACCGCGCCAAATGGGACAAGCGGCTGGCCGACGAGGCCGCCGCTCACCTCGACCGCGCCATCGCGCTGCGCCGCGCGGGCCCGTACCAGGTCCAGGCCGCGATCGCCGCGCTGCACGCCGAGGCTCCGTCGTACGAAGAGACCGACTGGCGGCAGATCCGCCTCCTCTACAGCCGGCTGCAGCAGCTGGCGCCGTCCCCGGTAGTCCTGCTGAACCGTGCGGTCGCCACCCGCTACGCCATCGGTGCCGAACAGGCCCTGGCCGAGATCGAGCCCCTGTCCGCCGATCTCGACGGCTACCACCTGTTCCACGCGCTCCGCGCGGCCCTGCTCGCCACCCTCGGCCGCCAGCCGGAGGCCGACAAGGTCCGCGAGCGAGCCCTGGCTCTGGCCGCCAACCCAGCGGAACGCGACCTGCTAACCCGCGGCCTCTCCCTGTAACCCTGAGTCCTGGTAGCCCGGGCCCGTTGTAACTCCGAGCCCGTTCCACAGGCTCTTAGCGCTGTGGCCCCCAGCGCTAAGAGCCTGTTGGCGTCGTGGCTCCCCGCGCCGAACCTATTGGCGCGGGGAGCCACAGCACCGGGAGGCGGTTAGCGCTGGGGGCCACAGCGCCAGCGGCGTGCCGCCCGCCTAGCCCGACATTTCATGAATCGGAACTGGCTGGTCAGCCCATCTCGATGACCGGGCGGACCTCCATGGTGATCCAGCCGCGGTCGACGCCGGGCCAGGTCTTGGCGACCTCGACGGCCTCGTCGATCGTGTCGGCCTCGATCACCGAGTAGCCGCCGAGCACCTCCTTGGTCTCGATGAACGGCCCGTCGGTCACCGCCCCGCCGCGGACGGTCTTCGCCGACGTCGGCCCCTGGAGCTGGTGCCCGCCGTCCAGCTTCCCGGTCGCGCCCCACTTCTCGTACCAGGCGCCGACCTCGGCGTACCAGGCACCGTACTCTGCACTGTCCGAGGCCGGCTCGTTCGGCGTGTCCATGATCAGCAGCACGTACTTCACGCGAGTCTCCTTCTTGTCGTGGGTGCTCGCTTAGCAGCCCCCTTCAGTCATGCCACGAACGGCGTCTTCCCCGATCCGACACCCACGGAAAACTACGCCTGCATTTTCTTCCTGTTGCCGGCCCGCCAGACGAGGCGCAGGCCCGACCAGTCCTCGTCCACGGCCGCGACCTTCACGTCTACCAGGCCGAGGTCGAGCGCATACCCCCGGACCGTGCTGTCCGTTATGTCGCTGACGTGCCCCGCCGCCCGGCGCGGCCACAGGGCCCATACGGCGCCGGCCGGGAAGACCCGCTGAGCCAGCGCGGGCAGCAGCCGGGCGATCTCGTCGGCCGTCAGGAAGAACGCGACGATCACGTTCGCGGCCCCGTCCGGACCGGGTGGGAGCAGCCCGGCAGGCGGGTCGACCAGTTTCCAGCCATCCGGTGCTCCGCAAAGCGCAACCCGATGCCCGGCCTTAAGCCCCAGCTTTCGCGCCTGCGAGGTTCCCGTCATGCTGCGGCGTCGAGGGTGGCGGGAGCGCGATTTAGGGGACGGGCGCGTCGTGATGGGACAGGGCGAACGACCGCTCCGCGTCGGCGAGGTCGGCGTTCTTGACCAGGCTGACCAGGCCGACGTGCCGGCCGACCGGGCACCACTGAAGCCGCCACAATCCGAGGCGCAGCGACTTGACCGATGCGCCGGGAATCCACACGGTCGTGAACAGGTGCCCCCGGCGGCACCGCACGACAGAATTCTTGCCGAACGAGTAACCCTGCCGGGTGGCGATGATCGTCCCCACGACGTAGGCGGCGACGACTCCCGCGAAGACCAGCCGCCGCTTGCCCTTAGCCGATGTCATAAGGCACACGCTACTCCGCCGCCGCGATCCCGCAGCGGTCCCGGCACGTTCAGCGCTTACGAGCCACGTGCAGCACCGCGCCCCAGTGGCGGCGGACGAGGCCGTCGGGACGCACCGCGAGCCGCCGCCGGATCTCTCCGTAGAGCCGGTCCCGCTGCCACGGCTCCATCGTGAGGTTGCTGGAAAAGGTCTCAAGCAGCCGAATGTATGACTCCGCCGTGTACCGGATCTCCCAGTCGAACCGCCGGACCACCACATCGGTGAACACCCCGTCCGCCGCAGCGTTTCCCGCCCAGCTACCCGATCCACGCCGAAGACCCTACCGTCAGCGCTGCGCCGCCCAAAGTCAAAATCAGGAGCATTCAGAACGGTTCCGTGCTCCGCCCGTCCCCGACGCAATCTTCCAGGCCCTGGGAGGGCTCGTTCTCGCCGGGAACATCACGACACGGGCGGAGGACTCAGCTGCGTTTCCCAGAGTTTGATCTGGCGGTATTCGTCTTCTCCATTGACGGTCTTCTCCGTGGAGAGGATCAAGACTTCGCTGCCACCGGGGCCGGCGAGCGCGAAACCGTCCGTGTGGTAATCCGGGTCGGTGATGGTCAGCAGGTACTTGTGGGTGACCGTACTCCACAGGTCGATTTTTCCGTCGGCGCGCTTGGTCATGATGACGCTGCCATCTTCGCTGTACGTTTCCCACGAGTACACCTGCCACGGCTCGCGCGACTGCTCCCGCCACCGAGGGTCGTTCGGCGTGACGTTGGACTGGGTGGCGACGTCCCACAGCGTCGGCGGCGCACTGCTACCCCCGCCGGCGGCAGTGGGGTAATTACTGGGATGGGCCGCCAGGATGGTCTTGCCGTCCGTGCTGAGAACCGTGTAATCGCTGGATTTAAGCTTGGCGACGACGCTTTCCTGGGTGAAATCCCAGACGTAGGTCTCGTCGCTCGTCGGATGGTAAATCATCCTGTCGCCGTCCAGGTCAAGCTCATAAGGCGGCGGGTAGGACTGGTCGGCACCGCCGGGCAGCGTCTCCGACGGTGCCGTATTCAGCTCGGAGCCCAGTGCCACCTGGGTGACAACGTTGTTCTGGTACGTCAGCGCCGTGCTGTCGTCATTGCTGAAGGCGACAGTGGAAGGCGTCACAACTGACCAGATAGTTGTTCGGTTCCCGGTAGCGAGGTTCCACCGGTAAACGGCGTAGGCCGACTCGGAGCCGGGCGTGGAAACCCCGCTTGGGACATTCGGATAGACGGACGCTGTCATGCTGGAGTCATCCGAGCTGAAAGCCACGTTGTCGATGACCGTGCTGTAAGTCGTCGTGCCGATTTTCATCGCCGGCGGGGTGAACGTCGACACATGAGAGGGACTCGCCGTATTCCATACGTAGATGGTTGACCCTTGGCCGCTTGCCGCGATTAGCTTGCCGTCCGCGCTCGTCCACGCGGTATCGATGGTGCCGTTGCCTGGCACCGTGAGCGTTGCCGCCACGGTGGGCTTGCTGGGGCGCTTCAACGAAGCCGAGACCGCGCCTGTCGAGCCGCCATGTTGACTAGCCACATAGATGATGGCGCCCGCGCCGATGACCAGCGCCGCCGCCCCGCCGATGAGGGCCAGCTGGAAGCTCTGCCCACGGGACTGTCCCCGCCGGGTTCCGGCCGACCGCGGTTGACCGCCGGCCAGCCGGAAGCCGGCGCCGCGTTTCGTGCCGGAAACCGTGTTCGCGTACGCCGCGTTCTCCCTGAGTGCCGCTTCCCAGTCTGCGGCGAACGCCGGCGGGAACGACGGATGCTGCCAGTTGGCGGCGGGCGGCGACTGTGACCAGCCAGCCGGCTGAGGTGCGCGGGACGGAGCGGGTGGCACAGACGGCGACCGCGGGAAGCCGGCGGGAGGCTGCCAGACCGGTCGATCTGCGGGCATCTTGGCCCCGTCGTCCCTGGCCAGCCAGGCCCACGGATCCGGAGCCTGAGCCTGCCGTGCGGGGGCCGACCGGGGAGAAGCAGGCGGTGCCGGAGCCGCCCAGGCAGTGGCAGGATGTGCCGGGGCAGCCCGTCCAGGGGCCGGCCTGGACGGGACAAGCGCCTGCTGCAGCGCGTCAGCGAACTCGGCGCAGCGGCCGTACCGTTCGGCGGGCGACTTCGCCAGGGCCCGTGCGAGGACTCCGTTGACGGCGACGGGCAGTTCCGGCCGGAATCGCGTGGCGAGCGGCACAGGGTCCCGCAGGTGCGCGAACATCGTCGCGACGGTCTCGTCGCGGTGGAACGGCACCGAGCCAGTGAGCAGCACGAACGCCACACAGGCGAGGGCGTACTGGTCGGTACGCCCGTCCACGTGGCCGCCCCTAATCTGCTCGGGCGCCGAGTAGTCGGGGGTGCCGAGGAACTGCCCCGACACGGTCAGCTCGGTCGACGACGTGGTCCCCTTGCTGAGCCCGAAGTCTGAGAGGAAGGCGTGCTCCGGCCGCTCGGGGATGGTGTCCACCAGGATGTTCTGCGGCTTGACGTCCCGATGCACGAGTCCGGCCACGTGCGCGGCATCAAGCGCCGACGCCACCTGCGCCACCAGCGCCCAGGCCCGGCTGGGGGCGAGCAGCCCACCGGAACGCCGCAGCAGCGCCGCCAGGTCACCACCAGGGACGAACCGCGTCGCGATATACAGCAGGCCGTCGGCCTCGCCGGCCGCGTAGACCGGGATGATGTGCAGCGAGTCGACCGCCGCTGCTGCCCGCGATTCTCGCAGGAACCGCGCCCGGAACTCCTGGTCGTTGGCCATCGACGGTGCGATGAGCTTTACCGCGGCGAGTCGCCCGAGCACCTCATCGCGCGCGCGGAAGACAACGGCCATCCCGCCCGCCCCGATTTGCTCCTCGATCAGGTAGCCGGCGATCTGGCTGCCAGGCCCCACCCCGGCGAAGGAGTCGTATTTTCCCCCGGTGAAATTACTCGCCATTCGCACCTCCGCAGGCGCGGATGCGTTCTCCCGCCGCGTCCGCCCACGCAAGTGTGGCACCGCTCACCGGCAAATGCGACATTCCACCAGATTTTCACCTTATCCAACATTAATCATAATGACGGACCGCAGCGGCTAGATAACGCTATCGTGCCAAATTCCCCGCTAAGAGGGAAATGTGTGACCACTTTCATCCTCCGCACCACAGTCAGCACCGGTTCCCGGCGCGAGCCCTGTTAGCCGCCGAAGCCCGTCATGGAGAACGCCTCGTCGAGCGCCAGGTGCCAGGGGAAGGAGTCTTCGGACGCGCCGGGCGGCGCGG
>Ga0210389_10004841_pt1 | contig 10445 bp, 9 predicted proteins | sample IncBWH28OmetaG_FD_160127 | JGI IMG/M metagenome (GOLD analysis project Ga0210389, IMG submission 160127) | Forest soil microbial communities from Barre Woods Harvard Forest LTER site, Petersham, Massachusetts, United States - Inc-BW-H-28-O ...
GGTAAAATCCCAAACAAGGCTACCTTTAACGGGTTGCTTGGTAAGCTTTAATCCGTCTGTCGTGAATTCTGTCTTAACACCCAGCTGATCCATGATGTCTACAATTACGTGATCACCTTGAAGAGAATTCTTAACATATCCTTTCAATTCAATGTTTGCTTCTTTTGCAAGAGCCGCCACACTGAACCAGTAGCTTGAACCTGACCAGTCCGATTCAACTTTGTACTGTGCTGGTTTATATGTTTGGTGTGCAATTTTAATAATGTTGTCTTTCCATTCCGACGTAACACCAAAATGTTCCATCAAACGCAAGGTCATTTCTATATATGGTTTTGAACCTACGTGTCCTAACAATTCAATCGTTAAACCTTTTGGCAATACAGGTGCAATCATCAACAACGCAGTAATGTATTGAGAACTCACATCGCCTTTAATTTTGATGTAATCCGTTTTTGCTAATTCAGGCTTGAACGGATGGATCAGGATAGGAGGGAAGCCTTCTTTTTCTTTGTATTCAATTACAGCACCTAATTCACGTAGGGCATCGACTAATAATTTAATCGGACGCTCTTTCATGCGTGGTGTACCCGTCATTTCACGTGGCTTGCCGTTGAATGCACTGAATGCAGTTAAGAAACGCATCGTTGTACCGGCATCCAATACATCCCAAACAGGATTGCTGTCAGAATCCAGTAAACGGATCATCGTTTGTGTATCGCGTGCATTGGACAAATTGTCTAGCTGAGATTTTCTTCCGGTAAGTGCATCGATCACCAATACACGGTTACTCTCGCTTTTAGAAGCAGGAGGTGTAATGGTATGGTTTACAATACCGGATGTATGTGTTAAGTGAAATGCGTTCACAGTTGTATCAGAGGCTTGCATAATAGTGTAAAGATGCGGTGATCTCTTCTTTAGTTAATGATATATTGAAATTGGCTGTGCCTACTTTTTCCAATAAAGAAAATTGTATAGCACCGTTTTCGTTTTTCTTATCCTGAATGGTGAGCGGTACAATCAGATCGATTTCGGTAAATAAGATTGGTGTTTTACCATATACCGAAAGAATATAATTTTCTATTTCTTTGTGTTCTTCCGTAGTAATAAATCCTTTTTGAACAGAAAGCCAGGATTCACAAATCATGCCGGCAGCAATGGCTTCGCCGTGCAGCAGACGTTTGCCGGGAATAAATAAGAAATGACTTTCGATTGCATGTCCTACCGTATGACCGAAGTTTAATATTTTCCGAAGTCCTTTCTCTAACGGATCTTCGACGGTAATTTTTTCTTTGATCGCTACAGAATGTCTTGCCAGTTCTTCCCAGTCTAATTGACCTATTTTATGTTTTTTTATTTTATCCCACATTGTTTTATCTGCAATCAAACAATGCTTTATTATTTCAGCAAATCCAGAATTAATTTGTTTGTTTTCCAGAGTTAATAAAAATGTAGGGTCGATGATTACAGCAACTGGAACATTAAATACACCAATATGATTTTTAAATGTGTCGCCATTTAGTGTAAAGTCAATACCTAATTTACCCCCTACGCTTGCATCAACCATAGATAGGAGAGTAGTAGGTATCTGTATAAAGTCAATACCTCTTTTGTATGTAGAAGCACAGAAGCCACCCATGTCGCCGATCACACCGCCGCCAAGATTTACCAGCAATGCTTTACGATCCAGCGCAAGCTCGGTCATCTGTGACCAGATAGCAGCACAGGTTTCCAATGTTTTTTCTTCTTCACCGCTTTTAATTTCAATGATATTTTCTGTTGGAAACAGATCATTTAGCAATGGTAAACAATGTTCTTTAGTGTTTTCATCAACAATTATAACACTACGGGAATATTTTTTTGTATAATCCTTTAATGTGTTAATCGTTTCTTCTATTGACGAGGAGAAAATTATTTCTGAAGCCATGGAATAAAATTCGCTTTAAAATCCAAACCCCCAACGAAACGCTGAGGGTTTGGGTACTGTATGATTGTGAATGTATTAATGAATCAACTTATGCTTTTGATTCAACCGCTTTCATAATTTCTGTTTGTCTGCGGATAGATTCTTCGTGCACCAATTTAAATACGTCAATAACGAATTCTTCATTGATACCTAATTTTCTCGCTAACTCAGAACGGTTTTTCATAATATCATCCCAACGTTTTACTTGTAACGTAGTAACGTTGTTATCTCTTTTGTATTCGCCGATTTTCTCAACAACAGCCATACGTGTCGCAAGTGTTTCCACTAATTCACGGTCAATGTTGTCAATTTTCTCACGTAGTTCTTCTAAGTGATCGTTGAAGTCTACATTTGTAGTAGATTCAGTACGAATTTTAAGATCTGTTAAGATTTCACCTAAGCGCTCAGGTGTTACTTGCTGATCTGCATCAGACCATGCTTTGTCCGGATCGATGTGTGTTTCAATCATCAAACCATCAAAACCAAGATCCATTGCTTTCTGAGAAATTTCAAATATAAGATCTCTCTTACCGCCAATGTGACTTGGGTCACAGATGATCGGAATTTGCGGAGCGATACGTTTTAATTCAATTGGAATAGACCACGTAGGTACGTTACGGAATTTCGATTTGTCAATCGTAGAGAAACCACGGTGAATAGCAGCTAAATCACGAACACCTGCACGATAGAAACGTTCGAAAGCGCCGATCCATAAGCCAAGCTCAGGGTGCGTAGGGTTTTTAATTAATACAGCTTTGTCTTTAACACCTGCCATAGCATCTGCCATTTCCTGAATAGCAAACGGGCTCACAGTTGTACGTGCACCTACCCACAGAACGTCAACGCCATATTTCAACGCCAGTTCAATGTGTTCCGGGTTAGCAACTTCAGTACCAATCTGGATACCTAATTCTTTTTTAACTTCGGCCAACCATTTCAAACCTTCTTCTCCTGATCCTTCAAAAGCGTTTGGTCTGGTTCTTGGTTTCCATATACCGGCACGTAATACATCAACTTTGCCTAAGTCTTTTAAAAGCTTAGCTGTTGACATCAACTGCTCAGGTGTTTCGGCGCTACAAGGGCCAGCGATAATCAAAGGCTTGTGTTTTGTTTTTGCCCAGGATTCAATCGGATTTACGTTTAATTCTACTTTCATATTCTACGCTTTTATCATCTTGCTAACAAAAACAGATCTCTTTCCGTTCTATATACTCAAGATGAAAACCTTACACTCAATAAACTTTAGCGATACTGCCATCGCATTTGCTTCAAAATCAACGAACGAACTGAAACACATGAGGTTTCTTTTTCGCACTATGGCATGGAGCAAGATTACAAATATAAGTGTTTCTTTCTTAAAATTCGCATTAAAATACCATTTTCCGATCAAAAAAATCGTCCGGAATACGCTCTTTAAACAATTTTGCGGAGGGGAAACATACTGGGAATGTGGTTCAACCATGGATAAACTCTATGAGAAAGGCATTTTTTCGATACCGGACTATAGTGTGGAAGGAAAAGAGGATGAAGCTTCGTTTGAGCAGACAACCAAAGAGTTAGTAAAAGGGATTGAACTCGCGGCCGGTTTACCTATGGTGTCGTTTTCGGTCTTTAAAATGACAGGAATTGCCCGTTTTGCCTTATTGGAAAAAATCCAGCGGGGCGAGTATTTGTCTTCAGTAGAAACGAAAGAATTTGAACGGGTCAAAGGACGCATTACCCGCTTATGTTATGAAGCACAATCGCACAATGTACGGTTGATGGTTGATGCAGAAGAAACCTGGATTCAAACGGTAGTCGATGAAATCATTATTGATTTTATGAAACGGTTTAATGATAAAGCACCAATCCTTTTTTTAACGATACAATTGTATCGTAAAGATGGCTTTGAACGATTAAAGCAGATGTATGCAGATGCTTGTTCCGAAGGCCATTTCATAGGTTTTAAGCTGGTGCGCGGTGCCTATATGGAAAAGGAGCGGGAGCATGCAAAAGCATTGAATTATCCTTCACCGATCAATGATACCAAAGAACAGACAGATGCTTTGTATAATGAAGCGGTATCTTTTTGTTTAAATGAAGATATTGCCACATGTGTTGCTACACACAATCAATTGAGTATTGAAAGAGCTGTGCGCGAAATGGATCCCAAAGATCAACAGATCTCAGGTTTCGCGCAGTTATATGGTATGGGTGATTTTTTAAGCTATAATCTTGCTCATGCAGGATATAAAGTTTCCAAATATTTGCCTTATGGCCCGTTGCGTGAAGTAATGCCATACCTGTTCCGCAGAGCAGAAGAAAATAAATCCATTACCGGAGAAACGACGCGTGAATTGTTATTTATTGAGAAAGAGCTGGAGCGGAGAAAAGCTGCGCTAAACTCCAAATAACAAAAAACAAATTTCAAACGGGTCAGGAAAACTGAATAATGTCGTCGAGGTTTTAAACCTCGACGACATTATTATATAATTAATTAAACTACTGTTTACTGACTACTCTTCACTAATTTTTTGTTTTCAGCATAATTTGTGAGAATTTGCAGTATGGATACTATCAACAAACTCGTGACTCTTATATCACTACTCATCTCTATATGTAGTGTTACCAGCTGTTCTGCAATAGATGCAATGAAGGGGAAAAAAGAATTTGTTTCGATTCATAAGCTTACTCATCTTGTTAGTGGCCGTTATGAAACAACGCAGGACTATATAAGTTTTTCCTGTTCAGGTGTTTCGGTAACATTTGTTCAAAACGAAGAAGAACTATTTGTCTGGATGGAAGACGCTGCCTCTGATTTGTCAAATGGCAACTGGATAAACGTGCTTGTTGCGGATACTTTATATACACGTATTCAATTGAAAAAAGGCAAGCAATTATATCTGATTCCTACCCCTTTTAATGCAGGCAATCTAATTACTCTTGCAAAAGCTACAGAAGCCAGTGTAGGTGAAGTAAAATTATATGGCATTGAAGTATCAAAGCCATTACCTGCCACAGCATTTGATATTATGCGAACGATGAATATACAATTCATCGGAAATTCTATTACGTGTGGTTACGGGAATATGGTATCCATAGAGGCTCCTCCAGCAGGCGATCCGCTTACAGGTTTCCATTCTCAAAATGAAAATGCCTATCAGTCTTATGCCATGCAAACAGCGCGTAAACTGAATGCAACTCCTTCGCTTGTTTGTTTTTCCGGTAAGGGCATGTATCGCAATTTTGATAATGATACAAATGAGACCTTACCAAAAATATACGATCGTATCCATCTTCAGAATAAGAACAGTGCCGAATGGGATCATACAAAACAAGTACCTGATATTATTGTAATCAATTTGGGTTCGAATGATTATTTTGGTGAATCACGGAACCAGCCGCTAAACGATTCTGTTTTTGTTGAGACGTACATAAAATTTGTTGCGAAGCTTATTTCCCTGTATCCCAATGCGAAAATAATCTGTACCAATGGTTCTACACTGAACGATGGCTGGCCGGAAGGTAAAAAATGCTGGACAAGAGTACAGGCAAGTTTGAAAAAAGTATGCGAACACTTTCAGTCAAAGGGGAATACGAAACTATATACATTTTTCTTTACGCCCCAATCTGCACCGTATGGAGAAGATTATCACCCTTCTTTGATAACACATACAAAAATGGCCGAAGAACTTAGTACCTTTATAAAAACCGTAGTCAATAAATAACCGTGAAAAAGGAAATAAATATTGCCGTTGTAGGCTTGATCATTGTATCGATTATTATACAGATGTTTAATCTGGGTAATTTTTATGTATACAGAACCATGCTTGGCTTGTATTCACTCACTTGCTTGTACCTCATCTGGGCATTTTATGCTGAAGGAAAAAAGAAAAGCGGCAGCGGAATGCTTAATTCCTTTTCACTCATTTTTACCGGAACATTAATTGCCATACAGGTAATGTCTGTAACTGTTGATTTGTCAGGTGTAGAGTATGTACTGCTTTCGGTAGCCTTTACAGGAATCTCGCTTTCCTTATTATTCATGAATGATCTGTTGAAAGATTAATTACAGAAAGCCTTACTTATTACTTCCTTGCTTAATAAAAAACATATTCGAGAAACGCTTGTTTTAGCCGGCCCTGTGGCGTTTAGCCAGCTGGGACATATTTCTGTTGGTGTAGTAGATACATTAATGGCCGGACAGATCAGTAAAGAAGCACTTGCTGCTGCAACCGTTGCGCTCAGTGTATTCTTTCCGCTCTTCATGCTCTACATTGGCTTCAGCTATGGCTTTACACCGTTGATCTCACAGGCACATGGGGAAGGAGACGATGAAAAGATTGTTCGCATATTCAAACATGCAGTTGTGCTGAATATCGTTGTCGGTATTTTGTTGACTGTTTTATTGTATCTGTGCATTTATCTGATTCCTTATCTGCATCAGCCGGCACACATTGTTCAGGATGCTACTATATTCTTCTCCATTATAGCATTGTCGCTTTTGCCGATTATTGTTTTTCAGATTTTCAAACAGTTTATCGAAGGCATGGGACATACTAAGCAAGCAATGATTGTTAGTGTAGTGGGTAATGTCGCCAATATTTTACTGATCGTATTTTTAGTGTATGGGTATTATGGTTTTCCTGCTTTAGGTTTGAATGGTATTGCGTATGCTACACTTATAGCTCGCGTTATCATGGCTGTTTCTATGGCAGGGTATTTTATGTTTGCTGCAGAATATAAAAGCTATCGAAAAATATATAGCATGATTTCTATTGAATGGAAATATATTGCTGAAGTATTTGAAAAAAGTTATCCGGTAGGTTTGCAGATGTCGTTTGAATCAGGCGCATTTAGTCTGGCGGCGATTTTCGTCGGTACGTTTGGTACGGCACAGATCTCTGCGCATCAGATAGCTTTGAATCTTGCTTCTGTAACCTATATGGTTGCAACGGGTATTGCAGCTGCTGCAACGGTACGTGTGGGTTTTGAATACGGAAGAAAAGAAAAAACAGAGTTACAGATTGCGGGTAAGACAGCAGTATTACTTGCTATAGCTTTTATGGGTACCACGGCATTGATGTTTGCTTTATTCCGTACCATTTTACCTGCATTTTATACAGACGATGCCGAAGTGATTCACATTGCATCTATGTTATTATGGATGGTTGTTTTCTTTCAATTGTCGGATGGCGTGCAGGTAGTCAGCATGGGTGCGTTACGCGGTATGGGTGATGTCGTAATTCCCTCCAGCGTTGCTTTCACTGCTTATTGGATCATAGGTTTGCCTTTGGGATGGGTGCTTGCTTTTATTGTCGGTTGGGAAGTATATGGAGTGTGGGTTGGATTAACCGTAGGGCTGGTGTTTGCGTCTATAGTGTTGCTGGTGCGTTTTTTAAGGAAGTCAAAGCAAGTAGTTTTTGAGGAAGAGTTATAGGGCTTAAAGCGAAAGAGCTTTTTATATTGCAGATATTAGTTCATAAAACATACCTGTTTATAGTTGCCTCTAAATTTAAATAGCCCCATCGGGGCGACTTATCGTTAGGAAATAAGGTATAGCGAAAAGCAGATGTATAATGCCGAAGGCATAATTTTCAAATGTATATTATATTCTATATGAAAAGATTCTTTGCAATAGGAATTATTCTCACGTTTATTATCGGATTAGGTATGTCTAAAATATTTCCTGTTCAGGTAGGTTATAGAGGGAATTGGGATATGGAAATGTTATGCTTCATGGCTTTATTGGCTGCCACAGAATTATATTTTACATTAGTATTATGGAAATACATGAAGCATAGAATTTGGGTGAAGATTATATTAATTTTATTCATTATAGTATTGTCTCCGGTTGTAGGTTTCCTGATTACATCTCTTTTAATCAAACCATTTATTATACATGTTCCAATATTATATGACATTATAGATAATTGGGAGTATAACACACATTGGTTTTTTGCGCATGGAGTTTCTCTCGCAATTCTAGGGCTATATTTGTTTGTTAATCTATTTGTTAAAATTGTAAGAGGATAGACAATTATATTTTAAGATTGTTTTAACTGAAATAAATTATATTCTTTAATCACTTATGCACCTCTTTCAACTAAAATATCTTTTATACCTGGCTTTGAATGGCGCAGCATTATTCTTTTTATTTGCCTCTATCATGGGTATACCCGGCAATCCGGATCCTGATAATAAAAAAGAACAAATGATACTTGATCTCTGGGGGAAGCTATTGATTGTAGCTTATAAAGGAATTCCGATATTGGCAACTATTGCATTCGTTGCCTTTTTATTTCACTTTGAAAATACCGGGAAGATTATTTCTTATGTGAATGTTACTTTTGGTTTCAGTATGATTGTTCTGGTTGCTATATATTGGAAGTTGAAATCTTAATAATATAACGGCTATATTTTTAATCAGATATATGTGTGTAGTAGTATTAGGAATGAAATGAATATTTTGTTTCCAGGCATTGTCAGCCGTTTGTTAGTAATAGTGAATCTCTTTATAGGTCATCTCTCCGCTCTATATTTCTATAAGTAGCCACAAAAAACATAATTATTATTATGTCATTTAGTACTTTTTTTTAGTTACACACAAAGAAAATATATAGAAGTAGGTTTTAGAAATAAATACAATTAGTTTCAATCGATTTTAATTCTGTCATCTTTTTAAATAAACACGTATAACTTTTATGTATAAACCTACACAGTATTTTAAAGCAGGCATGCTGGCTCTCGCTCTTACTGTTTTATTTGTGATAGCCTGGGAATGTTATTGGCGTTCAAACGGATTTGCCATTTCGTATAACGACGATGAAAGCCTTTGGGCATACGCCCGTAAACAAATTTATCAAAGCAGCCCGGCCCGACCTGTAATCATTGGTTCTTCCCGAATCAAATTTGATCTGGATCTGGCCACATGGAAATCCATTTCAGGAGAAGAACCTATCCAGCTTTCATTGGAAGGCACTAATCCACGTCCGTTACTGGCAGATCTTGCAAGGGATACGAGCTTTAAAGGCACAGTAATGATTGGTGTTACAGAAATGTTATTCTTCCAGCCCGATCATAATCACTTCGAAATTCAGGCAAACAAACGAATAGAAAAATATCCTCATTGGTCGCTTTCTGAGCAGGAAAGTTTTCGGATAAACAGAGTGCTGGAATCTAATCTTGTATTTCTCCAGGAAAATACTTTTTCTGCAAATTCTTTATTGAAGAGGCTTCCAATTGAAAGCAGACCTGGCGTGTTTGTATTCCCTAATTTTCCTTTGAAGTTTGCTTACACACAATTAAACCGTCAGACCTATCTGACGGACGCACTTGTAGCTGACACAGCGATTCAGGCAGGAGTTAAAGATGTATGGAAGAAATTAGCTTTCAATCCGATTCCGGCAACAAAAGGAGATACCTTAACAGCCCTGATACAATCGGTTAAAGCAGACATTGATAAAATTAAAGCCCGTGGTGGAGATGTAGTGTTTATTCGGGAACCTTCCGGCGGACCTTTTAGGGAGATTGAAAAATCTACCTATCCACGTGAATTGTATTGGGATCGATTATTAAAAGAGACTGAAACGATCGGGATTCATTTTGAAGATTATCCGGAGACTTCGAATTATACATGTCCTGAGTGGTCACATCTTGCTCCCGCAGATGCTAAGACCTATACACAATCCTTGATTTCAATCATGGAACAAAAAACAGGTTGGAAAATCAAAAAATAATTTAAAGAAAAATTTTATGGTATTTAATTCATATACATTCATAGCTTTTTTTGTAATTCTATTGGGGTTACATTATTTGCCTTTACCCTGGAAGTTTAAGAAAATAAATCTTCTTTGGGCAAGTTATTTGTTTTACGCACTTTGGAACCCTCCGTTCATATTGCTTTTATGGCTCTCAACGGTTGTAGATTTCTATGCAGCTAAATTGATATCCGAAGAAGAGAATCCGATCAAGAGAAAATTATTGCTGATGGTGAGTCTTGTATTGAACCTCGGAATGTTAAGTTATTTTAAATACGGTGGATTCTTACTGGAGAACTTCAATTTGCTTATGTCATCTATTGGTGTTTCGTATCAGGCTGCTCAGCCCGATATTATCTTACCGATCGGGATTTCGTTTTACACATTTGTAACATTGTCTTATACGTTGGATATATACCGCAAAAAATTCCCACCAGAAAAATCCTTCCTTGACTTTGCTTTATTTGTAACGTATTTCCCGCATCTGGTAGCAGGGCCTATTGTACGGCCGGAAAATTTATTGCCGCAATTTAAATCACCCGTTCAGGCAACCAAAGAACAATTTATGTGGGGATTGTTTTTACTATCTTTAGGTTTGTTCATGAAAGTTGGTATTGCAGATGGTATGGTAGCTGAGACAGCAGACTTTATTTTTGGCCTGCCTTGCCCTGTAAATCCACTGGATGCCTGGAGTGCCGTCTTAGCATTTTCAGCACAGATATTTTGTGACTTTGCCGGGTATT
>Ga0210389_10004842_pt1 | contig 10444 bp, 9 predicted proteins | sample IncBWH28OmetaG_FD_160127 | JGI IMG/M metagenome (GOLD analysis project Ga0210389, IMG submission 160127) | Forest soil microbial communities from Barre Woods Harvard Forest LTER site, Petersham, Massachusetts, United States - Inc-BW-H-28-O ...
GCTGGCGTGACGCACAACTGGCCGTCGATTTGGGCAGTCCCCGCGTTGGGTGCCCTCGCGGTCTTTGTTTTGTTCTTCTTCCTCTTCAAGCCAGCACCGGTCAGGGCGTGACTGTTCTCGTAGAAGGCGCAGTCGACTCGTTCGCGGGCGCGCTCTCGGCTCAGGCCGAGGGCGCGCATCGCATCGAGCTGTGCGGTCCGCTGCACGATGGCGGTACGACGCCGAGCGCGGGGCTGATCGCGCGCTGCTCGGACGAGCTGCTCGTCTCGGTGCACGTGCTGGTCCGCCCGCGTGCCGGAAACTTCGTGTATTCCGAAGACGAAATCCTCGTCATGTCGAAAGACATCGCGGTCGCGAAAGAATTCGGCGTCGACGGGGTCGTGATCGGCGCGCTCACTCCCGAAGGTGATGTCGACGCGGGGACGATGTCAGAGCTGATCGCGATCGCCAGCCCGATGCGTGTTGGATTTCATCGCGCATTCGATCAGGTGCGCGACCAGCACGAGGCGCTGGAGCTGCTGGTCTCGCTGCAGGTCGATCACATCCTCACGAGCGGCGGCGCGGACACCGCGATGGCCGGCGCGAAGCAACTGAAGCTTCTTGTGGAGCGCGCCGGCGATCGAATCGGGATCATCGCCGGCGGTTCAATCACGAAAGCAAACGCGGCCGAGTTGGTGAAAAAGACGGGGGTCCGCACCGTCCATGGGCGCGCCTTTCAGGGTCTGGCTGAGGCAGTGCGCTAACTACCAAGAACCAAGGACCAACGACCGACTACGCGTAGTAAGTCATTGGTCCTTGGTTTTTTGTACTTGGCTCAACCCGGCAGCATCGACCTCACGACAAACCACACATTCGCCGGCCGCTCCGCCAGCCGCCGCATGTACCACTTGTACCATGAGCTCCCGTAGCTGATCAGCGTCTTTACCACGCGCCCCTCCGTGCGCAGCCGCCGCTGATCGGCATCACGAATCCCGTACAACATGTGAATCTCGTATTTGCCGTCGGCCACGCCGATCTCTTTCGCGCGCGCCACGAGGCGGTCGACCATCGGGATATCGTGCGTCCCGAAGATCGGCAGACACTCACCCTTTGCCGCTGACTCGAGCATCCGCACGGAGAGATCGAAATAGGCAAAGTCCGTGTCGCGCTTCGCCGGGAACGCGATGTGCGCCGGCTCCATGTACGCGCCCTTCACCAGTCGAATGATCGGCTTCAGCGGCATCAACCGCGCGATGTCGTTCGGCGTGCGCTTGAGATACGCCTGAATCGCGATTCCCATGCTCGGATACACCGCCTTCAGTTCTTCATACAACTGCAGCGTACGATCGACATAGCTCGAATCCTCCATGTCGATCCACAAAATCGTATTCGTCGACTCGGCCTTCGCCGCGAGTTTACGCAAATGGCCTTCACACGCATCGCGTGAAAGATCGAGCCCGAGCTGCGTCGGCTTGACCGACACATGGCCGGGAATGCCGCGCTCGCGGATTTGGTCGAACATCCACATGTAGTGATCGCGCACGGCCTCCGCTTCGTCGAGCCGTGTGAGATTCTCGCCGAGCTTCGTGAAGATCGTTCCGCGTCCTTCACGCGAAAGTTCAGCCGCGGCATTCAGCGCGTCCTCCGGCGCCTCGCCCGGCATGAATTTCTTCACCGCTTTTTTCGAGAACGAGCGTGTGGTCGCCTGCTTGGCGAGGAACTCGCTCTTGGCTGCGGCGAGAAGAAGTTTGCGTCCGATGGTCATGATTTCCTCACCCTTCGCTTATTGCTGTGGTTTCCAGGTTCCTTTGGCAACCTGCGGCACGAACGTATCGAGTCCCTTCGGCGGGAATGCCAGCGTCTTTCCCTGCTCCGCACTCTGATACGCGGCCATCAGGATCTTCACGACTTCCAGCCCGTCATCGAAATCCAGCAGCGCCTCCTCCTCGCCGAGAAACGCGCGCACAAAGTGCCGGTCTTCGTTGGTATAACCGTACGCGAGGTACTCCTCCGGCACCACCGGCATCACACCCTGTTCGGCATTCTGTTTCTCGACGAGATCCTCGCCCGCGCGCCCGGTGACCTCGCGACTGAAGAAAAGCTGGAGCCCGCTGTCGAGCGAATTCCATTTCATCGAATACTCGGGGCCGAGCAATTCGGCGGAGAGTCTCAAACCGGCGCCCACGAAACTCCAGCTCGTGGTCGCCTCGCCAATAGCGATCGTGCCATCGGGCGTCTCGAACTCGATCATCGCGCTCGCGAAATCTTCGGACGGCGCTTTGGAGTAATCGGCGTGCATCGAGCTCTTCAGTTTCTTCACGTACGCGGGGCGCGACCATTTGAGCGACGCAATGTGGCCCGTGATGCGCACAGGCCTCACTGTGCTGAGCGAATCGCCGGGCTTCGTGAGCAGATGGCGCACGACGAGCGCCGAGTGGCACAGCATGTCGTTGAGCACGCCGCCGCCCTGAAGGACGCCGTTCCAGAACCAGGGCGCATGCGGGCCACTGTGCTCCTCGGCGGCGCGCGCGAGGTACGGTCGGCCCGTCGTGGCCACGCCGCGCGCCCAAAGCAGTTTCTTTCCCGCTTCGATGTGCGGAGCGAAGAGCTGATTTTCGAGATACCCCGTCGGGACGCCGATGCTCTTGGCGAGTTTGACGATTTGCTTCGCTTCGGCGACGGTGCGCCCGAGCGGCTTTTCGCAGGCGATTCCCTTGAGCGTTCCTTTCCCGCTCTTCACCGCCGCGACGATTTCCTCGAAGTTCGAAATGCGCGCGTGATTGGCGCCGCACACCCAAATCGCGTCGATATCGGGATCGGCGACCATGTCGGCGATCGAGCGATACGCTTTTCCATCGCCCACGCCGATATCACGCGCGAGCTTCGCCGCGGACGCCGCGTTCTTCGCGTTGGGACTCCAGACGCCGAGAACGTCGGCATCGCGAACGCCGCGCCAGCCCTGAATGTGAAACCGCGTGTTGAAGCCCGATCCGATGAACCCTACGCCAAGTCGTTTGGACATTTCTTGATTTAGAAGAGCCCGACTTTTCCCTTCACCGACGCGATCAGTTTGGCCGGATCGTAACCGACCCCCTGCTTGAACACCATCTCGACGTTTTCGAGATCGTTGATTCGCGCGGCGGGATTCCCGTTCAATACCACGAGGTCAGCCTGCTTGCCGACCGTGATCGAGCCGACTTTCGAGGCGCGGCCAAGGAAGGTCGCGCCGTTCATCGTGCCGACCTTGATCGCTTCGAGTGGGGTGAGACCGCTCTCAACGAGCAACTCGAGTTCGCGCTGATCGGAGAATCCCGGGATCAGTCCGCCGCTCCCTGTGGGATCGGTTCCCGCGAGCAGCGTGCCGCCAGCCCTGACGAACGCGACCTCGAGTGCGCGCGCCTTTGGAAAGAGCGTCGCACTGAGCGAAGTGGTGTTTTTTTGTCCGGCTGCGTAGCGCTGCTCGAACTGCTCGCGCAGCTGGGGATCGAGCAGCTCGAGTCCCTTCGGCAGCGGCTGGCCGGGGACACTCGTCTCGAACACAGTCAGCGTCGACGTCAGCGCAACTTTTTTCTTCACGAGCTCGGCGATCAACGACTTTACGCCATCGCTGTTCGGATCGAGTGCGGCGATTGATGCTTGACCCTCGCGCTGCCCCGGGCATTCATCCTCTTTCTTGCCGGCAACAAAATCCGTGGCTGGAAAAAATCCGTGCTCGAGATTGTCGATCCCCAACTCGGCTGCTTCGCGAAAGGTGACCGAACAGAGATGGCCGGTGACTTTGAATCCGCGTTTGTGCGCCGCGGCGATCACGGCGGCAAGTTCGGCGCGCGTGATGTGCATGTATGTCTTGAACGACGTCGCGCCTTCATCGGCCCAGAAGTTCACTTCGCGCGTGGCGTCTGCGGCGTCCTTGAGCTCGCGAACCTGAATGAGCCCGAGGCCGGGACCTTCGAGATAGGGCGCCGTCGCGTCGATCCACGGACCCGCGACGGTGCCGGCGTCGATCGCGCGTTTGATCGCGATGTCGCCGTAGCCGTTCATGTTGCCGCCGGTGCGCATCGAGGTCACGCCGCCGGCGAGATACAGGCGCGTGAAGCTCACCGCGAGATTGCCGTACATCCCCGGGCCGGTAGGATAGAACAGGTGCTCGTGGACTTGCACCATGCCGGGGATGACGGATTTCCCGATGAGGTCTATAGTCTGGGCGCCCTGGGGAATCGCGACTTTGCCGTCGTCGCCGAGTGCGGCGATCGAACCGTCGCGGATGATCAGCGTTTGGTTCTCGCGCGGCGCGGCACCGGTGCCGTCGATGATGCGGGCGTGGGTTAGGGCGACGATCGTGGTGTCGACACTGACGAATGCGCGAGCGCCGGGGGAGAGCGTTGGACGTTGGGCTGATGCGACCGCTGCAACGGCGAACAACAGAACGGCGAGTAATCGGTAATTGGTCATTGGTCGTTGGTTTTTGGCTGTGCGCGAATTACAAAGAACCAATGACCAAATACGGATTACACGTCTTTCGCAGTTCATGTGTATTTGACTCCAAGATGATCGAGAGCGGGTTTCGGACATCCGTGCCACTCTGCCACCGCGGTATTCCCCATGTACCCGATGTCCTTCACTCCTATTGCGCTCGAATAAAACCCGCTGGCAGTGAAGTCTCGAAAGCTATTGAAGAACTGCACTCCCGCGCGCATCTCGGGCTTCGCTTTCGCCGGCCACGCGATCTGATCGAGCATCGCGCGCCGCTCCACATCGGAACAGTTCACAAAATTCCGATGATAGGTATCGTACGCGAGGCCGTCGAGCCAGCGCAGCCCGTCGCGAACCCACGTTTGATAGTTCGGATATTCCACGCAAATAAAATCCATGAACTCCGGCACGCCGGCATCCGTCGCACTGCCGGAGTGTTCGTCCTTCGGAATGATGAGATCGACGAGTACCCGCACCTGCTTCCACTCATCCGCATGGAAGTACTTCGGCACGTACGGCACACCCGCCGCCTGCCCCTGCAGCGCGGCCATTGCGTGATGCGCTGCAAACTCCGCATCCGCGTCAGCAAACGGAACCAACGCGAGCGGCGCGACAATCGCGGCCTTGAGCACGTCCCGCCGCGAAATCAGACCACTGTCTCCCTGCCCATCCGCCGTCTGCCCTCCGCCGTCTGCCGTCTTCATAACGCCCCCTCCTTCATTTTTCGCGCAATTCCCTCAGACGTTCGCCACGCGAGCGCAAGAATCGTCCATGTGGGATTCTTGTCGGCCTGGCCGACGAACGGCGCACCATCGGTTACGAACAGATTCTTGCACTCGTGCGCCTGACAATCGGCGTTGAGCGCGGAGCTCTTCGGATCGTCGCCCATACGCACACCACCGACTTCGTGAATGATCGAGCCGCCGTTGGAAATTCCATAGCCGCGATCCCGCGCCGGCATCGTGCCGTTCGGCGTGCCGCCCATCTGCACGATCAGCGCGCGGAATGTCTGCTGCATGTGCTTCACCTGATTGATCTCATGATCGCTCCATTCCCAGTGAAAGCGCAGCACCGGAATGCCGTAGCGATCTTTCTTGTCGGGATCGATCTCGCAAAATGACTTCTCGTTCGGAATCATCTCGCCGCGGCCGTCGAATCCGATCGACGTGCCGTAATAGTGGCGATAGTCCTTCTTGAGATCCTTTCCGTAGCCGCCGCCACCCGGAAGTCGCTGGATTCCGCCCATGAATCCGTTGCTCGGCACGCCGCGTCCGCCCCACACTTCTATATGGTAGCCGCGCGGGAAGTCGAGCTTCTTGTTGTCGACCCACCACGGCATATACACGTGCAATCCCCCGACGCCATCGCAGTTGTGCGCGGGCTGGTCGACCATTTTCGGAATGAAGCCGCCGACGCTCGTGCCGGTCGTGTCGGTGATGTAGCGGCCGATTACGCCGCTCGAGTTGGAGAGCCCGTTCGGGTGCGCCTTCGATTTCGAGTTGAGCATGATGCGCGCCGTCTCGCACGCGCTCGCCGCCAGCACGACCACCTTCGCGTCGACATGCCGGTCTTCACCGGTGTGCTTGTCGACGTAGCTCACACCGGTGGCGAGCCCCGCATCGTTCGTCGTCACCTCGCGCACCATCGCGTTCGTCATGATGGTGAGCTTTCCCGTTTTCATCGCCGGATAAATGAGAACGTTCGGCGAGGTGAAATTCGAATTCGTCGCGCAGCCGCGGTTGCACTGCCCGCAGTAGTGGCACGCCGCGCGGCCATTGACCGGCCTCGTGATGATCGAGAGGCGCGACGGAATGCACGTGATGTTGAGCTTGTCCGCCGCATCCTTGACGAGCAGCTCGCGACAGCGCGGACGCGGTGCCGGGAGAAACTCACCGTCGGGATGATTGCGCAGCCCTTCTTTCGATCCAAATATTCCGATGTACTTGTCGACTTTATCGTAGTAGGGCGCGATGTCGTCGTAGGAGATCGGCCAGTCGTCGCCGAGCCCGTCATGACTTTTCGCTTTGAAATCGTCCGGACCGAACCGCAACGAGATGCGGCCCCAATGGTTTGTGCGGCCGCCGAGCATCCGCGCGCGCCACCAGTCGAACTTCGTGCCCTCGGCCTTCGTATATGGTTCGCCGTCGAGTTCCCAGCCGCCGATGCACGCGTCGAATTCACCGAACGGGCGTTCTTTCGTACTCGCGCCGCGACGCGGCGACTGATATGGCCACTTCATCATGGCCGAGTCTTTCGTGTTGTCCCACGGTCCGCCTGCTTCGAGCAGGAGAACGTTTGCGCCGGCCTTCGTGAGCACATGCGCGGCCATGCCGCCGCCGGCGCCAGACCCGACAATGACGACGTCGTGGATGAGACGTTTCGGAGCAATCATATGCACGGAGCCTAGAACGAGAGGTTATGCAGGAAGTTGTAGCTCGCCGTGATGCTCGCGACGGGATCCGGCGCATCGTCGCGCTCGACAAAGACATGTTCGACGCCCGCCTTCTTTCGCTCGCCCAAAATCTTTTTCCAGTCGATCACGCCAGAGCCGACATCGCGCATTTTCTGATCGGGCGGCGCGCTGGCGTCCTTCGCGTGGAGCAGTTTGAAGCGGCCGGGAAACTTGTTGATCAGCGCGAGTGGATCGCCGCCGCCCTGGGTCACCCAGTAGACGTCCATCTCGAAGTCGACGAGCGCCGGATCTGTTTCCGCGAGCAGCAACTCAAGCGGGATCGTGCCATCGACTGCCTTGAACTCGACGTTGTGATTGTGGTAACCGTAGCGGAGTCCGGCGTCTTTCGCGCGTTTGCCGATCGCGTTGAAGCGCTGCGCAAGTTCTTTCAGCGACGCAGTGCTCTGAAAGAACTGACCGGGCACCGACGCGACAACCAGCCATTTGTGTCCGAGTATCTTCGCAACAGCAGCGGTTGCGTCGAATCCTCCCTCGACTGCGGGCAGCGCGACATGGCACGACGGCGACGTGAGCTTGAGCCGGTCGAGCGTCGCGCGGAGCGCCACGGGATCACGATCGAAATAGCCCGCAAATTCGACTTCGCGGTATCCAATTCTGGCAACCGTCGCGAGCGTATCGTCGGCGCCGATATAGCCCGCCATCAACGATCGAACCGTATTCAGCTGAAGTCCGACAGCGTCGAGTTTTGCGGTTCCGGCCGCGAACAGATCATGCGGCAGCGCAGCGGCGGCAGAAACTGCGCCGAGCGTGTGCAGGAAGGTGCGGCGGGAAGTCATCGGAGAGAGTTTCGCGCTCTGGATCAATGAGCGCAATGGTCGGCGGCTAGGGCTTGGGATGAGCCCGAAAGAAGCTCCAAGCAGCCTCACTCGCATCAAAATCCCGGCACACACTCCCGACCCGCGCGACCGGCAAACTCTGCGGACTGCCAGGCCACGTGTGACCGGCTCCCTCCTCGGCGTACAACCACACCTCGGTGCCGTCCTTTCCGCCCGACCATTTCTTCCAGCTCACTCGACAGCCATCGGTCGGGTCGGTATCGGGGAGCATTCCCGTCTTCGGTTCCGGCTTGACGCCGTCGCGCACGACCCAGAGTTGCATCGCTTCATCAACTGAAATCACCTTGCCGCGTCCGACCCTCGTGACGTTACCCCCGGCGAAGGGCACCAGTGGATCGCGCGTGCCGTTCATCGCAAACACGCTCACCGGGTTCGTCGGCGCGAACTCCTTGTGGAACGGATCGGCGATTCCTCCGGCGACCGGCGCGATCGCCGCAATCTTGTCGGACATTTTCGCCGCGAGATACTGCGAGAAGATTCCGCCATTCGACATTCCGGTCGCGAAAATGCGCTTCGCGTCGATCGGCGAGACGGTCCCGATATCCGCGATCATCGCACGCACGAACGCGAGATCGTCCACGTTCTTGCGCAGCGCGCCCTGACGCGGCGCATCGGTGCGCCCGTCATTCCAGCCGCGATCGATGCCATCGGGATACACAACGATGAACCCTTCGCGATCCGAGATCGCATCGAAGCCAGAGTTCTCCTCGATGCGCGTCCCCTGCCCGCCGCCGCCGTGAAAGACGAATACCAGCGGCGCAGGCGAACGGTGCCTGGCCGGAACGTGCAGGTGATAGGTCCGCACCCGCTCTTCAACCGTCAGCGTGCGTTCGACGCTCTGCGGTGGTGTTTGGGCGGCGGGCGCCGTTTGCTGGGCCACGCTCGGCCGCGCGCAAACGGCAACGAGAACAAAAACCATCGAACCGGTGAACTCACGCCGCATCATCGCGTCTCCAGAAGTACCCACTCAACATCTGCTGGTCAGTTTCCAACCGCCGCCTCGAGCGCTGCGGTCAGCACCTCCACCCGCGCCCAGTCTCCGTCAAACCGCTTGCCATTAATAAAGAAGGTCGGGGTGCCGTTCACGCCACTCCGAAGCCCGCCCATGAAATCCGCCCGCACGCGCGCCTCGAACGTCGCCGCATCCAGATCGCGCTGAACGATCTTCGGATCCGCGCCCGCCGAACGAGCATAGCGCGTGAGGTGCGCGTCGTCGAGCGCGTCAAACGAGTCCTGCTGGTGCTTATAAATCGCGTCGTGCATCGCCCAATACGCATCCGCGCCGGCCTGCGCGCTCACACTCTCGGCGGCCTCAGCGGCGTGCATCGCGTTCGGATGAACCTCCGCCAGCGGAAAATTCCTGAATACGAATCGCAACTTCGCGCCGAGCTTTTTCCGAACGGCGACGACAATCGGATGCGCGCGATAGCAATGCGGGCACTGATAGTCGCCGTACTCGACGAGCGTTACCGGCGCGTCCGCGGCGCCGAGCACGTGATCATCCGCGGTCACATCGTTTCGCAGCGTTCCCTGTACATGCGCCATCATCAGCCCGCCTTCGGTGCCGCGGCGTGAAGCGATTCGAGCGCCTCGAGGATTCCATCGGCGCCCGGATTGACGCCAACCGGGCCGCAATAGCTCCAGCGAATTACGCCATCACCGTCGATCACGAAGAGCGCGCGCTCGCTGATCCCGTCGTGCTCCCTGTATGCGCCGTACGCTCGCGCAACGGCACCTTTCGGCTCGAAGTCGGCAAGCAGCGGAAAGCGAAGTTTTCGTGCGTCGGAAAACGCGGCGTGGCACCATGAGCCATCGACGGAGATGCCGACGAGATCCGCGCCGAGTTTATGAAACTCCCCGAGCACCTCGTTGTAAAGCGCCATCTGGTCGCCGCACACGGGGCTCCAGTCCGCGGGATAAAACGCGAGGATAACGGCCTTTCCTCGAAACTCGGAGAGCGAGACGGTCTGATCGGGCGTTGCGTGCAGTGTGAAATCGGGTGCACGCACACCGGCCTGCAACAAATTCGGATGATCGTTCATCGTGTTGACCGTTGATCGAGGTCCATGTGAGCTACGTCACCGGCTGCGGCGCCGACATCAGTCTATGTACACTGGATCAGTACAATCCTATCGAGATACAGAGGGGTAGTACATATCATGACTGCCACCGCGTCGTCGCAGGAAGTAAAGAAAAGCGCGTCCCGCGGGGCGCGTGCGGCGCTGCGCGTGGCGGCGGTCGCGGGGCTCGCGCTCGCAACCGCATGCGGAAATCATGGCGACGCGACCACGCAGCCCGTGGTAGTCACTCCCACCGGGCCGGCGTCACCCGTAGGACTACAAGTCTTTCCCGCCGACAACTGGTGGAATACCGACATCTCGGCGCAGTCCGTTGATCCCAACTCCGCGACGCTCATCGCCGCGTGCGGCGTGCGGAATCTCCATCCTGATTTTGGATCGACGTTCGGCATTCCGTACGTAACCGTCGGCACCGGCCAGGCGTTGGTACCGGTCACCTTCGACTACTCCGACGAGAGTGATCCCGGGCCCTACCCGATTCCGGCCAGCGCGCCGATTGAAGGCGGCGCAAGCAGCACGGGCGACCGCCACGTGATTGTGGTCGACACGGCGCACGCCAAACTCTACGAAACGTGGGTTTCGTTCCCGTTGAATGGCGGCACATC
>Ga0210389_10004843_pt1 | contig 10441 bp, 6 predicted proteins | sample IncBWH28OmetaG_FD_160127 | JGI IMG/M metagenome (GOLD analysis project Ga0210389, IMG submission 160127) | Forest soil microbial communities from Barre Woods Harvard Forest LTER site, Petersham, Massachusetts, United States - Inc-BW-H-28-O ...
ATCGGCAGAGCTGTTGTAAGAAGGCAGGATCGCACCCTTTCCGCGGAGGGTTGAGGACAGCAACATCGGCAAAACCAACCTGAGAGATTAGAGTCTCTGCAGGGCCGCAGAGAAATTTGGCATTCGAGATTTTGTTGCGAAGAGCATTCTCTTTGGCATCCTGGACAGCTTCCGGCACAAACTCGATCCCGATCACAGCTTTAGCTTTTTGGGCTAAAATCAGCGCGAGCGTTCCGACACCACAATACGCATCGAGAACCACCTCATCCCCTTGCAAATCTAAAAAACTGACCACGTGCTGGTATAAATTCTCGGCCTGAGCGGGATTGACTTGGAAAAACGAGGCAGCCGATGCCTTAAACACCAAGCCGTGCAGCTTTTCTTCGACCCACCCCTGGCCGGCTAACGTCTGAAAATCTGAGCCTAGCACTGTGTTTCCGGCGGTATCGTTGATATTTTGTACGACTCCCCGGATCTCTGGCATCTCCCTTAGCTGCGACACGATAGAGGGCGGGACCGTTAATCGATTTGTCACTAAGACGATCAAAACCTGATGAGTCTGGACGGCTGTTTTAAGAAGAACAAAGCGGAGACCCTCTAAAGGTGTTTCGCGCAAAATCTTTTGGACGTGCTGGAAAGCTTTTTGCCCCAGCTCACAATGGATATAGCAATGATCTACAGGCACCAAATCGTGCGAGTTAGTCGCATAAAGACCCAACACAAAACCTTCTCTAACAGGCAATTGGATCTTGTTACGATAGACCAAAGGCGAGGGAGAAGGAAGGCACGGCTTGACCTCGCTATCCGAAATTTTGCCGATTCTTTCCAAGGCATCACGCACCCGCTCTTGCTTAGCCTTAAGCTGCTCTGCGTACTCTAAGTGCATGATTTGGCATCCGCCACACCTTCCAAAAAGCGGGCAGATCGGATCGACTCTGTGGGGAGAGCGCTTGAGCCACCGAACAACTTGAGCTCTGGCATAACTCTTTTTTTTCTCGTAGAAAGTGATAGCGACTTCTTCTCCTGGGAGGCCGTTATCGACAAAAACGATCAACCCTTCAAGGTGGCCAACCCCCTCTCCATAAATGCCCAAGCGCTCGATAGTAATAATAGTTTCCATTATACCGATCCATTATACTGCTAAAAACCATGGAAAGCGATCATTATAAAGAGTGGATTGGATCTGTTTTCGACCGGTCAGCTTCTTCTTATGGCACAGGAGGGAGCTCCTACTTTACCTATTTTGCAGAGAAGCTTGTCCAGCTCGCCCCTCCTCCCCCATCTGAGTTAAGCTTCTGTCGCTTTTTGGATTTAAATTTGAGGGGTCATATCAACTTACGTATGTGGCTGAGATTTTTTCTGGGTCTATTTTTGCTTGCCTGTGTCACTTTGTTAGGGGAAGAGCGCATTGCCAAACGAGATTCTCCCATTATGTTAAAAACATCTGTGATCATCCCTTGTGTGGCTTTTCACTTTTGCCATTTGGAAAGCCTTTTGCAATGCTATGCTATGCAAACTTATGCTCCAGATGAAGTCGTGATCTTTCTTTCCGACATCAAAAGTTTAGACAATGGGACGCAGCGAATCTGTGCGTTAAAAAATCAAGCGTGGCCGTTTAGTCTGGTCATTCTTGAACAACGGGAAAGACGCTCTGCGGGCGTTGGTAGAAATATCGCCTGCGCACATTCCAGCGGAGACCTGATCTTAACGCAAGATGCTGATGATATTCCCCATCCTCAAAGGGTAGAAGTTGTAAAATATCTGTTTGAGAATTACAAAATTGACCACCTCATCCACCGATGGATTCCTGAAGGGGAAAACTTTAAAAATTACGACACTTTGATGCCCTCTCTTCATTCCTTTCAAAATTACGATGAGATCAACCAGGCATTTGACTATGTCCACAATGGAAATATCTGTTTTTTGTCTAAAATCACCCAGACATTGAGATGGGAAGACGATTTAACGGCCGATCACGATGTCCAATTTAATCGAGAGGTGTATGCCCGATTTAAAAGTTGTGCCTTTTTGCCTTGGGATCTGATCTTGTATCGACCTCATTTGTCGGCCTTTCATCAATATAATTATCGTAAATGAGGCGGTGTATTGCTAAAATAAGAAAGGTGCGTCCGAAAAAGGATGAGCTGCAAAGAAGTGGCAAAACATTGTCTTCGATAAAAATGCCAAGCTCTCGAATTAAAACTTAAGTCTTCTCCTCCCATAAACGTAGGATCCCACGCAACAAGTTTGGCTAGCCTGCGTGAAAGACAGACATTTCCATGATGGATAGGAATATATCCTCCCAACCCATTCGGCAAGCCAGAGGTTAAGATTTGTTGGGTGAGCAGATGTAAAACCACCGATTCTTCATTGTATTGAGGAAATGGTTTGCCCATGGGGAGATAGGAGTGGATCAAGAGATGGATAGGGTGATGAGCAAAGATATGCTTTACAATTTCAACTCTTTGAGGATGAGGAAGGTCGTCGGCGTCCTGGCAGATGAGGAGGTCCCCAGAGCTTGCCTGTGCGGCCAAATTGCGATTGGTCCCTGCGGAACATTTTTGTGGGTGTTCCAATAAGATCAGCTGAAAAGGCCACGGCTCTGCCTCAAGAGCTGTGATGAGAGAAGGGTCAACTTGATCACACTCCGAAAGAGAGACGACAACTTCCTCTGGAGCCTCGGTTTGTTTTGCGTAGGCATTTAAAAGCTCTTCCAGGAGAGGGAAATGCGCTGGATGGCAAGGGATCAAGACACTCACGCGCGCTTCTAGAGTAAACAACAATAACAAAAGTGTCAGAATTCGTCGCATATCTGGAGCTAGATTTTTAATGTTGATCAGGCTTGCTGTCAATGAAAAAAAATTTGACTTCGGTGACTCTATGAGATAAAAGGCAGATGAACCTATCCGAGTAATTTTTTCTGGAAGATTTCGTAAGGATTTTTGGATAGGTTTTACGATGCTGAGAGAAGGCCATGTGTAAAACACATGACCTAGCGAAGCAGCGGGAAAGATACAAAAAAGCCTCGAAAGATTCGAGGAAAAATTAGTGGGATAGGTTCGTATGCTCCGTCTTGGTGTTTTTACAATCGTTATTCCTCTGAGTGTTTTTGCAACCGTTCACAAAGAAGAAAGAAACTGCCCTAATGGCAAAAACCACTATCGAACAACCATCCGTCATATTGAAAGTGGCGGTATCGGCTATAAAGATGGATATACGACCCTCGAAGCGTTTCTCTCCTCAGATCCAAGTCAATGGAAAATTACTCCCTTTTTGGATGTCAGAGGCCATGTTTTTAATAACGGAAAATGGGCAGCTAATGCCGGTGTTGGCCTCAGAGCTCTATGGAGAAACCGAGCGTACGGCATCAACACTTATTACGACTATAGAAATGCAGGCCACTTTCACTCGAATCAAGTCGGGATAGGCCTTGAAACTCTCGGCAAGCTATTTGACTTTCGCATCAACGGCTATTTGCCCGTTGGTGCAAAAATCAGTGATCCTTATGACGCCACCTTTGAAGCCTTTTCCGGCCATCACATGCTTGTATCGCAAAAATATCAATCTGCAATGAAGGGAGCCGATGCAGAATTTGGCTTTCACTTTGGAAAATCTAAATCTTTTGATTTCTATGCAACGGCGGGCCCTTACTACTTCATAGGGAAACTTGCTCCCACGACCTGGGGTGGAAAAGCGAAGATCTCTGGTACATTCAAAGAGATGTTAACTCTGGAAATCAGCGACTCGTACGACAGAACCTTCCATAATAAATTCCAAGGGCAGATTTCCTTAAACTTTTCCTTGGGTCCTAAGTCCAAAGTCAAAGCACAAGGACGCACCTGCAATGTGGCAAACACGTTAAATGACCGCATGCTGCAGCCGGTGGGTAGACAAGAGATCATTGTCATCGACACTACAAGAAAAAACACCGCCGCCACCGATCCCGCTACAGGACTCCCTTACTTCTTTGTGTTCGTCGATAATACAAGCAGCTCAAACGGCACCTACGAAAGCCCTTACCACACCTTAGTTCAAGCACAAGACAACTCCTCTCCAAATAACATCATCTACGTATTCCCTGGCAATGGAACAACTACAGGAATGGATTCGGGGATCTCTTTAAAAGCGAACCAGAAGTTTTGGGGCTCGGGTGTCAACCACTTGCTACAAACTTCTGAAGGGACAATCTCTATCCCTGCGCAAAGCAGCTCCTCTCCCACCATTACGAACACTAATATCGATACAGAAGGCAATGCCATCACCCTGGCAACTAATAACGCCATCAGCGGTTTTACCATTACAGCTGCAATGACTGATGCCATCTATGGAACTGATCCTCAAAGCTTAGAGGTCTCTTCTTGCACGTTCGAAAACACCACGACTTATGCGATCGAGGCCACCTTTTCTGGCGCTGCCTCCATATCTTTAACGAACAACCAGTTTTTGAACAACGTCAACGGGATTTTTTTGATTCTTAATGGAACCTCCACCGTTGTCTGCTCCGATAATACATTTAAAGGCCAAACTTCGGTCTCTAGCATACCGTTGACGATATCAGCAAACAGCAACATTCTTACTGCCCACATCGAAAATAACCTCTTTGACGGCAATAGAACTGGAAGCATCCAGTTTAATCTCGATGATGTCGTCAATGCCAATATCATCTCGCTGAATAATACGATTACAAATAACGGAACGGGAGATGAGGGCAGCGACTCAGGATCGAGTTTTGTTATCAGTCCAGACGGAACTACCGATTATTGCTCGATCACACTAGAAGGCAACACCTTTTCAGGAAACGCATCAAATTCTCTTTACCTAAACGATTCGGGTGCAATTACAACTCTTGAAATCACAGCATCTGAAAACACGATGTCTGATAATGGAGGCTCTGCTCTAGCTTTTGCAAGCGCTTGTACCACTTTTACCTTGAATGCCACAAACAATGTGCTAACAAATCTAAATGATAACGGAATCGCTACTGTGGGCGACACTCCTTTCCAAACCGCAAATATAACGATAAGCGATAACAAGATCACTAATATTGGCAACGATCAAAGTGCAATTGCTATCTCTCAAGGAAGTTCAATTCTTAATTTTACAGCAAAAAACAATATAATTAACGGATGCGAAGGATCTGGGATCTTGTGTTTTTCTAGCGAATTCACGAATATGACGGCGAATATCACAGACAATACGATTAGCAATTGTCAAAATATTGAGGATAACGCAGCCTCAGGAATCAGTCTGGGTACCTATCTTAACCTTACCTCTACAGTAGCCAACAACAGGCTCGAAAACAATGTAAGCCCAAGTGTTGGGATTGGCCTCTTTACCTCTGGAAATCCCGCCGTTTGTTTGACCCTGACCGATAATACCAACGATATGGATCCGGGTTATTCTCTTACAAATCCAGGAAGCGGAGCCTTTAATTTAAGCCCCTGCAATGTAGACTCCGTTAACGTAGGCACGATCGATACCTCAGGCACGATCACCCCCGTCCAATCTTGCCCTGACGCTACTTCCTGCTCTCCTTAGATTTGATTTCAATAACCATTACCTCAATAGGCTCTTCAGATGTGTTCACATCTGCATGTAAAGTATGAGGAGGGTCTTCTGTTAACCAATATGCAACACCGGTATCGAAATGCAGCTCGGAAGTTTCTCCTGTTTGTTCGGTTTTAGTGAGAGTTCCTCCTTTTAAACCTACGACCACTCGAGAACAGTCATGCCGATGCATTTTTAAGGGCTGATGCGGCATAATGATTGTTTTCCAAACTCTCACATGTTCATTTTCAAATTGCAGCACACGATGAGTTTGCGAAGTCACCACTTCTTCAGCTTCCAAGCCAAAACAGCAAGCAAGTGACATCAACAGCAAAAATTTCATAGAAACCTCCAGAAACTCCGGACGTAGGAATCTAGCATAAGAGACAGTCTCTAAGCCCATAATTTACAATAAGCTACAATTTTTTATCACAAGAAAAAGTTGATAATCCACCAATTATCTTGGTAATATAACCAAAAATATCCGAGAGAAATATTACAAACCTATAGCGCGCAAAAAACCTCGAAGACAGTGAAAAAAAAAGAAGCTTATTGGACTATTTGTCCGAAATGTTATGGACGCGGTAAAAAAAACTTGAAGCTCCGCAAGAAGGCAAGAATCCGCTACCAAATAGCAATTCATGAATTTGAAAAAACTAAGGGTGAAGGAAAGCCTTCGGTTCGCCCTAAGATTACTCAATTTTTATGCGATAATTGCAGTGGATCTGGCTTGATTCCTGCTACTAGTCACCCCATAGCAGATTCAGAAAACTATCCACATCTAGCAATTATTGGTGCAGGTATAGCAGGCGTGGCACTTGCTGTAGCTTGTTTGCATCGTGGCATTCCATTTACCCTTTATGAGCGCGATAGCAGTTTCGATGCACGAGCTCAGGGGTACGGACTGACCTTGCAACAGGCAAGTAAGGCAATTAAAGAATTGGGTCTTTTCTCTTTAAAAGACGGGATTAATTCCACACGCCATGTGGTGCTTACTACAGAAGGAAAAGAAATAACTGAATGGGGAAGGAGGACGCATGCAAACATTAAAAAGTCTCCAAGGCGTAGAAATGTGCATATCCCGCGACAAGCCTTGCGCTTAGCGTTACTTGAGCAATTGGGCGACCATGCTGCCGTGCAGTGGGGATACCGCCTAGTTTGTTTTAAACAATGTGAAGATAAAGGTGTTGAACTAAGCTTTCAAGTTAACAGAGAGATGAAGAATGCCAAGGCAGATTTGGTGGTAGGTGCCGATGGCATTCGTAGTGTTGTGCGCAGCTTGTTGATTAGTGAGGATATTACTCCTTTACGCTACCTGGGTTATGTAGTAATTTTGGGTATTTGTTCTTTAGAGGCTCTTAAGGGTGTTAAGAGTTCTTTGCTCGACTCAGCCACCGTGTTTCAAACCGTCAATGGCTATGAGCGAATCTACATGATGCCTTACGCGTTAGACTCGGTAATGTGGCAACTTAGTTTCCCCATGCGCGAAGAAGAAGCTAAGGCCTTAAGTGCACAAGGAGCTCAGGCACTTAAAGAAGAAGCATGTCGTAGAGCACAGTGGCATAAGCCCATTCCTCAAATCTTATCAGCAACCTTACCGGCACAAATTTCAGGTTATCCCGTGTACGACCGAGAATTACTCAAGCCGGAATTATTGGAAAAAGCGGGGCCATTTACTTTGATTGGAGATGCAGCTCACCCTATGAGCCCATTTAAAGGACAAGGTGCAAATCAGGCTCTGTTGGATGCACTGGCACTGGCTCGTAACATTTCAATAGCATGTACTCCCTTGTCTAAATGGGTAGAAACCGGAGTGAGAGAAATTGTGCTAACTGAATTTGAAGAAGAGATGTTAGCACGTAGTGCTTCTAAAGTGAAGGATTCAGCTGAGGCTGTGGAACTTTTACATTCCAAAAGTGTGCTACGTGAAGGTTATGAACCTAAAGGACGATCTTTACGAGGTAACAATCTATAATCAGGGCCAGGCCTGACATTTGGAAATTTTCAGAAAGAAACTCCGGATGTAAGATTCGAACTTACGACCAACGGATTAACAGTCCGCTGCTCTACCACTGAGCTAATCCGGAATAGAAGGGACTAGGATAGAGCAACTCTACTTTTTATGCAATTTCTCTCTCGGTTTAACGCTTGCCAGCGAAAAATTAACATTTACTAAATATAGAGACAACGATAAATTAATATTCGTATCTTTTAAACCCTAACCTATGGGAGGTATTTTATGAAAAATACAAAAACGATCGCCGTTTGCATGCTAGCAGCAAGCTCCCTTGCTCTCGCTGCAGAGACTTATCAAGACGTGACCATCCACAAAGTAGAAAAAGTAAAAGAGTTTCCCTATATTAGGGATGGTCATCTCTACTTTGGACCAGATCTCTTCTGGGTCAATCAAAGTCCCCATATCAAAGGAATCCATTTCAAGGGCCACAGTATGTACTATGGACTAAGACTTGGGTATGAAAACTTTGAACCAAAAGCTATGTACCGCGGCATCGATGCCACGTATGCTTTTGGAAGAACACGCACAGATGTGACACATGAAGGTGAAAAGCTCTATAAACACACCGTCTCCACATCTTTTGCGAACGTTGAAGGACGTCTGGGGTATAATTTTTATTCTACTCCTCACCTCTACTTCAGCCCATTCTTGGGGCTGGGAGGCTATCATACACGTCCTTACCACCACCTGCGATATACCGAAGACTGGCTCTATGCCGCTCTCGGTTTTAAAATGAATTATGTTTTTGGGCCTATCTTCACAGCGGGGCTCAACTTTAAAGGGATGAAAATCCTCTATATCGACCAACATATTCATAAAGGTGACTTTTCTGGCAGCCATCGAAACTCTTCGAATGCTGTTGGATACGGATTGGAACTCCCCCTAAAATGGCGTTTTGCCAGGGCGAGCAAATGGGATTTCCAGTTCGAGCCTTACTATCTTAAACTTAATACCCAAGATAATACGAATATAGCCGGTGCTCGGCTTCTATTCTGTCTCAACTTCTAAACCTCAGTTAGAAGATGCCCTCTCCTGGTTCTCAGGAGAGGGTTTTCTTTCTTTTTCATTTTTTCCAGAAAGCATGAACCTATCCCAAAAATCTTCCTGTTAAGGTTTTTGAAATAGGCTTATTGCAACTTTTAAGACTCAGGTTTATACAGATGCGAATTCTATAGATGGCTCGGAAGCACTAGTTAAAAGTGGCGGCGATGGCATCGTTGAGAGTTGATAGCCTAAAGATATGAGAAGATTGGCTATTTTAGCAAACAGTTCTGCCTGAGCTGCACCTGGAACTAACCAGGTGAAAAAACGTAGTACTGCTCTTGAAATAACCCACCAGCCTCCCATGGTAAGACTCATCAAGATTAAGGACTTGAGATAACCTGTTTGGTACAGAGCATCCATCACACCAAGAACCGATGCTCCAGTTAAGGCTGCTATACAAGCAGCAACTTTTTGCGTTACTGTAGGATCATTAATGATTTGTTGACCCACTCTATCCCAGGCACGTTGAGGAATGTTTATACCAAAAGCAAGATCGCAAAATCCGTTGACAAGAGTATAAATGAAAGTCATCAGCCACATTTGGTAAGGTGTGATGTTTGCTGACTCAATAGTAAATTCACTTTTAAGAACTCCTTCATTGAAGTATTGGAAGTGGTGGTAACTTCCACGCTGAAAGACATTAGTATGGGGATTTCTGGTTGAGGTCGGCGAGAAATCATCTTTTAAACGATTTAAAAGAGCGGAATATTCATCGATATTCTTTGAGTGCTTTTCAGGATCGAATGAAGAGCCAAATGCAGAGCGATATTCATCGGTAAGTGTTTTGATATGTTCTTTAGAGAAGTATTCTACTTTAGGGGCCTTCTCAGGTAGAGTGAGCGGAGGAGCTGAGATTTCGAGAATTTTAATGGTTTCCATCAGAGTGGTGATTGTTGGACTTCCCTTTAGATTGAGAGCATGAGTTCCAGTCAAATCAGAAGCGGGTTCGATTGAAAAGTCATAATTGGCAATTAGAGCCATATCAAGAATGGGAGTGTACGACATCGCAGCTGCAATTTGATCACTAGAAAGAGCGACCTTCCAAACCCTTATAGTCTGAATATAACCATGGAAAAAATTAGCGCTCTTACCATGATCCTGCATAGCTCCTATGTATGTTGACGTGGTTGGATTTGAGGCTTGTGCGGAAAACGGTGCACTATTCTCAAGCACCCCATTAATATACAGAGATAAAGTAGCGCCATCATAAGTGGTTGCAATGTGGTACCATTGATTAGGATTGAGGGTTTGCTTAGAAGACAGACCCCAGGGCGCGACCTCTCTCTGAGAGATAACAACACCATTTTGTACCGTGAGGGCGTATTCCGCAGCAATACCACCATTGTATTTTGAAATGATAGATTGAGTTCCTTTGGTGGAGGTTAAATTGATCCAACCTTCAAGAGTATAAGGAGCATATCCGCCTAAACTTAAATTTGAAAAATTACCACAATCAACATAAGAACTGCCATCAAGTAAAAGACCGGGAGAATCCATTTCATAATTGGGAGAGCCTACGACCGTAAGAGGGTGCGCATTGGCTTGATCAAAGGGAGGCATGTACCAACAAGCATAATAGGCAACAAGTCCTGCAGCTTCGTCATCAATATTGTCCATATATTTAAAAATTTGGCTACTTGTTCTACACACGTTCCATAATCGCACTTCATTTATCTCTCCGTAAAAAAATGCAGAAGCCTTTCCATGATCTTGCATAGCTCCTATGTATGTTGACGTGGTTGGATTTGAGGCTTGTGCGGAAAACGGTGCACTATTCTCAAGCACCCCATTAATATACAGAGATAAAGTAGCGCCATCATAAGTGGTTGCAAT
>Ga0210389_10004845_pt1 | contig 10440 bp, 10 predicted proteins | sample IncBWH28OmetaG_FD_160127 | JGI IMG/M metagenome (GOLD analysis project Ga0210389, IMG submission 160127) | Forest soil microbial communities from Barre Woods Harvard Forest LTER site, Petersham, Massachusetts, United States - Inc-BW-H-28-O ...
TAGACGCCGACGACCTAGCCGCTCCGCCTGCCGCACGCATCCACCTGCCCCGCCGGGTACCCGCCGGATTCCACGGCAACTGGCTGCCCGACGTCGAGTAACGGAGGGCTCCGGCGGCAGGATGTCTCGGACGGTCGCGGTCACGCGAACGGTCAGCATAACCGTCGGCTTCGCCAACCCAGGTTCGAAACCCTGGATCCACCACACCAGCGGAAAAGGCCCCATGACCAGCATGTAAGCCGGTCAGGGGCCTTCTTCTGTATGCGGTGGTGTGCAGCTGGCGGCGACTCCGGGCGGCTAGCTATCCTCCATCACCTGCGCACTCATCCGTTTCCCCCCGCCCGCGCGCTTGAGGCGACTAGTGCCGTAGCAGGAAACGTTCGCTTCCTTGCTGCTAGCTCGGTTCTGCTGCGAGACTCGGGTCATGGTCACTGAGAACGGATCGGTCAGCGGAACCAAGACCGCCGGTTTCGCCCCCTGCTTTCCGGCTCGGGACGTCCAGGCAGCGCTGGCTCACTACGAGCGGCTCGGCTTTGACGTCATGCCGTATACGGATGGGATGGGATGGGCCTGGATCAGGCTAGGTGCCGCGGAGTTGCACCTGTTCGAGAAGGATGACCACGATCCGGCGACGACGGCAGCTGCCGCTGACCTCGAAGTGGACGACGCCGACGAGTTCGGGCGCATGCTGAGTGCGACCGGAGTCGAGGGAACCAGTGGTCCGTACGACACCGCATATGGCAGGGAAGTTGTCCATGTCGATCTGGACAACAACCTCATGCGATTCGTCGCTCCGCGCCGGGACCACGCTGAGCGTCCGCGGACGGCAAAGGGGCGCTGACGCAGCACTGGCGGGCAGCCGGGCGACTGACGGCCCCGGCCCGATGATGTCGGGCCGGGCCGTCTTCGGGTACGGCCCCGGCTGGGCAGTGCCCAGCGGGCCGGCTAGCCGACCAGTTCCGCCAGCGGCCAGCAGAGGAAGTAGCGGTCCTCGCCGTTGATCGCCGTCTAGCCGAGAAGCTGGGCGCCTGGCGGGAGACCCTGACCCGGGCGCGGCGCTCGACCTCGTCTTCCGACGACAGTTTCAGGCGACTATCGGGTGGTGACGATAGTGATCCAGCCGACCTGCGCGTTCGGCAGCGGCTGACGGTTCGCGCCTGCTGGGATCAGCTCGATGTCATAGGTATGCCCGGCTGCCAGTCCTCCCCAGTACCCGGTGGTGATGCCGGTAAATCCGATGTGCGGCGAGCCATTCGGGCTGAATCCGTACCCGAAGGTCCTAGTCAGCACGTAATGGACGCCAGGACCGTCCTTCCAGCCGATCTGGGCATCGTTGTTGTTGACCGTGATGACATGGCCGCCGTAGAGGTACGGACGCGGAGCCGGCTTCACGTAAGGAACGACGGCCTCGCCGTTGTACGTGATGTCGGAGACATCCACCGCCTTGCCGGCGTACCCGGAGTCGTCCACGATGAACGCGGAGGTTACCTGGTTGTCCGCGCCGCCACCGCCAACAGCCGCCAGCGCGGCAGCCCAGCTCGGCTCAGCTGTACCCGCCGGTTCAAGTGACCAGGTGAGCGTGGACTGCGAGGCCGTGCCAGTAGGCAGCTCACCGAACAGGGAGTCGCCATTGTGGAACTCGATCACCCAGCGCGGGTTGCCGCCGCTGGCAGAGCTGGCGGTCATCGTTGGCGCTTCCGCAGCCGAGGGCACAGGCGGCTTAACAAGATCAACCTGCGCAGACGCGCCGCTGGTGTTGCTCGGATCGAGCGTGACCGCAGTGCCGGACGCGTTCCACGCCGCCGTGGAGCCGCTGCCGTAAGCGTTAGCATTCGCCCCGATCGTCGTTGCCGCGTGTGCGAGCGGGGCGAGCCCCATGCTCAAGCCGCCCGCGGTCAGCGCTGCTGCGACGCCTCCAAGCCACTTCTTTCCGTACGAGACCACGAGGTGATCCTTTCCGTTGTTGGAATGCGCGCTTTGCGTTCCCCTTCTTAAAGACTCCGTAGGAGGCGGACAGTTGCATTCGTTTACACTTTTTTCACCATTAATCCCAGATAGGACGCTGAACAGCGCAAACATCACCGCAAGGCACGGTAGAGCACTTAACAGCGCCCAGGCGGCCACTCGCGCGGAGCGCGCCGGCTGCGGCGTCACCACTCGTGACAGCCGCAGGGATCTGGTAACAGCCGCAGGGATATTGTCAGCAGCACCGACGGCGACCTTCCGGCCTAGTAGCAGAGGTCACGGGGAGCGAAGGTCTTCCTCCACCTTGTGTCCGAACACTTTCCGGTAATTTGCGTCTATCTGCCCGGTCATCCGCAGAGCGGCGGTCTTGACCGTGTCGAGGTCACCGCTGTGCGGGTAGAACCCGCTGGCATTTTCCCTGCTCCCGAGTTGGATGGCGGCCGTCCGCGGCGCGCGGGTGCTGGCATAGCGCTCCAGCGCCGACCCGATGTCGCCGATGCCAGCTAGCGTCGGCCCGAGGCACTCGGCCAGGACGTAGCCATCCTCGATGGCCTGGTTGGCGCCCTGCCCGTACAACGGGAGCATGGGGTGTGCGGCGTCGCCGAGCAAAGTCATGCGCCCGCTGCTCCAGCCGGTGACCGGCTCGCGGTCGACCAGCCCCCACCGGCCGGTGATCTCCATCCGCTCCAGCAGCCGGACGAGCATCTCATCCCACCCGGCGAAGGCGCTGAGCACAACGGACCGGTGATCGTCGTTCTGTGGGACATTCCAGTCGTCCGATAGCGACTGGCTGCCAGGGAAGCTGGCCACAACGTTGATGAGCTGGCCCGAGCGGATCGCGTAGCACAGCACGAACCGGCCCGCCCCAATCCAGACCCAACTTTCGGTCAAATCGGCGAACCGGGCGTCGATATCATCGAGCCGGGCCAGGCCGCGGATGACGTCCCGCCCGGAGTAGGTGGCCGGGGGGTCGGTTACGCGTAGCCGACGCAGCCGGGAGTGCAGCCCGTCAGCCGCGATCAGGGCATCGGCGCGGACAGTGCTGCCATCGGCGAACACCGCGGTGATCCCGTCGGCGTCTTCGTGGGCGGCCACGCACTGCCAGCCGAAGTGCAGCGACTCAGGCGGCACGGCGCTGGCCAGTTCCTGGCTGAGGTCCAAGCGGTGAACGGTGTACGGGCGGTCCGGTGGTGGCGCTTCCTGGCCGCCGGTCATGCCCACGGCGAGGACCTGGCCGTCCTTCCAGTAGTGCAGCCGTGCCGCGGTCGAGGCGACGCCGGACCGCTCGCGCAGGCCGCCGTGGCCGAGTTGATTCAGTACCCGGGCCGCATTGCCGCCGACCGTGATGCCGGCGCCGGGCTGCCTGATGCCGTCAGCCTGCTCGAATATCCTGACTTTGGCGCCCTTCCCAATGAGGGCGGATGCCGCAGTAAGCCCGCCGATCCCTGCCCCGATAATCGCAATGTCCATCGCTGCCCTCGCTGGTAGGCGGACGTGCTTAGTCCCCGCGACTAGGTCGCTTTGGGGTTACAAACTTCGAGACTTAGGCGCACCCTTCGGGTCCGCGGTGCTAATGTGGCGCACCCTCAGCAGATGGCACGCCACGTAAACATAAAGTGCAAAAGCCAGGCCGTCGATGTGGTCAACATCGCGGATTTCATGCAACCCCGTCGAAAATTCCCACCTTTCCTGCAGCACAAACCCTCCCAAATCTCGCACTGCGCCGCTCCGATCAGGTCATTCAGTCAGTTCCGCCCCGCGTCGACGCAGCTTTGGGGACGAGTGCGGTAATCAGGGCGACCATCGCGGCACCCGCTACCAGCTGGCCCATGTGTCAGCAGGCAAATCCATGGGGCAGTCCTTGTGTTCTGCGCGGCCTGCGATGGGGCTCTCGGCTGCCCGCGGGCGGTCGGGGTTGGCGGGGGATCAGGCTCTGATAGGGCGGCCGGGGCGCGCGCTGGTGTCCAGCTGGCCGTCGCGGACTACAAAGGTGCCGTTGACCAGCACGTGCCGAATTCCGGTCGACGGCCGGGTGCTGTGCGAGTAGGTGGCCTGGTCGGTGATGGTCTTCGGGTCGAATACCACGATGTCGGCGTCGCTTCCCGCGGTGATCCGGCCCTTGCGGCGCATCGCGGGCACCCGGTCTTGCAGCAGTACGGCCGGGTGCAGGCTGCACTTGGCCAGGATCTCGCGAAGTGGATAGCCGCCGTCCCGGCTGAGCGTGCGGATCGAGCGCGCGTACGTGCCGGCTGTCCTGGGGTGGGTGAACGCCGAGGGCGGCAGTGGCCAGGAATCGGGCTCTGGTGTGATGCCGGTCCAGGTCAGGGGCATGGCGTCGCTCGCGATCACGGAGCCGGGGAATGTCAGGTACCGCAGGAGAAGGGCCCAGTCGTCCGGGTCGCTGTCATCCAGTGTCCTGATGATGGCCAGCCCGCCGGGGTCTGCGTCGCGCAGCTGGCTCAGCCTGGCCGCGCTGGAGACCTCCTCGCCGGTGGGTGCGTAGATGATCGACCGCGGTGTCAGGCCACGCTCGGCGAGCCGTTCCGGTGCCAGGAAGGCGGCGCCGATACCGGTCATGCCCGCCCCGTACGGGTAGGCCTCGGTGCTCACCCGCGTACCCACCCGCTGTGCCCGCCTGACCAGCTCGAGCACCCGGTCGGCGTGCCGCAGCGTGGTGCTGTTGACGTGGCAGTAATGCATGCGGGCACCGGTCTCGCCCGCGGCACGGACGATCTCCTCGGCGCCGTCCGCGGGCCCGTCCGGGGTGAACTCGACGAGATCCCGCGCGTGGGTGAAGACCGGTGCGCCGCCGGCCGCGGCGAGCGCGGCGACCCGCAGGTACTCCGCTGGTGCCGCGCCGGGCGCATACCCCAGCAACACGCCAACGCCCAGTGCCCCGTCGGCGATATCGGCTTCCAGCATCCCCAGGACGCCGCCGATCTCGGCCGGGGAAGCAGCGCCGGACCACCGTGGGTCCGCGAGGCCGGCGAACAACGGCCTGACTGAGCCGTCGGACCGCACGCCGCACAGCACGCTCATTCTGGCCAGCGCCCAGGACGCGGCGAACCCGTAGTTCAGCGGCCGGCCCGTTGCCGCGACCGCGGCGTACGCGGCCGCCACCGGCGTGACGCCCGCCTCAAGCTCCAGGGCGGTCGTGACCCCGTCGGTCACCTGCAGCCGGGCACTGCCCAGGTCATGCGCATGACTGTGCAGGTCGATGAACCCCGCCGTGACCACCTGGCCGGCGACGTCAGCCTCCTGCCGGCCCGGCGGCAGGCCGGTCCCTACCGCCGCGACCCGGTCGCCCGATACGGCCACATCCCGCACGGCGTCCAGTCCCGATTCCGGGTCGATGACCCGTCCGCCCCGGAGCACCACGTCATACACGGTCACGGCCAACGACGCTAGCAGACCGCCACTCCGAGGTCAGGCCGGCTGACTCCGTCCCACCGCCCTCGCCGACTGTCCCGCTTCCGCAGCGCAGGGTCTGCGGTTGCCGGGCTCAGCTGGCTGGTGACCGGAAATGACGCTGGATCTGGCGTGCGTAGTAGGTCTCCCATGGCTCGCGCGGAGCCTCGGTCGTGAATTGCTTGTCGAGACTGACGAGCAGGTAGATCAGCTCGCTTCGCACCGGCTTGGCGCCCAGCAGATCCGGCAGCTCCGACAGGTTGATGAGCCACTGCGCGTACCAGGAAGCCCAGTCGTCGTCAGCTCCATCGACGATGCGGAAAACGCGATGGTGAGTCTCGCCCGCCTCATGCAGCAACGCGCTGATCTGCTCCAGTGTGTCCGTCACCTGATCCCCCCGCATACCGATGACCGGGCCGCCACGTGGCCGTCTCGCCTCGGCCGTTGCCGACGGCATCAAGGTCATCATGGCCGGTCAGCGCGCTTTTTCAAGGTGACGCGCCGGGGCGCTCGCGTCAGGTCCGCCAGCTGCTCACCCTTGCCGCGCCGGATTCACGCTCGCGCTGCACGCAGCCGGCGCCGGTGCCGGTGCCGGTGCCGGGGTGGGTGTGCTGGTGGACCGTACCGACCGGCGGCGCCTGATGGTGATGCTGGCACTGATCTACGTGACCTGCATACCTGGGTCAGACGAACAGCGGCACGGCTCCCGTCCGGTCGGCCAGCGCGCTCATCGCCGCGTCGTCCGACGCCCCGGTGAACCGGCTGGCCGCGTCGAGCACCTTCGGGAGCAAGTCCACGTCCCCCACACTGTTGAGGAACACCCCGGGGCGGCTCATCGCCCACCACACGGCGAGATCGATGTCGTCCTGCTGCTCGAGCGGCTCGTACCAGGTCGCCCGGGTATGCGGTCGGCCCGCCCACGGGCGCAGCGCGATCGACTTGATCGTCTGCACCGCGACGCGCCGCTCGCGGCAGGTCTGGTACACAGCGTTGAAGTTGTCGGCGTAGTACTGGTTCTGCATGGTGACGAAGTTGTACGGAAGCAGCACCGAGTCGAAGTCGAACCGCTCGAGGCTACGGCGGTGCGTCGCGGCGATCTGGCTGCCGTGGCCGGTCACCCCGATCCAGCGGATGAGGCCCTGCTCCCGGGCCTCAAGGGCGGCCTCGAGCGCCCCACCCGGACTCAGGGCGGTATCCCACTCGATCGGATCGGCTAGGGAGTGCATCTGCCAGAGGTCGACGTGGTCAACGCCCATCCGGTCCAGGGACCGGTGCAGTTCCTCACGGGCCGCGGCTGCGGTGCGCTCGGCGCCCTTGGTGGCCAGGAAGAACCGACCCGGCTCGCGCCGCAGCCACGGCCGGATGCGCACCTCCGCCTCACCGTAGGCCGAGGCCACGTCTATGTGGTTCACCCCGTAAGAGAGCAGGACGTCCAGGGTCTCGTCCGCGACCCGCTGGGAGACCTGGGCGAGCGCCGCCCCTCCGAACAGCACCCGGCTGCTCTGGTGGCCGGTACGGCCGAACTCTGCCTGCTCGATGGGCACAAGACCTCCCGAAGTGCCGAAGCTGAACCTGAAGTACAGCGGATCATGGCGACAGGTCGGCGCAAGTGCGCCGAAACACAGCGTCTAAATTATAGAACTAGCTGCGCCATGAAGGGCGACCGGCCAGGGCTGGTGCCGGCGACTGCCGCGCCACCGGCTCCTCGGGTGCCTTGAGCCATTGCAGTTCCCCTTGCTTGCGCAGGTAATCGAAGGCACGCCACAGCACTGGCGCGGTGGGATTAAGTGCGCGCGCTCGTCACCGCATTGGTTCGAGCCTTGCCCAGCGGACTGGAGCGGCTCTACACGGCATGCACCCAATCTCACTACCAGCTAGCTGGAATACCAGAGGTAATGCCAGCACCACCCGTTGACGGCAGTCCGCCTCTCACGCCACGGCTTGGGTGAACTCCCCGATCGCGTCGAGGTATGCCGCCACGTCCTGTGGTGTGTGCGCGACCGAGACCGTGGGCCCGAGCCACCAGCCCGATTCCCATACGCCGCGGTTGGCGAGGAACAGCCGGATGAGCGCGCGCAGGTCGGGGTCGTCCGTGTCGCGGGCACCGCGGGCATCGCGCGGAGGTTGCGGGCTGAAGAAATAGAAGGCGTGCGAGCCGTGGGCGTTAACCGACCATGGAAGCCCGGCCCGGTCGATATGTGCACGCAGACCTGCCGCGAGCTTATCTCCCAGCCTTGCCGCGGTGATGAATGCCTCCTGCGTCAGCACCTCGGTGAGAGCGGCGCGGGCGGCGGCCATAGACAGTGCGTTGGCGAAGAGCGTGCCTCCAGTGGCCACCTCGTCATAGGCGATCCCGGACACGGCCGCCCCTCCCGCGGGCGGACGCAGCACCGCAGCCACGTCGTCCGTCATCCCGTACGCCGCCAGCGGCACCCCGCCGGCGATCGACTTGCCGACCGTCAAGAAGTCCGGTTCGAGATCCCACTCGGTAGTGAGCCCGCCGTACGCGGTGACCAGCGTGTGAGTCTCGTCAATCGCCAGCAGCGTCCCATGGCGGCGAGTCAGCTCCCGCAACCCGTCGTGGAACCCGGGGTCAGGCAGCAGGAACCCAGCGTTGGTCATCGCTGGCTCTGTCAGCAGCAGCGCCACGTCGCCGGGCGCGAGCGCACGCTCAACGGCATCCAGATCGTTGAACGGCACGATCCGAAGATTGGCCGTGACCTCGGTCGGCAGGCCGGTGTACTCCGGCAGTACCCTGCCGTTTTCGACGATGCCCAGCGTTGACTCGAGGTGACCGTGGTACTTGCCGTCGAACACAACGACCTTCTCACGACGGGTCCGGACCCGCGCTATCCGCACGACCTCGGTGTTCGCCTGCGTCGCGGACAGCGTGAACTGCCACTTGGCCATCCCGTACCGCCGCGCAAGCGCCTCGGCCACAACTAGCGCGTCCTCGGCGGGCAGCAGGAACTGGTTCCCCGCCGCCATGCGTTCGCAGGCGGCACGAACGACCGGGCCGGGGGCGTGCCCACAGAAGGCGCTCATGTCCGCGATGTACATGTCCACGTACTCGTGGCCGTCAAGGTCCCAGAACCGGGATCCCGTCCCGTGTGATACCCAAAGCGGTGGATGATCGTACAACTCGTCCATCCACGACATCGGGACGCCCCTCGGCATCGTCCGGGTGGCGCGGGAGGTCGCCTCCATCGAACGAGGGCGGTCGTCTCGGAACAATCTCTCCTCGGCGGCGGCAAGCGCCTCGATCTTGGCCTTATCCACCCCAGGCCCCCATGCAACGCTGCATTAACTGTCGGTCACAGTATGAACCCCTGCTCAGCCAGGTTCTATAGTGATCGGCCCTCGGTTGACCGTCCCCGGCGGCGGGCGGTCTTGGCTTCCTGGCCGCACTCGCTCATCGAGCACCAGCGCCGGTTACCCCGCTTGGTGGTGTCGAGAAAGAACCATCCGCACTGGTCACCTGGGCATTGCTTCAGACGGGCGGTGGGGCTTTGACTGAGCAGCTGCACCGCCGAGGTAACCGCTATGTGGCGTACCGTGGCCAGTTGCGCGGGGTCCCAGCTCCAGCTGAGCCGCCCGTCGGCCTCCTGGTTCAGGTGTGCCGCCCTGTACGCGCTCGACGTGAGGCGGCTCAGCAAGAGGAGGTTCGCGGCCGGTGCCCGGTGACCGCGCGCCCGGCCGAGGAAGAGCTCATAGAGCAGCTCACGGGCCTCAAGCGCGGCCGGCAACTCAAGCTGGCGCGCATCGCCGTCGGCATCGCCGGTGATTATGCCACGGCGCTCACCCCACAGACGCAGGTCACCGACGGTGCGCAGGGCGTCGCCGGCGTCCGGGTGACCTCGTTCCTCAGCCGTGTTGACAAAATCTAGGGCCACATGCCCGGCGATGAACGGGATCTCGGCTACTGACTGCACAGCACCATGTTACCAGCAAAATCAGTTTTGCCGGTGTATCTGCACCAGCAATGGGTAGTTTGCCGGTGCAGGGAGCGACTTGTCCGGGAGGTGCCCATGGACGCAATCTGGCTGGCGGCCGTCGCCGCGGCGGCCTGGGGTGCCGCTGACTACTTCGGCGGAGCGTCCCGGGGCCAGACGCCGGTATTGGTGATCGTCGCCGTATCTGAGCTGCTCGGCCTCTGCCTGTTCATCCCGGTCCTCGTGGTACGCGGCGTCCCGCTGCCGGCGAGTCCGCGCCTGCTCCTCGCGGCGGTCGCAGGGGTGGGCGTCACGATTGAGCTAGGTCTCACTTACCTTGCGCTCAGCCGGGGAGAAGGGTTCATCACCGCCTCGGTGGGCGCGCTTGGCGCGGCGGTCGCCGCGACGGTGGGCCTGATTAGCGGCGACCCGCTCGACACTCTGGTCGCAGCAGGGCTGGCCTGTGCCCTCGTCGGCGGGGGCGTCAGCGCGTGGACGTCTGACAGAAGCAACCGGGGCGGCGGGCCACTCCGCAGCGCTGCCCTGTGCGCCGGCGCCGCAGCCGGCGTAGCCATGACGCTCATCAGCTTCCACGCGGCCGGCCAGGTCGACCCCTACTGGGCAACCGCCGTGGAACACGTGAGCACCGGTCTCTGCGCGATCCTCATCCAACTCGTGATCGGCCGCCGAGCAGGGCGCCGGCTGTTGCCGCGGGTTACCCAGTTCCCGGGCCTCGCACTGGTCGCATGCGCCGGGACCGGCGGAGACCTTGCCTACGCCATCGCCTCGCAACGCGACACGCTGAGCGTGCTTTCCGCGGTCTCCTCCCTGTACCCGGTAGCCACCATCGCCCTCGGCGTCGTTATCCAGCACCAGCGACCAAACAGAGTCCAGGTCGCCGGGATCGCCCTCGCTCTAGTCGGCGCAGTCGTCCTCGGCTCCGCTTCCGGATAGCCCCGCTCTCTTGCCCAGCCGGCGGACCTGCAGGGTAACCACGCCCCCGGCACCGGCCAGCGACTGAAACCGCCGTGAAACCGCGATGAATCCAGCTGCCTGCACCCTCGAGGTGATCGTGGCCGTCCAGGCCGCGGTGATGACGAAGGGAAAAGCATGACCAGCGCAATCACAGCCACCG